>Ga0256845_1000981_pt1 | contig 24370 bp, 20 predicted proteins | sample RiftiametaG_FD_189101 | JGI IMG/M metagenome (GOLD analysis project Ga0256845, IMG submission 189101) | Tube worm associated microbial communities from hydrothermal vent at the East Pacific Rise, Pacific Ocean - Riftia | ecosystem: Host-associated > Annelida > Integument > Unclassified ... | reverse complement strand
GGTACCCATGAGACAAAAAGTAGTACCGAGGGCAAATAGGGAGGCTATTGCGGGTTTCATCAGGCCCCCACTTCAGTTGGGTCTGGTGAAACCCGGCACGGACTTCCGGCACGAGGTACTAGTTCATCGCTCATCAAAGCAGACCACTCATCAAGCTCACGAAGAGAGCCAAAAGGTTTCGAGACGAATTGCAGATCGTCGAAGGATGAATTGACCTCAAGAGAGGTAGAAGCCTGTACACCCCCCGCGTGTTGGTTATGAGTGCAAGAAAAGCACCCTAGGTAAAGCGAAACAATTATGGGTCGATGAATCACTATAGAACCCAAATAAGTAAGGAGTCATTTGACAGATTAGACCGGCGAAGGTGCGCCGGCCTCGTTCTGCAAATTATAGCACCTGAAACCATGAATGATGCCGGGCTGACCTCAGGTCATGGTTGCAGCGTGCTGACCGGCTCGGGTCTCGGCAATGACTTTATTTTTACCCATCTTCTCATAGAGAAACTATTTAAGGTTGAACAGAAACGACATAGGACCAACCGACGGCGCTCAGAGCCGCGTAGATGTACCGCGATGTACCGATCACAAGCTGCCCCGCCGAGGGACGTCGTTTCATAGCTTCTAGCAACTCCGGAGATTCGAATGTTGCAAGAGTACGAACGTTGAAGTCCTTCTCGTCGGTCTCCTCCTCGCCTAGGGGGTACGCTACAATTCGACCCCGCTTATCTATCAACCATGCCCGCTGGTAACCGCGTAGTCCAAGTAAGGGCAAAGCACGCCGCACTTCTTGCAAGTGAAAGTCGATACCCGCAATCGCCAAAAGCTTTCCCTCATCGCTGTACACCGCGCGATTACAAGGCAATAGAGTGCCCGAGCCGCTGGCATCACCATAGAGCTCGCCCCACACCGCCCCGTGAGTACCCAGGGTGTTCCTATACCAGGGACGAGTACGCGGATCATATTCCTTCGTAAGTCCGGCTGCCCCTGGATAATTTAGAAGCAACCCAGAAGGCGTGGCCACGTAAGTCCAATGCAAGGGTGCCGAACGCCCATTTCGTTGAGCCCCTGCTGCGAAGCCGCCCCTCTCATAAGCGCCCTTCAACTCTCCCTCGATCAAGGCGAGGCGCCGTTCATCTTGAGAGGCAGCTTGGGTGGCGGTTGGGGCTTCAGCTAGCACCGCTCGCTCAAAGCTAATGACCTGTTTGTAGCGTGGGTGCTCCTTTGCGTCAGTGGGCGCTTTTGCCCCGAGCAGATCTTGGGGCCGAAGAAGCCGCCCAGCGGGAGCGGACTGACCCGTGAGAACATACTTCGTAGCACCCGCTAGATGAGCAAGCTCTACCTCGACACCGCGTGCACGAGTGTTGATGCTCTCAGCTCGTGCAATCACCAGACCCACCTGATCGGCCACGCGGGCCGCATATTTTGCTTGGCGTCGCTCACTAAGCAACGTTTCGCTGATCTGAATTACGCTCAGAGCAGCTACAGCCACTACCAAAACCAAGAGACCAGCAAGCACAAAGCTTTTGTGCACGCTGAGTCGACGCCACACTTTTTTCTGCCAGGGGTCGGGAGCCGCTTCAAGTTCTTCGTCTTGCATAAAGCGCCGCACATCGTCACAGAACTCTGCCGTCGACGGGTAGCGCAGCTCTTGTTCGCTAGCGCTGCCCTTCAAAATGATTGCTGCGAGCCCCGGCGGGGTCCACTGAGGCAGCTCGTTTCTTTCTCCGATAACAGCTTGGGTGATAGCCGCAGTCATGTTTGGTGGGGAACGTGCAGGAAGCAGCGTAACCAATTCTTGGAGGGTGAGGGCAAGAGCAAATTGATCGGCCAAAGGACCCACTTGAGAATGATCGCCCAAAGCTTGTTCGGGCGCCATGTAGGCCACAGTACCCATGAGTTCGCCAAAGCGAGTAGCTCGCGGATCGTCATTTACCTCGACAATATCGTTTTCTTCCTCGCGAGGGGAGGCTGGGTGAGCCTCGTTGCTTTGCAAGGTGGCGAGCCCCCAGTCCATCACGTAGGCGTCTCGGTGGGGTCCCACCATGATATTCTCGGGCTTGAGATCGCGATGCACCACGCCCTTGTCATGGGCAAATTGAACGGCGTCGCAAGCGCGCACAAAGAGTTCAAGGCGTTCAGTCAATCCATCAAGGGCGTCGGAAGCCGTGCCCAGGCCCTGTCTTTCTTTCTCGATGTAAGAGTCGAGATCTTGTCCGCGAATGAGGCGCATGGCCAAGCGCGGTTGCCCCCCAGCACCTAGCTGAATATTATAAGTCGGAACGATACCCGGGTGCTCAAGCTGAGCTGCTATTTGCGCTTCTTTATAAAATCGGCGAACCATAGTTGCTCGCGCAGCAACTTCATCGTGCATCACTTTCACTGCGACAGTACGGTGCAAAGCGACGTCCTGAGCGCGATAGACGGCGCCCATCCCCCCGGCTCCTAGCTGCTGCCCAAGCTCGTAAGTCTCATCAAAGCCCTGCTCCGTCACACTAGGTGCGACGGAGTGCGCCGCAACGCGACTTGCCTCGACAAAACTCTCACTTGAACTCCTCTCCTGAGAGGCTGCCAGAGTTTCTCGATAGGAGAGATGGGCCTCGGGAGTTTCATCCTCAGTGGTCATGGTCGCTAGGGTATTCAGGTCGCACCATGAAGTCACTGAAAACCGCCTCTCTCCCGGAGAGTTCGCAAGGCTAAATACTTCAGACAAGCCCTCAACTGCTTGCTTTACCTGACCGTTCCTCCGCTGAAGGAATGCACCGGGCAAAGAAAAAGAGTCCGCGCAACGACAATTGATGACTCAAGCAATCAAGACGAACAGCACCCTCTGCACAGAATTTCAGGAGGAGGGGGTTTTGTTTGCCAGCTGGGGGCACTACCTAATCAATCTGTGGACGACAGCCCAACCAACGGCCAAGCATCTCAAGAAGTTAGGTGATGCAACAAAAATGCTACGAAGCAAGAACGAACAAGGGGTATCGCTCTTGGTCATTCTTGAGAAGGCGTCTTTACCCACTGCCGAGCAGCGAGCACTCTTGTCCAAGTATTATTCTTCGCACGCGGATAGCTTTCTCTGCGTGGGCCAAGTAATCGAAGGGCGAGGTTTGTGGGCTCATACTGTGCGCGGCATTTTGACCACGGTGAACTTACTACAAAGCGCCCCCTACCCCGCCGGTGTATTCAAGAGCGTAGAAGGTGCTAGTCGTTGGGCTGAGCGCCACAACAAAGTAAGCCCGGTTGACCCGGCTGAACTCACGCAGAAAATTCAGGAGACGCGTGCGTTGGGCGTTTAACGCTGGACAATCGTCGAGCGCTTCCCTCCTTAGCCCAATGTTCCAAGCGCTCTGCAAGCATCTTGAATTTGACCGGCTTCGTCATAAAATCATCCATACCGGACTCTAAACAGTCTCGACGATCTTGCTCCGTATTGTTGGCAGTCACTGCAATAATAGGAATGTTAGAGGCAATTCCCTCCAGATTGCGGATCTGACGAGTCGCCTCTTGTCCATCCATAATGGGCATCTGGCAATCCATCAAAACCAAGGTAAATTCAGCGTTTTCACGGAGCAATTCAAGTGCTTCTGAACCGTTTGATGCAATTGCACAGCTCCAACCAAGGCGCGTGAGCAGTTGGGTCATTACCGACTGATTGATAGGATTGTCCTCAGCCACCAAGATTGGCCCCCGAGTCAAACGCTCTAGTTCACCCACTTCTGCTGCATTTTTGTCCTCGAGACAGGGAATAATGAAGCTAAAGGAGCTCCCTTGGCCCACTTCACTCTCACAATGCACCGTTCCGCCCAATAACTCGGCCATTTTCTTACTGATGTTCAGCCCTAAGCCTGTTCCCTCGTGTTTCCGATTAAAACCACCATCAAGCTGGTGAAACGCTTGAAATACCTCTTGCAACGATTGTTTAGGAATTCCAATACCCGAGTCGATGACTTTAAATTCAATGGCGTGACTACCATTCAACTCAGTTATTCCAACACAAATTTGCACCTCTCCCTTCTCGGTGAACTTCACTGCATTGCCCACTAGGTTGATCAAAACTTGCCGCACCTTGCCCGCGTCACTGTGAACGAGCTGGGGACAGTGAGCAGCAATACGCGTATGAATTCTGAGGGCCTTCGCTTTTGCTGGAGCGCGAAATAGGCGCTCGACCTGCTCAATCAATTCACGAACTTCAAAGTCGGACTCTCTGCACACACCCTGTCCAGCGTCGAGACGTGAGAGGTCCAAAATATCATTCACTAAACTTAAAAGTGTATTGCCGGCATGTGCAATAGTTTGCACGTCCTCAAGTTGCTGAGCGCTCAATGGCGAGTCCTCTAACAACTCGGACAAAGTGATCATCGCACTCAGAGGCGTTCGAATCTCGTGGGTCATATTTGCCATGAAATTCGACTTGGCCTCGGAAGCCGCCAACGCCTCGCTCAGAAGCCGCTTTAGCTCAGAAACGTCACGTATAGCTAAGATCGTATAAGGCTCGTGGGCCAAAAATGTCGACTGGTGCGCGCTCGCAGAGACCATCACTTCTTCGCCGCCGCTGGCGACAAAACGAATGGGCATATCAATGACCGGCTCAAATTCTGCCATCTCAATGAGAGTCCTCAATTCTGACTCCGTACCCTCGGACGGACCGGCAACTAACTCGCACCACGGGCGCCCCACCAGGGCGCTCTGCTCGTATTCTAAAATATCCTCCAACTGCGCATTTGCAAAGACAATTCGATCTCCACGGACAACCAAAATAGCATCGGGCAGCTCGTTCAACACCGTCCAAACCCCGCCAAGCGTATGAGACGAAAGACCAGGCTCCTCCCCTTGGGCGTTGCCCTCAGCCCCCGTATTGACACCTACACCGAGACGCTGCCCCGCCATAAATTGAGCTAACTGAGTAGTAATCTCAACACAAGTGGGCAACACCTCCACTGTGTCGAAGTTCATCTCAAGTCGTGCTGCCAGCTCCTTGAGCTGACTTGCAAGGTACGCCTTTTCAGCTTGCGCCTTGTGTTCAAGGAGCACTTGATGCTCCGCCTGTTCGAACACTAGCTGATCACTCATATCTGGTTGAATATCCATACAGGCTCAGGGCTGCTTTCAATCAGCCGGCCCGCTTAGCAACGGCTAGTTTTGCGTGCCGCGTAAGGCTAAAAAAAAAAGCCAACTTATTCCGACGAGTCAATATTATTCCTTTGTGACAACAGTTGACCCATTTGGGTTAGTCATGTAGTCTAGTAAATAGGGTCAATATCTCACAATGGCGCTGGCGGGGTAAGTTCTCACTCGCCGCATTGAAAGGGTGAAGCGATGAGTAAAGCAATCAGTGACGAAGCAAGCACATGGGTTCAAATCAATCATGAGTTTTGGCTAAGCGAGAGACGGTGCGCCGAGAAGTGGGAGGTAGCCCTCGCCAACGACAAAGGTCGACCTCCTCTCGCCCGAGCTCGTATCTCCCTTGCGGGCACAGGCACAGCCCGCATCGAAGAACTCCACGTCAACGCTGAAAGCGACCGGTCGGTACTACCAGCCCTTCTCTACAGCGCTGGACGCCGAGCCCGCATTGAGGGCGCACGGGTAGTACAATTAGCATGTGAGTCCTACCGTGATGTCGCGGTCGATTTAATGCGATTGAGCGAAGGATCCCCACATTCTTCGGAGACGCCTGTGCCTTGGCAACGGCTCGATATTGCGATGTGCGCTCTTTCGACTCAGCTCGAGGGCCTCAACACCCCCATTGCTTCTTCGTTGATGGTTGCCGAAACACGAGAAAGCGTGATGCGCTGGCTTGAACCCGGGGAAACATGGGGATTCTTTCAAAGTGTTTTAGACGGCAGCCTTTCAAAAGATGAGTATATTTATGCGTTGGGTAATGTGCACCAATTTGTGCGCCACACGACGCGAATACTAGGTCGCTGCATCGCTCATGGCGACGACTCCGAAACACGCAGACACTTTATCAATCACCTCAATGGCGAAGTGAATCATGAGTTGATAGTCGAGCACGATTTGGCCCATCTGAACGCCGACGTGCATTTTGTTCAACACGATATGCCGCCAAACCTGGAGACCCTTGAGTTCATGGCGGTGCAGGAAAGCGCAATTGCATATCACCAAGACCCCCTCTTATTGGTGGCATCTCCCTTGGCTGCCGAGGGTGTAACAGCTCATATGTCAGAGCGCTTTATGGAACGGCTTCGGGCGTGCATCTCTTCATGGGGGGTCAAGTCTCCAGAGAAAGCTTGCCAATTCTTCTCTTCGCATATGACTTTTGACGGCGGCATGGACGGCCATTGGGAGGGAACCCTCGTTTATCTCGAACGGATCCTAAAAAGCGAACCCCAATTTCAAAGATTTCTCACAACGTGTCGTGCTTCAATGGGGACTACCACACGTATGTACGAGTCCTTCACTCGTGATCTCAGGGCCGACTCCAACCTTCACATCAGTAGTTGAGTGAACAAAATGGTTTCGCCTTCCTTAGCCTTAGGAGCAGATGCCGCTTTTTTTCCCGATCTGCCGCGCCGTGCGGATCGATCGGGGCGCTCCACTGCTGAATCGCAATCGTCTTCTGGCTACTTTTCTGTGGACGAATCGATGCAACTGGTTCTTGTCATCGAAGATCCGACTTGTCTGGTGTTGGTCTCTCGTTTAAGTCCAACTGGCTGTGTGGGCAGAATCATTGCGGGGGAATTGGGCGAAGCACGTGGCTATCGAGAAGCGCAATGGGTCTCCGCAGCAGGGCTGCTCATTGCATTTAGCCTCCACATGATTGCCCGAAGAACGGGAGTGCATGTGGCCTTGAGCTATCCTGCCTTAGAGCCCGAACCCTTCAAAACATTGGCACTTGCCAGTGGCGCGTTGCAACGCACAGCAAAAAGAGTTGAACCTCTTCTCACCGGAGAGGACTTCTCAACAAGAGCTTCCCTAGTGAGAGCTGAGCTCTCTAGGCTTTGCACCTTAAAGGTGTCTGGGAGTTACCAAACACCCAAGGGCAGGGGCAAAGCCCAGATCGTACAAGTTCATGATCAAACATTTCAGTGCTCCGTTCAGGGCCACCCGCTCGATACACCACGACTCATTCAATTTCAGACCCACGGGCACACAACTTCAATTCCGTTTCTTCCCATTGTTCATCAAGACACAACTACAGAAAATCTCCCAAACTGGACGAATCAAAGGGTTCGGGACGAGGTGCAAAATTTTCAGCTCCCTTCATGGATTCGAGCAAGTGGTGGCAGAAGCGCCCATCGCGGGCCACCGACTTCGCCGTTGAGCGCTTCCTGGCAGCACCCCATTTGGCCAGAAGTCCTGAGCCAAGGCAATGTCGTGAACATCTCGGCAATGGGATTGTGCCTTCGTACAATGGACGCAGCGTTGCTCCCCCCTGGTCTCCAATTTTTCATCGAGCTCACTGGGATTCAAGGAAACAAGACCCGGGTATTCGTTCGTGTAGTGCACACTCGTGTAGAAACAAATGATGGCTTCATCGGGTTGCGCGTTGAGTCCTCTCGCCCCGTCGATCTTGTTCCTTGGTCACGCTTATTGCAGGCCCACCTCTATTCTGAGTTGAGTGTTTCGGGTCCAGAGCTTTGGGATATGTACGAGAAGTCTGGATATTTCGCTCTTTCTGGAAAAAACCCTGCAGACTTCAAAGACGTGCGTTCGGCCTTTATCAGTTGCGCCAAACAACTTGCCGACACCCCCGAACTGGCCTGCATGCGCAGATGGCCGTCAACAGGACCGGCAAAAGCAGCAATCGCACACACCAGAATCTACCAAAATACCTGGTGCCTCTATCAGGTCGCCAAAGTACGAACAAAAGGCGAAAGAGTGCACGAAGGACGTCAGGCACTCTACCGTCTCTACCTGCAGGCTTATGAGCACGTATTAGCTTGTGGTGACGCCAATTGGCTTTGGAGTTTCGTTCAGGAACATGCCTCGCCCTGGAGCCTACTTTTTCATCGAGACGCCCCGGCGCAATGGCTTGGCTCGGCCTCTTACATCTACCGTTTTCGCGCCATCGAAGTACAAGTCACGGCGACCCCAGAACCAAGCGCAGTTCACGAGGCCTCTAAAATAGAGCACCACGCCATTGTAAAACATTTACAAAAGACGCGGCCACCAGCCTATCTTGGTGCTCTTGATCTTGGCGATGAAGCGGACTTTTCTCGCACCAGACTTGCTTGGTCAAAATGCGGCATGCAGCGCGAGCGAAAATGCATGGTGGTCGAACGAAAGGGAGAGGCAGTTATGGCTATTGTGTTAGAAATAGCGCCACCCGGCCTGCATCTATATGGCTTATTTGATAGTATGCGTACTTTTCTCCTGGGTGCTGTCGTCAACCAGGAGGACATTCAGCATGCTCTGAGCGCTGCAAAATCATGGTTTACAACACAACAACGCACAAAGTTCATTTGGCACCTTGAGGACGAAATTCCAAAGACCACGTGCGACGCTGCTCTTAAAAATATGCCTCATCGAAACTTAGGTGCTGCCGTCGCCAGTATTATCCCAGTCGACAAACTTCCAATCCTGCTCGATCTACTTCACGCAAAAATCAAAGAAATATAGAAAGTTTCTCCCTAATCGCTCATTTTGACGAGGTAAAAATGGCGCTGGCCCCATTTTCCTACACCAAGACGGCTGTAGATGATTCGCTCGATGCTCAAAGACCTTCAAAAGGTGCCAGTTTTGGTACAGGTACCCTCCTCAAACAACGAATACCTGCATGAACTCATCGACCGGCATGGCCTGCAAGGTAGCTCGGTCCTCAAAGAGCGCGAAAATTTCACTGCAGCGCTCCTCGTCAAAACGTGTGGCGACATTCTTTTTAAATTTTGAGATGAGCACAGGTAGTCCCTCCTCTCGTCGGCGGCGGTGCCCTAAAGGATAATCCACCTCAACCTTCTTGGTACAAGAACCATCCTTGAAAAATACTTGCACCGCGTTTGCAATCGAGCGCTTGGCGGGTTCGTGATAATCTATGCTGTAGCGTGTGTCTTCCTGCACAATCATTGTGGAACGAAGCTCGTCTAGAATTTCATGGCGCTCATGAAAGCTGTCCGAATAATTTTCAGCGTGCAGATCGCCAAACGCTAAGACCACGCTCACCATATATTGCAGGCAGTGGTCGCGATCTGCACAATTGGCTAAACGCCCCTCCTTAGAAATAATACGCAAAGCAGACTCTTGGGTTGTAAGCTCCACCCGTTTGATATCACTCAAGCGCTCACGGACCTGCACGTGCAATTGAGCGGCCGCTTCGCAGGCGGTTTGAGCGTGAAATTCTGCGGGATAAGAGAGTTTGAAGAGTATATTTTCCATCACGTAGCTCCCATAGTCTCGCTGAAAGACGAAAGGTTTGCCCCCCCAAGATCACGTTTTTGAACCCCCAAGTGTTAGCGCTCAGCGCACCAGGAATACCCATCTCTCCCCTCATTGTGAGATCTGCCAAACGTACAGCTCTTGAATTCGCGTCTCCTGCCGCCCAAGACTTACGCGAGCCCGCGTTGGGTGCCTGCCTGTAAACCCGCAACGAGGAGCTGTCCACCCACGCCTGGGACACCGCAGCCATCACCTTCTCCAAATCACCGCCCATCATGCAGCTCACCACCGCAGTAGAGGCCACTCGTACCAAAAGCACATGATCAAGCCCTACGCGGTTCAAGCTATTCTTAAGGGCAATCACTCCTTGAATTTCATAGGCCTTGACCATGTATTGAAGAACCTCATGCACGGTGAATGGCTCTTTGCCCTGGGCGACACGCTTTTGGGAAAGGAAGTCAGCCACAGCGAGAATAGCGCCCAAGTTGTCCGAGGGATGACCCCATTCGGCAGCCAGCCAGGTGTCGTTAAAATCAAGCCAACGAATCATGCACCCAATATCCCAGGCTGCCTGGACAGGATCCAAGCGATAAGAAGTACCCGGCACGTGGGCGCCCCCCGACACGTTCGTGCCCTCCACCAAAGGCCCTAAAAGACGAGCACACTCGGGGTGACGCAAAGACAAAAAAGCACAACCCAGGCTATCCATCAGACATTGGCAAGCTGTGGTCAACGCCAAGTGGGAGCGAACTTCGTAGTGCAGGGCGTAGTGGGCGATCTCCCTGATCTCCCTATCGTAGTCGGGCCGTTCTGCTCTCTCTGGGGTAGTGTTCACGCCAACCGACTCCTGTCCTCCAGGGAAATAAAAGGACGAGGTTCGGGCCCTGTGTACTCGGCACTAGGTCGAATTAGTCGATTATTATCCCGCTGCTCCTGAACGTGGGCACTCCAGCCCGCAATGCGCGACATGACAAAAATAGGAGTGAACAGGCAAGTGGGAATACCCATGAAGTGATAGGCCGAGGCGTGAAAGAAATCAGCGTTGCAAAAGAGCTTCTTTTCGCGCCGCATCACCGCCTCGCATCTCTCGGAAATTTCGCAAAGTTTTGTATCACCTACTTTTTCCGAAAGGTTCTTAGACCAGAGCTTGATGAGATCACTCCGCGGATCGGACTCGCGATAGATGGCGTGACCAAATCCCATAATCTTTTCCTTGCGCGCCAACATGGCCACAATTGCACGCTCAGCATCATTTGCATCGCTAAATTTTTCAATCATGGCCATGGCAGCTTCGTTCGCACCACCGTGTAAAGGGCCACGCAGGGTGCCAATTGCAGCGGTGATACAACTATGAATGTCCGACAATGTTGAAGCGCACACCCGCGCCGTAAAGGTCGAAGCATTGAATTCGTGCTCCGCGTACAAAATAAGCGACGCGCTCATACCGCTTACAAAAAGCGGGTCCGGTTCGTTGCCACTGAGCATGCGCAAGAAGTGACCGCCTATGCTCTCGTCGCTCGTTTCTGTCTGAATGCGCTCTCCGGTTCGCGAATAATGGTACCAATAGCAAATAATTGAGGGCAAAATGGCAAGCAGACGCGTCACGCTCTCCTCATATTGCGAGAAATTCCTCTCCGTCTCCAATAGCCCTAGAAACGAAACGCCCGTACGCATCACGTCCATAGGGCGCGCTTCTTGAGGAATATTTTCTAAGACCTTCTTGAGAGGGGGAGGCAGGCCTCGTAACAATTTCAGTCGAGCGTTGTAATTGGTCAATTGCTCTTTGTCTGGCAAGACACCCACAATCAACAAATAGGCTACCTCCTCAAATGTGGCCCCCTTGGCTAAATCGCCAATATCGTAGCCGCGATAAGTGAGCCCGGCGCCGCTCTTGCCCACGGTGCATAGGCTAGTTTGACCAACGTTCTGGCCCCGTAAACCGGCTCCCCCAAGTTTCTTTTCGACAGTATTGGACATGGCGCGCCCCCCGACACAAATTCAGTCGTCCTCATTAAGATAGAAGCTATCAAGCTTCTCTTCGTAACGGTGATAGTGCAAAATATTGTAAAGTTCTTCGCGGGTTTGCATGCTCTTTAAACGATTTCTCTGATGGCCATCGGAGCGAATGGCCTGATAGGTCAGTTCGGCTGCCCGGTTCATCGAGCGAAATGCGCTCAATGGATAAAGCACCATTTTGATTCCCCAGGCGGCTAGTTCTGTGAGTTCGTAAAGCTCGGTTTTTCCAAATTCCGTCATGTTAGCGAGAATCGGAACACTCATGGAAGTAGAAAAAAGACGATAGGCGGCACCCTCCAGCGGCGCCTCAACAAAAATACCGTCAGCCCCCGCCTCCACGTAGCGCTGCGCTCGCTCCAAAGCGCCCTCGACGCCCTCCAAAGCAATGGCATCGGTTCGAGCCATGATGAAAAAATCTGCATCTCGGCGCCCGTCCACGGCTGCTTTGAGCCGCCCTAACATTTGCTCAACGCTCACCAAGCGTTTGTTGGGACGATGACCACAGCGCTTGGTACTTACTTGATCTTCTAGGTGCACGGCAGAGGCCCCGGCCCTCTCCATCTCCCTTACAGTTCTGTCAACGCTCAGCCCGTCGCCCCAGCCGGTATCAATGTCCACTAACAAAGGCAAAGTGCAAGCCCCCGCGATACGACGAACCTCCTCGGTGACTTCGCTCCGAGAAGTCATGCCTAAGTCAGGAAGGCCAAAAGAGGCGTTGGCTACCCCAGCACCGGATAAATAGAGACAACGAAACCCAGCCTGCTCAGCAAGAAGGGCGCTGTAGGCATTGACCGCACCGACGATTTGCAAAGGAGATTCCCGCAAAAGCGCCTCTCTAAAATTTCTTCCAGCACTCACCAACAATCTCCCAAAAACTCAAAAATTATTCAAAAGTGTCGCCAAAAAACGGGCACCATTTTACAACAGAATCTCAAATAAAAAGAGAGCGAAGCAATCGTCTTAATATGAGCTACCGCTCGCCACGATGCGAGGAATTTGGAACCCTATCTCGTGAATACTCACTCACTAATGCCTGAAAGGAATGAAACGAAGATCAATGTCTCTCCAGCGAAAGAGTCTGACACGCCTTGAGTCAATATTTTTGTCGAGGAGGCTCAATTTCTAGATGTTGCCAGTAGCGGCGGAGGAACCAACGTGATCAAAAATATCGTGACCGTCACCTCATTTGAAAAAGGTATCGACGCTCTTGAGCAGCGACCGGTTTACCGGTTGTCGCGACCAGCAAGACATCTAGAGCGCCGATAAGTGGGCACAATTGAAGCTAGTACCTCGTGCCTTCAGAACGTACCGAGGATCAAAACCCGGCACGAAGTTCCCGTCCTTGGTACTAGTTCGTTGAACGGGTAAGTCGCTCAGGCACCCCGTCCTCTTCCACTCAAAACCCCGTCCTCTTCCACTCAAAAAAGGAGAGCAAGGAACATCCGTCGTCATCGATCTAGGCCCTGAAGTTGACCACGCTACCGGACAACGATACAGAAGCACCGGAGTGAGCAAAGTAAAAACCAATACGAGTGCCCCAGTACAAGCGGACCCTCAGACCATCCTCTCCACTCTCTTCGGCCTCCTGTTACAAGGTGCTTTTTGGGGGGGATACGTTCTTCTTCAACCTTTTGTCTCCAGCCAAGAGACACTCTCACAAGAGGCTGCCTACCTCATTTTGGCAGTAGTAGCACTCGACCCCTGCGCGGTATGGATCAAGCTGCAATCGGTTCGCTCGCACTACAACACCGATCAAAGCGTAGTGGGGAGTCATGCACTTGTTTGGTGTTTCTTTGCCCTCATGCGCTGGGTCATGATGACGAGCCTTGCCCTCCTTCCGCTACAGGTATTGGCTCCCCAACTCGATCCGGACGCTGCAATTCCCTGGCTACTCACCGGCTTTCTCGTCAAAGAACTCTACGTATTCTATCTCCTCGGAACAAATTCCCCCGTACAAGGAGACAAGATTCGCGCGCCTCTCGCCCCGGTCGTGTTCCTAGCAGACTTGGTTCTTATGCTGCCGGGACAATTTGCCATTCTGATGATGGAACTCCTCTTCGATGGCCCCACACTTGATCTGGCCTGGAACCCCATCTTCTTCGTCTTCATGATTGGAGTCACGGCATTTTTGTGGACAGCTTTCGTTCTGCCCATGCGCATTTTATCCATGTTTGAGCTCTTTCTTGGAGACAAGAAAAATCTGCTCTGGACCGTGCTCAGCACCTTGGGTTTCTTACTCTGGGGCCTCCAAGGCATCGTGTACAATAGTGAAAATGCCGGAGAAAATTTTCGGCAGGCCCTGGCTGATCGCGGTGACGTAGAGACATTCGAATACAAAGAAGAGGCGCGAGTAAAAAGCAAGTACACCAAAGTTCTCTGCAATGAGAAGAAGTTTCGACAAATAACAATCAACACACAGCATTCTGGGTACTTTGACCGATGTCTTTACTCCTTGCCTCAATTGCGTTCCCTCAATCTAGCAAATAACGGGCTCATTACTGCCAAAATCGATGAAGGTCCTTCGCTCGAAAGCGTCGACCTCAGTAAAAATGAATTTTCCGACATCTTTCAGATAGGAAACTATAGAGAGATGAAAAAATTGCGCACTTTGAACTTGAGTCACAACAAAATAAGAAGTGTTGAAAATGATTTCGAAAAATTTCCTCACCTGCAAGAGCTCAACCTCTCCTTCAATCCATTGAATCAGTTTTTGTTCAAAGAAGGCGAGTTCTCCTCGCTAAAAATACTCAAGCTCATAGGTACCAATCTATCCAACGGTCAGCTTCAGGAAATTAAACGCGCCTTGCCTTACACAAGAGTCGTGACCGATCCTCAAAAACGATAAATTGCCCCTACTCGAAGGAGTGCATCAAAGAAAAAGCGAACGCTTCCTTGCGCCTCTCTTGCGCGCCATGGGTTAAGAGTACAATACTCAACCCATGATAGAGTCTGGTCACTCCCTCACCACTCTACTCAATCGTTGGGTAGACGCAGAGCTACTCAGCCAGGAGCAAAGCCAAGCAATCGCATATTTCGAAAAAAATCGGGGCCCTCACAAAGACTCACGCCCATCAAAAGCAATCGCGCTCCTCGGCGCCCTCACTCTCACCTCGGGAGTGGGAAGTCTCGTCGCCTACAACTGGGGTCGATTTGGAGACGGCGTCAAACTCACTGCCATGGGGGGCCTATTGGCAATTGCTTGCGCGCTTCTTCTACACTCGCAGCTACGCAGCCCTCATTCAAAAACGCGTTTTGATGTCTTAGCCTTGATAGTCTCTGGTCTTTCCTTGGGCTCTCTGGCGTTGATCTCGCAGGTTTACGCCCAAGAGGGCGAGCTTTGGCAGCTACTCGTCTTTTGGTGCCTTCTTACGGCACCTCTTCTTGCCCACACAAGCAGCCGATTTTTGCAATATTATTGGTTCTTCGGGCTTTGGGTAAGTCTCGTAAGCGCAACAGAAGATCTTACCGAGGTAATCGAGCTGGCCAATTCCCTGCGCCCCACCAGTGGTTTTACTACCGCGCTCATTGAGTGGACTGTGGGGCTAGGCGTATCTTTCCTCTTCGCAAGAAGTAAGGAGCCTCTCCGAGCCCGCGTTGGCAAGAGCCTCTATACCTTACACATCATCGCATTGGGCCTCGTCGGCTCCTTTACGTGGCTACATAGTCAGCCCGGCGTGCCCATTCTCTGGCTTGCGGGAGTCGCTATTGCTACTCTAGTATGGCTCACAACTCCCCTCGACGCGGACACACTCGGTTGGGGAACAAAAAACCAAGTACGCCAGCTGATTCTTCTAGGGCTTTTCGGTGCCCTCTTACCCCTGGGGCTTTCTATCGACAGCAGAGTGGGTGCCTTCGTCAGCTATGGGGCCTTTTGGAGCTTTGCGTGGTTTCTCTCCGAAAAAAGTCAACATCAGGGGCTTGCGCGATTGTCCGTTGCTGCCCTGGGACTGCGCATTCTTGTCGCCAGCTTTGAACTCTTTGATAGTTTGATGATCACGGGCTGCGTTTTGATGGGACTTGGTGCAACAGTGCTTTTTATGGTGCGCAAGAACTGGAACTCTTCGCTGGAAGAAGACGGGGCCTCATGACTTGGAAAACATACACACTTCTACTCCCTCTTCTGGGGTACCTCGCTTCAATCGCCCTAGCAGAGCGAGAACTACAGGGGGCCGAAATCGTCGAAGTTTCAATCGAAGGTTTCGACCCACGGGACGTTTTGCGTGGTCAGTACATCCGCTACCGGCTCTCTACTCTTTATAGGCTACCCTCTAAAGAGCGTTGGTCTGCTGATGCGGCGTGTCTCATTCCTAGCGAAAACGCCCCTTACACATTAAGTCTACACAAGAAGAGTAACCCCCCCTCCGCGTGCCAACACGCTATTCCCATTCAATTCGCCCGCGAGCAACACCGGTACTTTATTCAACAAGACCAAGCCCGCTCCATTGAAAAAATCGTGCAGGCCGGCCAGGGCTCAATCAGCCTTGCGCTCATTTCTAAAGACCGTGTGGTCGTTCGAGAGCTTCTTCTAAACGGAGAGGCGCTTTCTCATTGATTGCACCATGAACAAACTCTTCACAGCTATCATTTCAATCTTTTTCATTTGCTGTGCGTCTCAAACAACCGTGCACCAGAAGCCTAAGAATGATGCACTTCAAGAGACAAAAGTACCCCAAGCCGGACTACTGGTAGTCGACGCTCAAAAATTTTTCATCCCCGGTCACCCCGAGTCAATTTACGTTCGTTTGAACGATACCAGTCACTATACTCACACCGCCGAACGCGTAATTCCCGCAATGGTCAAGGTGATTAATTGGGCGAATTCACACCATCTACCGACAATCACGACGTACGAAGCAAAACGGACAGACACCTACGGAATCCCTACAGAGCTCACAAATATTCTGGGAGAAAGTGAACATTTTGTAAAGATGTACTACGACGCCAGTAAACACCCAGAGTTCATGGAGATGATTGCAAGTGCCCAGGTAAATAACTGGTTCATCATCGGGGCTGAAACTGACGTCTGCATCTATCAAACTGCTCTTGGACTCCTCAATAGAGGACATCAGGTTGCCTTGGTTTTAGATGCAATTTACAGTGGGAGAAATGATACAAGTGTCGCACTGAACAACCTACTCAAAGCTGGAGCACGCACGGTTTCCTACGAGCAAATCGATGACTTTATCTTTGAGAAACGAGCAATTCAGTTGCATCCCGCTCTAGATGTGGAAAAAATCATCATTACGATTGTAACCTCTACAAAAATAGACACCTCGCCTAACTCCAAGCGCCTCAAACACCTACGGGCCCTCGCGAATGTCACGGGCATTTCAATTGAAGAATATCCAAAAGGAAAGAGCATTCCGCAAACGTCCAGTACGCGCATTTTTGCTGGCGCCATGGATGATCGGGTTCTGCAATTAATAGCCAAGCACCCCAGCTCAGTGTTCTTGGTGGATAGTATAACAGGTGCGATACCCACAGGGAACTTTCAAAAGCAAACTGTAAAAATGTTCTTCTACATGCTGATGCAATCCGCAGAACTCTACCATGTGGACGCCAGCCAACTCAAAGGCTGGAAAAGGTCTCTCAAACAGGCATTCACCGATGGTGATGTTCTCTACCTTGAGTCGACCCAAAACTATTAGTTATCTATTGTAATGTAATATCTGTCAACAATAAGAACTTGACTGCCGCGAGAATCTAGCCCCCACCACAAGCAGCCTTGTCACAGGCTTTGGGAGGAAAGCTCACACTTGTTCTGAGCTGCAAAGCATATAGTTTGACTCTTTGTTGACAGACACGTAGATTGATAGGCCTAAGCTAGCTGCCAGTCCCTCTGACTGATGGGCCGCAACTCGGGCACGAGTTCATGAGACGCCAACACGCGATTAATATCACGCTCCTCGGTGCAGGCATCGAGTCACTTTATCTTGCCATTCGGGCATTCGATCACGTCACCAAGAACTGAAGTGGACCCCAATTTTCAGACCAGGGGCTAAGGTGGAGCCTGCTCACCAAAAGGAGCAGGAACATGACGAAAAAAACGAGAATAAACCATACGCCCGCATTCAAAGCCAAGGTTGTGTTAGCGCGCACGAACATCCACTCATCACACTTCGTTCTTGCCATACACGTGATCGCGCACACGCGCGGGTGAGCTGCTCAAGTACGGGGTTGGTGCAGGGGGTACGAATTACCTCACTAGCACCTCAAGGAAGCGGATCATCAGCAAGGTCAAATTGTTCGAGGGGGATTGTTCGGACCGTGACGTTTTGGTGTAACCCAAGGCCACCACCCACCCTTCAACATCTCCAAAGAAAAAAGGCCATCAGGTTTCCCTGACAGCCTCATTTTTCTGTAAGCTTTTTTTACTTACTCACCGCTAACAACGGTACAATTCTTGGCGTAAAGGCCGAGAAGTCCGAAGTTGTCGCTATCTACGGTAGAGATCTTGGAAATTCCACCAGCTTTAGCAGCTGATGCAATAGAAGCATCTCCGAGGCCGATGATGCCAAGGTAAGAAGTGGCACATGACTGGCCAGTTTTTCCGCCAAGAGTGTTGGAGGTCGCAGCAGTTGCGCCCTTTGAACCGTTGTAGAGTCCGCCGGAAACAGGAACGTTAGCCGAACGGGCACAACCCGAGGCAAGAACAGCGAGTGCGGAGAGTACGAGTAGTTTTTTGATCATAATAGGGATTCCCTCTTTGAAAGTTTAGTACGCGATAGACTTTTCAATCGCGATACCCACATTGCACAATCACTTGGCTGGATCTAGACGTAAAGCGCGTCCGACGAGAAATGAAAGGCCCATGACAAACTGCTGTCGAGACGCGGGGGACATTGTTGCAGGTGATGTGTCGCGTAAAATGCTTGCATCGGCACAAAAAGCCCACTGGAACTCTGCCGAGAGGGGTCCGTAAAAGTCCGATTCTGGCCGCGCAATCGGCTTATACGTATGTTGTGGAGGATGCTTCCCCCAAAAAGTACAAAAGTTTCCGCGAGCGTCCAGCAGGGTGCCGCGCTCCTGACCAAGCCCCAAATAGCTCATATCCGCGTCCAAGCTGAGGCGATCATAAATAAGCGAAATGGCCGCTCCTGCTACCGGCCCCACGACGTCTCGCTCAATGTCACCTGAGCGCAATCTGCCTGTTAATGAAGTACCCCCATGCGCCATGAGTTCTCCCTGAAAAAGCCCCTTGATGGTGCCCCAACCAACTTGCGCGCCCGGCAATCGAAAAGAAGAATAGTACCAGCCCCCCTGTCTCCGCATCTCGCCTCGCATCTCAAAGCGAACAAAGGGTCCCGTTTGAGGTAAGATCTGCCAGCGAGCGCCCAGGGCAATTTGACCAGATAAGGAATAGGTCGTTCCTCCCGAATCGTAGCCGATCCATAAATCGTCAAAGTAACGAGCCGACATGATTTCCCCCGAGAGAAGCGCCAGCCCACGCCCAGCAAACGCACCCCCCGCCATGGGCTCACGACCTTCTATCGCCGGTGAGGTCGAGGAAAGCAGACTACCCCGCACCCCCAGCATGCGCACGACAAAGCCGCTAGCTTGCTCCCCCACCGTCACCACTGGAGGTAGCGAAGCAGAGACTGCCGAGTCCAAAGGCTGAGACCCCTTGCCCTCTTTGCTGCTCTTTTCTGCCGCTCTAGGCGAGACCACCGTCACCTCTTTGGCAACAGGCTCAGGCTCATCGGCTCCAGCCGAAGAACACCACACAAGAGCACCTCCCCCTAGAGCGCCCCTTAATTGGAAGAGAATACGCGCTGTCTTCGTCCACCTAAGAACCGAAGGGGTGGCCAAAGACGCCTCGTTGGTACCAAAATTTGGCGCCTTCTGATGGCCTTGGGCGCTCGCCCCACTGATGCCCACCAATCGGCGCTCTTCAGGTCCCGCGGGTCGCGAGCGCCGGTAAACCAGTCGTCGCTTTTGAGCACGGGGTAGCTTCGAATCGTTCAATCGTTTTTTCATCGTCTGAGGGAAGGGAGAACCCATGGGTAAAGCCCACCCTACCTAGCTCGCATCATTCGGCGTCCCTAGGAAAAACTTTAGCTACCAAATATCTCTTGACGAGCGCAACGCCAAGAACACTTCTTCCTCTGTGGGACGCTCTCCCAAATGGGCATAGCCCTCAATAAGAGAGCGACTGCCCAGGCGAAGAAATGTATTGATCTCTCTTTCGAGCCCCATCGTACTCACCCAAGAAGAGGGTGACTTGCGCCCCTGTTGAACAAAGAGCTTTTCAAGAAGTTGAATCGCCGCCGAGTTTTTCTTTTCGCGAGCAAGAGTAAATTTTAGATTATTTTCGAGATAATCATGTCCCGGATACACGCGCGTGTTGTCGGAAAGGGTGCTCAATTGCTGGCTAATGGTTTCATAGAGTACCCGTGCGTCCCCACCACCGCGACAATGCCCCACGCCCGCATTAAATAAGGTGTCGCCGGTAAAAATAGCGGGTTCATCGCCGTCCAAAAATAAACACAGATGACTCATTGTATGGCCCGGTGTATCCAGGCACTCAAGCTCTGAGTTTCCAAGACAAATACGAGCACCAGCGCTCAAGCGCTTGTCCACCTGCGGAATATTCGCCCGAAAATGAGCCAAAAGAGTGGCCCCCGTTGCCTCACAAACCCCCTGGTTTCCACTAATATGATCGAAATGCTCATGAGTGTTGAGCACGTAGCGAATGGTCCAGCCCTCCTTTTTCGCCAAAGAGACACATGCTTCGCTCTCGGTTGGATCAATTGCGAGAGCCTCCCCCGTTTGTGGACAGACCACCAGATAGTTGAAATTGCGTAGGGCGTTTCCAACCCAAATGGAACGAATGATCATTCTTGGTATTCTTCGCAAAAAGAGAAAGCTCTCGTTGATTCAAACCAGAATTTACTTCTTGCTCACTGTCTCCACATGAGTGGCCAGCTCTTGAATAAAATTGCCGACGCTCTTTTTGAGTCCCTGTTTCACAACGAAAGCCATTGGCAACATATACCAGGCAATGTCGACGGTCAGCAGACTTGTAGCGCGCGTTTTATCTGTTCCCAGCTTCTCAAAGGTCCAGGCGTTTTCTATGCGTCGCATAAAGCCCGGTACTCCAGACATCACAAGATAGGTCAACGCATACTTTTCTGAATCAAAAAGAGTGACTTTTTCTGTCACCTGTCCCGCCGGAACTGGACCCACTTTCTTGATATCGCAAGTGCGCACGGCCCCCTCGCCCACGGGTCGATCAATGATCGATTTATCGACCGATGTGGCCCATTGGTAAATGTCCACAAAGCGCTCGCCAAAGACCTCCCAAACAGCGGAGATAGGGGCGTTGATTTCTATAGCTATTTCAATTTGCACGAATTATCTCTCTTTCCTCCCGAGACTCTAGACCGGCTGCCCCCAGAGCGGCACTCGATAGATCCAAGAATTGAACCATCCAGAACAATCTGTCGCGCTCGATGGGGCGAATGTTAAATAATCGTGGCATAGTGCACTTTTTTAAGGAGATTTAACAGAAAATGTGCAGTTTGCCCCTATTTTTGCACCCCTAGGGTGAACGAGCGTTGTGCGGCCTCGAGCGTGGCAAGTACAAATGGGGCACTTGCCACGTTCCTATTGTCCTGACAATGAGTGAAAGAGGGGTGCAAAAAAGAACGGGCCAGACTCTACAACGGCTTTACTTGAACTTGAGCCCAGCCTGCAGCTCACCGTAGTGAGCGGTTCGTGCCGTCGATTCCACACCGCCAATTGAAAGCGGGCATGAAGGCTCAGTGCTAGCACTTTCACAGAGGTCAGCACTGTCATTGCCAGAGGCGCAGTGTTCAGCCAGCGCGGCTGAGCGGCTACAAGAAATCAGCTTGTTGCTTTTAAAAGTCCCCTTGTTTGTAATAGTTATCGGGCCGCACTGGATAGCCCTTTTCCATGTGAACAAGCTTGTTCAATTGATTGTTCATAGGACCAAAACCTACGCCATCGCTCGGGTAGGTCATATTTGATGAATGTGAATAGCCAATCATATGAGCGGTTTCGTGAGTAGAGGTCGAGCTCATGCCTTCCCTCACGGCATTGACGAGAACATAGTTAGCTACACCAAAAGTGGCGCCGCCGCCCAAGCCAGAAACATTCGCCACGACTCCTCCGCGATAGAAGGGCTTATTCAAAATCCTTTGATAAGCTCCCCATTTTTGAGGAATGGTGAGCAATGCTTTGTCATTGCCAGTCAGCTTCGCGTCACGCATCAGTGGCCAAAATCGTTCTTCTACCCACAAGTAGCCCATGTTGATAATGAGTGAGGTAAAGAGTCGCGCCTGACGTGGTGTCACATCCTCGGCCCAATTGTTCTTTGGGTCGTTGTCCTTGTCGTAATCGATGAAGTGAAAGCTCCAATTGAGAGCCTTCAGACGAAGAAGTTTTTGAACTTGCTCAGTGGCTCCCGTAAAATCAAAGTGTGCATTCTGCGGCCAAATGCCGTTTTCGCTGTACTCTGAGAGATCAACCGCATCCCCTTGGAGATCGATGAAATCAACCTCTTGGTCAAGAAACGCATATTCAAGTTCGGCAATGCCGTGAGCGCGTAACCGGCTAATTACCATCAGCACAATATCTTGTGGACCATCGTCAATTGAAAGAGTCACCACAACATCCTCCAAATCTACCGGGGCAAAGTTGGCGACTTCTATTAGGGTTTTTCCGAGGGCGCGTACTCTGACTACATTTGCAAGTTCAAACTTTCGCTCATTGGCAGTAAATACTTCGATAGGGGTCTCGTCCTTGAACATCGTGTTGATGCCGCCAAAATCGTAAACAGGCGCGGTAACCGTGGTGAGGGCTGGTCCGTCTATTTCTGGCGTGACGCCCCAACCGCCTCCCATACCGCCCATGCCCTCAATCATAAGAGGCTCCGATACGACAACGTCTACGGTCGATAACTTGACCCCGTTGACCTCGCTGAGCCCCTCGTTGTTTATGAGGGTATCATTCCCATCGTTTCCAAATGCCCCTCCCTCGTTTCCGAGACTATCCGACTGGGAGAGTTCCTCTTTGAGTTCTCCTTCGGTGGAAGAGCAGCCCAAAACCAGGGCGATTCCTGCGAAACAAAGCGTCTGAATCATTGAACGACTCATTTTAAGTCCTCCGGCGAATAGTAATTGTCGGTGGTGATAGGAAATTCATCGTTTTGTAACATTTCGTTCTTCACTCTCTTTACGACCAAAGACAGGCCCGTATCTTCTTGGGCCGCAGTCACATTCGATTTGTGACCGTACCCTGCGCGATGGCCCATGATGTGTGTGGCCATGCTCACATCATCGCTGAGAAATAATCCGCTCAATATATCGCGTGATACCCCAAAAGCCTCTTTTTTGCTTGCGTGGGGAGGGACCTCCCGAGAAACACTCGTTCTGAACACTTCTTGATTGCGCAGGTTTTCAAGAAGCGCTTTTTTATCGTCATCTGTCATTGCGACTGAACCATCGACAAATAAATTCTCCCGCATGAGTTCCTCCTCGAATCTCTTGGAGCGGAATAAGTGCGCCATATTGATGAGAAATGCGCAATAGAGCCGAGCGTCTTGGGCCGCGAGATCATCGACCCACGCATTTCCTTTGTGTTCAAAAAGAAGAAACTTCCAGAGAAGTTCCGCGCTTGAGCTGGGGGCAGTCAAAAGGGGCGAATCACCCTCCACTTCAAAGGAGACGTCCCCCTTTCGTATACCCGATTTATTGTAGGGAAGAAGGTCCACAGCCTTGCCGTTATCATCGAGAAACTCGTCTAAATTTCCCATGAAGGGATATTCAAGCTCGACGATTCCATGGGCACGTATGCTCTTGATTTGTAAGAGATGGACTCTTTGGGGCCCGCCGGAAATGGAAAGATAGACACGAACATTTTCCAGAGGGATCGGAGCAAAGTTCACAATTTGCAAGTAGGTTGAACCTACCGCCTCGACCCTGAGCGGGCTGAGAGGCATGAAGTGATGGCTAGAATCCGTCATTACCTCCAGGGGAGTTCCGTCTTGAAAAATTTGATCCCCTTTATCGAAGACGTAATTTCCGTCACTGTCTCGGAGGCTCTTGTTGTCCACCTCATTCGCCTTGCCTCCTTGACCACCCATGGCTTTGAAGTCATTCGCCATTTTGCCCCCACCTTGGCCTGTTGAACCATTTTTTTCCTCGGTGGCGTCCTTTAACTTATCAGAAGAATCGTCTGAACAAGCAACGGTGAAGAGCGCGAAGGTGAGAAGGTAAATTGTAGGTTGAAGCAGTACTCGCTTGATCATGAATGCCCTCACTTGAGATCCTCCGGGTGGTAATAATTTTCTAACGTAATGGGGAAACCGCCATCCTTTTGGATCAGTGCGATCACCCTTTGGGCTGCTGGTGCAAAGCCTTTCTCCTTTCGGGGGGCGGTGATATTCGACTTATGGTCGAAACCTACCCTATGCCCCAGCTCATGAAGGGGCTCTTCATTGTCTAGCTCGCCAAGGTGTCCTTGAAGTAAGGCTAAAGATATCCCAAATTTCTTACCGCCACTGTGAGCGATACCTTCGCGGCGCACCCCGACTCCCAGGAACCACTTTGCCAGGATTTTTTCATATTGTTTTTCTTTGGTAGCCTCGTCGAATAGACCAATGACCGTCGTATTGAGAGGTTCTGCAATGTAAGCAGCCTTCATGCGCTCATCAGCCATGAGATAAGCCAAATTGATGAGGAATGCTGAGTACAAGCGTGCCTCCCGAGGCGTGGGGTCCAGAGCCCAATCGAGATTCACCTTTTCGGTATCGGTGTTGTAGTCAGTGACTCTCACGCTCCATTTTGAAGCGGAGATCGCTTGGAGATCTTGCAGCACGCCGTTTGAGTCCTCAAACGTAAAGGTGGCGTCGTCTTTCCAGATCCCTGTTTGATTGTACTCCGAAAGATCGACGGTTTTACCCTTTGAGTCGACATAAAGATCGTCTGTACGCAGAAACGGATACTCGACCTCCACGGTGCTATGTGCCGGGATCTTCCTCAGGTGGGCAAGGTGCACGCCCT
>Ga0256845_1000980_pt1 | contig 24378 bp, 20 predicted proteins | sample RiftiametaG_FD_189101 | JGI IMG/M metagenome (GOLD analysis project Ga0256845, IMG submission 189101) | Tube worm associated microbial communities from hydrothermal vent at the East Pacific Rise, Pacific Ocean - Riftia | ecosystem: Host-associated > Annelida > Integument > Unclassified ... | reverse complement strand
TCTTTAATCTTCTGAGCTCTGCAATCAGTTTGTCTTCCCAAGCTTTACTATTGAATATTTTTTTGTCTTATTATCAAAATAAATTAACTTATCTCCCTGAGGACTCCAAGCTGCAATAAACTCAAGCTTTTTTTCGGAATTTGTCAATCTTTTCCATTTCCCGTTTAGATTAAATATAAACAGATCCGCTATTGTAAAACCGTCATCCATCTCATATTTCAAAAAGCCGTTTGTCACACATAATAACTTTCCATTCGGTGACATTTCATATGTAAAAATTCTGTTCTTATGTTCCGGATATTTAAATGGGAAAAGTTTTATCTTATTAGAGATAGTATTTCCATTCGAATCAATAAAACAAATGGATCCTTCATATTCAAAAGAAATTATCACTTTATTCAATCTTAAATTGTAATAGTCAAATAACCTAATTGGATTTGGAAATAGTTTTTTGAGTTTTTTACTTTTTAAATTTAAATTTAAAATTTCCCAGCGAAATGTTTGTTGTTGATTTATTTTACTTACAATTATTGTGTCTTTCGAAGCAATGACATAATCATCTATTTTAAAATCTAAAGAAATTAATTTGGAAGATTTATCCGTGAAAAAATCATATTCATACAGATCATTTGTTCCGTCTATTCCGAATATTAATTTATTATTGTAAGTATTGTAATCAATAAATCTTACTTTACTTTTATCCGAATATAAATCAAGATATCTTTTATGCCCTGTTTTCAAATTGAAAATTTCAATTTTAAGATTTTTATCACTATTATCACCTAACCATTCATATGCGATAATTTCATCTATATTATTTGTCCAAGTAATAAAATTATCTTCAATTTTCTTATAAACAGATCCATCACTTCTTAAAATTATGCTTTTAATGGTTTTCTTTTCTGTAAATGCTAAAAATTCACCATTTCTTGAGAATCCCTTAAATTTATATGTATCTGACTTTGGAATCTCATAAATATTTTTAATATAAATTTTATCCGGATCATTACCAAGATCAACATATCCCGAAAGCAAGTCGAAACTTCCAAAAATAAAAATTGACAAAACCGTAAACAAAAATATTCTTTTCATGATTAACCCTCCCCGAGATTAAATCTATTAAAATAAAATTTCATCTGCTTAAAAATAATTTAACTTTAAAATTTCATCTAAAATTATATAAACCCTCTAAATTTAAATAAATTTCTCTCCTCATTAAAAATCGACTTAAAATCATTAATATAATAATTAAAAATCATTGTCAATTAACTTCTATCCAGCATCACCCATACTTTTAACATTCAACTTAAACTCTATACCCTTAAATTTCCACTTTAATCTTTTTACTTTTATCTTTGATCTTGTATCTTGTAAACTCCGGCTGACTCCTGGCTTCTTGCTTCTGAACGCTGTGAACAACCAAATCCCACCCCCCATATCCAAAATCCAAAATAGACTTGTGAACTCCGGCTGACTTCTTGCTTCCGGCTTCTGATAACCGTAAGCTCAGCTGATGGCTGGGAGCTCTTTTCATTGAGAATTACCTCCACCCGACCGTCGTCTATCCTTCGGAACGTCAAATTTTTTAACTTAAATTTTAAACTCACTTCGTTCAAACATGAAAAATTTACCCTTCGGGACGTTAAAAATTCGACTTAGACTCCTCTGCCTCCCCCGGCAATATCTCAATGAAATATCTAATAGTATTTTTATCTCTTAAATTGTGCGTTCAGCTGCAAGCTGAATGCTTCTTTTATTCCGTTCAATTTAATTTATAAATCAAAAAGTTGTTTGACAACTTATACTATTCTATAATAAATATATGAAAAGTATTGCTGAAAAATGGGTGGATATTGCAAACTATGATTTAGCCACTGCAAAAGCCAGGTTTGAAACGGGCAGATATTTATATGTTGCATTTATGTGCCAGCAAGCTGTTGAAAAAATATTAAAAGCTATTATCGTACAAAAAACAGATATATATCCTCCAAAAGTACATAAACTTGAATTCTTGGCAAACAAAGCCGGACTTGATACAGAATTTAATGAAAACCAAAAAAATCTATTAACCGAATTAAATTTCTATTATTTAAATAACCGATATCCTGATTTCAAAGTTGAGCTTAGCAAAATCATTTCTAAAGAAAAATCATTATCTTTATTAAATCAGACGGAGGATTTTTTAAAATGGATAAAACAAAAGATAAAATAGATGAATATATTGATATTATAAGGAAAGTTATAGATATTGATACGGTTATTATTTTCGGTTCTTTTTTGAATCCCGGTTTTAATGCTGAAAATTCAGATATAGATATATTAATAGTCTCAAACGATTTTAAGAATATGTCAAAATTAGATGCCTACAAAATAGTATCCGATCCATTATGGGACTTAAAAATAAATATCGATCCGATTCCGGTCAGCAAAGATGAGATAAGAAATCATGATTCAGCTTCATTTATATCCGAGATTATCAGAACCGGAAAGGTTTTCTATAAAAAAACCGCATAAAAAGATATAACAGGACGAGACAAAATTCCCAATCCCACCCCAAAAGAGGAATTATTAATTCTCAATTTTGAATTTTGAATTCTAAATTAAAAGGTAAATCGTCGAAATGTCAAAGTGTTGAAAAGTCGAAAATGAAGGTGATATTGGTTAGAGGTGAGGGGACAGAGTTAGTGGGGAGAACTGTAAACTCCACACTCCTCCTTGATTTTTGAACTGTTCTAAAGTAAAATTTCAAGCATGAATGATTTTTATAAAATTCTCGGAGTAAGTCGGAAAGCAACTTTGTCGGAGATAAAAAAATCATATAGAAAACTTGCAAGAAAATATCATCCCGATCTCAACCCCGGTGATAAAACCGCAGAAAAAAAATTCAAAGAAATTTCAGAGGCATATGAAGTTTTAAAGGATCCGAAAAAGAGAAAAGAGTATGATACATTCGGCACTTCCGGAGGAAACTATAGAAGTTCCGGCAGAGGATCAAATTTTGAAGGTTTCGATTTTTCATCAACCGGTTCCAACTCCTTCGGTGATATTTTTGAAACAATTTTCGGTAATTTTAATAAAGGACACACTCCGGGAAAAAGCAGAAGGAATGCTCCTATTCGCGGTGAAGACCTTGTCTATGCAATAACACTTGATTTCCTCGACTCAATAAAGGGTATTGAACTCCCTATCCAGATAACTCACAAAATTTCATGTAGTGAATGCAAAGGTAAGGGAATTATTAATACTGGAAAAAATTCAGTCTGCCCGACATGCTCCGGAACAGGAAAAATAGAGAAACAGAGTGGTTTTATGAAATTTGCCAGTCCATGCCCGAGTTGCGGCGGCACTGGAGTCAAGCCCGGCAACATCTGTCCGAAGTGTAACGGAGAGGGAAGAATAGACCATCTTTCAAAAATAAGGGTTAAAATTCCTGCCGGTGTTAAAAACAATTCAAGAGTTAAAATAGCAGGAAAAGGAAATGCAGGTAGATTCGGGGGACACTCCGGTAATCTGATAATCAAAATCACAGTAACACCACATAAATTTTTTAAAAGAATTGAAAATGATATAGAGCTTATTCTTCCCGTCACTTATACTGAAGCAGCATTGGGTGCTAAAATTGAAATCCCTACAATCGAAGGTAAAACACTTTTAAAAATACCGCCGTCCACAGGTTCGGGACAAAAACTCAGACTTCGAAAAAAAGGTGTGCTTAATCCGAGAACTAAGGTGAGAGGTGATATGATTATTGAGATAAAGATCATTCCTCCTCCGATTAAAGATATAGCCGTCAGAAAAATTCTTAAGGATTTAGAAACACAAATTCCTTATGATCCGAGGGAGAAATCAGGATGGTAAAGGAGAAGACATACATGATTTCTTATGTGGCTTCAAAATACAACGTTCATCCTCAAACACTTCGTCTATATGAAAGAGAAGGACTTCTAATTCCAAGCAGATCCGATGGAAACACAAGATTATATTCGGATAAGGATCTGGAAAAACTTGAATTTATTTTAAACCTGTCAAGAGATATGGGAGTAAATCTTGCCGGAATTGACATAATTTTCAATATGAAAGAGAAAATGGAAAAAATGCAAGAAGAGTTTTCGAAATTTCTTGAAGAATTAAAAAAAGAATTTTTTTCAGGAAAGGAAAATCTTTTCGAACAAAAGAAAAATTCAATAGTAAAGTTTTCATCATCAACACTTACTCTATTTGACAATGAAAGAGATAAAGAATAATAATTACGTTGACTCTTTAAAATCTTATTTTCAAAGAGTAAATAAAATTAATATTCTAAGTGCCGATCAGGAGAAGGACCTTGTAAAAAAGGCTAAAAGCGGTGATAAAGAGGCATTCAAACAAATTATAGTTGCAAATCAGAAACTTGTTGTAAAGGAGGCTTTAAGATACTACTTTAAAGAGGATAATTTTCTGGATCTGATCAATGAAGGTAATAAAGGATTGATCGAAGCACTGAAAAGATTTGATGAAAAGCGAGGAAACAGATTTTATACATATGCTTTGTGGTGGGTTCGAAGTGAAATCAGAAGATACCTTTCTAAAAATCAAAATCTTATCTCATTTCCGGACATTTTCTACAATGACTATCTTAATTTTAAAAAAGTTTACTATAAAATGAAAAAGGAGATGAAAAGGAATCCATCGGAAAAGGAACTTTCGGAAAGATTAAACATCCCCGTAAAAAAAATAAAAGTAATGCTTTCAGTTCCTAATGAAATAATCTCACTCGACAACAGAATATCAGAAAATAATTCCACAAATTTGTCCGCAATAATTAAAGATGAATCTATCATTGATCCGCATGATATGATGATTGAAGAAGTAATAAAAAAAACATTAAAACTGGATCTTGAAGAACTAACCGAAAAAGAGTCCAAAGTAATAAAAATGAGATTCGGAATGAAAGAGGATGAGCCGATGCGATTAAGGGAAATTGCAAAAAATATGGGAATGAGTCCGGAGGGAGTAAGAAGGATAGAGGCAAGAGCATTAAATAAACTGAAAAAGATGCTTGTAAAGCAGGGTGTTTACGGAGTATTGAATTGAGCAAATTTAACTGTGATATATGTCATGATACCGGTTGGATAAAGGTTAAAAAGAACGGAAATGAATATTTGAAAAAATGCGACTGTGTCAAAAACGATCTCCTTATAAAAAAAAGTGAAACGTCGAATATTCCGAAAAGATTTATCGGTATGGAATTAAAAGGTTATTACCCTGTTGAAGGTTATGATTCTCAAAAGAAGGTTAAACTCCTTGTAAAAGAGTTCATAAATGATTTCCCGGCTGTTGAAAAGGGAATCTTGTTTCAGGGGAATACCGGTGTCGGCAAAACCAGACTTCTAAGCACAATAGCAACCGAGCTTTTTAACAAAAACAGTCAACTTGATATCTTTTTTGTAGACTGGAATGAAGTTATAAGAATAATGAGAAGCGGGGAATCACATACTTTCAGAGATTTTCCTCAGATAAATATGCTTATTGCAAGAATGACAAATACCGATTTGTTACTATTTGATGAAATAGGTGCTTCGGAACCGAGCCGTTGGGTCCAAGATAACATTTATTACATTATCAATAACAGATATAACAATAATAAAATCACTCTTTTTGCATCAAATTACCTGGATAAAGGTGTTGATGGCAAACCGACATTACAGGATCGTATCGGAGACAGAATAAGAAGCAGGATTTTTGCAATGGCAAAATCCGTCATCATCAAAGGTCCTGATTACAGACAGATATATGAATAATTATTTTTATTTCGGAGGATTAATATGAATGATGGAGTAAATTACATCGGAGAAAAAATAAGGGAGGAGAGTCAGATTGTTGAATCAATTATCTCGGAAATAGAAAAAGTAATAGTCGGACAAAGAAATCTGTTGGAAAGGATCATGATAGCAATGATTACATCGGGGCATATCCTCCTTGAAGGTGTTCCCGGACTTGCAAAAACACTAACAATTAAAACACTCGCCAAGGTTATTGATCTTAACTTTGCAAGAATTCAATTCACACCGGATCTACTTCCCGCCGACCTCACGGGAACTCTCGTTTTTAATCCTAAAACTTCAGATTTTTATACACGTAAAGGTCCGATCTTTACCAATCTTCTTCTTGCAGATGAGATTAACAGAGCTCCCGCAAAAGTTCAAAGTGCCCTTCTCGAATCTATGCAGGAATTACAGGTCACGATCGGGGAAAATAGTCTTCGGATATCTCCTCCTTTTATAGTAATGGCCACACAAAATCCTATTGAACAGGAGGGAACATATCCTTTGCCCGAAGCCCAAATTGACAGATTTCTTCTTAAAGTTAAAGTTTCATATCCTGCTAAGGAAGAGGAGAGAGCTATAATCGACAGATTTTCAACGGGTAAGATTCCCGATGTAAAAAAAATATGTACAAAAGAGGATATTTTCCGTTTAAACAGTCTGTATCATGATATATACGTTGATGATAAGATCAAAGATTATATAATTAATATTGTTTTTGCCACACGCGACCCGGAAGAAGCAGGATTGAAAATGTTTAAAAATTATATTCAATTCGGAGCTTCACCAAGAGCTTCAATATTTCTAACGGAAACTTCCAAAGCTTTAGCCTTCATTAGAGGAAGAAGTTTTGTTACTCCGGAAGATGTAAAGCAGATAGGAAAAGATATTCTTCGTCACAGAATAATTCTTACATATGAAGCTGAGGCCGAAGAGTTGACAAGTGATGATATAATAACCGAACTTTTCGATAATTTGGAAGTTCCTTGAGTTAATATGGAGAAAAATAATGGCTAAATCCAAGAAAAAAATCAGAAGAAAAATCAATCCCGAAGGCTCAAATAAAATGATTTATGCAGTGGTTATCGGACTGATAATTGTTTTTGCTCTAATGTTTTTTCTGTTTACCGGAAAAACCGAAAAAATAGAAAACAAATCGGAATTAATGAAAAGTACTTTGAAATATCTTAAAAATACGGAAGGTTTAAAAGATATTAAATATTTTCCGGAGAAAAATACGGTTTCACTCTATTATAAAGGATTCAGCGAGAAAGAAAAAAAGAAAAAACCCGATTATAGAAGAGTTGCGCTTTATGCAGGGTTAAAACTATCCAATAAAATATCAAACGAAAAAGTTACAATTGAACTTTATAAATTTGAATCAAAGGAAGCGGAACTTATTCTAATTTTTAAAGGCGGTAAAGTTATAAACCGGGTCAAATAATGTTCCTTTTTTTAATCTCTAAAATTCCTGTTGCAATTTAAACAGATATAATCACTCTCTTTTCCGACACTGCGTTTAGTATTTTTTTTTGATCCGCTCTTATTCACAAATTTGGAAGCAATTATTATCCCGCCAAAAACAACAATAGGATAATAAAGATATGATGTCACTATTACTGCAAGATATATTCCTATGATAATTAATCCGAGGACAATAACAAGTGACAATGAAACTTCAAAATCATGCTCTTGCTCCTCTTCAAACGGAAGTGTATCAAACGAACCGCAATAAGGACACTTCCGGTTCATCTCCGGTTAACCTTTGAAAAGCCTTCTTCCCAAAATTGGAATATAATCGGTAAAAAGGGAATCTTCATCAGACAGATTAATGCTCTTTCCGAATATATCCATTTTAGAATCAAGAAGATCGGCAATATGGAGAATCAGAGCTTCCCTAGTCTTTGGGATCTCAGGAGAACCGAACTCTTTTTCACCATGATGAGATATAATCAAATGTTTTATCTTTTCCGCTAAATCCGAAGGAAATCCGTCTATCTCGGCAATTAACTCATTGAACATATTTTCCCCGATAACTATATGTCCCAGCAGACCTCCTCTATTTGTTATTTTAACTGCAGGTGTGATGGAAAACTCATCAATCTTCCCCAAATCGTGAAACAGCCCTCCGGCAAGAAGTACATTCAGATCAACATCATAATGCTGCCCTAATTTTAATAAAATTTTTACTACTGAAAATGTATGTTGCAATAATCCGCCGGGATATGCATGATGAATTTTCATAGCTCCGAAGTGGATCCTAAAAGGTTTCCCGTATTTCTTATAGAAAATATCAAAAAGTTTTTTCAGATATTCGGATGTTACCTCTCTTTTTAGTAGAGAGATCATTTCTGACAAAACCGACTCCGTATCAAAATCCGGAGTTTCTTCAAAATCTTCCATATTTAGATTCTCAGACTCTCCGACTATATTGATCCCGTCAATTTTAAGCTCGTTTTTCCCCTGATATTCATTCACAAACCCCTTGACCTTATAGATAATTCCGGGCTTCAATATAGATTCAAATTGAATGATATTATCCCATATTTTACCCTCTATTCTTCCACTTTTATCCATAAATTCAACAGTAAGGTAAGGATTGCCATCCCGTTTAATTTTTTTTTTAAAATCAGAGATCATAAAATAATCATTAAAAGTCATTCCTTTATTCATTTTTGAAATAAATACACTCTTTTCGATCTTTTCATTCATTTTCCTACTCCCTATCTAATAATATAGAAATTTTGTAAGATTTTCGCATATCTGAAATCCATCCGGACAACTGCTTATTTATTTTTTTAGATCGTAAATGATCTTCAATTTCAGAAGCAATCTCAATTAGAGACAGAGGAGTCATACCGAGTTTTTTCTGTAAAGAAAGATATTCGGTTTTATAGAAATCTTCTATCTCCTCAAACTTTACATCTATCTTCAATTTGAATTTTTCTTTTACAACTTTATCAAAAAACACCTTATCTCTGACAAAATCCATAAAATCATTCATATCCATATCAAAGTTTTTAAGAATGTTCATAAAGTTTTCTATTGAACCGTATCTCTTAATTTCAGATAGTCTTATTGACTCAAAATCTTCTTTCGTAATTTCAAATTGTCCCTTATTTTCCATATAAATAATTTTATAATTGACCATATTTTCCAATTGTTGTAAATAGAGGTCATGCTCAGACTCTTTTTTATTTCTCAATATCGGATAAAAGAAAAGTGATTTTTCTATATCCGAAATTGTTATAACTTCATCATTTACGGTAGCTGCAATTTTATCAATAAGAATCATCCCGAATTGTAAAAGTGTTAAAAATAGAATTATTAATTTAGAAAACATTTCCAATCCCTATGTGAAAAACTATCGGACTCACATTTTCCCTCTTTCTAAAATTATATGCAACATCAAATTTTAGCAACCCAATAGCTGTTTTTATCCTCAAACCTATGCCTAATGCTCTTTCAATATTTTTGATGGCAAATTCATTTACTCCCTTGTATATATTTCCAACATCAAGAAACACAGAATAGTAAAAATTTTCAATAGGAATCAGATAGAGAGGAAATGTTGATTCCAAATTAATCAAAAGCATTGCATTTCCTCCGGACGGCTCTCCGGTCTTTTTGTCGAGTGGTCCAAGCTTATCATTTGAAATACCTCTAAAAGTATTTATTCCTCCACCAAAAAATCTTTCGGTTATCGAAAGATTTCCGGAAGCAAACCCATTTCTTACGGAAAATGAAAAAATCCCTCTCTTAAGCAATTTAATGTTCTTTTGATACCCCCATCTAAATCTGAAAAAAGAATAATCCTTTTCGAAAAGTGGAAATGCAAATTTTATATCGGTTGAGAAAAATTCTCCTTTCTTTGGAAGAAACGGGTCATCTCTATCATCAATTACATATGATAGATTTAATGATGTTGTGTCGAAAGGTATATTTAGTCTGTCTATTCCGGACTCTGAAATTTCCAATTCAAGAAGTTTTGTTCTATACCAACTAAGCGTCGTTAGTAGATATGAATAATCGGACAATCTTTTTATTAATGATTCGGAGATCCCATATCTGTTAAATTTATAGCTTCTATATATTTCATTCTCTTCCCATAATTTAAGAGTGGAGTCAATATCACCTTTTAAAAAAAATGGAGTATCATATACAATCGTTCCTCTTCTCTCTTTAAGACCAAGCTGCACCAGAGCTGAAAAAGTAGAATATGATTTGAAAATATTTTTTTTCTGGTATTCAAGGGTAAACCTTACTCCGGTTCTTTCTTCATATCCGATACCAAACCCCAAATATTTTGATCTATTCGGTATGGCAATTACAAGCATATCAATTGTTTTTTGCTTCTTTAGTTTAGAAACTTTCAATTCTGAAAAGATTGAATTTTTTTCTATCTTATTCTGAAAATTCTGTAAAAGTATTCTATTGAAATCATCACCTTTTTTTATTGTAAATATTTTTTTTATCAACTTACTTTGAGCGGCAGATGCACCGATTATTATCAAAGAACCAAATTTAAAATGAGATCCCTCATCTATATTTATAGTAATAGATTTTTTACTACCTCTTGAAATTTTTAATTTAATCTCTATATCATCAAACCCCTTTGAATAATAATAATTTCTTATTTTAACAATATCCTCATCAAGTGACCTCTGAACAAATTCACCACCTATTCTTGATTTTATTAAATGTTTTAAAACATCTTTTTCAATAAACATCTCTCCCTTTATTTTCAGATCACTTATTGTAAACATCTCCCCTTCATCAATTAGATATCTTAGATTGACAAAATTCTTTTTAAAATCCAGATTCACACCAATCTTAACAAGTGGAAATCCTTTGTAATAATAAAACCATTTCAGCACTTCCGAATCAATTTTAATGGAATTGGTTCGAAGAAAAAATATCCGGTCAAAAATAAGGTCATCTGCCGATATTACACGTTTTAGTATCTTTGATGAAAACTTTTTATTACCTGAAAATGATATCTTTCCTAATTTAAATCTCTTATTCTTTTTTATATTAAATGTGATCTCCTTTCGTCTCCCGAATATTCTGATATTTGATTTTACTTCCGGATTAAGATAACCTGAATTCTTAAGTATCGCAGAAATCTTTAAAACACTCTCCCTTTCAGCCCATTTTTCAAATACTTTTTTCTCCCAGATGGGAGTTACTACAGATAAAATATTTTTCATTCCCTTAAAATAAAAAACATATTTAAACCCCGGATTAACTTTAATATAAATATTTACAAGATCCTTTTTCTTATTTAAAAACACCTCCTTTAACGAAACCTTAGGAAAATAGAATCCGTTGTTTTTTAAAAAAATCTTTATATCTTCAATATGATTCAGAAATTTAAAAGGAATATAAACTTTCTTTTTTTTTATTGTCAATAAACTGATTGGCAGTTGGAAATCATTTCTCAGCTTAAAAAACACTCTGTTTATTTTAGTCAAACTCTTTTTGTTAACTACAAAATTTAAAAACACTTTAAAATCTTTCTTTTTTATCTCCAAATTTATTTCAGGGGTAAAATATCCCTTAGAAGAGAGAAATCGCTTAATCTCATTTACAGCTTTAGGAATATTTCTCTTATCAAACCAGGTTCCGGTTCGGACAGATCTTACAGCTTGTTTCAATTCTTTAATACCTATACTCTTTACTCCGATAAAATCTATTCTTTTAAGTTGCAATCTGCTATAGAAGATGAAATATATAATAATTTCATCTTGTTTTACTTTATCAATTTTCACTTCTATATTTAAAAATCTATCGGTTTTATACAATATATTTATACTTTCCCTTACTCTTTGCATATTAAACCTTTCAAATTTCCGTATAGTTATAAGTTTCTTATAACTGTCTCTATTCTTCCCCTCTCTTAAATTGTCAAAAACCATTCTTATATCTCGTATCTTATATGAAGCATATTTAGAAGCTTTCAGATTGGGAGTTAATATAATAAAAAATAATACTACGATAATAAAGATAGAAATTTTTTTAACAGGAATTAATATTTTCATACGGTTAATACCTCTTCCTGAATCTTACATCGAGACTTAATCTTCCATCCTCATTTCTTTTTCCTATTAGAGAAATAGAAGGTGTTACTCTATACTGAAAAAAATATACATCACGGGTGGCTCTTGAAATATCGGTAGAGTAAACAATAAGAAAATCTTTAGTAATTGATTTTCCTATTGTAAGCCTTGATGTACCTTCAAGAGACGATCTGGTTGGGTCAGGATCTAATTTCAAAATATCTATTCCAAATAACTTTTTAACTCTGTTCTGAATCTTCTCGGTTAAAGCGGAAGTTATCAGTCCTGTAGTCCCGACCTCGGAACTGATATTTGTAGAAGACGGTCTTTTAAAGAGCTCTCCGAGGGACATAAGAGCAATTATATCTTGAGTAGGCATTGGAGGAGAAGAAAAGAACTCCGGTCTGAGATCCGAAGAAAGCCCACTTAAGAGGAATCTTATTCTATAATTTTTAACAAATGTTTCCGCTTCAATATTTATTGAAGGATTAATTATTATCGGGTTATTGAAAACAATTTTTGCCCTTATAAGATCAAAATCCCTTGATGAAATATGAACGACACCATCCTTGCTCTCAATATTACCAAACAGCACCGGGAAATTTTTATCACCTGTAAGTTTAAGATCGACATTACAATTACCGGTAAAAAATGAATTTCTAACTTTTATATCACCTTTACCCGACATTCTTAAATTAAAATCGAGATTATCAAGAAATTCAGAATTGGAAGGAGATAGATTAGACCCGGAATAGAATGATACACCTTCATCAACCTCCCTCTCCCATAGAGCTGACAAAAAAACAATATCTCCTCCTAAAACATATTTTTCTCCCGATTTTTTAAGAGTAAGGTCGGCATTAAGTTTAAATCCTGTTCTATCCATCGGATAGATCTCCATATTTTTCCCTGAGATCGATAATAAAAATTTATCGACAGTACCGGCATGAAAACCTAAAACACCATTACCGATTACATTACCTCCTCCTATAGAACCCTTAACCGACCTTAGAGTAAAATCAGAATCATTAAAAAGTATTGACCCGGTAAAATCATCCAATGTGTGAGGGAAACCGGGGAAAGAGAGATAATCGCCCTTTATATCAGCATATCCACGAAAATGGACAATATTCATGGGATCACTCTTTATTTCACCGTTTATATTTAAGACACCTGAGTTGTTTTGCCACGGCAGAACAATATTTATATCTTTTATTTTCACATTGTAATCCCCGCTATATCTGTCATCAATAAATTTTAGATTTAATAAAAACGGAGATATTGAAGATCCATTAAAAATATTTCCCTTTGTGGAAAGAGTAAATGAAGAAAAATCCGTGTTAATATCAGCAGAACCTTTAATACCGGATGACCTGTCCTCATAATATTTTACATTATTAAAATTGTAGTCTACTTTTATTGGATTAATATTAAAGCCTCCTTCACCGGAAAACTTTATTTCACCGGAACCTTTGAATCCACCGGGGAAATCAGATAATTCAAGTCCTGATATCAATCCTCTTAATTTGTAGATCTCTCTTGCAAGATTTATTTGAAAATCGGCACTTCCTCTACCTTTATGATAGATAAATTTAAGATTTTTTATTTTAACATCATCTGAAACATTCAAATCGCCCGCGATATTTTCAAAAGGAAAACTATAAAACAGTATTTTTTCTCCTGAAAAACTTCCGATAATAACGGGGTATTTTGATTTGACTTTATTGATATATCGAAAATCCCCTCTCATTTCTCCTTTAACATCCAAACCCACATCAATAATTTTCAATATATCCGAAGACTCACCTTTTATATTTTCCAAGGATATATCAACTTTTTTTGCATCCTTAGTTAAAACCATTTTTCCGTTAACATTTTTCCCGCTTAAAACAAAAATCCCTTTAATAAGGCTATTATACCCGTTTATTTCTCCAGACATATTTTTAATTAATACTTTATTTGAAAAAAAATCAGAAATATTAATTGATGTTTTAAGGTTTAAAACAGCTGATTTACGTCTGTATTTCACAGATATTCTTCCCGAGCCTTTTTGCAAACTCCAGTCTTCAAGATTCAATCCTGCATATTTCTTTGTATAAGGATTAATTCCCTCAAGGTCCTTTACTTTTGAATTAAGGGTGATTTCCAATCTTTTTTCAGAAGGTACGGACAAACCGGAGATAGATGTTATCTTTCCAAATTCAGTGTCAATTCCATTTGAAGAAAATTTAACCTTTTTTGATTTGGTATTATATTCAATATTAATTCTTCCGGAAATATCAAATCTATCTTCGGAAGGAATATCTTTTTTTATAACTATTTCCGCATTTAAATTACTTTTATAAATATTTATCTTTCCACTTTCAACTATTCCTCCTGCCGGTATTGTTGAATAAATATGAATACTCTTTAGGATCTTTTCAGTAGGAATATTTTTTATATTAATATTTGTCTTCCCATTTTTCGAATCAAGATTAATTTCAGATAATAGTCTATTCTCACCGATTTTTATATCAGATCTTATTTTTCTTGTTCTGCTATTCCATTTTACCTTTCCAAAAATCCCTTTAAACTCCTCGCCTCCGGATAAGAATGAATTTCCGGAAAAATTTCCGGAAATAAATACACTCTTCTTCTCATCTTTAATATAATTCACAGTTCCACTCATAAACCCGCTCGGAGAAAGTTTCTTCAAAATCGGATAAACTATGATCTCCGGATTTCCTTCCCAAAAAACCCGAAAAGATGAAAAACCGCCGGTAATAATTCCTCCGTTAACATTAAATACAAGCTTTTTTGTTTTCCATAGCAACTTATTTAATTTTAATCGTTTATCACTTTTCACAAACTCACTGTTAAGTTCTCCTTCAAGACTAACCTCCCTCTTTCCAACCGGAAAGATCAATCTTAAATGAGGAGATGAAAGTTTGAAAGCTAATTCTTCTCCTCTGTTAAATGAAAAAAGGTCAAAATCTACAAGAAAAATTTTTGTTTTTTTCCAGTTAAACTCAATATTCCCTCTTTTTATATTCACTTTATTAATGCTAAAAGGCAGATTAGTACTGATACCTGAATTTTTTTTCTTTAATAAATCCTCGGAAAAAAGAATTGAGGGTTCAATAATCGTAATATTAAGTTTTTTTAATTTTGATAATAACGATGAGAAAGGTATCTCAAGATCCACCCTTCTAAAAGATAGAATATTCTCGTTTTTAATCCTTAGATTTTTTATATCTTTAATTCCTATTGACGGTGGGAAGAATGAGAGAGAAACAGAAGAGAAAGTTACACTTTCCGGAAACTGCTGATTAATTTTTTTTACAATAAATATTTTTAAAAAAACAAATAGTATTGTAAGTACTAAAAGTATAAAAAAAAACCGGCAAAAAATTTTTTTCTTTTCTTCACAGCTTATCTAATCTATTTTCTAACTTTTTTCCAATCTTTAAGAAATTTCTCCATACCTATATCCGTCAGCGGATGATTTAACAGCTTTGATAATGTACTATAGGGAATTGTTGCAATATCCGCTCCTAACTTTGCTGCCTCAAGGAAATGAAACGGATGTCTTACAGAAGCAACAATAATTTCAGTAGCAATCGAATAGTTGTCAAATATAAGGACAATATCATCAACTAATGCCATACCGTCTCCTGAAATATCATCTATCCTTCCTACAAAAGGAGATACATATGTAGCTCCTGCTTTTGCAGCAAGCAAAGCCTGATTCGGAGAAAAAATAAGAGTTACATTAGTCTTAATTTTCATTGAAGTTAATTTTTTTACAACCTTCAAACCTTCAAAGTTAATAGGGACTTTTATAACTATATTATCTGATATTTTTGAATATTCAACAGCTTCTTTTATCATTCCATCCATATCATTTGAAGTTACTTCGACAGATACGGGACCCGGAACAATAGATGCTATCTCTTTAACAAGTGGTAAAAACTCAAAATCTTCTCTGGATACGAGTGACGGATTTGTAGTTACACCATCAATTATTCCAAACTCAATTGCCTTTTTAATCTCATCCAAATTTGCAGTATCAAGAAAAATTTTCAAAATAACCTCCTGTTATTCACGAAAGCAAAATATTATATTGAATTATATCAGATGAATTTGAATAAATAAAGGAATAGAGAGTTAAAAAAAAATAGCTTAAATGGTACAATATCATATTAATATGAAGTATGAATTTTTGCAGACAAAAACCCTAAGAAAAATAAATATCAGATCATTTGTGATATTTACTATACTATTTTATATATACTCCTCGGGAATCGCTTCAGGAAAGATATATAATTTTTCTTTTGTTATCCAAGGTAATGCCAAAGGAAAGATCTTTTTGATAATACCGTTCAGAATTTTTTATCAAGCAAGTTCTTCGGTAAACTTTATAGCGGAAAATAAAGGAGACTATACGATATTTCGTTCATCTGATATTGTAGGAAATGGGTATGTCGTCAGAACATTGGGTTTTTCGGGAAAATCTCTAGCTCTTTTAGTTGCCGGCAAAGATTTGGAAAAGATTAATATTTTTTCCAAAAAAATCATTAAAGATCTTCCTTACATTGCACCTGGGGTTTCCAAACATATCACATCAACTACCGTTAATTTTTTTATTCTTGACACCCCTATTGTAAATACTCTCAACTTTGAAAGATCACAAAACGGTATTCATCAAAATATTATAAACAATATTAAAATGACAAGAATAAAAAATTCATCAGAAAAATTAAAAATCAATTTTAATGTATATAAAATCCTTTCCGAAGCGTTAAAAACCTTCAACCACTCTTTCCTTCCAAAAAATATAACTCTTCATGATCTGATAAAATCCGGGAAGAAAGAATGGAAAAGTTCTTATCTGAATTTCACAGATGCTTTAATAAAATCTTCGAGAAAAGCCGCAAAGATCTTTCAAAGAATAAAAGGTTTCGGCCAAAAAGAACCGTTTCGGGTATCTTATAAAATTTATTTTCCGGATAAAAAAATAATTAAGATAAAAGGTACTGCATCTCCCGACATCTCTATTTGGCAGGAACTAAGAATTAAAAACTTTACAAGAACAATAAAAATTAAAAAATCCGATTTTTCGCTCATTTCGGATATCGTAAAAGTTTCCGTAAAAGACAGATTTAACGGAGGAGGTTTTTTCATATCTTACCTTAAATTAAAAAAATAGTTTTATCCGGTTAGAATGCAAATCCCAGAATCAATCTTAATCTTGAAAAATTCATTGAGAATTTTTTTACACCTCTTATATTGGAACCTTTCGGTAAATCTTCGGAAAGCTCCCACCAGCGGAACCATGAAATATTATATGGATTATATTCATAAGAATAGACATCTCCCGATATATTCTCAGAACTAAGCTCTCCCGAAGAATCTGATGATTTCATGATCTTTGTTCCGGAAAATCCGCCGATCTTTCCAGCAACATATTCAACCTTTAAAAATAATCTTTTATTTTCCCCTATTTTAAAAATATATTTTCCGCCGAGTAAAATACCGAACCCTTTTCCTTTAATATTATATTCGGTAAATTTTGAAGATGAATAATTTTTCGAATTATAATCAATGTCATCGGAATGCTTTATATTCATAAGATCTAATCCTGCAGATAAATATAGCGAAAAAGATGAAAACATTTTTTCAATTCCAATAACCGGCATTATATCGGTAATTCTATCCTTAAGTGTATAATCAAATTTTTCCGTTAAATTTTCCCATTTTAATGTATAAAGTTTTGAAGAATTGTTCCCATACGAAACATATTCAACTCCCCCTTTTAAATATAGTCCGTTTTTTAAAGGATAGTTAACGGTAATCGATAAAGGAATTCCCAAAAAATTTTCTTTAAAAGTTCCGCTTTGACTGTCTTTAAGTCCATAATGTTTGATATATTGAGAAAGCAATTCGTTAGTCCCTGAAGAACGGTAATTTAATTCAACCGGTTTTGAAAGAGATATTCCTGAAGATATAACAAATTCGGTTTTTCTCTTTTTCTGAATATATTTCTTATTATTAATCTTTCCCTTTATCTTTTCATCGGAATAACTAAGATTTTTTTTTATATTAACTCGAACTCTATCACTTCCAAGATCATGTATTGGGGATACGATTATTTCGCCTTCTCCAATACCGGACAAAACAATATATTTTCCGGTACTTAAAAGTTTAACAGTTACATTTTTTTTTACTGCCCATCCGTTTTTTACGATATACACATAACTTTTTCCGTTCATAAACAAAATATCAGTATTATCTAATATTATAGAATTTTTGTACACTTTCTTAGAATTAAAGAAGACATTATCTCCCGTATGAATTAACAGTTTAGGATTATTAACCAATAGATACTTTCCGGATCTATCTGATTTTACTCTTGCCAGAAAAGTCATTTTATCCTTTTCCGCCAATCTTAAATTGACTGATTCTCCGATCTTAAAATAGGGAGACATATATTTACTTAATCTTATTTTAACAATATAATCATCTGTAATCTTTGAAAGAATGGAATTCTTTCTCACCCTGTCACCTTTAGCGAGTGATACGGTTATCCTTCCTGAAATAGTACTTATTATATATGGATTATCTCTATAATATTTAAGTCTTCTTAATAACCGCTTTGAAAATTTTATTTTTTTTAAAGCATCATTTTCAGAAGAATTACTCCTCTCCTTCCAACTTCTTCTCTCTTCAAGGATCTTCTCCCATCCCTTTATATCTTCTTCAGTATTTTTTATATCATCAAGCACTATCTTTCTATCTATCATAAACAGTCTTTTCCCACGTTCAACCCATTCACCGTTAACAATATAAACTTTTGATATTCTAAGCGAAATATCAGCCTTTACTATTTTTTCATTATAGGGAAATGCTTGTCCGCTAAAATTTAAATTTTCATTAAATGAATCCATTGTCAAGATTTTCACAGTAACATTAACTATATCCCCGGGAATCACTTCAGTTGCATTTAAAGTAAATGTGAAAAACAAAGAACAGATTATGACAGCTAATAATGATTTTTTCATTTTGACCTCATTTGTTAAATTCACTTTCTACAATTCTTGCAGCATTTGCCATTAATGTAAATGTTATATTTTTTGAAGGCAGGAATGGAAACGTACTGCCGTCGGCAATGTATAAGTTATGAAAATCATTACTTCTGCAATTAGGATTAACCGTAAGTTCAGATCCTTTTTCGGACATAGGAATTGTTCCCGAATAGTGAACACTTGCACCCATCGGACGTGATTGAGCCTGAAAAAGAGGCATTATTACTCCTATTTTCTTGAAAAACTTTCTAAACTTTTTAAGTGAAAAGTTAATTCTCTCTTTCTCTCCTGCCGGAGGCAGATAATTTATTTCAAGAATAGTTTCACCATCAACCGACTTTTCCGAAAGTGTAATATAATTATCTCTTCTTCTAAAATCATGAAAATTGATATTCACAACTCCAAGTGCGGAATGTAAATATCTTCCTAAAAATATAGCAGTCCTGAAATCAACAGGCATTGACTGAAAAGGAGGCTGCATTAATCCTGTCTTAAGTGTTGTTATCTGACCGTGAATATATTCCTTGGGATTTTCCGTTTGGATACCGGTAGCCAATTGATGGTACTGATATGTTTCCGGATTAAACTGTTTACCGAGCATTCTTAAGTTAATTATCGGAGCAAGGATCTGCCTGTTATCCATCAATCCATATAATTTAACCCTTTTCCCACTCTTCTTTAAAATAGAATCGAGATAAATCTTTGAAGTTGCTATTGTTCCTGCAGCGAGAACCAATACTTCAACCGGAAACTCACGATACTCTCCCGTTAGAATATTAATAGCAGATAAAGATACAATCTTTTTCCCCGAACTATAATTAAAATTTTTAACAAGATAATCCGGAAAATATGTAAAATTCCTGTTTTTAAGGAGTTTTTTTAATGTTATTGAAGGAACATATAGGGAGTCACTGGGGCAACCCCATTGACATCTTCCCGAATAATCACACTTTTTTCTCTCATCTATATCTTCACTGAGAGTAGCAATTCTCGAACGTCCGAGAAATACATCTCTATTCTTATCTCTATTTTTAAACTTCTTCTCATATTCATCGGATAATATCTGAGAATTCTCATCAAGATTCATAGGGGGTAGAAGATTTTTATGAATAGGAAAAAATCTTGATAGATCATCTTCCACTCCGATTATTCCTATCTTCTTTGCAATCAATTCATAAAACGGTTCAATATCTTTATAGTTAAAAGGAAAATCTTCAAGATCACTATCATTAAAAGGATATGATCCGCCTGTCCATGCTTCGGCAAGCCCTCCTTTTGCAAAAGAGAGATGAGGGGCAAATCCTTTAAGACTTGTTTTGTATCCGGGAGGAATTTTAAATACAAATTTTTTATTGGGAGGAAATTCATAAACCTCACTTGAATCGGAAGGAATTACCGACTCAAAATTTTCTCCGAGAAAATAGTTTACAGGATCTTCCAATTTGTCTTTTAACTGATTGAAAGTTGCATCTTTCATTACAGGTTCCGGTCCCGAATATCCGACATCTATCATCCGGACTTCATATCCCAGATCAAGAAGTGAATCCGCAAAATGTACTCCTGACGCTCCTGATCCGACTATAGTTATTTTATTCATCGGAACTATCCTCCGGTCTTATTTTCTTATTTCCCGATTTGATGATTTTCAAGGGCATCAGAATCGGAAGCGACAATATGAGAGAGAAAGCAAAAACCGTCCCTTTAAACGCCATGGTAATAAATAGAGTAAAAAAATTCATCTCCTTAATTATATCGACTTTTTTATAAATTTCCGGAGATGTTTCGATTATTGCGAAAAGAAATCCCAACCTTTTTCTCAAAAGTGAATCCGATCGAAAAAACCTTGAAAAAGAGTCACTGAGTCTTGTGAAAAACAGAGATTTATTTGCAAAGTTTATCAGAAAAAGATCAAATTCATCTTTAGGATTATTATCCACTTTTTTTAGGAACTGGAAATATTTATCTACTACATAAGGTGTCGGTTCCGAACCGATAAGATATCTGCAAAAAAGTTTGCACTCCTTTTTCACTGAAATTTTATAATTTTCCTTTTTTTCACCCGCTATTGAGTCGGATATCATATCTTCGAGACTTGAAGGTGTATTTACAATCTTTTTGATTAAATCATCGCTTGACGCCTCACCGTTATTTCTGAAAGTTGCAAGCTGACCGAGAGTTACGGGAGTAAATCCGTAAAATAATTTATCGGCAATCATTATCAGCGGAGTCGAAATAAATAGAGGAATGCTTAATATTCTCTTTTTCAAATTCTTAGCTTTAGAAATATTTAAAATAAGATCTTTAAGAGTTACTTTATCGGGACCCCCTATTTCATATACTTTATTATCAAAATGAGCATTCCTGCTAAAAACATCTATAACTTGAGCTACATCCTTAACATCTACCGGTTGCACAATAATATTTCCTCTTCCGAAAAAGGGAATTAACGGCATCCCGATAAATCTGGAAAATCCGCTGAATACCGCAGATCCTGCCCCGAGAATAATCGTAGGTCTGAAAATCGTAAATTCCATTCCGCTCTCTTTTAAATAATTCTCAGCCTTTTCTTTCGAAAGAGCATAACAATATCCTCTCTTTTTTTTAAATTTTACTGCAATAGTACTGATAAACAGAAACTTTTTAACACCATTTTGTTTTGACAAATCAATAAGCCGGGAGGTAGCCATGAAATTAATATCATCATAATCCTTTTTTTTAACCTTGCCGGTAAGAGCTGCAAGGTGAATAACCGTCTCAACGGAATCAAGATATTCGGCGTAAGAGTCGGGATTATTTAAATCTCCGATAACAATTTTTATATTATCAACATTATCAGGAATTAATAGCGATTCCGGTTCTCTCACAAGGAGAAAAATTGTTTCATATGTTGAAGTATCCAAAACGGATAAAAGAGATCTCCCCAGAAATCCTGATATTCCAGTAATAAAAACCGAAGGTTTCATTATTTACTCTTTTTTTTATACTTCAACATTCTGAAAACACCTTTAATATCAAGCCAAGCGGTTCTCGCAATTTTTACTCTTGAATCTCTGTCCTCAATCCACCTTACCGGAAGTTCCTTAACTTTATACCCCTCTACGTGAGCAATATGTAATAATTCCGTGTCAAAGAACCATTCATCATCCTTAATAAATTTAAAAAGTTCATCAACCAATTCTTTTGATACGGCTTTAAATCCACACTGTGCATCTGTAAAAGGAAATCCTAAGAATAGTTTGAGCACTTTTATATATCCTCTTGAAATTATCTCTCTTTTAATGCTCCTGTCTACTTTTGCTCCCTTATATTGCCTTGAACCTATAGCAATATCATAACCTTCATTTATCGCATTAACCATCGGAGGGAAAGCATTCAGATCCGTGGACAGATCAATATCCATATAGGATAAGATATCGGCCTCACTTGTCTCCCATGCATGTTTAACCATTCTTCCGCGTCCTTTCAGAGGAAGATGCTTGACTCGTACTTTTTTATTCTTTTTTCGAATTGATTTGGCAACCTCAAGAGTATTATCTGTGGAGGCATTATCTCCGATAGTAATTATCCAATCAAAATCATTCAGATTTTTATCAAGGAATTTCGAAAGTTCGGAAACACTCTTTTCCAATATATGTTCCTCATTGTAAACAGGCAGTAAAATATCAACCAGTTTTCTATTTTTCCCGGTCATAATTTCTCCTCAAATAATACTGAAATTTATCTGAAAATCGGTAACCGTAATTATATCCGCCGCATACTTCTAATGTCAAGCTATAAACCCCTTTGTTTATAAAAATTGAGTTCCAACTATTTTATATTTTTACCGGAGATGAATCTCCCCTGATAATATGTAATATCTATATAGTCAACATCAACATCGGAATATCCTGTTGCAAAAACTCTGAACTCTATATCCTTTACCCCCTTAATAAGAAAAACCAAAGTATGATTTCTAAATTCGTTAATTAAAGTATTCTTTTTCTTTATTCTCTTTTCTATAATTTTTTCCCCTTCTGAATTATTAAAAACATCAATAATTGCAAGAGGGCGTATCCGGCTTTTTACATTTTTAATCCTTATTCTAAAATCCACTTTCATTATTCCTTCCGAAAAAGGAATGAATTTCCCATTATTACTGCTGACAATAAATCCAGGTTTATGATAAAACCTTAAAAATGATCTTGAAAACTTGCCGGATAATTTAATATTTCTTATATCTGTTCCTGTCTTTCTCGGAAATTTTTCTCCCTCATATCTGAATTTTCTTTTCCAAAGTTTGTTCTTTATATATAAAAGCGAACTATTGTTTAACAGTTTATCTATTGTTCCATTCTTTTTCAATTTAAAACTATTAACTCCCGGAATCAGAGAAAATCCATTTTCAGCAGGATAAATATCAACATTCGTAAAAACTCCCGATTCGTTAATATTAGGATTCACAACATCAATATCTATACTTTTTACTCTTTTATCCGGATTAATTATGCTGACTCGCCAGACTCCATCTCTATCTTTTTTGATATTTTCTATAAAAGGATAAATAAAAGAATAAAGCTGAAGAAACTGATCTTTAACATTATAGACATTAAGAAGACGGGCATTTCTCATCTTTTCGGGCCACATGTTGAAAAAATTTGATATTTCATTATTAAATGTCGCTACAAGAGCATGAGTAACAGAATAATTTTTCAGTGTATCTTTGCTCCAATGAACAAAGTTAGGATAGAGAAAAAGGGATCTGTTATTACTATTCAAGACTGCAACCGGTGCTGTTAGACCTGCGATATTACCACCTTCTATCTTTTCACCGATCTCTTCGGAAATATTTTTAACAATATTTGTTCTGTCTTCAGCCCATCTGTAATAAAAACTAAGATTGATTGTAAAAGAAGTAATTAAAAAAACAACGGTAACAGAATAGAAAAATACACCTCTATAATCGGATAATCTGTTTTGCAGCAACATTTTCAAAAAGTGATAAATGATATAAGAAAACACTACTATCAATATTGTCAAGAAAAGATTTGATATTGAAAATCCGAATGTGATATTCCGAACCGAAAAAATTCTAAGAAGAGGGACCCCGCAATAATAAAGGAAAAAATTTAACCACAAGACATCGGAAATAAATATAACGATTTTCCAAATTATTCCTAAATTTGCTTTATGAACTGTTCCCTTTACAGATAGATTACTTAAAAAATGCACTGCAAGAAAAACCATAGGAGGAATTGATGCAATCAAATATCTTGTCGGTCTGTGATTCATAATCATTAAAGCTGCAGTATGTGAAAATAGAAATAGAACAAAAGCCGCTTCGGTAATAGTATAGGTTTTTCTGATAACTCTTCTTACAAACCATGGGATATAGAGCATTGAAGCAATCCATACGGGAGCCATTTTATAAAACTGTTCCTTCCAATTATACATAAGAATATTCCCGAACATCTG
>Ga0256845_1000979_pt1 | contig 24400 bp, 20 predicted proteins | sample RiftiametaG_FD_189101 | JGI IMG/M metagenome (GOLD analysis project Ga0256845, IMG submission 189101) | Tube worm associated microbial communities from hydrothermal vent at the East Pacific Rise, Pacific Ocean - Riftia | ecosystem: Host-associated > Annelida > Integument > Unclassified ... | reverse complement strand
GTAGTGGATATTATGTCAACACAGTTGGTCAGTATGCAAATGAAGAAACAATCAAGAAATATATTAGTAATCAAGGAGATGATTCAAAAAACTACAAGAGTTATCATAAGGGGCAACTAAGTTTGTTCAGCTAAGTGGATACCTCGAAGCTCTGCTTCGGGGTCATTCATTGGTGTTAAGTTCGGAAATAGAGTAGTCTAATGGGTTTATTAGCATCTTATTAATGTTGTGTAAGATATAAATATACATAAATAAAGTAACATGAACTTTACCGTTAATAAAATGGAATGTTTTAACTTTGTGATGGAAAGGAAGGATAAAACTATGGAAGAATTACAAAATTTTTTAAACTCAATACGCAGAGATTTTGCAGATAAACCTTTAAATGAAGATGCGATAACAAATAATCCTTATCAGCAATTTGAAACGTGGTTTGAAGAAGCCGTTAATGCACAATTGTTAGATCCTTATGCCATGTCGGTAACAACGGTTAGTAATGATGGACAGCCATCTACTCGTATTGTTTATTTAAGAGGTATATCAGAAAAAGGATTTAAATTTTATAGCAATTACAATAGTCAAAAAGGACATGATTTGTTAGTTAATAATAAAGTGGCTTTAAATTTCTTTTGGGGAGAATTAGAACGCCAAATAAGAATAGAGGGAGAAGTTGAAAAATTAAGCGAACAAGAATCTGATACTTATTTTGATGCGAGACCGAGAGAGAGTAAGATTGGGGCATGGGCATCTAATCAATCAGAAACAATAAAAAATAGAAGTGAGTTAGAAGACAAAGTTGTTTTTTATGAGGGTAAATTTAAAGATACGGATGTTCCTCGTCCACCACATTGGGGAGGTTATATTGTAAAACCTACAAAAGTTGAATTTTGGCAAGGAAGACCTAATCGTTTACACGATAGAATTGTTTTTATGAAAGAAAATGATGAGTGGAAAATTAGCAGAGTTTCGCCTTAATTTTAAAGTAAAGGTTCTTAACCAATAGAATAGCTCCAACAAATAATAATGGAAGAACGGGTAGTGTATACCTTTCTTCAATTCCTCTTTGAAAATAACAGAGGTAAAACACGTAGATAAAAACAGCGAAATTTATTCCATAAAACAGCATATTTTCTTTTTTGAAATTAAAAAGATTAATGAGCATTGCTAAAAAACAAAAGGAGTGCAAAGCATAAAAGAAATAGCGTAAAGTTTCCATCCACCACAAGCCCCTATAAGTTTTCTGAAAAATAAATAACGATAAGTTAGAGTGAAAAGCCATAGTCTTGAATACTTTTAAAGGTGATTTGATGTGGTAATCAAACCAAAACGCCTTTTTGTATTCAGTTGTAAGTTGGTTAAATATATTGATTGATTCTAATTCTATATCAGCAAGTTGCTTTGGCATTTTTTGCTTTTTATCCCAATACTGTTTTTGATAAAAAGCTGTTTGTTGATATGTTTTAAAAGCTTTTATTAATCGTTCTTTTCCAAAATGATGAGTAACCTCTTTAGGGAAACTGCTAATAGCTTGTTTAATATAAACAGTAGAAGATGTATCTCCTTTTAATGCATTTTTCCATATGGGCACCATGTATGAATATGAAATAGCACCTTCTTGTGCAAAGCCGCCTACAAAATTCCAATAGGCTTTTAATGGGGGACGATAAAATGAATTAGCATCAGAATAATAAATAGGATGTAAACCAACAAACTCGCCTGCAATTTTATAGTTACGATATTCCCAAGCACCAAAAAAACTAAAAGCAACGATTGTTAAAAGCGTAGTTTGAATAATTATTTTTTTAATGCTTTGATTCCAATAATCAGCTACAATAAATAAGGGGATAAAGATACCAAACAACCCAATTTGTGGTCTAACTATTAATAGGTAAGCAAATGTTAGAGCTGCTAAAAAGTAATAGATATTTTTCTTTTTTATAATGCGTTGATGGTAGGCTTTAAATAATAAAAAAGTAAATAAAATAAGTAGCTCGGGGCTAATTCCTTCTGTTAACGTGTAATACAAAAAGCCAATAAAAAAAGGTGAGATTCCATAAATTATAGTGCCTAATAGTACTAGTTTTTTATTTTTGATAAGATGTGTTAAGATATAAAAAAGCCAATAAACGGATACTGAAAATAAAAGTAATTGTGCAATTTTTAACAGCTTTAATGTTAAAGGGTAATCTGCTATTTTTAAGAAAAAAAGATAAAAAATACCGTAACCGGGTGGGCGTAAAAAATAACCCTGATTACCTATAGAACCTTCTCTCCAAATTCCTTTTTCGTGAAACGAAATTGCAGGGTTGAGATAACTTGCTCCATCGTTTGTTAAAATGGTTTCTCCAGTTCTTGTATTTTCTTTTGGTATTTTATTAAGGTTGAGTTCATTATAAAATAAAGCACTCAAAAAAGAGAGGATACAAATAATCCAAATGGATTTGTTTTTTATGAGATTTATAAAACTCATCTATAGTTTTCCACTATCCATTAAAATCTTCATTTTTAAAATCCCTGCAACAGAAAGGCTATCCGTTATTTCGCCACTCATTACCATCTCAAAAACTTGCTTAAAAGGAACTTTTTTAAGCTGCAAAACTTCTCCATCTTCAGGTTCTGGCTCGTGAAATGATAAGTTTTTAGCAATGTATAAAATCCCTAACTCATCAGAAACAGAATTGCTTAAATGTAATTGTAATAGCTCTTGCCAGTTTTCGGCTTTAATACCTAACTCTTCTAATAATTCCCTTTTTGCTGTTGCTAAAGGTGAAGTGTTAACAGGGCATCCACCCTCACAAATTTCCCAACTGTATTTATTTAGAGGGTAACGGTACTGACCGACTAGCCACGTGTTATTTTCTTCATCTAAAGGAATAATACCAATGGCTAAATTTTTATAATGAACAGTTCCGTAAATCCCATCATTACCCGCAGCATTAATGGTTTTGTGTTCGCTTACTTTAATCCAAGCATTTTCGTATTCAACTTTGCTTGAAGTAGTTTGCCAAGGATTTTCGTTTTCATTCATAAAATCAAATGTAACTATTTTCGCTACTAAAACCATAAAGATTAAATTTGTATTCTGAAAATGTAAATTATTACCTTTAATTATCATAAAATGAAATTAGATATACTGTCGATAGGAGATGAATTGTTAATTGGGCATACCTTAAATACCAATGCATTTTGGATGGCTAATGAGTTAAATAGTATTGGATTTACTATTAGACAACAAACCACTATTAGTGATGAAAAACAGCATATTTTACAGAGTGTTGATGAGGCTTTAAAACTGGTTGATGTTGTATTAATTACTGGAGGATTAGGACCAACAAATGATGATTTAACGATGCCTGTTTTAAACGAATATTTTGGTGGTAATTTGATTAAAAATGAAGAGGTATATCAAGATATTGAGACCTTGGTATTGGCTCGTGGTTTTGAAATGAATGAAAATAATCAGCAACAAGCTATTGTGCCTGATAACTGTAAAGTGATTAGAAATCAATTTGGTACAGCACCAGGTTTATGGTTTGAAAAGGATGGTAAAGTTGTAGTTGCAATGCCTGGTGTACCTTTTGAAATGAAGGGAATGATTACCAATACGGTAATTCCATGGTTAAAAGAAAAATATGAACTACCTGAAATTGTTCACCGTATGGTTTACACGCAAGGCATTGCCGAATCGATGTTGGCAGAGCAGCTTTTTGATTGGGAAAACAATTTACCAGCAACAATTAAATTGGCTTATTTGCCATCTTATGATGGAGTAAAATTGAGGTTAAGCAGTATAGGAAATGATAGAAGTGAATTAGAAAATAACATCACAAAAGAAATAGAAAAATTACTATTAATTATACCTGCGGCAATATATTCAACATCAGAACAAAAAGCGGAAGGAGTAGTAGGAGAGTTGTTGTCAAAAAACAAGGCAACACTTGCTACTGCCGAAAGTTGTACAGGAGGTTATATTGCTCATTTGATAACAAGTGTTTCAGGTAGCTCTGAATATTATAAAGGCTCTATAATTTCTTATGCTAACGAGATTAAAATGAATGAATTAGCTGTTTTAGAAAGTGATATTAACCAATATGGTGCTGTTAGTCAGCAAGTGGTAGAGCAAATGGTAAAAGGTGTTAAAACTATAATGAAAACAACTTATGCGTTAGCCACTTCAGGTATTGCAGGCCCAACAGGTGGCTCGGAAGAAAAGCCTGTAGGTACTGTTTGGATTGCTTTGGCTACACCAAAAGGAGTAATATCTAAAAAATATAGTTTTGGAAAAAATAGAGAACGTAATATTTTAAAAGCAAGTGCTACAGCGTTAAATATGTTGCGGGAAGAGTTGTTGTGAAGGGGTGAAAAATCTTTCGCACGTACATTTAAAATTGAAAATTGTTTTTTTGCCTATTGCCTATTGCCTATTGCCTATTGCCTATTGCCTATTGCCTATTTACTAGGAACAAACCAATCACCATTACAGCGCATTACTTGTTCAATAATGTCTCTAACGCAACCGTATCCACCATCTTTATCAGAAATATAATCGGAAATTGCTTTAATTTCTACAACAGCATTTTTAGGACAAGTAGCCACGCCACATTCTTTCATCGGGTAGTAATCAGGAATATCATCACCCATGTATAACACATTTTCTGCTGTAATGTTTTTATCCTTAAAGTAGTTGTGTAACACTTCAATTTTATCACTTACTCCTAAAAAAACATCGGTAATACCTAAATAATTAAATCGGTGAACAACAGATTGAGAGTTTCCTCCCGAAATAATAGCAATGTTGTACCCTTTTTTTAAAGCCATAGTTATAGCCATACCATCTCTAGTACTCATGGTTCTTAACTGTTCACCTTTTTCGGTAACTAAAATACTTCCATCAGAAAGTACGCCATCAATATCAAAAACAAAAGAGTTTATTTTAGGTAAAAGTTCTTTAAAGTTTGCCATTTTTTTAATTTAGAGTTTAAAATTACAAATTAAAACATATAGATAGGGAAAGAGCGTGGAATTTCTACCTTGGAGAAGGGAGAGTGAGTGGGATTGAATTTGTTGGGAATCTTTATAAAAGCGAAATTAAATAGTGTATCAATCTCCCTGACCCAAACACCCAAACCTTACGGTTTTCCTCTTAATCTCAAATCACCAAGAGGGAATGTTTTTACGAAAAAATAATATGATGGGAACCTCATTAGGGAAAAGGATGTTTTTTGACTAAACCTTGGTATTATTTTAAAGATTTATTGATTAGAAATACTATCACTCACCAATTTATAAATAGCTTGGTAATCTTTGTCATCCGATAACATTTCAAGGTGATTATTAATAACAGCAGTATCTTTTCTAATGGCAGGCCCTGTTTGCATTGTTGCAGGATTATTCTCCATTATTTTATTAGCAGTTTCTTTAATGAGTGGTTTTAAAATATCAAAATTAATATCATTTTTAGATGTGATATCATTGGCTATCGTGTACATGTAATTGGTAAAGTTGCAAGCAAAAACAGCCGCTAAATGCAATTTTTTTCGTTGTTCAGAACTTACAAAATGCACATGGTCCGAAAGGTGTATCGCCATTTCAAAAAGTTGGTTTTCGGTATCATTATTATTCCCTTCAATACAAAAAGGAACTTCTTTTAAGTTGATTGCTTTCTCTTTAGAAAAAGTTTGAAGAGGGTAAAAGATCCCATAATTTTGATAGCTATTCGTCTTAAATACATCAATTGGGATACTTCCTGAAGTGTGGGCTATAATTTTTCCCTTAAAAATAATACGTTGCAAAACTTCATTAATAGCATCATCTTTTATACAAATGATGTAAAAATCGGCCTCATTATTTAATAAATTCAAACTGTTAATTGGTTTAGCATTAGTGGTTTGCGATAGTTTTGTGGCGTTTTCTAATGTCTTACTAAATACCTGAACTATTTCAAATCCTTGTTGGTAAAATGATGTAGCTAAATGAGTTGCCACGTTTCCTGCTCCTATAATCGTTATTTTATTAATCAAGATATCTTATTTAGAATGTAAAAATAGCTAATTTTGTTGTCTTAAATTTTGTATGAAAATTAAATGGTTGTAGAACTTATATATACTTTTTTAATTAGTATTTCTCCTGCAGGTGAGGCAAGAGTTGGTATTCCTTATGGTGTGGCAAATGGAGTTCCTGTTGTTTGGGTGTTTTTGGTAGGATGGGGAGCAAACTTATTGGTTTTTCCAATTTTTCATAAAATAATTAACCTTTCTAATAAACATTTATGGCATTTTAAAGCATATAAAAAAAGTGCTGTTTATTTATCTAAAAGAGCAAAATCTAAAACAAAAACAAGTATTGAAAAATATGGTGCTTGGGGATTAATGGTTTTTGTAATGATACCGTTACCAATAACTGGGGCTTATATGGGAACATTAGCAGCTTATATTTTAGGAATGGATTACAAAAAATCTTTATTTGCAACTACTGTTGGGGTAACCATTTCATCTATGCTAATTGCTGTTATGATGTTGGGATACATTAAGTTTTAATCATTTTTTTCTTGCTTAATTGTAACATTTTCTTTTAGATTCTTACCTAAGAATCATTCGATATAAAAACCTAAATTTGTCGCCATAAATTTTTAAGTTTAGGTATGTTCGACTCTATTAAAAAAATACTTTTTTCAACAAAATTAACAGCCCTGTTGTTGGTTGTTTTTGCCATAGCTATTGGTGCAGCAACATTTATCGAAAATGATTATGGAACACCTGCTTCAAAAGCATTGGTTTTTAATACCAAATGGTTAGAGTTAATTTTTCTATTTCTTACCATTAACTTAATCGGTAATATTTTTAAATACAAAATGTTTCGAGTAGAGAAATTGGCTACGCTTACCTTTCATATTGCCTTAGTTATTATTTTAATAGGCGCAGGAGTTACCCGTTATGTTGGTTTTGAAGGGTCTATGCACATCCGACAAGGAGCTTCTAGTAATACTATTGTTTCGGCAGATACCTATTTAAAATTTAAGGTTGATGACCAAGAAATGCAATATACCTTTGATAAAAAATTATTTTTAAATCCGCTGAGTAATAAAGCTTTTAATCACGAATTTGAATTTAATGAGCAGTCTATAAGTGTTGCTTATAAAGGATTTATTCCTAATTCTATTGATACGGTAATTGCTGTAGATAACGGTGCAACTATTATCGAAATTGTTACCGTTGGTCAAGGAGGTAGAGTTTCTAGATATATAGAATCGGGAAAAACGAAGTTTTTCGGACAAATTCCTGTAGCGTTTAATAATACAGATAGAACCGAAGCCGTTAAAATTTTAGAAACCGATTCTGGTTTGGTAGTAATTTCTCCTTACGAAATTAATTTTATGAGTATGGATGATCAAAGTAAAGGAATGATAATTCCTGACTCCATCCAACCCTTTAAAAACAGAAGATTATATTCTATTGGCGAAGTACAGATGGTTTTTAAAAGCATTCATAAGCAATCAATTATTAAAAAGATTAGTGCACCAAAAAGTGTAATGAATGGCGAAGATGCTTTAATTGTTGATGTAACTTGTGGCGAAGAAACCAAGGAGGTGACTTTGTTTGGAGGAGCAGGATATGTATCTAACAACACTATTTTTCAATTAAATGGATTGAATTTTTCATTGGCTTACGGAGGTAAAAGTATTGCTGTACCTTTTAGTGTTCATTTAGATAAATTTATTTTAGATAAATATCCGGGTTCTATGAGCCCTTCCTCTTACGAAAGTGAAGTTACAGTTACCGATAATAGAACAAACACAGAATTTTCGCAGCGTATTTTTATGAATAATGTATTGGATTATGATGGCTACCGTTTGTTTCAATCCTCTTATGATCAAGATGAACAAGGAACAGTACTTTCTGTAAATCATGACTTTTGGGGTACTTGGATTACTTATTTAGGATATTTTTTAATGATGTTAGGAATGGCAATTACATTAATAGTTCCTAAGTCTCGATTTAACGAACTAAGAAAAAAGATTAAAAAGATGAGAGCGAATAGAACTGTTGCGGTTTTGTTTTTATTAAGTAGTTTTTCTGTAAGTGCTTATGCTCAGCACGAAAATCATAACCATGGAGAGGAGAACAAAGTAAACTATTACCAAATTGATGCAGCACATGCTGAAAAATTTGAAAAATTATTGGTGCAAGATAGAGGAGGGAGAATTAAACCCATACAAACTTTAGCATCTGAATTGTCTCGAAAAATTACACGTAAAGAAGAGTTTAATGGTTTAAATTCTTCGCAGTTGTTTTTAAGTATGATTTACAACCCCGGTTATTGGCAAACCATTAAAATGATTAAAGTTAGCCATCCTGCTTTAGAAGAAAAATTAGGCGCAGAAAACCATTATGCTGCATTTTTAGACTTTTTTGATGATAAATTTAACTATGTCTTAACAGAGGATGTAGCTATTGCTAATCGTAAAAAACCATCAGAACAATCTAAATATGATAAGGAAGTATTAAAAGTAGATGAGCGTACTAACATTTGTTTTATGATTTATCAAGGTTCGTTATTGCGTATTTTCCCTAAAGCCAACGAAGAAAACAATACTTGGTTTACACCAAATGATTACAAAGAATTTACTACGCACGATTCTACTTTTGTAAAAAGTATTATGGGGTTTTATTTTATGTCAATCAATCAATCTTTTGAAAAAAACGATTGGAGTTTAGCAGATAGCAGCTTAACATTTATTGCCGATTATCAAACTAAATTTGGTGCAGCAGTTTTACCTGAACAAAGTAAAATTGATATGGAAATCAGATACAATAAATTAAACATCTTTAAAAAGCTGTTTATGTATTACAGTATGATAGGCCTATTTTTACTCATTTTTATTTTTGCTGAGATATTTACTTCTGCTAAGTGGGTAAAATATGTAATCACATTTTTTGCTAGCTTATTATTTGTGCTATTTGTTGCTCATACCGGAGGGTTAGCAATGCGTTGGTATATTTCGGGTCATGCACCATGGAGTAACGGTTACGAGTCTATGGTTTACATTGCTTGGGTAACGATACTAGCAGGATTTGTATTTTCTCGTACTTCTAAAATGACTTTAGCAGCAACGGCAATTTTAACCTCGTTAATATTAATGGTGGCACATTTAAATTGGCTAGATCCTGAAATTACGCCATTAGTTCCTGTACTAAAATCGTATTGGTTAATGATACACGTAGCTATTATTACGGGTAGTTATGGGTTTTTAGGATTGGGAGCTTTATTAGGTTTTATGAATTTAATTTTGATGATAATAAAATCTGCCAAGAATAAAATTAAAGTCAACGATACCATTAAAGAATTAACTTTTATTAATGAAATGACATTAACAGTGGGCTTATTTATGGCTGCTGTGGGTACCTTTTTAGGTGGTGTTTGGGCTAACGAAAGTTGGGGAAGATATTGGGGCTGGGATCCTAAAGAAACATGGGCACTAGTAATTGTATTGGTTTATGCCATGATTTTACACTTGCGTTTTATCCCTAAAGCAAATGGTAAATTTTTGTTTAACCTCGTTTCTGTATTAGGTTTTGCTACGGTGATAATGACTTATTTTGGAGTAAATTATTACTTGTCAGGTTTACATTCTTATGCCAAAGGAGATCCTGTACCAATTCCAACTTTTGTACCTGTAACTGTTGCTGTAATTATATTTATTGCCATTATCGCTTACGCTAGAAATAGAAGGAAACTGTAAGTATTTATCTTGTCAGCGTTATTCCGAACTTGTTTCGGAACCTGATTGCTGAGGTGAAAGTTTACTCAAAAATATAAAGATTTACCCTAGAGTAAAAATAGTTGAATAAGAATTTAGATCCTGAATCAAGTTCAGGATGACACACAAGAATATATGAGCCAAAATTTCTATAAAATACTAGCCAAGCTAAACAAAGCTATCTTACCAAACTATACCAAAAGAAGGTTAGATTTAAGTAAAGCCACAAAAGTACAGATGGCTATTTTTGGATGGAAAGTTTTTGTTATTAAAAAAGCGTTGGATTAATTTTTTAAGACTACACTATCATGGAAAAGGAATTACAAGATAAATTAGATTTAGCGAAGTTACATCAAAAAGAAAACAAGCAGTTAATTAAAAAATTAAAGAAAACGAAGCCTAATAAATTAGATGCTTTGGTACACGATTTACACGATGAAACTTTTAATGAGATTGACTGTTTAGATTGTGCCAATTGTTGTAAAACAACAAGTCCTGCAATATCTAATAAAGATATAGATCGCTTAGCAAAACATCTTAGAATAAAACCTAGCAAACTAATTGAACAGCATTTAGAGTTGGATGAAGATAATGATTATGTGTTTAGATCTGCTCCTTGTCCTTTTTTAGATCACGAAAATTATTGTATGGTTTATGATAGCAGACCTTTAGCTTGCAGAGAGTACCCTCACACCAATAGAAAACGTTTTTTTCAAGTGTTAGATTTGTCATTAAAAAACACAGAAATTTGTCCTGCAGTAGCTTCAATTTTTGAAGATTTAAAATCTAAAATAGGCTAGTTAATAATTCAATTTTTAAAAGATGCTAAAAATAATATCTACATCGGAGCGTAAATTAACAAAGGCTGAAATAGTACAGGCTCACCGTATTTTACGAACAGCTTATGAGGTTACCGAAGAAGAAGTTTGGGGCAAAAATTACGACCGATTATTTATTGAAGATTTTACCGAATTAATTGAGGAAGGAAATATTTATGTAGCTTATTTAGATGATGTAATTGTTGGAGTAATTCATGCTTATCCCGAAAATGAAACTTATTTTAAATTTGGGTTGCTTGCTGTAGATTTTAATTGTGGAGGCAAAGGAGTTGGCTCGGCATTAATAAAAATGGCAGAAGAAGTTGCTTTAAAAAATGGAGCCAAACAAATGAATATCGAAATTCTTAGAGTAAAAGATATTGATGTGCCACATAAGGCGAGATTAGCAGCCTATTACGAACGTTTAGGTTATCACCATACGCATTCAGCTGATGCTAATTGTTTAATTCCTGATTGGAAGTATAAACTACTAATTACTCCAAGTAATTTTGATTTTTACACCAAAGAACTGGTTTAACTTTTTATAATCAATTTAAAGGTTAATATTCTACTTTTATTTCCTATAAATGTTTTATATGGATAACGCTTAGCATATTAAGAAGTGATAAAAGTGTTTTTTTTGCTATTGGATATCTGAATATGATTCCTTTTCCCGCGAAGGCGGGAACCCAGACACAGTAATGTGAATTTGAAGAGAATTAGATATTGAAGTAACTAATAAAAAAAATATTTTATATCCGTTTGAGTATTTAGAGGAACGAGAAATAGCCTGTGCCGAATTTATTTCGGTATATCGAGAATAAGTTTTTATATGCTATAATTATTTAAAATCTTTTTTAGCTTTATCCCAATAAACATCCATTTCAGTTAAATTCATATCGTTAAAAGAAGTACTTTCTTTGGCCATTTCATTTTCCATGTGCTGAAAACGATTGATAAATTTTTTATTGGTTTTTTCTAACGCATCTTCAGGGTTTATTCCTAAAAAACGGGCGTAATTAATTAAAGAAAATAGTACATCACCAAATTCAGCTTCAATGCGATCTGTTTTGTTTTCAACCTCATGCTGCAATTCCTTAATTTCTTCTTGCACTTTTTCAAAAACTTGCTCTTTATTATCCCAATCAAAACCAACACCTTTAACTTTATCTTGTATTCTTATGGCTTTAACCAATGCGGGCAAAGATTTAGGCACACCTTCTAAAACAGATTTTTTACCTTCTTTTAATTTCAATTTTTCCCAATTGGCTTTTACCTCTTCCTCATCTTTTACAACAACATCACCATAAATATGTGGATGTCGGTGTATTAATTTATCACAAACGGTGTTGGCTACATCAGCAATGTCAAAATCATTGGTTTCCGAAGCAATTTTAGAATAAAAGACAATGTGTAACAATAAATCTCCTAATTCACCTTTAATTTCATCGCTATCTTCCTCAATAATGGCATCGGTTAGCTCGTAGGTTTCTTCAATGGTTAGGTGTCTTAACGATTGCATAGTTTGCTTCATATCCCATGGACATTGAGTTCTTAACTCATCCATAATGGTTAATAATCGTTGAAAAGCTTTTAGTTTCTTGTCCATAGTTTTTTCTATTTTTGGGAAGTGTTAAAATTACCCCTTAAATATCAGTTTTTGTTGGCTGCAGTTTTATTTTTTATGAAACTAAGAGCTCAAGATACTATCGTTCCTTTTGGTGTAAAAACTACTTATCATTATGGTTTTATTCTTCCGCACAGAGAAGTGGTTAACGAAATTATTGAAGGCCATACCGAAGTGATTGAAGTATCGTTATTTAAAAATGTTTTACCTGATAAACAATGGGATTCGTTTTATAACTCACCAAAAATAGGTATCTCCATCTTATATTTTGATTTATCCAATCCAACTCAATTGGGAAAGAGTATTGGCTTTTATCCCTATTTTTCTTTTACAAAAGGTAAAGGACGAATTAAGTGGGAGAATAAATTTGGTGCAGGAATGGGGTATATCGAAAAACCATATAATCGAAAAACAAATTATCAAAACTTAGTAATAGGATCGAAGTTTAACGCTTTAATTTCTGCCAATACGCAGCTTCATATAAAAATTAATAATCAATTGAACACAACGGTAGGTTTGTCGTTATTACATTTTTCTAATGCAGCTTTTACTGTTCCTAATTTGGGGATTAATATTGTTTCATTAAATGTAGGTATGGCTTATCATTTTGGAGAGGATGTTATCATACCATCAAAAGAAATAGAAGAAAGAAAGCGTATTTGGAGTAAAAATGTAGTTGTAGGTTTTGGAGTAAAAGAAATTTTCCCTGTTGAAGGCCCAAAATATGCTGTCATAACTTCTTCTTTTAATATGATGAAAATTAGGAGCAATAAAAGTTCTTTTGGTGCAGGTTTTGATTTGTTTTATAATAGTTCCTTATCTGCTTTTTTAGCAAATGATGAAGCTTATGAAGTTAATAACGCTGATAACGTTAGAGCAGGAGTTACCTTAATTTATTCGTTAGATTTTGGGAGGTTTTCTACCTTAATACAATTGGGAGGCTATTTATATAATAAAGAAACAGAAAAAGGATTGATTTACAATCGTTTTATGATGCGTTATTATACCAATAAAAAAGTGTTTTTTAATTTGGGTTTAAAAACACACATGGCTGTTGCCGATTATTTAGAAGCTGGAGTGGGGGTTAAATTTAATTGATGAATAGGATTTTAAATAGACTACTAATTATTGTTTTTGCTACACTTGTTTTATCATGTGGTAAGGAATCTAGTTGTTTAAAAAGTTCTGGCAATATTAAAACTGAATTAAGAGCATTAACTACTCCAATCACAAAAATTAAAGTTGCGGATAATATTAATTTGATATTGACTCAAAGTAATCAAAATGAACTTAAAGTAGAGGCTGGAGATAATTTATTGCCCTACATTAATATTGGAGTAAATGGCGAAACCTTAGAAATCTCAAACGGAAATAAATGTAATTTTTTAAGGAGCTATGATAAGCCTGTTAATGTCTACTTATCAGTACCAAATCTTATTGAAATTGCTTACGAAGGAAAAGGGAATATTTCAAATACAGGTATATTAAATTTTCCGAAACTGACTATAGAATCTAGAAGTGGTACAGGAGATATTGAGTTAAATATAGTTTCAGATCAAGTACGTTTACTGAGCCATGCAGGAGCAACAAAATTTACGTTGACCGGTTCTGCTAATAATTTGTTTGTTTATTCGGGAGCTTCAACTTGGTGCTATTTATCAGCATTATCTGCCAATATTGTTCATGTAAATAATGCAGGTGCTGGTGATGTTATGGTAAATTCAAATACAAGCTTATTGGTAGAATTAACTTCTTTGGGTAGTATTATCTATTCGGGAAATCCAACAGTAACTGTAGGTGTTCATTCTGGTAGCGGTCAACTAATAAAAAAATAGCAAAAAAAATACCCTAGAAATTTTCTAGGGTATTTTTTTATAGTTTGATGAATAATTATTCACCTAATAAATCTTCTTTTAAATGATCATCAGCAGGATCTTCGCCTAACCAAATAGCAAATAATGCTTTTTTAAAGTCTAAACCTTTAATAGTTGCTTGTAATTTACTGTCGGTATAAACAACAGTTCCTTTACCAGGAATGTAATAAATATCAAAAACAACACCTTTTTTAATTTCATCCTTTAAAAATATAGCTTTAAAAAGATCAATTCGAGTTCTTAAGCTTTCAGTTTTACCATCAGTAGCTGTTTCAAAACCTTCTTCAACAGCATTACTCATTTTTTCACTAGAAATTAAACCAGATACAATGTTCAATTTTAATAACATATTTTTGTTACCATTAATTACTGTGTTGGCATCTTTAGTTTTCGTTTCTAAGTATAAACCTGCAACATAAAGGTCAATCCATAATTTTTCTCGGATACCAATACCGTTTAACGTAAGCGTTGTGTTTCCTGATTTTATTGTTTCAGACATGGTAACACCACTTTCCGTTTTTTGAGCAATTGCTAATTGAGAAACGATAATAATTGATAATGTAATTAGTAGTTTTTTCATTGTTTTAAGTTTTTTTGAGTATTAAATTTTGCATGTAAGATACTTGCATTTAATTCAAATCCTATTAGTAAAACTAAAGAATTAAAATATAACCACAGCATTATTACCATAAGCGTGCCAATTGATCCGTAAATTTTATTGTAGTTAGAGAAATTGTTTACATAATAGGCAAATCCTACAGATAATAATATGGAGAGTAGAGTGGCCAATGTAGAGCCTGCAGAAATAAATCTAAATTTATTAGTCTTTGCACTTCCAAAATAATAGATAGAAGATATCCCTAAAAAGAATAAAAGTAAAATGATAATAAATTTAAAGATGGTTAAAGCATAAACCCAAAATGAACTAGAGATGAAATCGTGAGAGATTAAATAGTTAGTGAAAGTGCTACTAAAAACAGTAAGTCCAATTGCAATGATCATTAAACTGGTCAATAAAAAAAGGACAAATAAGGAACGCAACCTGGTTTCTATAAAACTGCCTTTTTCTGTGATGTGATACGATTCGTTAAAAGCACTAATCATAGAGTTAACACCATCGCTTGCTAAATAAAGAGCAAATAAGAACCCAAAAGATAATAAGCTGTCATTTTTATCAGAGATAAGTTCATCAATAGTTGAAATAGATAATTCATAAGCGTTATCAGGTAGTACACTTTTTATTAGATCCAATAATTCGGTATGAAAATTTTCGATAGGGATATAAGGTATCAATGCAAACAGAAAAATAATAGAAGGAAATAACGCTAAAAAGAATCGGAAAGCTAATGAGGAAGCTCTTGTTGTTAGTGAGCTTTTTTGAATTCCTTGAATAAAAAACCAAATAACATTGTAAATCGGCATACCATCAAAACCCGGTAGTGCAATTTTTTTAGAAGCATTAAGGGGTATTTGAATAAAAGGGGTGCCTATTATTTTTTTGAGGTATTTATTCATGTTAGATAGCTTTTAAACTTAAATCTAAACTACTTATTTGGTGCGTTAATGCTCCAACAGAAATATAATCTACACCACATTCAGCATATTGTCTAATGGTTTTTTCAGTAATACCACCGGAAGCTTCGGTTTCATATTTGCCATCAATTAGCTTAACAGCAGTTCTCATATCGTCAAACGAAAAGTTATCTAACATAATACGATCGATATTTCCTGCTTTTAAAATTTCATCTAGCTCGGTTAAATCTCTAGCTTCAATTTCAATTTTTATATTGAGCTTATTTTCACTTAAATAAGTATTGGTAGAAGCAATAGCTTGTTGTATTCCTCCGGCATAATCAATGTGATTGTCTTTAATCATCACCATATCATATAATCCCATTCTATGGTTATTTCCTCCTCCCATTTTTACAGCCATTTTTTCAATGGTTCGTAAACCGGGAGTAGTTTTTCTAGTATCTAAAACTTTAGTGCTTAATCCATCTAATAAATTAACGTAAAAAGCAGTTTTTGTAGCAATGCCACTCATCCGCTGCATAAAGTTTAATGCTAAACGTTCGGCTTTTAATATGGATTGACTACTGCCTTCAACAGTAAATATAATGTCGCCAACATTAATGGCGTCACCATCGTTCATCAATTGTTTAAACTGTATGGTGTTATCGATTGTAGAAAATACTTTTTTAGCAATTTCTATACCTGCAATAATTCCTTTTTCTTTTACTAATAAATGAGCTTTTCCTGTAGCGTTTTTAGGGATGCAAGACAAAGAGGTGTGGTCTCCATTACCAATATCTTCTTTTATAGCCAATTCAATTAATTCATCAATATCTTTCATAAGGATAGAAAAGTTTTAGGGAACAAAAATAAAAGGGATTATTGATTAAAGCTATAGAAAACGTGTTTTATTCTTCAGTTTCAATTCTTAATTCGAGAATAGAACTAGATTTTTTTAGCTTTTTATATAAGATGTATATCCTAAAATTTCCTGTTGAGGTAGTTAAATTACCAATAGAATAGTGCGAATTATTTTTAGAATTACCGTTGTGTACTACTTTAAAGTTAGAAGGTTTGTTTTTAGAAAAAAATGTTTTTAATATTTGAGTAGCTTGAGTTTTACTAAAGACACCTTCATTATCAGGGATGCTTAAATCAACAGGGTCGGTAAAATGTGTTGCTATTTTGTTGGCATCACCATTTTTAAAGGCTGCAGATAAGTCATCAGATATAGGAAGTTTACTAGCAGTTAAGCCAATGAATAAAAAAACTCCAATTAGTAAATTTCTCATAATGTGTAAATAGTTTTTGCTTAACAATTATTAAGCCAATTTTTTAAATAAAAAAATCATTACCCAAATGTAATAATTTTTAATTTAGCGATATGAAGATAAAATTAATAGTTGTTGGTAAAACTGACGAAACCTATCTGACAGAAGGCATTAAGAAGTATTTTGAAAGAGTTAAACATTATGTTTCTTTTGATATAGAAATAATACCTGATGTTAAAATGGGAAAAAAAAGCAATATCAATATTCAGAAAGAAAAAGAAGGAGAGCTTATTTTAGCTAAGATTAAAAAATCTGATTTTTTAATTTTATTGGACGAAAAGGGGAAGGAGTTCGATTCTGTTGGATTTTCGCAATTTTTACAAAAAAGAATGAATGCAGGTTTAGATCTTGTATTTGTTATTGGAGGACCTTTTGGTTTTTCTAAAGCTGTTTATCAGCAGGCTCAAAGTAAAATAGCCATTTCACAAATGACATTTTCACATCAAATGATTAGGCTCTTATTTATCGAACAGTTATATAGAGGGTTTTCTATTTTAAAAGGAGAAAAATATCATCATATCTAAGGGTTTAGATTCTGTTTGCGAAGATGGTTTTTAACATTTAAATGTTAATAAGTGTAGGATTTATAGAATGATTTACTAATTTAGGCCTCTTTATTAACGTGCAACTATATTACTGTTTTAAACGTACTAGTTAAGTCGCTGATTTTTAAATAATTTATTATACAATGAAAAAAGTTAAACTTAGTATTATTCTACTAATGTTTGTTCAAACTCTGTTTGCACAAACAAATTCTATAAATGCTATTCAAAATAAAATGTTCGAGAGAACTTATTGGGAATTAGTAGATGAATCTTCAATTGCACTAGTTGGTGATAGACAAATTATCCCAACTAAATATAGAACTGCTAAATTGGATATTAATAAATTAGAGTTAGCATTATCAGCGGCTGTTTTAAGAACACCATTTAATACCAATCAAGGAATTAAAATGATGTTGCCAGATGCTGAAGGAATGTTTTCTAGTTATTTGGTTTACAAAAACACGACAATGTCTGCTGGTTTAGAAACATCTTTTCCAAAGATTAGAACTTATGATATTGTAAATGAAAATAATCCATCTGAATTTGGAAAAATTGATATAACACCTCAAGGGTTTCACGCTATGATTTTTTCCTTAACTAAAGGAACTCTTTTTATTGATCCTTTTTCTAAAGGAGATTTAAATAATTATATTGTTTACAATAAAAAAGATTTTACAACTACAAAACAAATGGACTGTCAAGTTGTTGGCCAAGTAAATAGCTTAAATGGCGCTCAAAAGCCATTGGGAAGTTGTGAGCTTAGAACTTATCGTTTAGCGGTATCAGCAACAGGTGAGTATACTGCTTTCCATGGAGGAACAGTGGTAATGGGACTTGCAGCACAAGTTACTACTATGAATAGAGTGAATGGCGTTTTTGAGAAAGACGCTCAAATTACAATGACTATTATTGCTACAAATAATTTAATTGTATATACTGATGGAGCAACAGATCCTTTTACTAATGGAAACACTGGAGCAATGATTAATGAAAATCAGACCAATACCGATTTAGTAATTGGATCAGCAAATTATGATATCGGACATATTTTTGGTGTAAATAGTGGAGGATTAGCTCAATTGCAATCTCCTTGCAGTGGTAATAAAGCAAGAGGAGTTACTGGAGGTTCTTCTCCTATAAACGACCCTTTTAATATTGATTACGTTGCTCACGAAATGGGGCATCAATTTGGAGCAAATCATACTCAAAACAATGCGTGTAATAGAAATAATGCTACAGCAGTAGAACCTGGTAGCGCTTCATCAATTATGGGGTACGCTGGTATATGTGCACCAAACGTACAAAGTAATAGTGATGATCACTTTCATGGTATTAGTGTAGAAGAAATGTCAAATTTTATTAGTGGATTTGGAAACTCTTGTGCAGTTGTAACAGCAGTAGTAAATGTATCTCCAACAATTACAAGTACTAATGGTAATATTACGATACCTGCTCAAACACCTTTTGCTTTAACAGCTGTTGCAACAGACCCTAATGCAGCAAATGTGTTAACTTACAATTGGGAGCAGATGGATAATCAAACATCAGCTCAGCCACCAGTTGCAACAGCGACAGGAGGACCTAGTTTTAGGTCTTTTCCTTCTACAACTAGCGGAACAAGATATTTTCCTAATCTTCCTGATCTTATAGCTGGAGTTTCTCCTACGTGGGAAGTTTTATCTTCAGTATCAAGAACAATGAATTTTAGAGTTACTGTAAGAGATAATGCAGGCCCTTTACCTGAAGTTGGATGTATAGATAATGTAGATGTTACAGTAACTGTAGATGGTGGTTCAGGACCATTTATTGAAACTTACCCAACAGCTTCAGGTATTACTTGGACAGGGTCTACCAATGAAACAGTAACATGGGATGAAGCAGGAACTGCAGGAGCACCGGTTAGCTGTGCAAACGTAGATATCTTATTGTCAACAGATGGAGGGCTTACTTTTCCAACAGTTGTGGCATCTAATGTGCCAAACACAGGTAATGCTGTTGTTAATGTGCCTAATATGCCAACAACTACAGCAATTATGATGATTATGTGTTCAAATGGAACATTCTTTGATGTTTCTGATAATGTATTTACTATTGATGCAGCAATAATAGCTCCACCAACTTCAACAGCTTGTATTGATACCGTGAGATATCCTCATTCTAAGATGACATCATTAGATCCCTTTGGATTTATGACTTCACAAATTTCTGCTGTTTCACAAGTGTTTAATGCAAGTACGGGGTTAATCCATGGTATTGACGCATTTATTTTGCTTGATACAAATGGCATAATAGGTGACGCTGCTCCTTTAGATGTACAAATATCTGTGATGAATGTTGATGGATTAAATAAACCAACAACAGTAATAGCATCAAACTTAGTAACTATAACAGATCTAGGAACTACTTCTCAGACGATGTTATTTACAACTCCTGTTGCAGTATCTAGTAAATATGCTCTTGTTGTTGAGTTAAATCCATTAACAATTGCAACAGACACTGCATGGTTTCTCGCAAATAATCAAATCGCTGGAGATGGAGCAGGAGAAGGATTGATGGCTGTTAATTTCAATGGTACATGGTATAATTTTTGGAAACAATTCGCGGCTTATGATGCTGATTTTTTGGTGGCCCCAATTTTTGATAAAACAATAACCGCTGATTATACAACAGATGTTGATAGTGTCTGTTTAGGAGGAGATGTAGTGTTTACAAATACAGCTATATTAGATACAAATTCTATGTATAATTTATGGAATACTCTAAGTTCAGATCCTTGGGTATGGAATTATGATGATGGAACAGGAACTTATAATCACTATGATACAACTTATACGTTTGCAGCAGCTGGATCTTATAATACTCAATTACTAATTACTAACTATGGTTATACAGGGAATTGTGTAGATTCTATTCAAAAGACAATTGAAGTGTTAGAAACATTTGTTGTGGCAAGTACAGACACAGCAATTTGTTTAGGAGACACCGTTAGATTGACTGCCAATGGATCTGATACTTATGATTGGGATAATGGGTTAGGAGCAGGACAAAATCAAAATGCTACACCAATTATTGACACCATGTATGTTGTTACAGGAACAGAATCAATAGGCAGTTTAGTATGTTTAGATACTGATACAGTAATGGTTACGATTAATGCATTGCCATATGTGGTAGCTAATAAAGATACAATACTTTGTACGGGTGATATTGCAACATTGTCAGTTACTGGAGCAATAACGTATAATTGGGATAACGGATTAGGTAGTGGTTCAACACATGTAATAACACCAACAATTGATACATTGTATACCGTAACAGGAACAGATGTTTTAGGGTGTGTTAATATGGATTCTGTTTTTGTTGCATTAGCTCCATGTAATTGTATTGATACTATATTTTATCCTCATTCTAAGATGACATCATTAGATCCCTTTGGATTTATGACTTCACAAATTTCTGCTGTTTCACAAGTGTTTAATGCAAGTACGGGGTTAATCCATGGTATTGACGCATTTATTTTGCTTGATACAAATGGCATAATAGGTGACGCTGCTCCTTTAGATGTACAAATATCTGTGATGAATGTTGATGGATTAAATAAACCAACAACAGTAATAGCATCAAACTTAGTAACTATAACAGATCTAGGAACTACTTCTCAGACGATGTTATTTACAACTCCTGTTGCAGTATCTAGTAAATATGCTCTTGTTGTTGAGTTAAATCCATTAACAATTGCAACAGACACTGCATGGTTTCTCGCAAATAATCAAATCGCTGGAGATGGAGCAGGAGAAGGATTGATGGCTGTTAATTTCAATGGTACATGGTATAATTTTTGGAAACAATTCGCGGCTTATGATGCTGATTTTTTGGTGGCCCCAATTTTTGATAAAACAATAACCGCTGATTATACAACAGATGTTGATAGTGTCTGTTTAGGAGGAGATGTAGTGTTTACAAATACAGCTATATTAGATACAAATTCTATGTATAATTTATGGAATACTCTAAGTTCAGATCCTTGGGTATGGAATTATGATGATGGAACAGGAACTTATAATCACTATGATACAACTTATACGTTTGCAGCAGCTGGATCTTATAATACTCAATTACTAATTACTAACTATGGTTATACAGGGAATTGTGTAGATTCTATTCAAAAAACAATAGAGGTATTAGAAACTATTGTAGTAGCAAGTACTGATACCGCAATTTGTATAGGAGATACTGTTAGGCTAAGTGCAAATGGAGCAATAACTTATAATTGGGATAATAGTTTAGGTTTAGGGCAAAATCAAAATGCTACACCAATTATTGATACGATGTATGTAGTTACAGGTATTGGAACTTTTGGATGTACAGATACAGATACTGTTGCTGTAACAATTAACGCTTTACCAATTATTATAGCAAGTAATGACACATCAATATGTTCTGCAGATACTGTATTTTTAAGTGCATCAGGAGCTGTTACTTATGATTGGGATAACGGATTGGGTGCAGGACAAAATCAAACAGCTAACCCATTAGTAGATACGATGTATGTTGTTACAGGTACAGATGCTTTAGGGTGTATGAATACTGATACGGTTAATGTAACTACATTAACGTTACCAGTTGTAATTACAAGTAATGACACTACAATTTGTAATGGCGATACGGTAACGGTTTCGGCTATTGGAGCAGTTAGTTACGATTGGGATAATAGTTTAGGTGCTGGTCAATCACATATTGTTGGACCTGTATTAACGACCAACTATATTGTAACAGGGCTAGGAGGTAATGGATGTTCTAATATTGATACAGCAATTGTTACCGTAAACGCACTGCCAATATTAACTACAACACCAGATACTGCAATCTGTACTGGCGATTCTATTACATTAACAGTTTCGGGAGCATTAACATATACTTGGGATAATGGTTTAGGAGTTGGAGCAACCCAACTAATAATATCTCCATTAGATACGGTTTATAGAGTTGTTGGGATTGATGCTAATGGTTGTATGAATAATGATTCTGTAGATGTTACTATTAATGCGATACCAACTGTTATTGCCAGTAACGATACTACGGTTTGTTTAGGATTATCAACTAATATTTCTGTAACAGGCGCTACAAATTATGATTGGGATAATGGATTAGGTGCAGGAGACTATCATGAAGTAATGCCTGACATTTCAACAACATATATTGTTTCAGGAGAAGAGAACGGTTGTCTAGGTACGGATACAGTTGTAGTAACGGTAGATAATATGTGTTTTGAAATACCTAATGTATTTACTCCTAATGGTGATGGTAAAAATGATTTATGGAACATACAAGGATTAGAAATCTATCCAAGTGTGGTAGTGAAAGTAATCAATAGATGGGGAGATTTAATGTTTGAATCTTCAGTAGGATATACTGAACCTTGGGATGGAACTTATAACGGTACAGCATCACCATCAGCAACGTATTATTACATTATTGATTTAGGTGACGGTGAAGAATCTGTTACAGGAACGATTAATATTATCAGATAAAAAAGATAGATATGAAAAATATTTTAAAAGTAGTTGTATTTGTTTGTTTAGCCAATGTTGTTTCGGCTCAGCAAATACCTTTAACAACGCAATATATGTTTAATGAGTATTTATTAAATCCAGCTATTGCAGGAAGTACTGAATACACAGAGATTTCCTTATCCGCTAGATCTCAATGGACAGGATTAGAAGGGGCACCTAGAACTCAGTTTTTTAGTGCACAAACTAAAATTGGAGAAAAAATGGGCTTAGGAGGATTTATTTATAATGATGAAACAGGTCCGATAAGAGAAACAGGCATACAATTATCTTACGCCTATCATTTGTCTATTACAGATAATTCTAAATTAGCATTTAGTTTAGGAGGTATGTTTGCATCTCATTATATTAGTAAAGCTAGTTTTAGACCCGAAGAAGGTGGTGATGATGCCTTAGATAATTTAAAAATTAACTCTGCAGTAGGAGATATTAATTTTGGAATTTTATATTATACTGAAAAATATAAAGTGGGATTATCTTCACCACAGATATTACAAAATAAATTATATGCTGGTAGTTCTAAAGGTGATAACTTATCTAAATTAGCTAGACATTATAACTTATATGGAGAGTATAATTTTGAAATAAATGATAAAATTGAAGTTGTGCCATCTGTATTATTAAAATATGTTCAAGGAGCACCATTTCAATTTGATTTAAATGTAAGAGGAATTTATCTTGAGAAATATTGGTTAGGAGTATCTTATCGATATAATAATGCTATAGCAGCAATGATAGGTATGAATTATAAAAATTTATCTTTTGGTTATTCATATGATTACACCTTAACAGATATTAATTCTTATTCTAGTGGTGGACATGAAATTTTCTTATCACTTAAAGTGTTTAAAAAAGCAATAGCATCAAGTAAAAAGTTTGATTAAAGGATTTTCTTTGAGTTAAACAGATTCCGAAATAAATTCGGAATGACGTAGTAGAGTGGGGACTATTGTGATAAAAAGAAGAAACGTCTCTCCCCTGAAAAATCTCCGCACTTGTTGCGGAGCCTGTCTGTTTTTTTAAGATTTCCCTATTACATTAAACAGACTCCGGAATTTCACTGCGTTGCATCCGGAGATATTCTTAAATTTACTTTGTGAAAACTTATTACGTTTATATCCTAACTAATAAAAATAATACGGTTTTATATACTGGCTTTACTAATGATATAGAAAGGCGTATGTTAGAGCATAAAGAAAGACTTAGTGCTAAGAGTTTTTCTAAAAGATATAATTGCGATAAGTTAATTTATGTTGAAGAGATTGAAAATATAACTGATGCAATTCATCGGGAAAGGCAGGTTAAAAAGTATCGAAGAGATTGGAAAGAAAATCTGATTAATGAAGATAATCCTGATTGGAAGGAT
>Ga0256845_1000978_pt1 | contig 24462 bp, 20 predicted proteins | sample RiftiametaG_FD_189101 | JGI IMG/M metagenome (GOLD analysis project Ga0256845, IMG submission 189101) | Tube worm associated microbial communities from hydrothermal vent at the East Pacific Rise, Pacific Ocean - Riftia | ecosystem: Host-associated > Annelida > Integument > Unclassified ... | reverse complement strand
AGAATACTACACTGGCATTCACATCCACATAATCGGCCACAACACGCGCGTATTATCATCAAATAGCGATGCTATTATCTTCAAATCCGCACGTATTCCGGCTCGATCCTGCGGCGTAACTGCACAGCGCTTATTGTCAGACACGCTCCTAGCTGAAAAATTGTTTTCCCATGTTGGAAAAACTGTTTCTAGTTATGTACCTCTTCGGCGCGCATTACCCCTGAAGGGATCGAAGCGCTGTAGTAAATGGAAGCTTATTGTAAACAGTGAAGTGGAGCCAGACGTATGATTCCTGTAGCATTCATAACCGCATGGCGAGGAAATGGCCCATGTGTATCTGTGAAACTGGTTTATCTGAGGTAAGGCTATCTATCTGTCGAACATTCCCATGGCTTTCAGGCTTACTATGTCTGACTCTGTTACAATGAAGTGGTCCAGTATTTTGAAGTCCATGTCTTCAGCGAGCTTTATCAGTTTTCTTGTTAAAGCCATGTCTTCCAGGCTGGGGTCTGTTTTGCCGCCGGGGTGGTTGTGGACAAGAATAACACCAGCAGCACCGTGTGCGATTACCTTTTCAACCAGATTCCTGGGGTAAACCTGTGTGCGGTTTACCGTTCCGTACTCAAGATCAACCTCTGCAAGAAGGGTGTTTGCCGAGTTAAGCAGTATGGCAGAGAATCTTTCTTTCCTCAGGGTACCCAGTCTCTTTTTCAGGTAGTCTGCAACCTCATCGGGGCCGGTGATCTTTGTTCTTGCTTCTGGTTTTTCCGAGCGGGCATTCAGCTGTGAGAACAGAGACAGCAGCGTGGCTGCCGATTCACCTATACCTTTAACTGTCATCAGGTTTGCAGGAGACTGCTGCAGAATGCTTTTCAGACTTCCGAACCGGTCCAGAAGTTCTTCAGAGAGGTCTCGTGTGTCTTTTCTGGGAACAGCGAATGTAAGGAGCAGTTCAAGGGCTTCACGGTCTGTGAAACCCTTGATACCGGCCCTGAGAAAACGCTTCCGCAGCCTCTCTCTGTGTCCTTCCATTTATTTCTCCAGGTACACGGTGGTTGACGGGAAGGCAAATTCAAGACCCAGTTTTTCAACAACCTGCATGATCTTCAGGTTAATGTTCTGCCTGCTCTGCAGGAATTTTGAGTAGTCTGTCGTGCGTATGAAGAAAAGCATTTTAACGTTCAGAGAAGAATCGCCGAAGGTTGTGAAATGAACATTGGCTCCGTTGTGCTCTGCCATATCATCCTCTTCAAGCATCTTTCGCAGATCGGCTACCAGTTCCTGCATCTTTGCCGCAGTGGCATCATAGGTTACGCCTATGGTGATGGTGCACTGACGCATGGGCCTTTTGGAAAGGTTGTCTATGGTGGAGTCTACGATCTCTTTGTTGGGTATTGTAACCAGTGTTTTTGCCACAGTTCTTATTCTTGTAGACCGAAGGCCCACCTCTTCTATGGTTCCGCTAACGTCTCCAACCTGAACGAAGTCTCCAACCATGAACGGACGGTCGAGGAAAAGCGCTACTGAAGCGAAGATACCCGCTATGGAATCCTGGGCGGCGAAGGCAAAAGCCAGACCTCCTATGCCGAGCCCTGCGATAATACCTGAAACCGGGTAGTTCTTGAGCTGCATGAAGAACACTATTCCAATGGCTGTAATTGCTACTTTTGCCAGCTTCCGCAGTACAGGAATAAGTTGGTCATCCAGCTGTGATTCTGTTTCATCTGCCATGGAGCCCATCTGAATGGCAACATCGTCAATAACCACGAACAGAACTCTGATCACAGTAAAAGTAAGAAGGATCTGAATGATGTTCAGAGCAACAAGATTCACAGCACCGTGCAGATCCAGAAGCAGCAGAGAGAAGTAGAACCCGGTGAAAACCACAAGAAAGCTCATGGGGCCGGCAAGCCCGTCCAGCAGAATGGTGAAGAAGTTCTCGGTTTTCTTTCTGGCTTTTTTCAGCACAGAGCTGACAATTTTTCTCATAAGAAGAGATGCTGCGATACCTGCTATGAAAAGCCCGATTCTGCCCACAGGTATTGAACCGGGAGAGTAGTTTATTACAGTGGTGAAGATAGACATTTTTTCCTTTCGGTTCTTTGTGTTTCAAAAGGCAATTTTGCTCTGTTTCCAGAGTACTGTCAATGGGCACTTCGGGCACTGTTGCGCAATTGAACGGTTTCTGAGTGTTCTGCTGGTTGACGAAAGTGGTTTTGTTGGGCATTATCGCTTTCACAGCAGAACACTGGAGGCATTTTGAATCCTAAACTTGAGAAATACGGTAACTGGTTCCTGCAACTGGCATTGGCTCTTCTTGTTTTTTTTGGTTTCCTCAGGCCTTATGTGATAGAGGCATACAGAATTCCCACACCGAGCATGTCACCCACTCTTCCGGTGGGAGAGCACATGCTTGTTTTAAAGTCTGAGAATGGCCAGCAGATACCTTTTTCTGACAGGATGCGGCCTCTTCTGCACAACTTTCGGGGTGATAGAAGATGGCTTCTTATGCCGGCAACCGGTTCCCTTGAGATTGGCGAGAGTATAGTGTTCCGCTATCCTGCTGACCAGGAAGTTACATTTATAAAAAGGCTGGTTGCCCAGGCAGGAGACTCGGTAAGGGTGTGCAATGATACTCTGTATGTAAACGGAGAACCGTCACCCTACCCAGCAGCACATCAGGATGTGTTGAATCCCAGCATAATAGATGACCAGTGGCCTGATTGTCTGCCGTATCTGAACTCGAACTACGGAATCGCTGATCTGGCATATGACAGTATTCTTGAGGGAGTGGTTTTGGACAACAGCGGTAACCCGGTGTACATTGTTCCAGATGGATATGTTTTTATGATGGGTGATAATCGCGACCACTCCAGCGACAGCAGAATATGGGGTCCTGTGGATGTTGGGCTGGTTAAAGGTCAGGCTGTCGTTACTTACTGGTCCTGGGAGCCTGGTAACGGGCTTCCGAAGATAGATAGAATTGCGAGGCTGGTTCGCTGATATGACTGTATCATTGCCCTACAGCAGTCGTTTTTTCGAGAAGGTTCCTCTGGTGTTTCTGAACCTGGACGAACTTGTGAGGGGCGGCTCCGAGTTTCGCGATTTCAAGAAAGATTGTTACTGGGCAATTTCCGACGGCGAATCAGTGGTTACCCGGTTAATCTTCCGCCAGGGAAGACCCTACTTTATACACGGTCTTGACTGCCTGGATGCCGCATCTTTTATTAACACAATAAAAAGAGATAAACGGGAGCTTTTTCTCTCTCTTCACTTTCTTGAGCCGGGGGCTCTGGGTCCGGTTATTAAGTACCTGTGTGAAGAGCCCGTACTTACAGAACTGGATAACTCAAGCGGTGAGTTGATTCAGTTGCTGAAGTCTCTCAGGAGATCCGGTGAGTCCGGTATGATATGCCTTCAAACTGAGTCCGGAGTCGCGTTGATTCCCATCAGGGAGGGAAAAATTTCCAAGGGGTTTCTACCAGGCAGAACCATCAAAGGCAAAGCACTTGTTGACTTCCTGAAATCTCCCGAGGGCTCAGGAATGGCGGAATTTGTGGATGGAGAGGTTGCAGAACCTTCCACTCTGGGCATAGGAGAGATAAACCTTATACTCATGGCTATCAATGTATGGCTTGAGTCTCTGGGTCCGGTGTGGCCTCAGAGCAGGGCGCTTGTACCAGCCTATGTCGAGAAAATCCGAACCAGATACCCTATGTTGGAGTCGCTCAGCTACAGCACTGAAGACTTTCTTGTGCTGGGCAGTTTTATTGCGGATTCGTCTGATTTCCCCAAGGCCATGGCTCTTCTAATCAAATCACTATGCAAGAAGCATCCTTCTCCGGCCACTGCTCTTAAACTCTTTACCCGCATAAATAAAGACAGAACTCAGGCACTTAAGTCTACCGGCCTGATTGATCTTCTTTAGCTTTTCTATCGGCCCAGGAAATCGTGGATGTGTTCTGTTGAACCGATGAGCCACATCAGATCGCCCTCGTTCAGAATGTAGTCTGGATTGGGAATTACATAGTCGTATTCTTTGTTCTCGCGCAGTACCCCCAGAAATGCAATGTTGATTCCGTGAGATCTGCGGATACCAAGTTCCTTGATTTTCTTTCCAATGAGAAGCTTGCCGGGTTCCATTACGATCAGTTCCATGTTCCCTCTAAGAGCAACAACTTCTTTAACCTTGGAGTATGTGATTTCTCTGGCCCGGGTGATTCCCTGTTCGTGTTCCGGCCTGTAGACCTTATCGGCTCCAACAGCCTCAAGAATTTTCTCTTCCCTGTCATTGCTGGCCCGGCTGTAAACCGAAACCCCCAGATCCTTCAGTATTTTTGTAATGATTACCGTATTACCGAAATTCTCGCCAATTGCAACAATGGCAAGGTCAAGGGCTCCTATTCCATAGCCTTTCAGCAACTTCTCATTGGTGCAGTCAAAACAGATTGCAGTGTCTACCCGGCTTGAAATGTTGTTTACAAGTTCCTGTTTGAGGTCGATTGCCACAACTTCAGCATTCTGTTTAACAAGCTCATCGGCAAGACTGCTGCCAAATGTACCCAGGCCGATAACCGCGATTTTTTTTGGTGTTTTTTTCATTTTTCCTACCCTATGGTTATTCTGGCTTCCGGGTAACTGTACAGCGCAGTTTTGACTCTTGAAGTGGCAGCTGCCAGGGTTGCCGGTGCGATTCTTCCTATAAACATTGTGATTATTATGATCCATTTCCCCGCAGTAGACAGGTATCCGGTTACCCCTGTGGAAAGCCCCACAGTTCCAAATGCACTCATTGACTCGAAAATATAGTCCATCTCCGAGAATTGATTTCCGCTATGTGTTTCGGTAACAAGCAGAAGAAAGCTGCTAATTCCAAATGTCGCCATTCCGATAAGCAGTACAGCTCCTGCTCTTTGAAGATCAAAATTCGGTATCTGTCTTTTCCATACCTCAGGCGACTTCCGCCGGAAAATCAAAGATCGAAGAGACAGAAACAGAAGCCCGATGGTTGTTGTTTTTACTCCTCCGCCAGTGCCCCCAGGGGATGCTCCTATGAACATGAGAACAAGAAAGAGCCATTTTACAGGTGAAAGCAGACTGGAAGTTGGTACTGTATTGAACCCTGCGGTTCTGGCGGTAACGCCCTGAAGGTAGCTGTTAGCCAGTTTCTGCCAGATAGTCATTCCCTGCAGGCTGTTGTTCCACTCCAGGGCAAGAAACAGCCCTGTTCCAAGAACTATCAGTATGGATGTAATCAGCAGAACCAATCTGGTCTGAACTGGAAGAGCCCTGTGTCTGCCTTCTCTTATTCTAAACAGCCAGTGTCTTCCCACAGTTGTAAGAAGCATAAAACCAAGACCTCCCAGAACTATAAGTGAACCTATAACAAGAGATGTAGCCGGTGAGTCAGCGAAGTATTCCAGATTGTTGCTGTTCAGGCTGAATCCAGCATTACAAAATGCACTTATGCTGTGGAAAATTGACTGCCACACAGTATTTGTTGTTGACCAGTCGGTAACTCCCCTGGCGGACCAGGTGTTGTATAGCAGAAGTGCGCCAAGCGTTTCTATTATCAAAGTCCATGTAAGTATAGACAACAGTATGTGTTTCAAATCGTTGGTAAACTCGCTGTCCATGAGTCTTGACAGGTTCTGCGTTCCGGCGAGCCCTATCTGTTGCCCGAACGACATGGCAAAAAACGCGGCAAAGGTCATCAGCCCCAGCCCGCCGATCTGAATAAGAAGAAGAATAATAACTTGCCCGGTAAATGTGAAATCGGTGCCAGTGTCTAGAACGATGAGACCGGTTACACATGTTGCACTGGCTGAGGTAAACAATGCGTCAAGAGGAGATATACCACCAGGGGTTGAGTTGGGCAAAAGAAGAAGACCGGTGCCCATGATAATTACCATGAAGAAACTGGAGCCAAGAACAAGCGCAGGAGACACACTGCCAGCCAATTTTATCAGCCTGCCGGATATGGTTATGGAAACCATGGCGGCCAGGTATCCGTTAACCACCATGGAAAAAGTCCAGCCATGAATAGTCCCGCCTGTTTCTCCCTTTACAAGTGCCAGCGTTCCCACTGCAATCAGAAACACACTGAGGATTATCTGCCACGGATGGCTTTTGATATCGTTCCATTTTCTGGTGGAAAAGGCGACTGCAGTGAACAGGGAAGCGGTTTCCAGAAAGAGAAGTGCCTGGAGAAGATCCAGCACAAGCAGATTGCTGAAACCGAACATATATCTAAGAAGAATCAGCACCACCACAACCGAAATGTTGTAGGGGCTCAGCGACCATTCAAGTGCTGCATTTTTCCAGTCGAGAGATTTCTCCAGAGTGTTTCCTCCCTTCCTGCATTTCAAACATATTCAAACTATACAGTATCCATGCGGTAAGCGAAATAATAACAAAAAGGAGACACACAATGGATTCGCTGGTTTACAGACGTTTTCTTGACCTCAGGCCGCTTAATGTAATCAATGCCATGCCAGGCAGCAGATGTGCTCTGGTCAGTGGACGGGATATTGCCAGAGTTGCTGAAGAGAACCATGCCATTGTCATGGCATGCAACATAAGGAATCCCCTGAGTGCGCTTGGTATTCTTACTGCAGCAAAAAAAGCAGACAGTTTTGTTCTGCTGGAGCTTGCAAAGTCAGAGGCGGGATACACCGGTGTTAATTTTGCCAACCTTCCCTCTCTTGCAATGCACTACTCCAGCGGTCTTGGTGACGAAGTTGTTTACGCCCTTCACATGGATCATTTCGCAATTAAATCACAGAAGGACCTTATGGACGCCATAAGAGTTGTTCCCAACGCTATTTCCATGGGTTGGACTTCTGTAGCAATTGATGCCTCTCACAATCACGACTGGGAAAACCTGATGTTCACCAGAGATCTTGCCATGCACATTCCGCCCTACATCGGTCTTGAAACAGAGGTTGGAGAGATAAAAGGTGCAGGGGTTCTTACTACTGTGGAAGAGGCGGAGTACTACATAGGAGGGTTGAACTCCTGGGGCGTATTCCCTGACTATCTGGCAATAAGCAACGGTTCAAAACACGGAACATACGATACCTCGCACGGCGAAGACGAAGGCATTGATCTGAATCGTACCGGGGAAATAGCAGCGGCAATTTCAAAGTACGGAGTGGCTATTGCCCAGCACGGAATAAGCGGAACGCCCCTTCACAAGGTGGGGCACTTCCGTGAGTACGGCATCAACAAGGGAAATGTGGGAACTCTGTGGCAGAACATTCTGTTCGGCCTTGAAATGGACCCGGAGAGCGGGAACGCTGTTACAGACGGCGGAAGCTATGTTAAGAGATCGGATATGGGTATTCCTGTGGAGCTGTGGAACAGAATGGTTGAAGCTGCAGATGCCCTGGGATGGTCCAGAAATTCAGGAAACTACAAAAAACTCAACCTGCCTTTCCACGCCGAGATAATGGCTCTTCCCGGTGAATACCGCAGCCGGATACTTGATGAAACAGAGAAGTGGGCTCTCAGGTTCTTCGAAGCATTTGGTTCCGTGGGGCTTGGTTCGAAGGTTATTGAATCCATTGTTGAGAGAGAAGACTGGAACCCCACGCCTGCCAGAGAGATAATTGCCAGGAGAGGTGATTCCTCGGCGGCAAATGCTCCCGATGGCGGTTCAGCAACAAACGATGGGAAGGATTATTCTGACTGATAAAACAGATACCGCAGTGGAAATACTGCATGGTGTAAGACTGATTAACCCGCTTGATGGGTTTGATGGCGTGGTTGATATCGCTGTTAGCAAACAGTCGGTTGTGTGGATACGAAAGGCTTCAGAAGAACCATCCGGGTTGTGGCTGCTCCCTGGTCTGACAGATATGCATGTACACCTGAGAACCCCGGGCTACGAGGATGCCGAGACCCTGGAAACCGGCCTTCGAGCGGCAGTTGCCGGAGGTGTTACCGCTGTGGGTATGATGCCAAACACCATTCCGGTGATGGATTCAGTTCACATGGTGCTTGGCGTGAGAGATCGCGGTAATTCCCTTGGTCTTTCAGAGATCAAGCCTGTGCCATGCGTAACAGTTAACAGGGAAGGCAACACATGCACCGATTTGGAGAGCTTTGCCCGCGAAGGAATTACCAGTTTCAGCGACGACGGAAGTCCTGTAGAGAGCCGGGAAGCTCTTCTTGATGCATTCCGCCGCATTTCAGTGTTTAACGGTGTTGTGATAGAACACCCCGAGGTTACCCGGATAGCTGCAGGAGGTAGTGTTAATCAGGGTATTGCCTCTACTGAAACAGGAGAAAAGGGAATACCCGAACAGGCGGAGTTTCAGGATGTAAAGAGATGTATTGATGTACTTCGGACATCGGGTACAGATGCTAGGCTTCATCTGACACATCTGTCTTCTCCACATAGTATACAACTTGTTCAAAATGCGGTGGAACAGGGGCTCAGGGTTACATGTGATGTTACACCTCATCATCTGGCACTGAACCAGCAGACTGTGATAACCATGGGGGCTGTTGCCAAGATGAATCCCCCTCTGCGTTCGGAGGAGAGCAGGAAAAAGGTTGTTGATATGGCAGGGAAAGGAATGGTTACTGCAATAGCCAGCGATCACGCTCCACATACTGCTGATCGCAAGGAACAGCCGCTGTCTTCTGCAGCGTTCGGGATAACAGGTTTGGAAACATTGCTGCCAGTTACACTGGATGTGCTGGGAAAACAGACCACACTTAGCACTGTTGACATCATAAAAATGCTCACAACGGCACCTGCCAGTGTACTTGACATTCCGCCGCCTGAGGTTGCTGCAGGTAAGCCGTTGAACATGGTTCTTTTCGATCCGCAGTTAAAGTGGAACTATTCTTATACATTTTCCCGATCAAAGAATTCACCCTTTTGGGGCACACAGCTCACAGGGAAAGTTCTTCGGGTGTGGTTCAGGCGGGAGATATTCAGGGAGGGCGAATTTGTTAAGAATTAGCATTCTGGTTCTTGTTCTTCTGCTGGGTGGATGCGCGTACTACAACACATTCTACAATGCCAGGTCGAGCTATGAGGAAGCTCTTGATTACGCCAGGGAGCATCCCGACGATCCGTCTCAGTACGAAGAAGATCTTCTTGAAAAGGCTGTTGCCGGAGCCGGTAAAGTGCTTGCAAGATATCCTGGAAGCAGGTGGGCCGATGATGCACAGCTTCTGCTTGGAAACGCACTGCTTCTGCGGGGGCAGAGATCGCTTACAGGAAGCGGAACAAGCTACTTTCAGGAGGCAATGCTCTCTTTCGCCTCTGCTGCGGTCATAACGGATGATCCGTCTTTTGTGGATATGGCGAAACTGGGGCTGGGCCGGGCTGCCATGGAACTGGGCAGGTACAACGATGCTGTAGCAGCTCTTGAAGATGTTTCATCTCACGACAACGGCAGATTCATGCTCAGCAGGCTTCTTTTGTGCGAAGCCTACATTGAGTCGGGTAATTCTGAACTTGCCTCAGCGGTTTTTGACACCCTTATGCCTGTGGGAGGTGACAGCCTCAGGGCTGAATACTACATAACCGGCGGAGAAATCTTTTCAGCTCTTGGAATGCCGGACAGCGGTGCTGTTATGTGTCTGCAGGCTACTGCAATTGAAGACAGAGGAGATGTTTACTACAGAGCTTTGGTAAAAGCAGCAGAGTTTTTTATAGAAGCCGGATTGCCGGAGAAGGCATCAGTCCAGCTTGACAGGCTACTGCTGGGCTACCGTTCCGACAGGGAAATGTCGGACATCTTTTTGCTGAAGGGCAGGGCAGATGAACTTGCCGGTATGACAGACGGAGCGCTTACTGCTTATCTTGATGCAGCGGAACTTGACAGTAATCGGGAGACAGGTGCCGAGGCTCTGTTCAGGCGTGCTGCCCTTTTGGAACGGGAAAACAGGTACGATGACGCTCTGGGTGCACTGGAAGACTGCGCTGCACGCCCTGGTGACTTCATGTGGCTCAGGCTGGCTGAAGACAGACGCAGAAATCTTAACCTCTACACTGCATACTCAGACAGTGTTCGCACAACAAGTGGTGAACAGAGAACACACTACCGTCTTCTGGCTGCCGAGAAGAGACTTGATCTTTATGGAATGGATCAGCAGGCTCTTGACGCTTTCAGGCAGGTAGTGGATTCTGACCATATTCTGTTTGCTCCCATGGCCATGGTTTCTCTTGCAGAGAACGGCGGAGTATCTGCTGATTCGGTGGATATAGTTCTTGCGTCAGTTCTTGAGATGATTCCGGAAAGTGATCTTGCCGGAGTTGTCGAGGAAAGGCTCGGTCTTCCACCGGGAATACAAGCAGACAGCAGACCGTCTGCAGTTCTGGAGAGGGCCTGGTCCAGGATCGACAGCGGGGATTGGGAGAATGCCTGGTCAATACTGAACGGTCTTCTGGAATCTCCATTTTCTTACGAGGTGCGGGCAGAGGCCCTGTGGGCTGCTTACGTGGCGTCTGAATCGGCAAGAATGAACGATGAGGTGGTAAGCGGGTATCTGAAGGAGCTTACCGATATCTATCCCGATACACCCCAGGGCAGAGAAGCTGCTCTCAGGCGGGCTGTGGGGCTTGAGAGCGAAGATTCTGGTGGGGAGGAGGAGTAAACTGTATACAGCAGCAGACTATGACTGCACAGTGATAAGCAGTAAACAGGTTCTGCCCGGTGTTTTCTGTGTTGAATTTGAGAGCCCGGAAATACTATCAGCCGCTCTTCCCGGGCAATTCGTTCAGGTTGAACCTTCACCGGGTGTATTTCCTGTAACCAGAAGACCTGTTACGATAAACCGTCTTACCGAAAGGGGATTTGAGCTTTTATTCGATGTAGTGGGCGGCGGAACACAGCTCATGGCCAGGTTTCATCCGGGAGATTCGGTTAGGGTTCTTGGCCCTTTAGGGAAAGGATGGGATGTCAGACAGGGCGGAAACTGGCTTCTTATAGGGGGAGGTCTCGGGGCAGCCGGCTTTCAGTTTCTTGCAGATTCAGTTCGTTCGTCAAAGGCAATAATCGGCGCATCAAGTGTTGACAGAGTAATTCCACTGCAGACAGTTTATGTGGCCACAGAAGACGGTTCCCTGGGTGAGCGCTGTTTGGTAACAGCTCTTATTTCTGAGCAGCTGCTTACGCAGGCTGATTCCATTGCTGTGTGCGGTCCTGTGGCAATGATGGAAGCTGTGTGGAACACCATTCCGGAAATACACAGGCCAAAGGTTCAGGTTTCTACCGAAAGTCGTATGGGATGTGGCTGGGGTGTGTGTGACGGATGCTCTATTCCCGTGTCAGGCGGAGGCTACAGGAAGTGCTGCGTGGATGGCCCGGTTTTCCCAGGTAACACTATCGACTGGAAGCGGTGGAAGGAGGCAGGCTTGTGAGTTACCCTTCTCTGATAAGGAGACTTTGGGGCCGAGAGTTTACCTCACCGGTGATGCTGGCTTCCGGAACCTCGGGTTTCGGAGAGGAATTGTTCAAACTGGGCTGTCTTACCGATGCCGGAGCAGTTGTTTCCAAAGCCGTTACCCTTGAACCGCGTGCAGGTAACCCGCCGCCCAGACTGCTTGAAACCCCTTTCGGTCTGCTTAACTCTATCGGTCTTGCAAATCCAGGTGCGCAGTATGTTCTGGAACACATTTTGCCTTCGGTTTCGAATCTGCCGTGTCCGCTTGTAATCAATGTGGCAGGTGAGTCTGTTCAGGAGTTTGCGGACGTGGTAAGTGTTGTTAAAAAGTCCGGTGTTCATATTGGTTATGAAATCAATGTTTCGTGCCCCAATGTTGCTGAAGGAGGCGCAGCTTTCGGAGTTGATCCAGAGGTTGTGTTAAGGGTGGCTGAAGCTGTTTCACAGGTGGCAGACAGACCATTCTCCGTAAAGCTTACCCCCAATGGCGGTGATATGGTGCAGGCTGCAGTTGCCGCAGTGAAAGGCGGTGCATCAGCCGTTACTGTGTGCAACACGTTTCTGGGCATGAAGGTAGACTGGAAAACAGGGAAATCTGTTATAAAGCGGAAGGTTGCCGGGTACACTTCGCCGGCCCTGCTGCCTCTTGTTGTGGCAAGAGTGTGGCAGGTTTCCAATGCTGTTTCCGTTCCAGTGATCAGCTCAGGCGGTGTTTCGAGCGGGCAGGATGTTCTGCAACTGCTTGCTGCCGGTGCTGAAATGGTTCAGGTTGGTACCCGTCTTATGAGAAGACCGTGTGCTGCAGGTGAGCTGATGGATGAAATGAAGAAGTTGACAGGTGAAGAATAGAGTTGTTGCCGTCGCGTGTCTTGTTGTGTTTCACGGATGCGCGCTGGTTTCATCTCCGGTTTATGTTTCCCGTGGTGTTTCCGCTGTTTCCGTTGTTACTTCCGGAGTGGAAATGCGCGGAACGGCGTCGTGGTACGGTCTGCCGTTTCACGGCAGAAAAACAGCCAGCGGTGAAACATATGACATGAACGGTCTGACCTGTGCCCACAGAACTCTGCCCTTTGGAACCATTCTGCTTGTTACCAACCTGGGAAACGGCAGGTCGGCAAGGGTAAGGGTGACAGACAGAGGGCCTTTTGTTTCCGGTCGGATAGTTGATCTTTCCAGAGGTGCTGCGGTGGCTCTGGGTATGCTGAGTACCGGTACGGCTCAGGTATCATTAAAGGTGGTTGGAAATGAGTGATGTCAGGTTATATGTGGCGCTTACCAGTGATTGCGTCACTGATGCCATGAAAATGCTGAAGCCTCTCCGGGGGCTTCCTGTTGGGGTTAAAGTGGGGCTTGAGCTGTTCGTGAAGGAAGGTCCGGGAATCATTGCTGAGTTCAAAAATGCCGGGTTCCCTGTGTTTCTTGATCTGAAGTTTCACGATATCCCCTACACTGTTGCCGGCGCAGTACGGTCTGCATGCCTTCTTGAACCGGAAGTAATCAATGTTCATGCTTCAGGAGGCAGGGCAATGATGGAGGCTGCAGCAGATGCCTGCACAGGTAAAACAAGAATTATTGCGGTCACGGTGCTTACGAGTATGGATAAATCTGATCTTCAACTTCTGGGCTCCAGGTATGATCCTATGGAGGCTGTGGTATCGCTTGCTTCAGCTGCAGAAGAGGCTGGCCTTCACGGCGTTGTCTGCTCACCGCTTGAGGCTTCAGCTGTAAGGGAAAATTCCAGCAGAGACTTCTTGATTGTTACACCGGGGGTTCGCCCGGCAGAGGCTGATTCCGGTGATCAGAAGAGGGTAATGACTCCGTTCGAGGCAGTAAAAAATGGAGCAACTGCACTTGTTGTGGGCAGGCCAATAACAGCCTCGTCGAATCCGGCGCAGGCTGCCGGGTCTATTCTTCAGGAGATAGACACAGCGCTGGCCAACTGATGAAGGTAGATTTCAAGACCATTTCTTTGTTCAGGCTGGGAGTGGTTCTGTTTTCTGTGGCTCTGGTTGTTACTGCTTCGAATTTATTTGCTTCCGCTCAGGTGAAGAAACACCTGCACCGTTTTGACAGCCTGTGTACTTTCGAGGGTATCGACTACGGCTTCAATGCCATTGTAATCAGTGAACTTGAAATGCCCGGTCTCGGTGTTTCTTCAAGAAGGGCCTACATTTTTACAGGAGGAACGCTGTTTCATCCTGTACTCCTTCATGTGATTCTTCAGGGTGTGGTGTATTGGCCCAGGCAGACTGCCGGCTCCTCCGGTTCAGTTTTCACGCCTGGTGATCTGCCTTCAATTTCTGTTCTTGACGGCATAGTACCACTTTACGCCACTGAGTTCTATGGTTCCAGAATGCGCGGGGTAGATACCGGGCACGCTGAGGGTCAGTGGGGCGAAGTAACTGCAGCTCGCTGCCTGGACAGTATTTCAGCGGTGTTCAACAGTTGTACGGAGTTTCCGGGAAAGGAAGACGCATTCCCTGATTTTATCAGAGGTCACAGTGTTTCGGGCCGATTCTCAGGTGTTCTGCGGCCGGAAACAAGTATTGCCGGGGTTGTAACCGGGCTGGATGGCGAACCAGCTTCGGTCGCATTTGACTACAGTGTTGTGAATGGAGAGCCCTCAGCTGCTCTGCGTATGGATTTCTCACAGATCGCTGTTCCGGCCATGGCGTTCATAGACAGTGTTTCTTCAGGTGCTGTAGTGAGCGCAGCTCCTTCCGGTTCACTGGCTGTGAGCTTTGCCGGAGGGGATTCGGTCTTTTTCTCGACAGATTTGAGTTTTGACAGTCTCAGGGTCTGGAGTGCTTCCATAGCACCGGATTCTTTTTTAACAGCTGCAAGTGTTTTCTGCAGAGGTGTGGTTCTGCCAGAAGAAGGTGCTCTTTTCGTTGATACCGGTACGATCTGTTTTCAAAGTTTGTGTGCTGATTTCAATCTTGCGTATTCATGGGGAAACCGGCACAAACTCGGCCTTGTTCTATCAAGCCCCTGTGTTTCCGGAGAATCCATAACAGAATCAATACCGGTGGAGCTTCTCGGCAGTCTCCGTGGGCTTTCCCTTGAAGGCGAAATGTCTGTCTTTGCAAGTCTTGTTCTCGACTGGGACTATCCCGACAGTTCCGACATCGAGCTTGATATTGATGCTTCCCGCCTTTCCGTGGGGTACAGCCCCATTGTATTTGGAAGAATCAGCAACTGCGGCGGAGCTGTATGTGTCATGCGGGATTCATGGGGCAACACTTCCCGTATTGGTCTGGATACCTTGAGCAATGCCGATTTCATTGTGTTTGATTCTTTGCCTTTCAGCTTTGAGCCCCTGCTCCGGTGCGCTGAGGATGCCTCTTTCAGAAGGCATCACGGTTTCAGTCTGTACCATATCAGAAACTCCATAAGGGCGAACATGGCGGAAGGATATTTTGTTAGAGGTGGGTCTACCATTTCAATGCAGCTTGCCAAAAACCTTTTCTTGGGCAGGGAGAAAACATTTGCCAGAAAGCTTCAGGAGGTTTTTCTTACATGGAGGCTGGAGAGATGGCTTTCCAAAGACCGGATTCTGGAAATATATGCCAACATCGTGGAGCTGGGGCCTGGAGTATTTGGTTTTAACGCGGCGGCGATGTATTATTTCAATGAGGAAGCCTGCGATTTGTCTGTAAGGGAAATGGCTTTTCTGGTATCCATACTGCCGGGACCCAGACTGTATCACAGGTATGCTGTTCGGGGAGTGTTGTCTTCCTATTGGAAGTCTTACGTTGAAAGATTAATAACTGTAAGCGGCAGCCGCGGTTGGCTTGAGGAATCTGTTGTTTCGGATGCAGTGGCAGATACCCTTATATTTGATGGTGCTGTTTCACATCTGTAGAGTTGACATAAGGGCTCTGCGAAGCTAGGCTCTGCGAAGCAATAAAGAGCTGTCGGGATTGTCCTGTGCAGGGTAGAAAAACGGGAGGGTGGAAATGTCCGGTAATGGAAGCGGTGCGTACGAGCTGAAACATCGCGGTAAGATTCACCGAGCTTCTGAGTTCAGCGTGCTGAAGAAATGGGTCATGGAATCCAGAGTTGCCGCTGAAGATAAGTTCAGGGTAGCAGGTACTGAGAAGTGGTTTCCGGTACTAGGTGAGCCTGAGTTTGCAGAGTTTCTGGGGTCGGGCAGTCGCTGGATTGTAAGAATGGCATCGGGGGAGTACAAGGCTCACAGTTTCTCAGTTATTGCAGAGTGGTGCCGTCAGGGCAGGATCACCGATGACGCTGTTGTTGAAGGCCCCAAAACTCCTCCTGGCGGTGTGAAGGCCTCAGCTTTGCCTGCTATTGCCCCCTTCCTTTGCAAGCAGCTTGCTGAGAAGCAGATTCGCCCTGTTCTTAGAATTGACGGGCAGCAGTTCACGGCACCGGATACCGATACCATAAGGCAATGGATCAAAGAATCCAGGGTGCCTGTAGATGCAGAGATTTCCCTTGAGGGGAAAGACTGGGAGCCGGTGAGCAACTGCGGTCTTTTTGACCTTGAGGACTGGCCGCCAGCGGCACACGGAAGGATAGAAGAGGAATACCTTCCGGAAATGCCTTCCCTGAAGTCTGTTCCCCAGCCGGTAAAAACAATTATTCCAGAGAAAACTTCCGAAGAGGACGAGGGCGATGCTTCCGTGCCTGAACAGACTTTTAGGGAAATCAGGGAAATCACCCGGAATGCAGACAGCCATAGCTCGGTTCCATACACGGTTGTTTCCGGTAATTCGGAAACAGCTGTTGAATCAATTGCTCAGCTTAAGCATCTGTTGAGAAACAAAATGATATTCAGCTACGATGAAATAAAACACCCATCTATAACAGAAGAAACAATTTCTGTAGGGGAATTCCTTGAAAAGCGGAAGTTGTCCGGTGAAAGCCTTGTTTTTAAACTGCTCTGGGGGGTACCGGCAGCAGCAGCTGTTGCTTTTGCCCTCGAGTACCTAAAAGTAGTGGATTTTGTTTCGTGGTTGCCGTAACCGATATACTCAGGGCCAAGAGAGATTCCATGCCTCTCTCAAGCGAAGATATTCACAGTTTCATCTCCGGTATTGCCGGTGGAACGGTTACAGATTACCAGGCAAGTGCATTCCTCATGGCTACATATATAAACGGTATGTCGCAGGATGAAACATTTGCACTTACAATGGCCATGCGCGACAGTGGAACGGTTGTACAGTGGGACAGGTCGCTGAGCCCTCTGGCCGATAAGCACAGCACAGGCGGAGTGGGCGACAAGATGTCTCTGATTCTTGCACCTCTTGCAGCTTCAATAGGCATCAGAGTACCTATGATCAGTGGAAGAGGTTTGGGGCACACAGGAGGAACTCTTGACAAACTTGAGTCTATTCCCGGTTTAAGAGTTGATCTGACTCTAGAGCAGTTTCAGAAACAGGTCGCTGAAACAGGAACCTGTATGATAGGTCAGACAGGTCAGCTGGCCCCTGCCGATGGTGTTATGTATGCTCTTCGTGATGCCACATCCACAGTAACATCCATTCCCCTTATCAGCGCAAGTATTTTGTCAAAAAAACTCGCTGAAAACCCGGACATCCTGGTTTTCGATGTTAAGTGCGGAACCGGAGCGTTTATGCAGACCCGGGAGGATGCTTTAACTCTTGCACAGAACCTCGTCAGGATCTCTGAAATGTCCGGTAAAAAAGCCAGTGCTCTTATCACATCAATGAATTACCCCATAGGTCTCTCTGCAGGTAACACCCTCGAAGTTCAGGAATCGTTGGATATTTTAAGGGGCAGAGGTCCTGTAGATGCCACAGAGCTTACAGTTTCTCTGGTAACTGAAATGGCTCTTCTGGCCGGTATTAGCAACGGCAAAGAACTGTGCCGTAAGAGTTTGGCCAGCGGCAAAGCCATGGATGTTTTCACAGAAATGGTTGAAGCGCAGGGAGGCGATCTCGCTGCCTTTGAAGCTCTTCCCCTTGCACCGGTTCAAATTGATATTCGTGCTTCCAGAACCGGGTACTGGTGCGGGCCCGACGCTCTTGTTGTTGGAAACGCCGTCAGGAAGCTGGGCGGGGGAAGATACCGGGTAGATGATATTGTAGATCCTCTGGTTGGCTGGCAGCAGGAGGTACCGTGCGGAGCGCCTGTTGAAGACGGGCAGATTCTTGGAAGGGTGCATGCCTCTGACCGCAGATCTGCAGAGGAAGCTGTTCAGGCAATAAGCAGCAGTTTCAGCTGGGATTTTCCCACTGAGCCAGTAATTCTTGAGGTGGTTCGCTCATGAGAATGATAAGCTCCGATGTTCTTCCAGATACCCTATTGCGTGATGGTCTTATTACCGAGGCGGTTTACAGAAGATTTAAAAGACTGTCTGAAGGTTCTAGTGAAGACACCATGTCGCTTCTTGTTTCCAGCGGGATAATATCAGAAGAGAAACTGTACAGGCATCTCGCAGAACTTGCCGGTATATCCTACACAGATCTCGACCCTCTCGAGCTTGACTATCAGGTTGTTACCGAATGTCTTCCAGGGGCTTATGCACAGGCGAAGGGAATTGTTGCTTTCAAAGATGACGGCAACAGAATTTCTCTTGCTGTCAGCTCTATTCCAACTCCTGTTCAGTTAGACGACATGTCAAACATGCTGGGGAAGGAGATAGTTCTTTACCTCAGTCGCCCAAGGGCCATCGACAAGGTTATCAGACAGTTCTACGGTCTGCACAGTTCCATACTGGCTGCAACGAAAGAGCTTTCGGGAAATGATACCGTTGACATAGGCAACCTGGAGAGGTTCGTAGACAGTACTGCCGACAGATCAATTGAACCTACAGACAAGCCGGTTATCAACGCGGTTAACCACCTGTTTCAGCATGCCTTTGAAGAGAGGGCAAGTGATATTCACATAGAGCCGCACAGAGACAACACCGTTGTAAGGTTCAGAATTGATGGTGTTCTGCATATGGTTTACAGACTTCCCAAGAAGCTTCATTTCGCTATTGCCAGCAGAATAAAGATGATAGCAGGTTTGAACATAGCCGAGAAGAGGCGGCCGCAGGATGGAAGAATAAGAACCCACTACGAGGGAAAACCTGTGGAAATAAGGTGTTCTACAGTACCTATTGCTTTTGGTGAGAAAATAGTTTTAAGAATTCTTGACCCTGCAATACTTATGCAGGATCTTTCCGTGCTGGGTTTCGACGAGCGCGATATGGAACTGTACACGAAGATGATCAGTTTTCCCACAGGTCTTGTTCTTGTAACAGGTCCCACTGGCAGCGGTAAAACCACCACACTGTACTCCAGCCTTATTACTGTTTCTTCAGAGCAGAACAACATAGTTACCATTGAAGATCCGGTTGAGTTCGTAACAGATGAGTTCAATCAGATATCGGTGCAGAAATCAGTAGATCTTACTTTCATCACAGCTCTCAGGCATGTTCTGCGGCAAGACCCCGACATCATAATGGTGGGTGAGATCAGAGATCGGGAAACGGCTGTAAGCGCAATGAGAAGTGCCCTTACCGGCCATCTGGTTCTTAGTACTCTTCACACCAACGATACAGCGTCAACAGTTGTGAGGCTGATGGATATGGGTGTAGAGCCTTATCTTCTTGTAAGCACTTTAAGAGGAATAGTTGCACAGAGACTGGTGCGTTCTATCTGTCCCCACTGCCGGGAGGAGTACACTCCGAACAGTACTGAATGCGAACTTGCCGGTGTAGAACCGGGAACAAAGCTGACGCGCGGAGCAGGATGCAGAGAATGCCGAAACACAGGTTACAAGGGGCGGGTTGCTATTTTTGAGGTTATGGCTATTAACGAGGAAGTCAGACAGGCTCTTGTTAACCGTGCTTCTCTGGACGATATACGAAGGATTGCTTCGTCCATGGGTATGGTAACTCTGAGGGAAGCTGGAATAAAGAAAGTTATTGAGGGTGTTACAACAGTTAGTGAAATTGTCAGAGTTACTGCAGGGGGATTATGAAAAGATTTGTTTTTGGCGCAGTGTTTCTTGTCGTGCTGGCTGCATGTAACAGAACCCCGGAAACAGCGTCATCCGGGGCCTCAGCAGACACAACAATTGTTAGAACAATACCTGATACACCGCTTGATGTGGGGCTTAGGTTTTCCAACGGTCTTGGAATGAATGATCCCGACTGCTTTGCCTGTCTGGAACCTTCTTTGAGGGATTCTGTTCAGAGTCTTCAGCTTTCTCCGTGGGAAATATTTGGAAGATGGCGCGGCTTTGATTCCGGCGGGCGGCTTACGGAAACAGTTACAGGGGAAGATGGTTGGAACAGAACCAGCTACTATTGCTCAATCGCTAGGCTTGAGGAATTGCCTCCTGTTATTCGTCTTGATTTTGTGCTTATAGACGGGCAGTGGTACATAGAACAGGTTGAAAGCGAGCTTCCCAGGGATGTTCTCGATTCCCTGAGTGTTCAAACACAGGCATCACTGGTGTTGCAGAACCCAGTGATCAGGCGTGAAATGCGAATTGCCAGAATGCTTCTGGATGACTGCAGGATGGATCACGCAACAAACTGGGCTTCCTGGGTATCCGCCGAGCAAAACGGTGCTGATTTTGCCGAGTACATAATGGAGCTTTCCAACGAGAGTTATGCCACACTTGCTCTAAGCAATATGAGAACAGCCGCAAAACTTCAGATAATCCAGGATAGAGCCACATTCCAGATAGATAATGTTCCAGTAGAATTGAGAGAACTGATCGCCGCATGGCGGGAGCTGGCGTATCTGAAAAAAGCAGTTCTAAGGGCAAACCACGAAGCCATGCAGAATCTTCGCCAGACTGGAACATGGATGATTCCTGACACCGAAGAAGAAACTGCAAGAATTGCTTTTCTGGAAAGTGTGTTCTATTCTGTAGACGACCTTGTAGAGCAAAACGATACCCTTTCCACAGTTTACCCTGTATTGCTTACCTGCGGAAACAGTGAACCTCTGGAGCATCTGATGGTTCAACTGGACCCTCATCAGCTGGAACAAAAAACAGAGAATGACATAGGAGTTCCTATCTGGAGGGCACTTGGAGTTGATATGAACGGAGATGTTGACCCTGAACGGGTGCTGTACTGGGCGGGAGATATCTACCTTTTTCTTGGAACACCAACCGGGTACAGCCTGATATGGAGAAGCTGGAAAGACTACAACAGTGATTACCACGGGCAGTTCGGAACACAGACATCACCTTCAGGAAATCGAAGCATCGTTCTGGTCGGTAACACCGGAGAGTACGAGTACCAGCTGTTTCTGGATCAGAACAACCATCCGATTTTTCAGAGAACTTCCATTTCTTCCAATACAACAGACAGCAGAGATGATGAGCTGATAGAAAGCCCGCTGCTGAGCGGAGAAAACAGATAATGAAGAAGAAGTTGGCTGCAGTAGTTTACTGGCTGGTTATTGCAGGTGTTACAGGGTTGTCGTTCGGAGCAGGTTTTCTTTACAGGGTCTGGAATGACAGTGCCGTAGCTTTCAGGCAGTCAAGGGGAAACCTTCTTGTGGCAGGGCTTCGGGGCAGCGAGCCGGTGAGTGCCACCAGAATATACGACTGCTATGGAAATCAGCTCGCCACAGCTTTTGTTGAAAACAGGTATCCGGTTACCCTTGATAAGGTCAGCCCCTGGGTTGTGAGGGGGTTTATAGCCACGGAAGACAGAAACTTCTACTTTCACAGTGGTGTTGACCTTCAGGGTATAAGCAGATCCATGGTTCACAACCTTAGAACAGGCGACAGACATGGCGGCAGTACCATTACACAGCAGTTGTCCAGGGGGCTTTTTCTTGTTCAGGACCAGACCTTTCAGCGGAAACTCCAGGAGGCATTCATTGCCATGGAGATCGAAAGACAGTTCAGTAAAGATGAGATAATGGAAATGTACCTGAATCAGATCTACTTTGGTTCAGGTGCATACGGAATAGAAGCGGCTGCAAGAACCTACTTCGGTGGAATATCTGCCGCTGAACTAACACTGTCACAGTCAGCAATGCTGGTACGAATGGTAAAGAATCCCAGCGGTTTCAACCCTCTACATAACCCTGACAGATGCCTTACCCAGAGGAATCTTGCCCTGTACATGATGGCTGACTTCGGTGTGATTACAGAACAGCAGAAACAGGAAACTTCAGAGCTTCCACTGGGGGTTGATGTACACCGATACGAGCTGGAACAGAACTGGGATTACTTTACAGAATATGTAAGGCAGTATCTGGTAGGGCGGTACGGATGGTCTGCTGTTTACGAACAGGGTCTGGAGGTTTACACAACACTTGATCCTTTCTTGCAGGAAAGTGCCAGACTTGCTATAGACAGCATACTGACACTAAAAGAACCTATGTGGGATTCTCTGACAGGAACATGGCTGGAAGACTCGGAAAAGCTCAGATATCAGAGTTCATGGGCTCACTGGCAGGCGGTGGAAGACACAACATCAGGAGCTCCCGATTATATCCAGAGTGCATTGGTAGCCATTGATCCTAACACAGGTTACATCAAGGCTATGGTGGGCGGACGTGATTTTCAAGACAGCGAATTCAACAGGGCAGTTCAGTCAAGAAGGCAGCCTGGAAGTTCCTTCAAACCCTTCTTTTACGCGGAAGCAATTGAACAGGGCTGGTCACCGGGCAGCGTTATTCTTGACCAGCCGGTTGTTGTTGATCTGGATCCCGGTTCCTGGCGTCCCCGTAACTACGACCACGAGTTTCATGGAATGGTTACACTCAGAGAAGCCCTTGCCAGATCCTTCAATGTGAGTGCTGTCCGCGTTGGCAATGCCGTCGGCATTGAAACCGGTGCGGCAAGAGCCACTGCAATGGGAATAACCTCAAGACTTCCCATCGTTCATTCTCTTCCACTTGGAAGCTGTATGGCAAATCCTCTTGAAATGGCCCGGGCGTACATACCGTTCGCTACAGGTGGTCTTGCCAGAAACTCCACTGCAATTCTGAAAGTGGAAGACAGGTACGGTAACCTTCTGGAAAGCAATGAACAGCCTGATCCCGGTAGAAGAGTTCTTAGCGTCACCGGAGCATATCTCATGAACAGCATGCTTCAGTCTATCCTCCGGGAAGGTACTGCTACTGGTGCTCACTGGTACTGGGGAGGTCCATTTGCAGGCCGTGAGGCCGGAGGTAAAACAGGTACTACCAGTGATTACGCCGATGCGTGGTTTGTGGGATTTACGCCCGATCTTGTTGCCTCTGTCTGGGTTGGATACGACAACCATGTTATCAGAATGAGGCTGCAGAACGGCCGTGGACAGTCGGGAAGCAGTATTGCCCTTCCAATATGGAACGGTTTCATGAGAAGGGTTTTTGCCGATGCCAACCCCTCTTCTGCACCTCAGTTCCCGGATCCTGTTCCAGGCGAGGTGGAAGAAGTTGTTATATGCAGGGTAACCGGGCAGCTGGCTAATGCGGCATGTGCGGAACACTCAAGGAGTGAGTTGTTCTGGACTGGAACAGCTCCCGCAGTTACGTGTGAACTTCACACAGACAGCACAGGGTTCGAAGCGGATACAACTCTTGGTGAATTTACAGATTTTGACAGAAACTTTGGTCAGGGTGGAGTTTAGGTATTTCTGTGTTTCCAGATTACACAACCACTCAATACATGACGGGATAGTTTAGAATGGGAACAGAGAGCCTTCTTTTTGCAGTTGCTGCGGTGTTTCTGGCGGCAGCAGTTTTTATGGGGTACAGGTTTATCAAGTCTCCTGTCTGGAAGCAGAGACAGCTTCAGAAGGCAGCCAGAATGGCAGCTGCCGGGAGAGTGCAGGAGATGATAGACTACCTTGAAACCAACAGGAATACAAAGAGCGTCACATGCCCTCTGACCAATGCCCTCGTGTTCTATTTTATTCGCAGCGGAGAAACGGATAAAGCAGAAAAAATAGTAACACAGGCCATGCAGGCAGGTGACACCAGTGGAACTGCTCTTGCCCAGATGGCATACATTGCCCAGCAGCAGGGGCAAAATGAAACAGCTGAGGATTACTACAGGCAGGCTATGCAGCGGGATTCCCAGCTCGAGGGAACCATGAAAGTCAATCTTGCCGGGCTCTATATCAATATGAATAAAAAACTGGACGGGGCAGAAAGGCTTCTGGAAGAAGCTCTTGAATTGCGCGAAGGTGCCGGGAAAAGCGGGGTTTACCTTAACCTTGCCATGCTGCACATGAAGCGTAAACAGTATTCCAGGGCCAGGGCCAGCGCCGTTACATCAGCTGAACTGCTTCCAGACACCCCTGTCACCCGTATGGGCAGGGCACAGGCTTTTGGCCTTGCCGCCAGGTGTTCTGTAAAACTCAACGACAATGCAGAGGCAAAAAGACTTGCTTCAAAGGCTTTGAAAGTGCTGGATGACCAGCCAGGAACAGACAAGCTGAAGCAGGAGCTATCGGCCATTGTTGAGGAGAAGCCAGACCGGTGAAAAAGGCAGTGTGGGGTATTGTTATTGCAATTGCTGCTTACACGGTTCTTGTGCTCAGATCAGACATTCAGAAGGTGGTTTCCGCAGCGGACTCTGTTAATCCGGTCTGGATACCGCTGTTTCTGATTCTTCCCCTGTTTAATTACGCAGTAAGATTTTTGAAGTGGCAGTACTTCCTTCGTAGGGTCAATGTCAGTGTTCCGGTGAAAGAGAGTTTTCTGGTGTTTATTGCCGGTTTTTCCATGACTGTTTCCCCGGGTAAAATGGGTGAACTTCTGAAGTGCAGTCTCCTTAAGAAGCGAAGGGGCATTCCCATGGAGAATACTAGCCCGGTTGTGGTTGCAGAGAGGCTCACCGATCTTATCAGTATGGTTCTTCTGGCACTTATTGGAGCGCTGCTTGTAAGAAGCAGAATCGCCCTTCCTGCAGCAGGGGCCGGGGCGGTGTTTGTTGCTGCAGCAATGTTTGTTCTGATGAACAGAAGAGCATGGGATTTGTTTTCGAAGATCGCTCACAAAATTCCGTTTCTGGGAAAAAGAAAGCACCTGTTTGAAGATTTCAGAGATGCCTCTGTTAAACTTCTCGACATGAGAAGTCTTGCAGTTTCAGTTCCAATAGGTATGGTTTCATGGG
>Ga0256845_1000977_pt1 | contig 24464 bp, 14 predicted proteins | sample RiftiametaG_FD_189101 | JGI IMG/M metagenome (GOLD analysis project Ga0256845, IMG submission 189101) | Tube worm associated microbial communities from hydrothermal vent at the East Pacific Rise, Pacific Ocean - Riftia | ecosystem: Host-associated > Annelida > Integument > Unclassified ... | reverse complement strand
ATCCTTCTCGGTTTCGGCAAGTCGGAGGGAGCGCTCAATCGCTGAGATTACCTCAGCCCAACGTGCCTCGGCAGAATGCAGCTGATCGAGAATTTGCAGGGCTTGTCGCCGCACCTCCTGGTCCGCAGAATCGGTATTGGCAAGTTTTTCCAATAAGTCGCACGCGGCATCCTTATCGCCATTTTTTTCCAAATACTCCTCGACGGAGAGATAGGCGCTTTCTGCATCGTCTAGGTGGTCTAGGTGTCGGGCAGCAATCTGCAGCCGCGTTTTTAGTCCGTCCTCATGCCCCAAGATAGGCAGGCGTGCCTCCCAAATCTCTACCAAGTCCTGATGACGCCCTTGCTCCTCTAGGCGACGCTCCAGAGTACCGGCAAGCTGCTCGTCTTCGAGACGTTGTAAGAGTAGCTCTTTGAGATAATCGCTCGCTCGCTCTGCTTTTGAAGCAAAGTCACGCGCAACCTTTGCTGCCTCCTCGAGTAAAGATTGTTTTCTCTCTATATTCTGGGTCGAGGCTAGCGCAGTATCGTATGCTGCAAGGAGCGCCTCCCAATCGGCGCTCACCGTCAACAAAATCGTGAGCCTATCAAACGCCCACGTCTGCTCGCTATCGGCGAGCAGAACCGTTCCCAACATTTCGAGAACAGGAGCAGTTTCCTCATACCATTCTTCGCAAAAGTCCGCGGCGCAACGCCCCACGTCCTCCAATGCCTCAGCGCTCAATTTTGAGGCGAGAGCTTCCGTGTAGAGTGCGGCCGCCTCGTCAGGTCTATCGTAATCACGACAACTATCATCGAGTAACTCCCAAGCCTCGAGATCGGCAAAATCGGCTCGCGCCCGATCTAATGCGACGGAAAGATCATTGGGTAGATCGGGGGCCTGAGAACTTCGCTTGGACTTGGGAGGGAGAGAATGCGACATGAGGACCGTAGTCTCCCAGTAATTTCCCGCCGATAGAAGTGCAGTGAGACAATAATCGAAGTATTTCCGAACTCGATGAGTCGGCATCTTCGGTAAATCTCCCCCTCGGACCCCCGTGCACCATCCGCCTGGGGCATTTTTGACCCATTTTTCGCGAGAAATGAAGCTGGGTGTCCAGTAGAACGAAGTCAAACCCTCGCGTTCATATCTATCGGTGTATTTCCTATATACACCCACTGTTCAGTACAATTGAGGCGGCGATCGAATGGAAACGGCCCCCCGGTGAGCTGGCTTCTCACCTAATTCATCGAAAGCGTCGCGTCAAAATAGCCACATTACGCCCAGGGCGCTTTCATTTTCTGGCCCTGCGCGCCGCACGATGATCTATCTTGCAGAGGTCGCGGGCAATCTACGCCACGAATTCATTGCCCGGTAAGGAGGGCGCCGGGCGGCGAAACCCGGCACTCTCTACTGGCTCGGCATACTAATTTGTAAAAAGAAGTAGCGCCTGCACGGCGTAAGCTAGGACGATGGCAATCAACATAGCGTTGACAACGCCATCGAACCACAAGCGCAATGCTCCGAAACGGAACTTGAAAAATAGCTTCCCGACTAAGAGAATAAGAAAACCCAGTGCGAGAAGCTTGTTGATCAATCTTAACTCAGCTCTCTACTGCGCTCTGCGCTGCGCTTGTCAGCAAACGAGTCAGGCGTTTGGCTAGAAGCCCGGGATCAGCCACAGGACTGCCTTCGGCGATGAGAGCCTGATCATGCAAGAGCCACATCCATTCGGATATTTCCGCGGCATCGGGACTCACTAAGAGTAGTTTGCGTAGGCTTTCAACAATCGGGTGCTCCGGGTTGATCTCCAAAATTCGCTGAGTTTTTGGCACACTTAAATTTTGCGCCTTGAACATTGCCTCCATATGGGGCGGAAGTCCGCCCTCGGGGGTCACCAAGCAAACAGGGCTCTCCGCAAGTCGTCGAGAGGGTCGCACATCGCTCACACTCTCGCCAAGAACCTCTTTGAACTTTTTAGTAAGAGCCTCATTTTGGCTCTTGTCCTCTTTCTTCTGCTCCTCGTCTTCGCCCAAATCAAGAGACTCGCTCGTGGCGTTGATCAATCGTTTACCATCGAACTCACGAAGATTTTCGAGGGCAAAGGGATCGATACCGTCGGTCATAAAGAGCACTTCGTAACCACGTTTGGTCAGTTGCTCCAAATGGGGGCTACTCCTCAGAACATCCTCAGAAGAACCCTCCACGTAGTAGATCCCTGGTTGGTCCTCTTTCATACGTGAGACATAGTCAGTCAAACTGGTGAGGTTCTCGCTACCTTTGTCGTCAGATTTTTCTTGAAAAGTACTAGTGAATCGAACCAGCTTCGCCAGACGGTCCTTATACTCAGGCTCAAAGTGAAGACCTTCCTTGACGATGGTGCCAAAACCCTTCCAAAACTTCAAAAAGTCTTCGGGTCGTTCCTTCTCTAGGTCCTCAATCATTGTGAGTACCTGAGTTACAACCTGCTTCTTAATAATCTTGACCGCGCGGGAGTCTTGCAGGGTTTCGCGAGAAACGTTCAGGGGCAGGTCTTCAGAGTCGACCACCCCTCTAACAAATCGCAACCACTTTGGCAGTAGTTCGTCGCAGCTCTCCATGGCCAAGATACGGCGAACGTGCAAGCGCACTCCATGGTCACCCCGAGGGTCGAGGAGATCCGCACGGACAGTCTCGGGCAAGAACAGAATGCCCGAGAACATCAACGTGCCTTCAATTTTGAAGTGCTTCCAACACAGAGGCTTCTCCCAATCATGAGCAAGGTGTTTATAGAACTCTTCGTATTGTTCGTCAGTGACGTCTTGAGGATTTCTCTGCCACAAAGCGTTGGCTTGATTGATTACCTCAACCTTTAACTCCGTCTTCTCGGGAGGCGTATCACTTTCTTCAGCCCCTTCTTCGGGAGCTTTGGCGACCAAAGATTCAAGTTCGATGGGATGCCCTACGTAGTCCGAATGACGGCGAATGATATCCTCAATACGATAGGTACCAGTGAACTCCTTTTTATCCTCTTTTAAGTGAAGAATGAGGGTGGTACCGCGCCCGTCGCGCTCCGCTGGCTCTACGGTAAAAGCTTCTTTGGCGTCACTCTCCCAACGAAAAGCCTCATCACTGCCCGCCGCCTTCGAAATAACCTCTACCCTGTCGGCAACGAGAAATGCGCTGTAAAACCCGACACCAAACTGACCAATGAGTTGAGTGCCCTTTTCTTTAGCGGAAGCGGCCTCCTCCAACTTTTTTGTGAACTCTTTCGTACCTGAACGAGCAATTGTGCCCAGCTGATCTATCAAGTCTTGCTCGGTCATGCCGATACCGTTGTCGACAATCGTGAGGGTATTGTCCTTTTCGTTGGGAATAATACGAATCTTGAGTTCCTGGTCATCGCCAAGAAGATCTTTATCGCTCAGCGCGCGAAAACGAAGCTTGTCAAGGGCGTCCGAGGCGTTGGACACAAGTTCACGGAGAAAAATCTCCTTATGACTGTAAAGAGAATTAACAACCAGGCTGAGAACCTGGCTAACTTCGGCTTGAAAACTATGTTGAGTGGCGGCAGTCATCGAATTTTTTTTCCTGTATCTATGAGGGTCCCCAAGTAGGGCGCCTCCCCACTTTTGATGTGGGCTAAATTCTACTTCCCCAGATGGGTCTCAGCGCGCCCTCTGTCAAGGGGGGGAGGAAGGCGAAAGTGGATAAATCTTCCTCTTTTCGCCCTGAGTTCTTCGTAGGGGTGCCACGCACCTCATGCATTTGCAGTTTTGAGGTGGCAAATTTCGTCAATATTTCACCCCGGTTTCCGGATATCTCCCCGGATGGCCGCCCCGGAAACACTGCCTAGTGCACCTTAACATCAGGACCAGAGGACCGAAGTACAGCCAGAGCGTCATTCTTTCGGCCCCCTTCCCCTCGCAAAATCCACCCATCAGCCAATTTTCTCTTTTTTGACCCGATTCCATGACGACAAGACCTCCCCTCGCCGCCAACACCAGCGCTGAAACATCCACCGGCATGCGTGGCGCCGATCAAAAAGATGCAAGTCATCAGGTACTCATCGTCGGCAATGGTATGGTCGGCTACAAATTATGTGACCGCCTCACCGAGACAGAAGCTGGATCTCATCTGGAGATAACCTCTCTGGGAGAAGAAAAACTCCCTGCATACGATCGCGTTCATCTATCGGAGTACTTCTCCGGAAAGGACGCTGCTGATCTCATTTTAGAGCCAACACAATGGTACCAATCGCGGAAAATAGATCTACATCTTGACGAGCGAGGGGCTCATATCGATCGAAAAGCCCAAGTCGTCACCACCGAGTCGGGCGCAAAGTATTCCTACGACTCATTGATTTTGGCGACTGGAGCCGAGCCTTTTGTTCCTCCCTTACCAGGCGTCGACAAAGAGGGCGTCTTTGTATATCGCACAATCGAGGATCTAGAGAGCATCGCAAGTTTCGCGAAAGGGGCGAATACTTGCGCAGTCATTGGTGGAGGTTTGCTCGGTTTAGAAGCGGCGAAGGCAGCGCAAGACTTGGGACTAAAAACCCACGTGTTGGAGATGGCTCCGCGCCTGATGCCCCGACAATTGGACGACGAAGGAGCTGCACTCTTACGACGCGAGATTGAATCTCTGGGCCTGGAGGTACATATAGGGCGGCGCACAACGGGAATCTTAGGCGATACGACGATAGCTGGGATTGAATTCGCCGACGGCGAGACCCTCAAAGTAGATATGCTGATCATCTCTGCGGGCATAAAACCTCGCGACTCGTTGGCCCGAGAAGCAGGACTGCAACTAGGAGAGCGGGGCGGAGTCATCGTCGACGACCTGTTAAGAACCAGCGACCCCAATATATTCGCAATTGGTGAGTGCGCCCTTCATGAAGGTATGATCTACGGCTTAGTGGCCCCGGGCTATGAAATGGCCACAGCAGTGGCAAAGACGATTCAAGGATCTCCTACGTCTTTTCGCGGTGCAGATATGTCTACAAAGCTCAAACTCCTAGGGGTAGAGGTGGGTAGCTTAGGGGATCCCTTTGCAGATCAACGTCCAGGAACAGCAAGCGTTGTCTACAACGATTTACTTGAGGGAATTTATAAGAAGATTATTGTTGATAGCAGCGGAAAAAAACTCTTAGGAGCTATCTTGGTAGGTGATACCTCGGACTTTGGCACGCTCCTGCCCTATGCGAAAAGTGGGGATGACTTGCCCATTTCCCCCAGTGAACTACTCATGGGATCCCGAGAGGGCTCAAGGGGCGTGCTGCCCATGCCTGAGAGTGCTCAGGTATGCTCATGCAATGACGTAACCAAGCTTGACATTATTCAGGCGATTGATGCCGACCCATCCTGCGACCTCAGCTCAATAAAAAAGTGTACCAAGGCGGGCAGTGGTTGCGGCGGCTGTTTACCGCTACTCACCGACTTATTCGACACTGAGATGGCCGCCCGTGGACGCCAAGTAAGTCAGTCGATATGTGAGCATTTTAACTACTCGCGCCGGGAGTTGTTTGACCTAATTCGCGTATATAAAATACGCACATTTGCCCAGCTAATCGAAAAACACGGTTCAGGACATGGTTGCGAAATTTGCAAACCTGTCGCAGCTTCGATTTTTGCAACGACTTCGACTACTCCAATATTGGAGCACCAGGGGCTTCAGGATACAAATGATAAGTTCTTGGCAAATATTCAGCGTAAGGGCCTGTATTCGGTCGTGCCACGTATACCCGGAGGAGAGATTACCCCTGATAAATTAATTATCATTGGTGAGGTTGCGAAGCGTTATAAGCTGTACACAAAAATTACCGGCGGGCAGAGAATTGACCTTTTTGGAGCACGCCTCGACCAGCTTCCTCTCATATGGAAAGAGTTGATTGATGCGGGATTCGAAAGCGGCCACGCCTACGCAAAGTCACTAAGAACTATCAAAAGCTGTGTCGGCACGACATGGTGTCGCTACGGCATGCGGGATTCAGTGGACTTCGCCATTGAATTGGAAAATAGGTATAAAGGACTACGCTCGCCTCATAAGCTAAAGTCGGCGGTGAGCGGCTGTACGCGAGAATGCGCAGAGGCACAAAGCAAAGACTTTGGCCTCATCGCTACCGAGGATGGCTACAACCTCTACATTGGAGGCAATGGCGGAACCAAGCCGCGCCATGGGGATCTTCTGGCGACAAATATCGACGAAAAGACAGCTATTCGTTATATTGATCGTTTCTTGATGTACTATATTCGTACAGCAGACAAACTGCAGCGCACCGCTCCCTGGCTGGACCAGATTGAGGGCGGCATACAATATGTTCGCGCTGTAATTGTGGAGGATAGCTTAGGACTTGCAAAAGAACTCGAAGAGGAGATTCAAGTCCTCATTGACGGCTATGTGTGCGAGTGGAAAGACGCCATTGAGTCACCCCAAAAGCTCCAGTCATTTCGCGAATTTGCAAGCAAAAGGGCAACACCACGATCTATCGAGATGTTCCACGAGCGAGGCCAATCTCACCCCGAGCCCTGGCCCCAACTAGCCCTCAAAGGCAAACGTCATCTCCCGGTAGTCAGCCGAGCTTGGCGCAAACTAGCAAAAGCTAGCGATATCCCCGAAGAAGGAGGTACGGCCGTGAGCTATGGCAAAAGCGAGCTTGCTGTATTTCAGTTCAAAAGCAAAAACGAGTGGTATGTTTCGCAGAATATGTGTCCCCACAAGCGTGAGATGATTCTCTCTCGCGGTATGTTGGGAAGTAGCGCCGGGGTGCCCAAGGTCGCCTGCCCCTTCCACAAAAACACCTTTGACCTCACCACGGGCAAGGGCATCTCTGATGAAGGCTTAAATATTCTTACCTTTGCGGCAAAAGAAGAGGCCGGCTGGGTTTTGGCAGAATTACCTAGCGAGACTGAGCTCGCAGCGCTCTTTCGTGAGAACGAATGCCTCCACAATTGTCCCCCAGCGGCAGAATAAGCAGGATACCAAAAGTTCTATTATGGGCACGCGCCTCCCTCTCATTCAAACCTACCTGCAAGCACAACAAGAATTGCGTGCGGTGGAACAATTTTCACGTCATCATGACAATGCATCGGGCGCGGGCCCAAGTATCTATTCAGCCCAAATACCCCTCAGTGCTCCCGGCAAAGGAGAGCAATACGCATTTCAGGTCGATCTCGACGCTTGCACAGGCTGCAAAGCCTGTGTGGTTGGTTGCAATACTCAAAATGGGTTGGACCCAGACGAAGCCTGGCGTTCTGTCGGTCTCATTCATGGGGGAGACGCCGACTCTCCGATTCAACAGACAGTAACAACCGCCTGTCATCATTGCCTAGATCCGGCGTGCATGACAGGTTGCCCGGTTGGAGCCTACGAAAAAAGCCCGACGACTGGCATAGTAAAACACCTCGACGATCAATGCATTGGTTGCCAATACTGCACCCTGATGTGCCCCTATGAGGTTCCACAATTTAACAAACGACTAGGAATAGTGAGAAAGTGCGATATGTGCGAGGGACGCCTGGCCCAGGACGAAGCCCCAGCCTGCGTGGATTCTTGCCCGAATGATGCAATCTCCATCAAGATAGTCGAAATAAGCGAAGTACTCGATGACGCCCAGGGAGACGCATTTTTGCCCGGCGCCCCATCCCCCGCAATTACGGGGCCCACCACAACCTATCAAAGCAAGAGAAATCTACCGCGCAACGCCTTACCCGCCAACTTCTACAATATGCGACCGGCGGCGCGACATCTACCCTTGGTGCTATTACTCGTTCTCACACAACTATCAGTGGGCACTTTCACAGTTGATGCACTCACTCGGGGGCTGGGCCAAGAAACGTCTATCTCAGACTTGGGAAAGTGGAGGAGTATTTTCGCTCTGGGTCTCGGGCTTTTGGCCCTCCTCGCCAGCACGACTCATATTGGCCGCCCCCTTTACATGTTCCGGGCGTTCATCGGCCTAAAAACTTCCTGGATGAGCCGCGAGATCATTGCATTTGGCGTTTTCATTCAGGTGGCTTTGCTTTACACCCTAAGCTTTTGGGCCCCCGCTCTCTTTAGCTTCTTTAATCTACCGGCAACTCTGGGCCTATCTCTGGTTCAACTGAGGGATATTCTGGCAGGGGTAACCACGTTATTTGGCCTCGTTGCCCTCCTCTGTTCTGTCCGCCTTTACGTGGTCACCCGGCGCAAATTTTGGAATGGCACAGCTACAAGTCTCAGATTTTTTGGCACCAGCGCCCTTTTGGGGGTGGGAGCGGTCGCCGCGACCACAGCATTCACGGCACGTACCCTTCAAGACAATACTCTCACACCCGACTTTGAGAATTTTCTCCTGTGGTTTTCCCTCATGAGTCTCCTCAAAATGAGTTACGAGTCGAGTATCTTTCGGCATCTTTTCGACAAGCAACAGGGTGACTTGAAGCGTAGCGCGCTCTTGATGACCCGTGCCTTACGAGATCTGACAATTTGGCGCTTCATTTTGGGTTCCATAGGGGGTATTTTTCTACCGCTTACCTTATTTTTCACGCACGCAGAGGCCAACTCGACATCCACCACCCTCGCTGTCTTCGCCGCTCTTCTGTTTACGATTGGTGGGGAACTCCTTGAAAGAGTGCTCTTTTTTACGGCGCTCAGCGCACCTCGAATGCCCGGAGCTATCGGTAAATGAAGAAGTTAATTTCTAAGGCAAAGAATCTACTTTTTGAAAAAGAAGGGACCTTAACCCGTGAACTTCTTCGCGAACCCGCTGGTTTTGGTCTCGGACAACTACCAGCTCGCCTCAAACCTGATGCAACAAGCACCGCGGTTTGTGGATTTTGTAGCACGGGATGCGGGTTAGATATTCACCTAAAAAATGGTCAAGCCATCGGCCTGTCACCCGCAAAAGACTACTCAGTGAACTCTGGCATGGCGTGCCCCAAAGGCTGGGAGGCCCTCACTCCCCTGCAGGCAGAGGACCGAGCTCGCATGCCTATGCTCCGGGACAAGCACGGTGTCCTACAAGCCCTGAACTGGGAGCCAGCTCTTGAGGTTTTTGTAAATAGAATTCGCAAAATTCAAGAAAAACATGGACTTGAATCAGTAGCGTTCCTCAGCACGGGGCAAATTCCATCGGAAGAGATGGCCCTTCTCGGCAGCCTCGCCAAATTTGGAATGGGAATTGTCCATGGTGACGGCAATACCCGCCAATGCATGGCCACAGCTGTCGTCGCCTACAAAGAGAGTTTTGGATTTGATGCTCCCCCCTACACCTACCAAGACTTCGAAGAATCAGACGTTATCTTCTTGATAGGTTCTAACCTATGCATCTCCCACCCAATCATGTGGGAAAGAATTTGCAAAAACCCTCATTCACCGACCATCGTCGTAGTTGATCCTCGAAAGACAGAAACAGCCATGGCGGGGACGGCGCACATCGCCCTCGCGCCCAAGAGCGATCTGACTCTATTTTACGGCCTCGCCGCAGAGTTACTCCGAAACAATTGGATCGATCTAGACTTCATTCGTAAGAGCACAGACGGTTTCGATGACTTTGCAAAATTTATTGAGAGATATACCCTTGAAAAAGTAAGCCTAGAGACCGGGCTAACCAGGCAAGAAATTCAAAGAACGGCCCGCCTGATTCACGAAGGGAAACGTGTTTCGTTCTGGTGGACAATGGGAGTCAACCAAAGCCACGAAGGCGTTCGCACCGCCCAGGCCATCATCAACTTGGCTTTGATGACGGGCAATATCGGGCGTCCAGGAACAGGAGCAAACTCTATCACCGGGCAATGCAATGCCATGGGTTCGCGCCTCTTTTCCAACACGACGAGCCTTTTAGGGGCCCACTCTTTCCAAAAGGCTCCAGATAGGGAAAAGGTCGCAAAAGCTATGCAAATTCCTGATGAGTTAATACCGACTCAATCAAGCCTTGCATATGATCAGATTATGGAAGGCATCCATCGAGGTAAAATCAAGGCTCTGTGGGTCATCGCGACAAACACCGCCCATTCGTGGATCAATCAGGCTGACGCCCAACAATTACTAAAAAAACTAGACTTCCTAGTCGTGCAAGACATGTACAGCACCACGGAGACTGCCGCCTGCGCCGACCTCGTGCTTCCCGCGGCGGGTTGGGGGGAAAAGGAGGGAACGTTCATCAACTCCGAACGTCGTATCGGCCTGCTCAAAAAAGTTTCTCGAGCGCCGGGTGAAGCTCTCGCCGATTTTTACATTTTCAAACTCATTGCAGAGGCTTGGGGTGTAGGGGAGCTATTCAAAGCATGGCAAAAGCCCGAGGACGTTTTTCAGACGCTGAAGAAGATCACCAAGGATACGCCTTGTGATATAACAGGCATCAAAGACTACGCGATGCTGGAGGAAAAACGCGGTATTCAGTGGCCTCTAGCTGAGGGCATATCGGTGGACAAGAAATCTCAGCGACGCCTCTTTGAAAACGGAGAATTTTATCATCCCGATAAAAAAGCGCGCTTCATTTACGAAGAGCCTCGCCCCCTTCCCGAATCAACCGACAAGCGATTTCCCCTCGCTCTCCTCACTGGGCGGGGTTCTTCCTCGCAATGGCATACACAAACTCGCACCTCCAAATCAGCAATTTTGAGAACGCTCTATTCCGAAGAGCCTTATGTGGAGATAAATCCTCGGGACGCGCGAGAACTTCAAATCACCCCCCATCAATGGGTCATTGTTGAATCCCGCCGAGGTAAAATGCGTGCCCGCGCTTTCTTGACTCAAATTGTTTCCCCAGGACAAGTATTTGTCCCCATGCATTACGCCAGAACCAATCAACTCACTTTTCCAAGTTTTGATCCCCACTCGCGCCAACCCTCCTACAAACATTGTGCAGTACGAATACGCGAAGAATAGTGTACTGCCCGCCATGCCCTACTTCGCGACGCGAAAGATGGAGAATTGTTCGAGCCTTCAAAATACTTCTGGTCGAACCTAGCCACGGTAAGGCGCTTTCTTAGGCGCGTAGAATCGCGCTCTCGACGCAATGGCCCCTAGCCATGTAGGCTGTTTTTGATGTCGGTGATTCGAGTTCCCGAAGGGGCCACGCTCAATGATGGCGAAAGCCGAACCTTCTGCTTCGATCATCGAGGTCGTCAGGTGGAGGCTTTTGTGCTTCGTCGCCAGGGTGTGTTTCTGGCTTTTCTCAACGAATGCCCTCATTGGTCTGTCGAATTAGACTTAGGTGATGGGCATTTCTACGACGAGGAACTCGATAGAATCTACTGCAAAAATCATGGTGCTCTCTTTATGTTGCCGAAAGGTCAATGTGAGACAGGGCCCTGCCTGGGCCGCTCGCTCACTAGCTATTCGCTTGAGGTCGACGGTAACGACATTTTGGTGAGCGTGTGACCCCACAAAGGTTAGCGGCAAGGGTCATAGGCTGGCAGGTAGTGTTTTCGTGCGGCACCGCTCTGCTTGTTCACTATCTTATCCCTTTTCTTTTTCTTCTACCAGAAAATCAAGGAAAAACCGCAGCCAGCACCCTGGCCCTTGCAGTTCTAATTGCCGGTTGCCTCAGCCTTGCACAAGGGTGGAGCCTCATTTGGGCTAGGCGACGACTGCTCTCCCATTTAGCAAATAAGAAGCGCAATTCCTACGATCAGATTGAGTTGCCCAAACTAAATGACGACCCATGGCAAATTGTTAACTGGTGGCTCTACACCGGGGCAGCCGGGATCACCCTCGCAATGACCGTTCTACGGCCTGCGGTGATCCCTCCCTACAATGCTTTTACGCTAGGGCTCTTTGCCATCGTCATTCAAGCAGCCGCAACCTTACCCCTTCTCATGTTAGTGCGCTCAAACTTCGTCCGCGTGATGGAGCAAGTGCCGGCGGCAGTGATGGGAGAAATCATCGATGCTCAAGTTCGCTCAGGGCACCTACGAGGGAGAACCTCTCGCCGATTGCTCGCAGCATTTGCCACCCCTGTTGCGTTTCTAGCAGTTGGCTCCACGTTGATCGCCGGGGCTCATATTCGAGCTCTTGAGGAGACTCAGAGACGCGAAACAGCGCGAAAAGTGGTCGGATCTGCCCTAGCGCCCTTAGGTCTCACCGAGTCAACGCGAGATGACCAAGCAGATCTGGCCATTTTGGGACAGCTTTCTAAAGCAGGCTACATGGTCAGTTTTCAAGAGGAATCTCTTCAGCAACAAGAGATCATCTCCGCCAACGAAGGCATGGTCAGCTTGCACCTACCTCTAAAAAAAGGAAGCGCCGAGATCCGCTTCGTTGCAACGCCCGATTGGACCCTCAACTGGCCAAGCGTATTCGTCGCTCTTCTCGCTCTTTTCGCCGCAAGAAGTATCTCTCTTAGGTTGGCAAGATCTCTCTCCCGCGATTTGCTCCTGGCGAATCATGGTGTCCAGGTATTGGGAACCGACGCAGCGATGGAAGGCACGCGCGTCATGGCTCCGGCACGCTTTCGAGCAGTAGCTGATTTGGGCTCAGCGATTGGACTCCTCGCTGAACGTTTTCGTCAGTTCACTTCAGCTCAAGAAGATTCCATACGAGCACGACAGTCGGCAACTCGCGCGAGGGGGCGCTTCTTTGCAAGTGTAAGCCACGATCTAAAAAGTCCACTCAATGCGATCTTAGGATTTAGTGAATTGACTCTTCGTGATTCAATCATCACCGCGGGGCAGAGAGAGAGTCTCGATATGATTCTTCATCGAGGTCGTGAATTGCTGATCTTGATTGAAACCATTCTCGATGCCGCCCGAGTAGAAGCGGGACAGCTCAAGCTAGTGAAGAAAGACGAGGACTTGGGCGAACTTCTTGAACTTTCTTTAAATAAGGCCAGCGCCCTGACCTCCGATGCAAAGGTGTTGACCCTCTTTGACCTGCCCCACGATATTCCCCTTCTGACCGTAGACAAATTACGCTTCTCCCAGGCTCTCGCCACGTTTATGGCCCACGCTCGGCGCACCGCAGAACGAGAAAGTTTGCGTGTTTTGGTTCAGGCTGAACCAAAAGATGAAAAACCTAGTCTAAAACGACGGCGTGTCACCCTCCACATCGAAATTCCAAGCTCCCAGTTTAGTGCCCGCGAACTAGAAAGTATGCTCAACCCCGAGCAACGGCCGGGTCAGCACCGTGGACTTTCACTCGCACTCCGATTGGCAAAATCTGTCATCGAATTACACGATGGCACGGTCTCAGTGACCGGCCGCACGGTGACGGAACCGGCCTTCGCCATACATATGCGCGCTCGCTCGGGTTACTGAACTCAGAAGCTGCAAAGCTGTTGCTCGTCGAAGAAAAAAACGCCACCCTAAAGATAGTTTGATGAAGCAGGGACCCCAATATCGAATTCAGCTGGTGGACGAGGCCACGATTGTTGAACGCGGCGAAAGAGTACGTGTCTGGTTTTTACCCCTCAACGATGGCTGGGTGCGAGCCAAAGACCATCCTTTAGCCCAGACTGAAGAGGCCTCTACTGACAATCGAGATCCTAGGTGCCCCCCGGGTGTCATTTGGCGAAGATCTATCGAGTTACTCTTACCCCCAAAGACCCATCTACTGAGTAGAGTTACTCGCCCTCTTATTCAAAAGCTTGGAACGATGGATTATTTGACCCAGAGCAAATATAAAATGCAACGACACGTCAAAGAGTCCTGGTTCGTACTGATTGGCAACTATCGTCTGCGGTCGAGCCAAGAGCCCGAGAAATTTGCGCACGATCGAAAAGCTCATCACGCCGCGAACGCACCTCGTTGAGCGTATCTAGATACTCTTCGCTCTCTAGAATTTCTCGCTGAAGACCGCATTTTTCACCAATAATTCGGCCGCCCACAACCATGAAGTCTATTGCGGAACTTGTCGCGCCATAGGCCAAGGTTCTTGCCAAAGAATCGTGAGGAAAGAGGGATGGATGCTCCGAGAGCAGTACCATCAAGTTAGCCTGGGCGCCCACTGAAATTCCTCCACAAGCCTCGTGCGATTGCTTTTTGAGGGGCAGTCCCCAAGCGCTATGCAATAAGGAACTGGGCACGGACAAATTTTCCCCACCAAGCAATGAACGCCGATGGTTGTCTAGTGAGTTGGCCCCCACCGAACTACCATCCTGAAGAAATTTGGCTCGCTGGGCAGAAAAACTCACTTCGAGGGCAGCAAAGCCCCCAGCTAGAGGAAGTTCACGCTGAACGTCCAGAGCGTCATTGGACGCTACGCAATCGGTACCTAAGACCCATTGCCCCCCTACCCTCACCCAAGTTGAAAGAGGGCTCAAAAAGCCAAATTGCAACTGAGAGTAGGGACAAAATGCCAATACCCACTTTGCTTGAACCAGTTGGCGACACTCCTCTTCACTTAGGTAGAGCCCGTGAGCCATGAGCACTGACGAGTCTTCGAGTCGCTCCAAAACGCGTAATGCCAAAGGCGTCTTCGACTTATTTCTTCCCACACGATACTCATCAATCGATTGAGCCAGGTGCAGGTGCACTGGTAGATTCAAGCGAGAGGCACTCGACGCAACCTCTTTCATGAGAGGCTCGCTTACAGAGTCACTTGCATGGGGCCCCAAAGCCGCATCAATTCCTGCAAGGCGAAAAGTATCGCTCGTCGCAATCTCTTCGGTGGCAGCTAGTTGTGATTCCCAATCGTACACGCCGGGGCCAGATATATCCTGAAGAGTCGGCGCAACTTTTCCAGTTAAGCCAACTTGCAAGAGTGCGCGGGCAACCTCCTTACCGTGATAGTAGTGGTCCCAAACCTCACCTACACCATGAAAAAGACTTTCGTATGCCCCCAGTTTCGTGAATGCGTAAACGTCCTCGGGTGTTAGGTGTTGCTCCAACTGAAAGAAAACATCACTTACGACATTTCCCAAACGCGCTGCATGAGAGGCGATTCCGCGTAGAGGCGCCATGCTCAAGTGAGTGTGACCATTGACGAAACTAGGAACAATGGGGCGCCGACCCACTTCCACTATTCTTTGATTGAGCTCGGCTGCTTTTTGTTGACGCTGGCGAGTGCGCATCTGCGCCGCCGGACAAATCTCCAAGATTTTTCCCCCGCCAATAGCCAAAGCCAAAGCCTCTTGTCTGGGCTCTGCTTGCTCGTTCAGAACTAATACGACATCCGAGATCATCCAAAACTCGATAATGGGCACTCCTTTTGGAGATAGATTTTCGTGGCTCAAGCTGCAGACTCCCTCACTCTAAGGCTAACGGGGGCTCCCAAGCATATTGAAGAACCCCCAGGGTGCGACTCGTTGTCGCCTCCCGGAGCAATAGCCTGATAGACTTGGGCCATGAGTTCCACCTATTTCACGAGCGCCCAGTCTTTTGCTACCAAACGCTCCGCCAAGACCTTGCCACTCTTCGTTGTCTCCACGCTAGACTTTGACGACTGGAAAAATTCAGCGCCTGCCTCAATCAAAGAGTGGTTGCAGGTCTCTCGCTTTCAGTCGCGGGGGGGAGCCTCCTGCCTACTCCCCTCAGAATCCGGCCCAGCGGGAGCGGTGATTGTCGTTGATGAGCCCACTGACCTTTGGCAATACGCCGGCCTGCCCCTATCGTTGCCCGAAGGAACCTACGAAGCAGAACCCGAACTAAGCCCAGAGATTGCCCAGGCCCTGAGTCTCGGTTGGGCTCTCGGCTCCTACCGATTTGAACGATATAAGAAGGCAAAAACATCACGTGCCCTCCTTGTTTGGCCAGAGTTAGCAGACAAAAAAACCATTCTTGCGTTGAGCGACGGGATCTACTTGGGGCGCGACTTAGTCAACACTCCGGCCTCCGACATGGGTCCCGAAGAATTGGCGGGAGCGGCAAAGGCTCTCGCAAAAAAACACAACGCTCAATGCACTGTCATCACCGGTGATTCGCTAATTCGCAAAAATTACCCGATGATTCATGCGGTAGGACGCGCTTCGGTACGAGCGCCTCGCCTAATTGACCTAAATTGGGGAAAGAAAACTCACCCTCGACTCACCCTAGTCGGCAAGGGGGTTTGCTTCGACACCGGCGGCCTGGATATGAAACCGGGGCAATACATGAAACTAATGAAAAAGGACATGGGAGGCGCAGCACTTGTTCTTGGACTGGCTCATGTGATCATGAGCCGAAAACTTCCTATTCAACTACGCATTCTCATTCCGGCAGTAGAAAACAGCGTCGACGGAAATGCTATGCGCCCTCTTGATGTGCTCACAAGCAGAAAGGGGGTTACGGTAGAAGTTGGTGATACAGATGCTGAAGGTCGACTCGTGCTGGCCGATGCTCTTTTTGAAGCAAGCAGTCAGAAACCCGACCTCATTGTTGACGCCGCCACTCTCACGGGGGCTGCACGAGTGGCCTTGGGCACCAGCATGCCGGCGATTTTCTGTCAGAAAAGTGAAACATGGGCCGACCTAGAGAAGGCAAGTTCTGAAACAATGGATCCGCTCTGGCGCCTTCCCCTACACGCCCCCTATCGCAAGAAGCTTCGCAGTAAAGTTGCGGACATCTCCAATATTGGAACCGATGGCTTCGGTGGAGCTATCACCGCGGCGCTCTTCTTACAGGAGTTTCTACCAAAGGACGCTGATTGGATTCATATGGACACGATGGGATACAACCTCGATCATCGTCCCGGTCGACCCCCTGGCGGGGAGGCTCTCGGATTGCTCGCCCTCGATAGAATGCTCGTCGAGCGATATGGCAACCATGCGCCCACTCCCTCCAAAAAGAAGAAGGCGGTCACTCAACAAAAGAAGAAGGCTCAACGCTGAAGCTCCCTTCACTCCAGAACAGCATACGAATTTCTCCATTTTGGCCATCAGACGACTGCAGAAACCATGTTTCTCCTTCCCTCAAGGTGGTATTGTCCATCTACCGCAATGAAATCATCACAGATCCATTCTTCGATTCATCCAGGCGCCTCAAATCATCGAGATGCCTCTCCGTCACGGCTCGGCTGGTTTCGGTCCGGTCGTGTCTCCGCTCTTTTTGCCGGTGTTCTTCTCTCGGCTTCGTTCATGGGATGTGCCACAGCTCGCCTCGAACCGTCCGACCCTGGACAGAAAGTGGCCAACAAACCCAAAGCGGCCGCAGTGGAGCTCGGCTCTGGACTAAAGATGCAGGTAGAGGCCGACACCTGGGTGGCTGATGATCGAGTAAAAAACGAAGTTACGGCGATGAAAGTAACTATCGTCAATCGGGGTCAAGAAGCTGTGAGTGTAAACTACAACGCATTCCGCCTCGTTTCCGATACAGGGTCAACGTACATGCCAGTCGCTCCTGAAGACATCTCAATTCGTGGAGCAACTAGAAGCATCGGCCTACCGGCTGACACTATCATCACCCGCTCATCAGATAGTACGGTCAACGCACCTGATCGCGAAGAGAACGATAAGACGGCGATTCGTAAGCGACTCAAGTCCCAAGCACTTCGTTCGGGGGAGCTCCCCGCCGGAGAGCGTAGCGTGGGGTACGTTTTCTTCGAAAGGGTGCCTACGACCGTACAAGAGATTTCTTTTCGCGGGACCGTGCAGGATGTAAAAACGGGGAAATCCTTTCAAGAGGCTCAACTCTCTTTTCGCCCACGCGAAAATCGTTGAGCTCCGTCAGTCGCCCGGACCAATTATAAGATATGTGCCCGCCACGAGGGCGAGTTCAGAGCTTCAGTTCGGGTAGGCTCTTCGCCCCTTCATGGTCAAAAATGCTGGATGTCATCCACCAGCCACCAGAAAGAACGAGGGCGATTGTCACGATTCTAGTGACACATCCGTAGCGAGTTGCTGCCAATTTCTGCTCCACTCAAAGCAGTCTATTCCTGTCGGATTTGTCGAGCAAGGGGTGAAGGTACTCAATTCTTCGTCTCTTTTGAGTCGTTCCACTCATCGTGAAGCGGGAAGTATCCACAACCATGAGCGAAACCGATACACCCCCGCGCCCGCAATGGTGCACACTAAATAGTGTGAACGGTCCCGCTCTCCCCTCTATTCTCCCTCGTCAGCGGACGGACTCCCGAGGGTTTTGGGGGTTTTCGAGCGCAAACGAGGACAAGGTGCAATCGAAGCACTTTGTCGTACTGCTCTGCGCTCTTTCTCTTCATGGGGCCTTAGCCCTTGTCCGAACCACCGATTTGTTGCCCGTGCAATCACTTCGCCCTTCGCTTTTGGAAACATTTACCGCGGTGGACACAGTAGAGGAGCCCGAGAAACTCTCCGAGTCTGCTCTAGAAAAACCACCCGTGGTTCAAGAGCAAGTTCGGCTGCCTACGTCTCAGGAGCTGCCCCACACCTCTACGCTTCCTAGCGAAGGGGACCCCAGCGCCGAAGTAGATACAGCCCTGGTAGACGGTCCCCCCGCTGACGAACTCGCCGCAGCCCTTCTCACGGACGCTTCCGGGAGCAGCGGGTGGGAAATGCTCAGTGGTCAAGGCAACGCGCTCGGCCGGGGACGTTTAGGTCGTCCCAGTTCGGGCGCTGCACAATCGGGACGCGCGACTTCTCTCAGTGCTCGCAATTTGTCGCGCAACGCAATTGCCCCGCACCTGGCGCCCCTCGTAGCGCGTAATTACCCCATTGCAGCAAAAATAGCTCGAGTCAGCGGAACAGTAACAGTAAGCGCCATCATACAGGCTTCAGGCAACCCTACCGATATTCGAGTAGTAAGCGCCAACCCGCGTGGACGAGGTTTCGGGGAAACCTGTAGCCGTACCGTACACGAAGGCCCCCTTTGGAAACCGCGCCTCAACCGTGATGGCCGTCCCGTTGCCAGCCAGGTGCGTTACACTTGTCATTTCTTGGCCCCCGCAGGCATCGCCCCCGAACTCAAAGAACAAGCTAACGGGGTCGGGGCCAATCGAGTTTTCACAAGACCATCAGGTGGCTAGTCGCAAGCTCTTTGCCTTGGCTCACCCGCTAGTGCTCTGCAATCGAAGACCTCAGGTCGATGAACTATCGGGCCACTCACAAAATGGAGTACGTGCCAATGACGAATTGTAGTACTTCGGGTCTCCCGAAACTTCTTGACCGATCCAATCCGGAAGTTCTACGCGCTCATTTTCTTCCGTGAGTTCCACTTCGGCAACAAAAAGACCTGCGTTTTTTCCCAAAAACTCGTCAATCTCCCACGTATGGCCTCCCCACTTACATAAATATCGATATTTTTCGATTGTGGGTTGAGTGCAGAGGCATTGCATCATCTCGTGAGCGTCCGTTAGAGGAATTTCGTATTCAAATTCTAAACGAACGATGCCTCGATTCTCACCTTTGATCGTAAGATACGCCTTGTTCTTCACAATACGCAGACGCACAACGGTATGATCACATGTGGGCAGGTAACCTTGGCGATAATAGCTTCGCTCTAGGCCTTTCAAAAAGCCCGTGCTCGCAAGGAGAAACTTTCTCTCTATCTCCGAAGGCATTACTTGGCTGCAGAGACCGCTTCGTAGATGGCCAAGATAGCTTCATCCAAACCAGACACATCTGTTCCACCGGCTTGAGCCATGTCGGGACGCCCGCCACCCGAGCCGCCAACTTTTGCGGCTGCTAACTTGATCAATTCACCGGCGCGTAATCGGGGGTTGAGAGATTTACTGACCGCCACAACGAGCGCAACTTTCTCCCCGTCAGCTGCGCCGACCAAAACAACGCCTGCGCCCAATTTATCTCGTAGCTGCTCTGCTAGCTCTCGCAGGGCGGCCCGGTCGCTCACACTGGTGCGTACACCCAAAACCTTAGTGCCACTTATCTCTTGCACATCGGCAAGCATGGCCTCAATACCGCCACCTCCACTGCCCGTCATGATCTCCTTTTTCAGGTTATCAATCTCCTTTTCTAAAGACTTTTGACGCTCCAGCAATTTACCAATTTTTTCGACCAACTTCTCTGGCGTCGCCCTTAAAGCTGCCGCCGCTTGGGCCAAACCTAATTCTAGTTCCTGAACGTAGGCAAGTGAACCGTCTCCCGTAGTCGCGAATAGGCGGCGCACCCCCGCTGCAACACCTTGCTCTGAAGTAATCTTCACCAAACCGATTTCGCCGGTGAAGCGGGCGTGAATGCCACCACAAAGTTCAGTCGAAGGTCCCATCGTGAGCATTCTCACGACGTCACCATACTTCTCTTCGAAAATCATGGTAGCGCCCCGTTTGCGGGCCTCTTCCATCGTCAATACCTCGGTCACAACGGCATGATTGAGTTGTACTTGCTCATTTACCAATCGTTCAATCTCGGCAATCTCTACCTTGGTCAGTCCTGTATTGTGCGTAAAGTCAAAACGAAGGCGCTCGGGACCCACAAGTGACCCTTTTTGCTGAGCCTGAGAGCCCAACACTTTTCGCAGAGCCCAATGGACCAAGTGCGTTGCAGAGTGATTGCGCCGCGTGCGGTTGCGCTCGCGAGTATCCACCTGCAATTGTGCCAAGCTGTTCACAGCAACTCGACCACTCACAAGATGACCAATATGAACGAATAGGCCGCCTACAGGCTTGATAGTCTGACTCACCTTGATCACAGCGTCCCCCACACGAATCAGACCGACATCGCCCATCTGGCCTCCGCTCTCACCGTAAAAACAGGTTTTTTCCGTGACAACTTCTATCGAGAGCTCCTCTTTTGAGTACTCAAGCTCATCGACGAGCACTCCATGAGAAAGCAGTGCAACAATTTTAGACTCTGCGCAATCGGACTCATACCCCGTGAACACGACGTTTTCTTGAGGGACTTTCCCGAGGGCATCTCGATACACAGACTCCACCGCCCGATCTTGCGAGACGAAACCACGGCTCAACTTACGAGCCCGCTCCATCTCACGCCCATAGCCCTTCATGTCCACTGAAACCCCGCGCTCACTACAAATAACCTCGGTCAGATCGACGGGAAAACCAAAAGTATCATAAAGCTGAAACGCATCGAAACCGGCGAGTTCTTTTGTGCCCTCCTTTTCGAGTTTTGAGAAACGCTCTTGCAAAAGGCAGAGACCTCTATCAATCGTATCTCTAAACCGAATTTCTTCGGCTTCGATTGTACTAAGAATCAAGTCTGCTCGCTCGGCCAACTCGGGATATTGCTCCCCCATGGTCTCAACCACTCGTGCTGAGACTCTATGCAAAAATGGCTCCGTGATTCCAAGACGGTGACCATGTCGAATTGCGCGGCGCATCACGCGACGCAGCACATATTCTCGACCCGTGCGTTCGGGGGTCACACCCTCGGCTATTAGAAATGCGCTGGTGCGAGCGTGGTCTGCAATAACGCGCATACTCACATCGTCCGGAGACATTGAGCCTCCGTATTCTTTTTGAGCGAGTGCCGAGGCTTCTTGCACCAAATTACTCAGGAGATCTACGTCGTAGTTTGTCTTTTTTCCTTGAACCACGCTTGCCAGGCGTTCTAGTCCAGCCCCCGTGTCAATACTTGGTGAGGGTAGCTCATTGGTAATGATGTCACCGCTAGAATTCTTCGAGCGTTCAAATTGCATGAATACGAGATTCCATATCTCCATCCAGCCATTGCCCTCTTCGTCCTGCTCGCTCTCTAGTCTTGAAGGGTCTATGATGGGACCGTTGCAGAAAAATATCTCGCTGGAGGGACCGCATGGCCCCGTGTCACCCATTTGCCAAAAGTTATCTTCGCCAAGAGGCACAATTCGATCATCGCCGTACCCAGTGAGCTTCTTCCACAATCGAGCAGCCTCTTCGTCGGCGGGAACAGAAGCATCGCCCTTAAAGTAGGTGATCATGAGACGATCTTTAGGCAGACACAATTCTTTGGTTAAGAACTCCCATGCGAAAACAATGGCCTCCTCCTTAAAATAATCACCGAAGGAGAAGTTTCCTAACATCTCAAAGAATGTATGGTGTCGCGGAGAAGGCCCCACGGCCTCCAAATCATTATGCTTTCCACTAATGCGAATACATTTTTGGGATGATGTGGCGCGTTTATAGTCTCGGGTCTCTTTCCCGGTGAACACTTCCTTGAAGGGCACCATTCCCGCGTTATTGAACATCAACGTAGGATCATTCTGGGGCAAGAGGGACGCACTCTTAATTATGGAGTGGTCGCGCTTTGCGAAGAATTGGAGGAAAGAATTGCGGATCTCTGAGGTGGACTTACTCATCGCTGAGGCGCATCTAGCACGAGGGGGCCCGCCCGGGCGATAGGATAAATTTTACTCCTTCCAGGTAGATGATGCCGGAATCTGCGCCCCACGGAGCAAACAGGGGAGGGCGAGACCATCAAACACTAAAAACACCTACTAAAAGGCGCACACTTACGGCTTTTTGACTAACTCCAGCATTTTCTCTTCGGAAATTACGGCAATATTTAGTTTGCGAGCTTTCTCAGCTTTTGCACTCCGCGAGTCCGGATCAGTCAAAACGAGAAAGGACAGATCGGCGTTCACCTGATCGACAAGCCGATACCCGGCGTCTTTCAACGTTTGTTTGTAGTCGTTCTTCTTTTTGCCGCTAGGCAGTTTGCCACTGATACAAAGAGACGGAGCTCCGTCGCTCTCCGATGCATCTCCCGAAGGTGGGGCGTCGATAACCACGACCCCTGCCGCCAGGAGCCCTTCAATGAGCTCGCTCACGCCGTCAATACCGGCCTGAAGTGCAGAACCAGTATTGGGCGCCCCCACTGACTCTGCGAAGGACGAATCGCTGAGGGTTCCTTCGCGCCAGGAGTCCAAGGTAGAAAGTTTTCCACCGGCGCTGTGAATCATCAACTCTGCACGGCGCTCCCCCAAGCGGTCAATGCCTAGCGAGCCTAAAAACTTAGCGAGCCCCAACTCTCGGCGCGCCTCAATGCCCTTTAAAATGGTCGCCGTTCTCTTCTCCCCTAGGCGTAAATCTTTCTCTTCGTTGATGACAAGCTCCGCTAAAGCCTGAGGGATCAGATGAAGCCTATAGAGATCGGCTGCGTCTTGCAGGTCCAACTGAAGCACAAGGGCTGCTCGCACCGCATCCCCTATGCCCTGAATATCAACACTCGTGATCCAGCGCTTGATTTTTCCTACCGATTTTTTTGGACAGTCCTCATTTTGACACTCAAGCACCACGCCTTCTTCGCCATTCGCGGTAATTCTTCGCCCCACATCTCCATCACAAAATGGGCAAATGCGCGGAGGTTTTATCAACGTTCTTTCTTGCCCTCTTTTTGTCACACGAATCACCTTGGGAATAATGTCGTTTGCCTTAATTACCCAAAGAGCGTCACCCACTGCTAAATCTAGACGAGCCACTTCATCCCAATTGGCCAGGGATGCGTTGGAGACGGTCGTCCCGCCAATTTGCACGGGTTTTAGCTGAGCATTGGGAATCAACGCCCCGGTGTGTCCCCCCGAGATGCTCACAGAGAGAAGCACGCTTTCAGCTCCCGCAGAATCGAATTTCCAGGCGATTTGTCCCTTAGGGCGCCCCGCCGTAATGCCCAATTCATTTTGAACCGAGAGGTCGTTTACCTTGATAACCACCCCATCTATCCAAAATGGTAAGGAATCACGGGTTTTTACAATGCTTCTATAAAAACCAATAGCCTCAGCCGCGTCCTTGCAAATTTCGTATTGTATCACGTTGCAACCAAGCTCTCGCAAACGCTCACACTTCTGTTGTTCCGTCAAAAACGGAAAAGAATCGCCCCCGCGAACCTCCTCGATATCAAAGGCAAAGCAGGTGAGGAGTTCAGATTGCACCCCATTCTTTCGCCCCATGATTCCCGTACCTGCATTGCGCGGGTTCTTAGAACGAACAGAATCGACCACCCCCCAATCCTCCACAGTTAAAATCACTTCCATGCGAATGGCGCCGGTAAATTCGTCGGGCACACTTGCAGGCAGACCTTTGAACTTGAAAGCGTTTGCGGTGATATCCTCTCCAATACTGCCGTCACCGCGAGAGATTACCTGAATGAGTTCTCCGGCTTCATAATATGCGGCGGCACTCGCCCCATCTCCTTTGAGGCTCATATGCAAAGCACCACCGGCAGAGCTTTTTTCGTACCACTCTTCAAATTCAGCGATGGTATTCACCTTACTCTGACTGCCCATTTTAATACGATGGGGCGCTTTTGTCAGCATGGCGTCGGGAGGAATAGGCGCCCCCACAATTGAAAAAATCGCGTCGTTCGGCGCCAAGGCGCGGAGCTCATCCTCTAGAGAATCGTATTGCGCGTCAGAAATAGGTGACGTGCCTCCGTAATAATACGCCTGCTTGGCTTTGAGAATTTGACTACGCAGTTCTGCAACACGAGACATAGGCCCCCTCTTAGCTTCTCTGAGTATCAAGGGCCAAGGTGCTGCGAATTGCCGCTTAAAATGGATTCCTCAGCAGAGCTAGTTGGGGAACCATAGCTCTTTCTAGAGCGCCTCTCAGTTCGAAGGAAATACGTTGCATTTTCACCCACCTACAGATTGTAGAGGTCGTCCCAAATGCCGCACGAGTTCCTCGTGCCTGAAGTTCCGGTCCTTGGTACTAGTACCTCGTGCCGGAAGTCCGTGCCGGGTTTCACCAGACCCAACTGAAGTGGGGGCCTGATGAAACCCGCAATAGCCTCCCTATTTGCCCTC
>Ga0256845_1000976_pt1 | contig 24470 bp, 19 predicted proteins | sample RiftiametaG_FD_189101 | JGI IMG/M metagenome (GOLD analysis project Ga0256845, IMG submission 189101) | Tube worm associated microbial communities from hydrothermal vent at the East Pacific Rise, Pacific Ocean - Riftia | ecosystem: Host-associated > Annelida > Integument > Unclassified ... | reverse complement strand
CCCCAGATGCAAACTTCACAGGAACTGATACATTTACATATACAATCACAGATGGAAATGGTGGAACTGATACTGCAACAGTAACAATGACAGTTGATTCTATAAATGACCCAACAGTAGTAGTAGATGATACAGCTTCAACAAACGAAGATAACGCAGTTGATATAGATGTTCTTGCAAATGATACAGATATAGATGGAGCAAACGCAACTCTAGTTTCAGCAACTAATGGTTCACACGGTACAACTTCAGTTAATATAACAACAGGAGTAGTAACATATACTCCAGATACAAACTACGCAGGAACTGATACATTTACATACACAAACTCTGAAGGAAATAGTGCAACTGTAAATGTAACAATAAATGCAGTTGCAGATACTCCAGACTTAGGTGTAAATGTTGGGAATATTATAAATCATACTATTAATATAAATAATGTTAATGATACAAATAATGGATTTACAGTTACTGCTTATCATCCAAATGGTTCTGATTCAACAATAAGTATAGTACATTCTACGAATCATGGGGGTTTTGGTGTAAGCGGTAATGCATCTGGTGCAAATTCAGAGTTAGGTTATAAAGATGGAGTAGGTTCGGAAAAGTTAATTGTTGATTTTGATCAGGAGATATCTTCAGTAAATGTTTCGTTTGCTTGGTTAAATCCTGGAGAAAAAGCAACATATATGTTTTATAAAAATGGTGTTTTAGTTGGTACTAGTAGTAATTTTGGCTCAACTGATGGCATAGATCCTGTTATCGCGATACAACCATCAAATAGTTCATCTTTCGATAGAATAGAATTTGTTGCTACTGCAGGAGACAATGATTATCTTATACATTCTATTGATTATGAAACAGTAGAGTTGGCAAATATAACAGCTATTTCAGCTGATGAAGATAGCTCTATTGCTATTAAAGTAGATTCAAGTTTGGTTGATACTGATGGTTCTGAAAGTTTATCATTGAATATTTCAGGTATTCCTATTGATGCAATATTGTCAGATGGTACACATTCATTTACTGCCTCTTTGGGATCTACAACATCTGATATCACAGGGTGGGATTTAGACAATATAACTCTAGATGTTCCAAGTGTAACCCAAACTATAACACATACATTAAGTATTAATGCAATATCAACAGAAGGTTCAAATGCAGATACAGCTACGAATACAGTAAATATTGATTTAACTGTACTTAATGTGGTTAATGGCACATTAGGAAATGATACTATAGTTTATCAAGATGGTGACAAGATTGATGGACTTAGTGGAACAGATACACTTCTTATTGATCAAGCTATGACATTAGATTTTGATAATATTTCAAATAATGTAGACAATATTGAAAATATTGATTTGGGAGCAAATAATCAAGACATAACTTTAGATATACAAGATGTTATTGATATAACAGATAATGGCAATATATTAGATATATCTGGTGACACTAATGATCATGTTACTTTAGATAATTCAGATGGAGTTTGGACACAAGAAGCTATAAGTAGTAAAGTTGGATTTGATCAATATACTGCTACAGATGGAACTGATACAGCTACCATCTTTATAGAACAAAATATACCAGTCGACCCAAGCTAATTTCATTTGTTATTAGCTTAATTTGATAACTAATGCAACTCTATCTTTGATTTTAAGTTTTTCATAGATAGAGCTTAGATGAGCTTTTACTGTTCTCTCTGTGATGTTTGAGTGGTTGGCTATCTCTTTGTTGCTAAGACCTTTTTTTACAAGATTAGCTATTTCTTGTTCTCTTCTTGAGAGCAGATTTAGCTCTTCTTGATTTACTTCGTGTAGATTTTTACTAAAACTTGTTATCATCATTTGTAAAAATTCTGGGTAAAGCCATATATTGCCTTTTGTAATTACATGTAGTGCATCACGCATTGTTGCTTTTGACATATTTATATTTCCATAACCTTTTACTCCAAGAGAAAGAAGATGGGTTCCTTCTGTAAAGTCAGGGTTACATGTGAGGGCAAATATAGCTTTACACTTAGGCAATAATTTCATATATTCAAAAAAATATTTTTCATTTATTGCCTTTAAATCAAGCAAAAGAATAAAGTTTTCTAATTCATCTAACTCTTTTTCACTTTTTACATGTAGACATTCTGGGTATCTATTTAAAAATTTTTGGTTTAGTGAAAGACAGACTATCATCTTTCTCTCAGTGCGCTCTGTTTTGCTTTTAGTATAGGTTTAAGTAAGTAGTCTAAAACAGTTTTTTTACCTGTTATTATATCTACACTAACAGTCATACCAACCATAATTGGTAGAGGTTTTTGTTCAGTTCCAAGATAGCTTTTATTAGTTTTTATTCGCACAAGATAGTAGCTTTCATCTTTCTCATCTGTGATTGTATCAGCACTAATATTTGTTAGTTTACCTTTTAATCCACCATAGATTGAAAAATCGTATGCACTTAATTTAACCATTGCATCTAGCTGAGGGCGTAAAAATGCTATATCAGAAGGTTTTATTTTTGCTTCGACTAAAAGATTGTCTTGGGCGGGAACTATTTCTACTAAGTCCATACCTGGTTGGACAACACCACCTATAGTGTTTATAAGTAACTGTTGTACGGTTCCATTAACAGGAGAGCGAACAAGGGTTCTTCTAACTCTATCACTGAGTGCTGTATTTGTTTGTCCTATTCTTGAAATCTCTGCTACTACCTCATTTAGCTCTTTTTTTGCTCTATTTTTATACTCTAGTTTTATTTCTGTGATTTTATTTTCTGATTCTTTTATTTGCGACTTTAGTCTTGGTATAGATAATCTTGAAGATTCTAGTTCACCTTTAAGACCATTTAGTTGACGTCTTAATTGTAAAAATTCCACTTCTGAGACTAAGCCTCTTTTTACTAGAGGTTTAGTAATATTTACTTCATCTTGCATAAGTTTTAGAGTTCTTTTTTCTTGTTTTATCTTTGCGTATAATTCTGTAAGTTCTTGTTTTTTTTGAGTTATTTGTTCTTTTACAACATTGAGTGAACTATTTAGTTGCTCTTTATTACTTTGATATAGACTTTTTTCATACTCTATCTGTTTTGATAAATCTAGCATTTTTTCATAATCATGCTTAAATGGTTTATCACCATTTGCCTCAGCATCTAGTCTTAAAAATTTTGCTTTCAGTTCGTTTTGCCTTAGTTTACTCTCTTCAAATGAGCTAGTAAAGTTTGTGTTGTTGATTTTTAATATTACTTGATTTTTTTTGACTATATCGCCTTCATCTACAAGTATATCTGAGATAATTCCACCTTCAAGGTTTTGAACAATTTGAAGTTGGTGCAATGGAATAATCTTCCCTTCTCCTCGCGTTAGTTCATCAAGTTCAGCTTGGCTAGCCCAAAAAATTACCCATCCAAAAGCTAAAATAATAAGCCACAATATATATTTAGATTTTTTTGGAGATTTTTGTAGTACTGCTTCACTAAGGCTAGACATATATTTTAAGTCATGAACATCAAGTCTACTTTTATGTAGTTCTTGTTTTAGAATTTTTGCTTCTTGTTTTGCTCTCTTAATTGCTGCTATTTCGTCTTTTTTACTCATTTAGCACCTCCATTTTTACCTTGCAGTTGTGCTAAAACTTTATTTTTCTCTCCATCTATCATTACTTTTCCATTATCAACTACAATAATTCTATCTACTAAAGATAATAAAGAACTCTTATGTGTTACAAGTAAAACAGTTTTATTTTTCATATTTTGAGCTAAAAGTTTTTTTATCCTTGCTTCTGTTGAGTTGTCAAGAGAGTTTGTTGGCTCATCTAGTATCATGATAGGTGAATCTAGTAAGAAAGCTCTTGCAATAGCGATTGATTGTCTTTGTCCACCAGAGATTCCATCACCTCTCTCATATACTGGCATATCAAACCCAAGAGGATGGGCATTAACAAACTCATCTGTTCCACTTATTTTTGCCGCTTTTAGTATGCTTGCATCATCAATAGCAGGGTATTTATAGACTATGTTTTCTTTTACTGTTCCGTTAAACAGTACAACATCTTGAGGAACGTAACCTATGTTCTTTCTCAAATCAACTGGGTCTATTTGATTTATATCTATACCATCAATTAAGATAGATCCTTCACTTGGTTCGTAAAGACCAAGTATCATCTTTTCTATAGTTGTTTTTCCTGAGCCATTTTTACCTATGATTCCTACTTTTTCTCCTGCATTTATCTTAAAAGATATTTTATTAAGTGCACCTTTTTGAGCATCAGGATAAGCGAATACTACATCTTGAAATTCAATATCGCCTTTTATGCTTTCTCGTCTAACGAACTTTTTGCCTTCTGGACGTTCAACTGGCATCTGCATGATGTTTTCAACTGTTTTATAAGCTGTTTTTGTCTGCTCATAACTAGCAGCCAATCCAACAACTTGTCCCATTGGAGCAATCGCACGAGAAGAGAGGATAACAGCTGCTATAAGTCCACCCATAGTAAGCTCCATCTCTTTTATCATGTAAACACCCATAACAACTACTATGACAGTGTTTATCTGCACCAAAAATGCTGTTACAGTATTGATGGAGTTTGTTAAGATTTTTGTCTTGACGCTTCTGTTTGCTATTTCTCCTGTTGCTTCTTCCCAATTCCATTGAGCTAAACCACTTCCACTCATGGTTTTTACTGTTTCCATGCCTGAGAGTGTTTCTATAAGAATACCATTTTTAATGGCACTTGCTTCATAGGTACTTTCGATACTTTTTTGAAGAGGCTCTTTTACAAAAAGCATATAAATGATGATGATTAATGAGATAAGAATTGGTACAAATACAATATTGCCAGCAATAAAATAGATAACAATTAAAAATATGATAGTAAAAGGAAGATCAACAAGAGTGGCTATAGTGGAGGAGGTAAAAAACGAACGAATAGAATCGAACTCTTTTAGGTTATTTGCAAATGAGCCTATAGATTTAGGACGACTTGCCATTTTTAAATCAAGTACTTTTTCAAAAATCAAAGAGGACATGATAACATCACTCTTTTTACCCGCAATTTCTAAAAAGTAAGCACGTGTTAGTTTTAAAAACATGTCAATTACATATATGACGACAACACCTATAGCAAGAACCCATAGAGTATCGGTTGCATTGTTTGGAACAACTCTATCATAAACATTCATAGTAAAAAGAGGACTTGCTAAAACAAATAGATTTATAACAATCGAGGCAATGATGACATCTCTATATATGTCACTTGAGCGGCGTAAAGTTCCCCAAAACCAATGTGATTTTTCTTTGTCTATGAGATAAGTTTTTGTTCTATCTTCAGAGACAAATTCTTTTTTTAAGTAGAAACAGTAACCGATATACTGCTCTTTTAGAGTATCAGTATCGAGCCAGTTCTCACCACTATCCATATCTGGAGAGATAATTTTTACTCTATCATTTACTTCGTCAAATTTTTCTAATATGCAAGCTTTTCTACCTTTTAGAATAAGTATACATGGAAGAACGAGTGGGGAAATTTCTTTTAAAGTTTTTTTTACCAATGATGAAGTAAAACCAGCTCTCTTAGCAGCTCTAGAAAATAGTGCTTTTGAGCCCTCAGTTGAGAAAAGCTCTATTGAACTAGTTCCTCCTGTTACTGGTAAACCCTCTGTTAATGCTTCAGCACTGTATGGTTTGTTATGGAGTTTTGTGAAAATTACTAAACATTTTAAAAGTGGATCTGTAACCTTTTTTGATGTCATTTAAAAAATCCTATAAGTTATATGCACCTATTTTATTTAAAATTAACTTAACTTCTCATATAATACTTACATGAATGTACTAAAATTAACAACAAAAGTAAATAATTTAGAATCAATATGCAGCTCTTTTTTAGTAAAAGATGAAGATGTTGATGAGAAAAAAGAGAATAATATAGCTCTTAAGGTAAAAGCATTTGATGAGATTGTTAGAGAGTGCAAAGATGAAGTTGACTCTTCTGACATAGAGCACAAAATACATGTTCTAAAGTTGCTGTATGGGCTAGAAGTGGATGGCCACAATATTACAAGTGTTGATGATACTTTAGATGACTATGTAAGTGGGCAGATAAATGACTCACATATGGAAGTGAATGAACATAAGATAAACAGTATTAAAAGTATTATATCAAGTATAGATGAAATAATTGAAAAGTTAGCTGTAGAGTATAAAAATATACTTTATAAAAATTCCAAATGGTATAGATTTCAAGGTAAAAAATTGAAAAAATATGAAAATCTTTTAACTCAATTGATGAGTTTAAAAGAAAAGTTAGAGACTCAATTAGAGAGTGATTCTAAAAAAATATCATTTATGATTATAGAAAATTTTTATAATATTTATATCTTTTTCTCTTTTTTAATTAGCCTCTCTATTGAAAAAAATAAAGAGATGCTTCTAATAGAGATAGCAAATAGGCTAGATAGATATATTGAAGTGATAGAACCATCTTTTAGCGGTAGATTTCTACATCATGAAGATATGATATATCACTATGCTATTTATGAGTTTAAAGAGTTAAAGAACCAAATATTTACAAAGTTGGCTCCTCAATAAATGCACCTTGCATTAGATTTATAGAGATTTCTTTTAGCCTATCACTCTCGCTTTTACTCTCTACAGAAGTTGCAATGATTTTGATATCTAATGATTTTGTTAAGATATTAAAAGACTCATACGAGCTATTTTTACCTTCATCGTGCATATCAATATAAAAGGACTTATCTGCTTTTATATATGCTGGTTTCAAATCTTGTAAATAGTTTAGACTAGTATTTGTTATGTTGAAATTATCTATACCAAATTGGTAACTATATTGTTGTAATAACTTAGAAAAATTGATATAGCTATCTAAGTTATGTATGATTGTATAATTACTAGATTCAAAAGATATTTGAATATTCAAATCAGTTGACTTTTTAAATATATCTTTTAACCAATATAGATTTTCACTATTTTTTATAAAAGAGCTAGCTATATTGATAGCTATACTTGTACCTTTATTAGCTAGTTTAAGTGCAATATTAATAACTTTTTTATCTACTTCATCTGTTAGTTTAAGAGCATTTAGCATGGGCATAAAGACACGAGCAGGATAGATAGTTCCTTTATCATCACTCATACGTAAATAAGCTTCTTTGTGATAAATTTTTCCTTTTTCGTCTTTTACTGCTTGAAGAGCTAATTTTATTCCATCTTCTTTTATGGCAGTGGTTATAAGCTTATGCCACTCTTCTTGTCCAAGCTCTATTAAAGATTCATCATTTTTTATCTCATGGAAGTGTACATTTGTTTCATGCTTCATTTTTGCAGTTGAGAGAGCAAAGTCAGCACGTGCAAGTATGTCTTTTTGTTTATCTTTTTCATCAAAGTAAGTTGCACCACCACTTATGTAAAACTTTGACACTTTTCTAAGTTCATTTGGCAAAGAATCATCCGCACGTTGCAGGAAATTAGTTACTATTTTTTGAGCTTGATTATAATCTGTTTCAGGGAGTATCATCGAAAATTCAGAGTCTTTAAGTCTGGTTACTACTCTCTCTTCAATGGTATTTGTACTTTCATAAAAAAGTTCGGCAAGTCTGTTTATGTAAGTACTTAGTATTTTATAACCAACTATTTTTTTAGTTTCAGCAAAATCATTAAGAACAAAGATAATGATAGTACCGCTTGATGTAGCATCTTGTTGATTTAGTAGTGAAGAGAGTCTTAGTGAAAAAAACTTTCTATTTCCCATGCCAGTATCTTGATCATTATATAGTAAATCATTATACTTTTGTACCATAAGTGCTTCATGATCGAAGATAGTTTTTACTTTTTCTACCATTTTGTTCATGCCATTTACTACATTTTTAAATTCTGCTGTAAATGGAATTTTATCTTGAATAATAAAGTCATTATTGATTATTGCCATGGCTTGTTGCTCTATACCTTTTAGTGGTTTTAGTATAAATTTGAGTACAAAATATAGTATTATAAAAATAATAGAGGTTAAAATAGCAAAAGTTTGTAAAATTTCAATAAATATGTTCCAAAGTTGTAAGTAAGCATGCCCACTATGAAGTTTTACACTTAAAACACCATAAGGCATCCATCCTGCAGAGATTTGGCTCTGTGCTGTTGGAATTGTGAGATTAACACTAGTTATAAACCAATCTGGAATAGTTTTTACCTTTAAGATGTTTTTGTTTTGTATAAGAACTTTTTCATCCATATCCTTAAGTATAATTGACTCATAATAACCTCGATCAAAGATAGCATTTATCATAGTTTCCATTGTTGATAGGTCATTATTATTGGTTGGTATATTCATGCTTAATGAGAGCCCTAGTGATGTTGCTGTATCTTCAGAAGTTGTATATAGCTGATTTTGTATAAATTGATTTGCTGAGTTAAAGTTAAGATACATAACTGAGCCGATTATGAGTACGATAAACATCGAAAAAATGATGGTTATTTGTTTAAAAAGTGTCATATTTTATTCCTTTTGATATCTTGTAATAGTCTTGTCCATTTTTTGTTTTTTGCTACTCCAGATGGAACTTCTCTACCTAGGCCTTTCTGTTTTGCTAGATAGAGGGAATCACCATTGAAACTATAAACTGGAATCAAATCAGGACGTGAAGTTGCTGGTAATATTCGTTTGTTATAGTTGTCTAAAACTAAAGGTATACTTTTTTTTGTTTTAAAATATGTTAAAACCATGTGAGCAATTTTCTGTTTAGTTGCTTTTACATAGGATAGATACATTTTATTTGTGGGAATTCCTAGTTGTTTGAGTGTAAAGTATTTTGCAGTTGCATAGTCTTCACAATCACCCCTGTCTTTACCTAAAAACTCCATTCTTGTTGCCCAATAATCTTTGACACCCCATGTTTTCATATCTGATTGATATCGTACTTGATTGAAAAACTGATTTACTTTTATAAGTTTTTCTTTTTCTGTGGTATTTTTAAGGGAATTCATAAGTTTTATAAGAGCATCAACTCTAGCTTTGGCAAATGGACCATACTTTTTTTCAACTTTGACTATAGTTTGTGTATCTATAAAAAAGTCATCATTTGTAGCATATAATTGAAATGTTGTAAAGAGTAAAGTAGCTATCACTGTTAAAGTTATAGCCACTACTTTTTTCATTATTATTTAATAACTTTAAACTCTATTCTTCTGTTTAAAAGTCTGCCATGTTTTGTTGAATTATCTGCAATAAAGTTTGTTTTACCTTTTATAAATATCTTTATCTTTTCTTTAGGAATACCTAATTCAATAAGTTTTACTTTAGTCTCTTTTGCACGTTCTTCAGAGCGGATTAGATTTTTCTTTACACTTCCTATATTGTCTGTATATGAATACAGTTCTAGTGTTCTAAAATCACTATCTTCAAGAAGTTTTATATTTTTTTTTAAGTTAACCATTGAATAAGAGGATATTATATTTGAGTTAACCATAAAATTTATATTTTTCAGTTTTATATCTGTTGTGGCAACTTTTTGATTTTTTTTGGGTTTAATAGCTTTTATTTTTACTGTTTTTTCTACTTTTATTGGTGCTACTATTTTGTCTTTTTTTGTCTCTTCTTGGAGTAGATATCCTATGTTTATTTTCGGTGTATTTTCACATCCATATTGATTTAATTTTTCTTTATTTAGTGGGTTATCACATATGTTGTCTACTGAAAAGTTTTCATTTTTTGAGATTTCATCATTGATGATTTCTAAATCAACTTTTTTTGCAATATTTAATTTAAATTGTTCTAAAAGAGTATTCATTGATCTAAGAAGTTTATATTTTGATATAAGTAAATCATATTTTGCTCTTGTTAGAGTTTGTCTAGCAGTATTGTACTCTTTTTGTGCATCTAAAATAGCAAGAAGGTCACGTCTTCCAAGACCATACTCATCTACATAAGAGTCTAAGGTCTTTTTTGCCATGGCTACATGTGATTTTAAGTAACTAATCTGTGCTCCATAAGTTTTGTAGGACATATAGCTAAGTCTAGTGGCTTTTACTATATCTCTCTTTGTTTTATTTAAGGCTTCATTTTCCTCTTGTATGGCTGTCATCTTTTTGAGTTTTTGAGCTTCGTCTGCACCGCCTTTATAGATGTTGTAACTTAGTGTTAAGTAAGCATTTGTACTCTCTTTAGTGCCAGATACGCCATTTACATTATCGCTCCAGTTTTGGCTTATAGTGGCATCTAAAATAGGGTAAAAACTGCTTTTACTTTTTTTGTACTCTGCTTTTTTTGCTATGATATTTGAATACATCACTTTAAGTGCAGGGTTATTTTTGATTGCTATTTGTGTAGCTTCGTCTACTGTTTTAGGAAATGAGTAGTCTAAAGTTGGAAATATAAAACTACTCTCATCAAAGTGACGCCCTACATTAAAAAGATAGTTTGTTAAAGTATCTTGATAATTGTTTTGTTGAACTATCAGATTTGCATAAGCTAGAGATAAACGACTTTTAGTCTGTTGAACTTCTGATTTTCTTCCTATCCCTGCATCTGTTCTCTCTTTGATTTTATTTAGTATCTCTTTGTGATTTAGTACATTTTCATTGTATAGTGTTATTAATTCATTCTCTTTTAAAACTTCAATATACGACTTTATAGTGTCGTATGCTAATATGTTTGTTTTATCTATAACAGAATATGCGGCAGAAGAGATTCTTGCTTCATTTTGTTTTATCTCGCTAGTTGTTTGAAAACCATTGAATATATTTTGTTTAAGAGTTATTGAGTTATTATAGTGGGTTAAATCTATACTACTATTGCCAATTTCCCTTTTCGTTCTCTCTTTGCCAACACTACCTTGATAGTCTAAAGTTGGAAGGTTTCCAGATTTTGCTATTTCTAAATCCTGCAATACTGACTCATAATACTTGAGTTGTCTATTTACATCAGGATTTGCTTCTATTGCATTATTTAAAACTTCATTTAGTGTCTCCGCCTGTAAGCTGACTGCTAAAACAAGTAGTATTAACTGTTTAATCTTCATATGGTCCCTTATGATTTTATATATTAGACTTCCTGTATAACCCCTTGTAGTCTCAGAGGATTTAGAAGAAGTCTATTGCTATTATTATATCATTTTTTGCTTTGTTTTGAGTAAAACTCTTTCTTAAACTCACTAAATTTACTTTTTAGTATAGCTTCTCTCATCTGTTTCATAAGATTTAGATAGTAGTGTAGATTGTGCAGACTTGCAAGCCTGAAATAAGTCAACTCTTTTGAACGAAATAGATGAGTAAGATAACCACGGCTATAGTTTCTGCATGTATGACAGTCACACTCAGGATCGATTGGACTCTTATCTAATTTGAATCTGGATGCTTTTATATTTATTTTTCCAAAAGAGGTAAAAAGAGTTCCATTTCTAGCATTTCTTGTTGGCATAACGCAGTCAAACATATCTACGCCACGTTCTACATTTTCTACCAAATCTTCAGGAGTTCCAACACCCATGAGGTAGCGAGGTTTGTTTTCAGGCATAAACTGTGTTGTCCACTCTACAGTATTGTACATATCTTGATTTGCTTCACCAACGCTAAGTCCACCAATTGCATAGCCATCATAATCTTCTAAAGAACAAAGCTCTGTTGCAGAAATTTTTCTTGCCTCTTTATCTGTTCCACCTTGAATTATTGCAAAGATATTTTGGTTTAAGCCTACACCATTAGCTTTTTGACTAACATGGTACTCTATAGCTTCCTTTGCCCAGTCTGTTGTTCTTTGGATACTCAGAGCTACTCTCTCAGGTGTTGCAGGAAGGGCAACTAAATCATCAAGAATCATCATGATGTCAGAGTTGAAATTGTATTGAATATCAAGGACTTTTTTAGGTGTAAAGTAGTGCTCACTTCCATCAATATGACTTTTAAACATAATTCCATTTTTATCTGCTTTGCTTATATCGCTCAGGCTAAAAGCTTGAAATCCACCACTATCAGTCAAAAAACTGTTTGGAAATTTAGTAAAACCATGAAGTCCACCAAAGTGTTTTATTACTTCATCATTTGGCCTTAAATAAAGATGATATGTATTGCCTAAAATTATCTTAGCACCTAACTCTTCAATCATATCTTTTGCATCTAAACTTTTAACACTTCCTGCCGTTCCTACGGGCATAAAAACTGGAGTTTGGATTGTACTATGTGTTGTTTGAATGGTACATGCTCTTGCATTTCCATCTCTCTTATCTATTTTAAATCTCATTTTGCTATAATATCCTTTAATAATCTATGGAGAACGAATGAAAAAAATTCTTATAATCGCTGATGGTATTTTAGCAAAACATTTTTTAGAAAGAGTTATGAATAGTACAAGTAGCGATAATTCTTATGATGTTGTGACTTATAGAGATAAAACCGTGCCTTCAAAAAAGCTAGATAATTTCACTTTTTACAATTTTGATCCAACAAGTTTTGAAAAACTTTTACCTCTTTTAAGTCGTGATTACTATCAAATAATGATAATTGTTTCTAAAAAAATTGATGCTATGGGAACTTATAATAACATAAGAACTGTAGACAAAGAAGTTCAAGTTGTTCTTTTAGATAGGTGGGAGTTAGAAATAGAGGACAACAGACTTGAAATGCTTGGTTCTCGTGATGTTCTTAGTTCCAGATTTGTAGATTTTTTACCAGATATGCCAGTCATTGCTCAAAATGTTGGTTTAGGAGCTGGTGAAATTATGGAGATAAGAGTTCCTATTGGAAGTTCTTATGTCTATCGTCATTTAGCGTCAATAGTACAAAAAAAGTGGAAAATCTCAGGGATTTATAGAGCAAATTCACTCATACTTCCTCGCCCAACCTTAATGATACAACCAAATGATGTTCTTCTTGTTGTTGGTGATCCTATTGTTTTACAGAGTGTTTATAGAAGTATAAAGAGAGAACTTGGACAGTTTCCCGCTCCATTTGGGAGTAGTATCTATTGTTTAGTTGATATGCTAAAGATGAGTTCAAAAGATGTTGATAAACTAGTCAATGATGCACTCCTTCTTCACTCAAAGATAAGTAGTATGAAGCTACATGTAAAGATAATAAATCCTACGTACTCCAATTCTTTTGAGAAACTCAAAAGTTACAATAATAAGCATATAAGTGTAGAGGTAGACTATTACAATAGAGATGTTAGTGATGTTATGAAAGCAGACTTAGAAGAGAAAGATATAGGCTTGATAGTGGCATCAAATATGTTTTTTATGGAGCATGTTCATCTGTTGTATCAATCAAAACTACCAGTTTTTAAGATAGGAGCTTGGGGATTTTCTACTCTTAATGAAGGTGTAGTTCTTAGTAGTAATTCTGAGGATATAGAAAAAGAGTCAGCAGTCATATTTGATATTTCTGCTCAACTAGATTTAAACATAAAACTTTATAATTTCAATCCAGATAATTCAAATGAAAAGAGTTCACTAGCAGAGCATTTTGACAATCTCTCAAAACTATTTAATCAAAAAGTAGAAATAGTAAATTCTAAGAGGAATCCATTGTTAAAACTAAGAAATAGAGAAGATGTTTTGCAATTTGTTCCATTCAATAGTAAAATTATGGAGTCAAGCCTATTTTCAGTTTTTTCAACAGATATGGAGAGGCTATTTTTTAAGCTTTCAGGCTCTTACCAACTTTTTATACCAATTCAGGAATCATAATGCAAATAGAAGTAAAAATAAAAGATAAACCTTATAAAGTATTCATAGATGAACTAGAGAAGATCAAACTAAATACTAAAGTCGTAGTGGTTACAAACCCAACTGTAAGCGCGCTACATGTAGAGACTCTTTTAAGTAAGATTGAGGCTCTTGAGTGTCATGTTATTACCGTTCCAGATGGGGAGAAGTACAAAAACTTTGAAACAATAAATCAGATTTTAGAAGAGTGTTTTGAGTTAAGGATGGATAGAAAATCAGTACTCGTAGCACTTGGTGGTGGAGTTATAGGTGATATGACAGGTTTTGTAGCGTCTATCTATCAAAGAGGTATAGATTTTATACAAGTTCCTACAACACTTCTTAGTGCGGTAGATGCTAGCGTAGGTGGAAAAACAGGAATCAATAACAAATATGGGAAAAACCTTGTTGGAGCATTTTGGCAACCTCGTGCAGTCTATTGTGAAACAGATTTTTTAAAAACTCTTCCAAAAAGAGAGTTTAGTGCAGGTGTTGCTGAAATGATAAAAATGGCAGTAACTTTTGATAAAAGTTTTTTTGAGTGGCTTGAAAACAACTCTCTACATGTAGAAAAAAATTTGCAATATGCAATACGAGAGTGCGTCAAGATAAAAGCAGATGTTGTAAGTCGAGATGAGAGAGAAGAGGGTGTTAGAGCCGTTTTAAACTACGGCCATACTTTTGGGCATGTTATAGAGAATGAGACACACTATACTAAATATCTTCATGGTGAAGCTGTGGCAATTGGTATGTGTATGGCAAATAGATTGGCACAAAAACTTGATCTGTTTACAACAAAAGAGAGTAAAAGAGTTGAAACTCTTTTACATAAGTATGATTTACCAATAACTTATAAGATAAAATCAACACAAAATTTTTATGAAGCATTTTTTTTAGATAAAAAAAGTTTTAATCATAAGATAAAGTTTATATTGCCAGATGGCATAGGTGGTTTTTCAATACGAGATGATATAGATAAAGAGTTGATTTTTTAATGAAAAAAGTATATTTTAAAACATTTGGATGCAGGACAAACATCTACGATACTCAAATAATGGTACAAAATCTAAAAGATTTTGAAGTAACGCAAAATGAGAGTAAAGCTGACGTAGTTGTTGTAAACTCTTGTACTGTAACAAATGGAGCAGATACAGGAGTAAGAAGTTACATAAATGGCGTAAACAAACGAGGAACAAAAGTCATACTTGCAGGTTGTGGGGCTTTTAGTAAAGGGGAAGACCTTTTTAAAGACAAAAAAGTTTTTGGTGTCATGGGGCACTCTGAAAAAGAGAATATAAACTCTCTACTCAATGAAAAAACACGCTTTGTTGAGATGGGAGATTTAAACTCACTAGAGAAAACTATTGTAGGTGACTATCTCGGAAAAAGTAAAGCCTTTTTAAAAATTCAAGAAGGGTGCAATTTTAGATGCTCTTACTGCATAATTCCTTATGTGAGAGGAGATGCTAGAAGTCAAGATGAAGAGCTTATACTTGAACAAGTTCGTAAGCTTGCTTTTAACGGTTATGGAGAGTTTGTACTAACGGGAACAAACATAGGAAGTTATGGACAAGATAAGAGAAGTAGTTTAGGAAATTTAGTTAAAAGAATTTCAAAAATTAGAGGTGTACGAAGAATTAGACTTGGTAGTATTGAACCTATTCAGATAGATGATAGTTTTAGAGAGATTTTGGGCGAGCCTTGGCTTGAAAAACATTTGCATTTAGCACTTCAACATACTAGTGAAGAGATGTTGAAACTGATGAGAAGAAGAAACAATGTCAAAAGAGATTTAGAGCTGTTTGAAGAGCTTAGTGGCTTTGGATATGCTTTGGGTACAGATTTTATAACTGGACACCCAGGAGAGAGTGAAGAGCTTTGGAGTGAAGCGTATGCAACACTACAAAAGTTTCCTTTAACACATATACACTCTTTTGTCTACTCTAAGCGTGATGGTACGCCAAGTGCAACAATGAAACCAGAAGTTAGAGGTGATGTTGCAAAGAGGAGACTAAAAGATATAGAGGCTCTTGTAGCTCAAAAAAACCATGAGTTTAGGCAAAATAACAGAGTACCTTTAGAGATTTTAGTAGAAGAGAAAAAAGATGGCTTGTTTGTAGGGTCTGACCAGTTTTATAATAAAATTTTAATTGAATCACAACGAGATATACTAAAAGAGTGGGTTACTATAAACGATTATAAGGTAAAAGAAGAGGGGAATTATGCTAAATTTCAAATCTAAAAAACTGATGGTTTCATTAATGGCTATTTGTATGGTTATCTTGATGGTTTTAGTGCTATTGTTAAGAGATGATACTAAAGTGATAGACATTAAACTGTATAAAACACTTTTAGAAACACATAGTATTAAAAAAGCAGTAATAGAAGCTGATGAGGTTTTACTGTGGACTATTGATACGAAATATAGCATCATAAAAGATGGTGTAGATATAAAAGAGTTACTTCAGTATGTGCCAGTAGAGAGTGTAAAAGAGAATCCATTTTTGAGGGATTTGGTTGTTATTGGTCTGTTTTTCCTTATGATTTTTGGGTTAGTTTTATATGGTAGAAAAAAACGAGAAGCAGATTTAAAAAAAGAGCAAGAGGAAAAGTATAGTGCCTATGCAAATGCAGGTTTTACTCAAACTATCATAAAGCCGACGACTTCAAAACATAAATTTTCAGATATTGCTGGAATCAGTGAAGTAAAAGAGGAGCTTCAAGAGGTTGTTGATTTTTTAAAAAATTCGGCAAAATACAAAAAAATGGGAATTACACTTCCAAGAGGAGTTTTGCTTGTTGGTCCTCCTGGCGTTGGAAAAACACTTATTGCAAAAGCAGTTGCAGGAGAAGCAGAAGTGCCATTTTTTTACCAAAGTGGTGCAAGTTTTGTTCAGATTTATGTTGGCATGGGAGCAAAAAGGGTTCGAGAACTTTTTTCTTATGCAAAAGCAAATGCACCTTCTATTATTTTTATAGACGAGATAGATGCAGTTGGAAAAGCAAGAGGTGGCATGAGAAATGATGAGAGAGAATCAACTCTAAATGAGCTTTTAACGCAGATGGATGGATTTGAAGATAGTAGTGGAGTTATTGTCATAGGAGCTACAAATAAAATTGAAGTTATAGATGAAGCACTGCTTCGTTCTGGTCGTTTTGATAGACGTGTTTTTATTCCTATGCCTGACATTAGCGACAGAGTTAAGATACTTGGTATCTATCTTGAAGGGAAACCTTTTGAGGGAGATGTTCAAAAGATTGCAAAGATGAGTGTAGGTTTTAGTGGGGCAGCACTTGCAACTTTAGTAAATGAAGCAGCCATAAATGCACTTAGAGAGAATAGAGAAGTTATAAACGAAGAAGATTTCGTAGCTGTTCGTCAAAAGGTACTTTTAGGAAAGAGAAAAGTACTAAATTTTTCTGATGAAGAGAAGAAAATACAATCTCACTACCAAGCTGCAAAAGCTCTTTGTGCATACTGGTTTGAGATAGATTTTGATAAAATAACCATAGTAAATGATAGACTAAAAGACCTCGATATGGAGATAGAGTCAAAGACACAGATGTTCTCTAAAATTAAGGTTTATCTAGCCGGAATAGCGATAACAAAGATAAAATATAATGAGACTTTTTCAAACTCTACAGATGACCTGCTTAGGGCAAGAGAGATAGCAAAAAACATGAGTGAGCTTTATGGTATGGGAAAGGGGCTTGTACCTTACCCTGATGACGTAGCAATGATTTTAAATGAAGCAAAAGATGAAGTAGAGAAGTTTTTACTTGGTATGAATGCTCCACTTGAAGAGATAGCAAAAAAGCTTTTTGAAGATGAGAGTATAAGTAAAACTCAAATAAAGACAATAGTTGATGAAATATTTTAGTGGCTTTTGTTTAGAAAATGAGAGTGAACTTTTTGATGAGTTTACATGTAGAGGTGATTTTTGTGTTGCTGGGTTTAGTTATGGGGCTCAAAAGGCTTTAGAATATGTCTTTACATGTACAAAGCGTGTAGATAAACTACAATTAATCTCACCTGCATTTTTTATGGACAAAAGTGAGAAGTATAAGAAACTTCAAATAATAAGTTTTAGAAAAAATTCTAATCTGTATTATAAAAACTTTTTAGAAAATGTTGCAAGTAGTGATTTGTCAAAGTATTTTAACAAGGGCAGTTTAGAAGAGTTAAAAGAGCTGATTTTTTATGAGTGGGATCGAACAAAGCTACAAAATTTAAAAGATAGAGGCATTGAGATAGAAGTTTACCTTGGAGAAAAAGATAAAATAATAAATTCACTACATGTAAAGAGTTTTTTCCAAGAATTTGCTACAATATATTATATAAAAAATAAAGGACATACATTATGAGTAAAACTAAAATAGGAATTTTAACACTTTCAGATAGAGCAAGCGCAGGTGTTTATGAAGATTTGTCTGGTAAAGCAATAATCAATACCTTGAATGAGTATTTAACTAGTGAATGGGAACCAATATATGAGGTTATACCAGATGATAGAGAGCTAATTGAAGAGGCATTAAAAGATATGGCTGATACACATGGTTGTTGTTTAATCGTAACTACGGGAGGAACAGGACCAGACCCAAAAGATTTGACTCCTGAGGCTACTGAGGCTGTGTGTGATAGAATGATGCCAGGTTTTGGTGAGCTTATGCGTCAAGTTAGCCTACAATATGTGCCAACTGCAATTCTTTCACGTCAAACTGCTGGAATTCGTGGTAAGAGTTTGATTATCAACCTGCCTGGAAAACCAAAGTCAATTCGTGAATGCTTAGATGCAGTTTTTCCTGCTGTTCCATACTGTATAGATTTGATTGGAGCAGATTATCTTGAGTGCAATGAAGAGATAATTAAGCCATTTAGACCTAAAAAGTAGTTATTTTTTATATTTGATATAAACTATTGATATTATAGCTATCGTTATGAGAGTAACTATGGATATACTTTTGAGATACTCTTTGATGAGTTCTTGATTATTTCCTAAAACATATCCTAAAAGTGTGAGTATAGTAACCCAAATAGTAGCACCTAAAGTCGTATAGATAGAAAATTTTAGTAAATTCATATTTGAAAGTCCAGCAGGAAGTGAAATGTATTGACGAACCACGGGAATAAGTCTTCCATTAAAAGTGGATATTTCTCCATGAGATTTAAAAAAGTTTTCCATTTTTATGAGTTTATCTTCTTCAAACCAGATATAGTGACCATACTTTAGCAAAAGTTTTCTTCCTAAAGTTTTAGAAAGATAGTAGTTTAATAACGCACCAGTAAGTGAGCCTAAAATACCCATCAAAAGAACGATATAAAGGTTCATATCACCCTTGTATGCCAAAAAACCAGCAGGTATCATCACAACTTCACTAGGAAATGGGAAAAAGGTACTCTCTAGGAACATCAAGGCAAAGATGCCGATGTAACCTAAAGAGCCTATAGTTTCAACTAAAAAATTAGTTACTACATGTAAAAGTTCCATTAAGATAGAGTTTTCAACTCTTCATCTATCTTTGCTAACTTATCTTCTGCATTGCTTAGAGCTTTTTTGTTTGTTTCAATCACCTCTCTAGGTGCATTTGCTACAAATCTTTCATTGTTAAGCATACCATTTAATTTTGCTGTCTCTTTTTCAAGTTTTAATTTTTGGTTATTAAGTCTTTCTATAATTGGAGCTAAATCAACACCACTTAAAGGTATGAAAACTTCCAAATTATCACTAACATCTCTGATAGAATCTTCAAGTTTTGTATCTACAAATGATACTTCAGCACTTTTACCAAGTAGTTTTAAAAATGGAATAGCTTTAGTCAAATCTACTTTTTCATTTAGTTTTATTGAAACACTATCAATCTTACCTGGCATCTCAATTGTAGCTTTTGCGCGACGTATACTTACGATTGATTCAATTATAAGTTCAAAAATCTTCTCTATCTCTTCATCTTTTTCAATTTTTTTAGGATAGTTTTTAACCATAATAGACTCAACATCTTCAAGTTTAGTATCACTCAACTCTTGATATAAAAACTCTGATATAAAAGGCATAAATGGATGAGTAAGTTTCATAGCTTCCTTGAAAATAGCTCCAAGTTCAAGAACACTTGACTTTTCAGCCTTACTAAGCTCAATTCCCCAGTCACAAAACTCTCCCCATAAGAAGCGATAGAGTGTAGTTGCTGCGTCATTGAATCTATAAGAGTCCATATGTTCACGAACCTCTTTTGTAGCTACATGTAGACGAGATTTCATATAACGACCAAGATCTGTTTTTACTTCAATATCACTCAAGTTTGCAAATGAGTCTGCATTCATGAGAAGATATTTGGAAGCGTTATAGAGCTTATTTGTAAAGTTCCTCATCTGCTCTAGTTTTTCGTTACTTAGCTTTATGTCACGCCCTTGAACAGCTAAAACTGCAAGAGTAAAACGGATAGTATCTGCACTAAACTCTTCGATGGTATCAAGAGGGTCGATTACGTTGCCTTTTGATTTACTCATCTTTTGACCGTTTTCATCTTTGACAAGTGCATGAAGATAGATGTCTTTAAATGGTAACTCTTTAAAAGTATGTTCACCTTGGAACATCATACGAGCTACCCAGAAGAAAAGAATGTCAAATCCTGTGATAAGAAGTGAGTTAGGGTAAAAATCTTCTAAATCACTTGTTTCCCATTTTTCACCCTCAAATGCTCCATCATTTCCCCAGCCAAGAGTTGAAAATGGCCATAAGCCTGAGCTAAACCAAGTATCAAGTACGTCTGGGTCTTGGAATATATTTTTGCTTTTACACTTAGGACACTCATGAGGTGTATTATCTTCAGTAGCCCACTCATGGTTACAATCTTTACAATAAAATACAGGTATCTGATGTCCCCACCAAAGCTGACGGCTTATACACCAGTCTCTTAGCTCATCCATCCAAGCGTTAAAAGAGTTTATCCAGTGACTTGGATAAAACTCTGCAAGGTGGTCGTTTACTTTTTGGATTGCACCATCTGCTATCTCTTTTTTTACAAACCACTGCTTTGAGATGTAAGGTTCTACTACATTTTTACAACGATAACAGTGACCTACTTGATTTTCGTAATCTTCTACTTTTTCTACAAATCCTTCAGTTTCAAGTTTAGCCATGATTGGCTCTCTAGCTTCAAGACGTTCTTGTCCTTTAAACTCTCCACACTCTGAGTTTAAAAAACCTTTTTCATCAAAGATAGTTATAAACTCTAAGTTATGACGTTTTCCTACTTCGTTATCGTTAATGTCGTGAGCAGGAGTTACTTTAACACAACCTGTTCCAAACTCCATATCAACGTGTTCATCTGTGATGATTTTTACTTTTCTATTTATGAGTGGTAGAATTACATTTTTACCTACCAAATGAGCATATCTTTCATCTTTAGGGTGAACCATAACAGCTGTATCTCCAAAGTAAGTTTCTGGTCTAGTAGTTGCTACTACTATGAACTCATCGCTATTTTCAATAGGATATTTTATATGATAAAGTTTGCTTTTGTGTTGTTCATACTCTACTTCTATGTCACTCAAAGCGCCATCATGTGTACACCAGTTGACCATGTAGTTTCCGCGGATTATCATACCTTCATCGTACATCTTTACAAAGGCTTTTTTAACTGAGCTTTTTAAACCCTCATCCATGGTAAATCTCTCACGACTCCAAGCAGGACTAACTCCAAGTTTTCTCATTTGGTGAAAAATTTGGTTACCGCTTATCTCTTTCCATTCCCAAACTTTTTCTAAAAACTTTTCACGACCTAATTCTTCTTTGGTAGTTCCTTTTGCTAAGAGTTGTTTCTCTACTACATTTTGAGTTGCTATTCCTGCGTGGTCAGTTCCTGGTTGCCATAGTGTTTTATAGCCGTCCATTCTTTTGTAACGAGTTATAATGTCTTGAAGAGTAAATGTAAGTGCATGACCTATGTGAAGGCTTCCTGTTACATTTGGAGGAGGCATCATGATGGCAAAGTTTTTGCCTTTTTCTTGTATGTTTTTGTTACCATCTACTTCAAAGTAGCCTCTTTTTTCCCAAATTTTGTAGTAGCTATCTTCTACTATCTTAGGATTGTAAACTGTGCTTTTTTCACTCATTGTAAAAATACCTTTTATCTTTTAATGACGCGATTATACCTCAAAGGTTTTGAAAAGTTGATTAATGTTAGAATATAAACAAAAAAATAGGAATGATTTTGCGAATAGCAATCTGTGGAGCAAGTGGTTTTATAGGGACATACCTATCAAGGTTTTTAGTTACTCATGGATATGAAGTAGTTAGAGTTGGTCGTGAACATTTTAAAAATACAAAAGCACTTTTAAATTCACTAGAGGGTTGTGAGGTAATTATAAACTTGTGTGGTGCACCTATAGTCAAAAAATGGGATGAAATGTATAAACATGAGCTTTATGTAAGTCGTATTGAAACAACTAAAAAACTTATAAAAGAGATAGCCAATCTAAAAAATAAACCATCACTTTTTATATCAGCTTCAGCAGTAGAAATTTATAAAGAAAATTTAGTACATGAAGATGACTCTGTGGAGCTAAGTACAAGTTATCTTGCACTTTTGATAAAAGAATGGGAGCAAGAGGCAAAAAAATCTGAAAATTTCGGCTTAAGAAGTGTTGTGCTTAGATTAGGAGTTGTTTTGGGTCGTGACGGTGGTGCTATAGATGAATTTAAATTGGCATTTAAAATTGGCCTTGGAGCAATACCAGGTGATGGAAAGCGACCATTTTCTTGGATACATATTGATGATGTAGTTGAAGTGATTAAAAAAGTTATAGAGGATGTATCTATGAGAGGTGCTTATAACTTGGTATCACCACATAGTGTAGATATGAAAACGTTTATGAAAACATTTGGAAAAGTGATAAAAAAGCCAGTATGGCTAAATGTACCAGAAGCTATGCTAAAAATCAGATACGGGGAAGGTACAGAATCTCTCTTAAAGGGATCGTTTGTAGTACCTTTTAAACTAAAAAGAGATGGCTATAGTTTTAAGTATGCTAATTTAGATGAGGCTTTAAAGTCAGTTATTTAAAATAAGGAAAAAATTCAATGATAGATTTTGATTCAGCAGAAGTGCTTTTTAGAGACGATATAAATCCTAGATACTATTTTGATAGTAGTAGTGCTGAGATTACAAAAAATAAAATAAAGATTGCTATTGACAATAGAACTGCATTTCTAATTTTTCTTATAGGTGATCCGGGAGTTGGTAAAAGTTATATTCTTAAAATTTTAAATAATAAAATCAAAAATAGTCAACTTACAATTTTTATTGACCAACCTTTTTTTGACACTAAAGGCTTACTAAAGCTTTTGTATGAGGCAAAAGATTTAGATTTTGATAGAAATATAAGTTTTAATACTTTAAAAGATAAAATAGTTGAAGAGTACAAAGATACTAAACATACTATTTTTATTGATGAAGCACAACTTCTTAATGAAGAACAGTTCGAGTTGATAAGAATTTTAAGTGATACAAAAGTGTTGCAGTTTGTATTATCTATGCATAGAGAAGAGGGTTTAGTTATCCTGAAGAAAAAATATTTTAAATCTAAAACAAAAGTCATAATTGACTATGGCAAACTTGATATTAATGAGGTACATCGTTACATACAAAGCTCTTTGATGTCTAGTGCATATAGTGAGATTGGATCTATGTTTTCGAGCTCAGCCGCTAAAAAAATAGCCAAATATAGTGATGGTAATTTCAGAACAATCAAAAAACTTCTCTATGTATTAATGAAGTTATTAGGTTATGCAAAGAAAAATACTATAAAAAAGTATCAAAAACTTCATCCAGATTTGATAACTATGGCAGCCTTAGAATTAGGTATTATTCATGACTGATTCAAAGTTTGCAGATTTAGAAAAGAGAGTAAAAGTTTTAAAAACAAAAAAATACATAAAGATAATTAGTGTAGTTTTTGTATTTTTTTGTATTGGTTATTATGCTTTTATGCAAAACAAAACAGATAAAATTGAAAAAACTTTACATGTAAAGAGTGTAAAAAAAGTTCCATCAGTAAAAAAGTATAAACCTATAAAAGAAGTAGAAAAGACAATAAAAATAGATAAAATAATATATGATACAATTAAACTTGCACCTAAAATAAATTTTCTTTATGAAGAAAAACAACAAACGAAGATAAAAAATATAATTAAAATTAAAAATATAAAACCAATAAAAAGAAGTAAATCATATTTACATGTAAAAGATAATAAAAGCGAAGAAGCACTTTTAGAAAGTTTTAAAGACGCTAGAGACTTTAAATCTGCTATGGGTTTAGCAAATCTTTATTTTTTAGACTCTAAATTTGAAAAAAGTATATATTGGTCTAAAAAAGCTAGTGAATTAAGCTCAGGCGAAGAGTCTGCTTGGATTATTTATGCAAAATCAAAGTATGCACTAAATGAAATAGAGGATGCCATAAAAGTACTGCAACTTTATTTAGAGTATTTTAGTTCGGATGAGATTGAAAAATTATTAAAATTATATAGGAGTGAAAAGTGAAATTATTATTACTGTTTATTATGCTACTAAATATAAATCTGTTCGCATATACCCATGATGATGTAATGAGAGATTATAAAGCAAAAGAGTATAAAGATGTATGTTTAAAGAGTGCAGTTTTCTATAAAAATGCAGAAAAAGATGAAAATATACTTTCAATTATAGGCGACTCTTGTGCAAAAATTGATTTTATTAATCCTTTAGGTTATATATTAAGAGGTTTAATATCAACT
>Ga0256845_1000975_pt1 | contig 24472 bp, 17 predicted proteins | sample RiftiametaG_FD_189101 | JGI IMG/M metagenome (GOLD analysis project Ga0256845, IMG submission 189101) | Tube worm associated microbial communities from hydrothermal vent at the East Pacific Rise, Pacific Ocean - Riftia | ecosystem: Host-associated > Annelida > Integument > Unclassified ... | reverse complement strand
TCACTGCTGACACTGCGTTGTCAAAAAGATTAATAAATGCTTGCTTCATATGTTGTGGGTCAAGATTCAAATCAGGTATATTGTCCGCAAAATCTGTTTTTATTTCAACATTTTCAAGTCCATCGTCATAGAGTGCAATGGTCTCACTGACTACGGTTGCAATATTGCATTTTTTCAAATTAACCTCAGGAAATTTGGCAAAAGTTGAAAATTGATTAACAAGATTCCTTATGTGTTCCACCTGTTCTGTTATTGTATTGGTGCAAGTATCAAAAATCTCTTCATTGATTCTCTTTGAATACTTTCGTTTTAAGCGTTGGGCAGAAAGGTTAATGGGTGTTAAAGGATTTTTTACTTCATGGGCAATTCTCCTTGCTACCTCGCGCCATGCTGCTACACGCTGTGCTTTCTCAAGCTCTGTGAGATCATCAAAAACCATTACAGCACCGATATTCTGGTTAGTGTCATCTGTAAGGCTGTGATAATGGATGGAAAAGTACCTTGGGATTCCATTTATTGCAACAGACAGAGGAAACACAATCTTATCGGCATTTGGGTTAATCTGGGTCAGAATCCTCTGTGCAAGATCAAGGTAATCCCCTTTTAAAAAATCCTTCCAGTGTTTATTTACAACTTTTTCATTTTTCATACTGAGCATTGTCTCAGCAGCTTTATTTAAAGTTCTCACTATACCTTTATTGTCCAGGGTTATAACTCCTGCCGAAACATTTTCCAGAACTATCTCTATATATCGTCTGCTTTTTTCAAGCTCAATATTCTGGCTGATCATAAGTTGTTCAGAATACGCAAGCTTTTCTCTACCTGTTGCAAGCTCCTTTGTCATTTTATTAAACGAAGTTATAAGAGTGCCTATTTCATCATCTGTTTCAAAATCTATCTGGTGGCTGAGATCACCCTGACTTATCCGCTGGGTTCCTTCGGCAAATTTACTTAAAGGTGTAGTTATTGATTCTGCAATATGAAACCCAAACCAGATAGCACAGAAAATCACCAATAATGCAACAATGGACAAAGCAATATAATTTGTTATCTGGACTGGTTTTTTTGCCATTTTAAGCTGTTGATACTCTTCATAGCCGGTTGCAATGGAAGCTAAGTCCGATGAAAGACCAATGGGGGCCAATGATGATATAACCATAAATGCTTTGGCATCTTTCACTTCAACATTAAAAGGTATTGTGGATATTGTTTTAATGAACTCTCCAATACTTGTATCCTGAGTAATTGTTTTTGCATTTTTTCCTTTAGCAATTGTTGTAAGTTCATCACTTTTAAGGACCTCAAGATAATATCCGGCAAGTTTATTCTCGACTGAAAAAGTTAAACGTTCAGCTCCTGGAGTATAGATCTCTACTGCATCACGATCAAATGCCCTTTGAAGGATTTGAACATAACGCACCAGGTCTTTTCTCTTCTCTTTTTTTAAATACTTTAATTTATCAATCTGCAAAGCACCTCTTTCAGCAAAAAAGAGATTTTTCTCCTCCACAAACTCATAAAGTTTTTGACCAACTGATAAAGAGCTGTTTAGAGTCTTCTCCACAGGAGCGTTAAACCAAAAGGCAATACTGGCAGATATAAAATGGATGGAAAAAAAGAAAAGCACAATGGTTGGCAAAAGAGAGAGTGTTATGAAGGCTATGGTTAACCTGGTTTTAAGCTTTGTACCAAGAAGTTTACTTCTCCTTTCATAATAAAGTTTTGCAAGGTTACGGAAAACAAGCAAAAGAAGTGTAAGAAGCAAGAGCAGATTAATATTAATAAGGGTGAACATCAATATAGTATTGGATATGGGAATGTCTGATCCAAAATCAGTAATCTTCATCTCAAGAAATGTAAGGCCTGCAACCAGCAATATAATTGCTATAATGTAAAAACCCTGTCTCTTAATTCCCTGTTTTTCTGATATCTCTTTATTCATACTGATTTTTTAAAAAGTAATATTTTTAATATATAAATTTTGTTACATTCCAGTCAGTTTCAAAATCCCAGAAAGAGACAAAAAAGAATATATAATGAAGATACAGAGGAAGGGTAACTTTATCCAAATCAGCTTTAAGTTCAAGTTTGTATTTTTCACCTTTTACAAGATTTGAAAGCTCCAGAACTTTAAGATTGTAAACCTCGGACATGAGTTTTTTTGCCTCTTCAAACGAATCTGTAACAAAAGGTTTTTCACTTTTCCATGGTCTTAAAACAACAAACTGTTTTTTAAGAATATTATATTTTAAAGTTGCTGTTATCTTGAAGTCTGCAATTTCAGTATCTAAAATATTAGAAGTCACCTGAACTAATCTGATATGAGATGAAAATGAAGCTGGCACGCCCTTAAGGACTGCCTCACTGATTTTATCTGTAAAAGCATTTTTAATCTGGAAATAAACAATCAGGTCATCCCTGTTGTTTTTCAGCTGAACATCATAAACAAAGGCATCTTGTGATGCATAAAGGTTAATATAAAAAACAACATTAAAAATCAAAACAAAACTTACGATTATTCTGAATTTTCTTAAACAGTGTTTCATATTGTGTTCAATTCAGCCTTTGATGACAGAACAGGTTTCCCATTTGTCATACTGCTCAAGAAACTTTTTTATGAATAAATGGTTTAATGCATGTCCTGATTTATATGTTTTAATATGCCCAAAAATAGGCATGCCCAAAAGAGAAAAATCACCAAGGCTGTCCAGTAATTTATGCCTTACAAATTCGTTTTCATACCTGAGCCCGCCTTTATTTAAAACTTTATCATCATCTATAATAATTGCATTATCTAAAGAGCCGCCTTTGCCCAGTCCAAATTTCTTTAAATATTGTATATCTTTTATGAATCCAAATGTTCTGGCACAGCTTATCTGTTCTTCAAAATCATCAGTATCAGGATCAAAAGCAAATTCCTGCTCACCGATCAAAGGGTGATCAAAGTCCACAACACAGGTTATTTTCCTGCTTTTTTCAGGATACACTGCAACATATTTATCGCCCTGAACCAATTTGATAGTCTCTTTTACTTTAAAAAATTGTTTAGGTGCCTCTTGTTCTTTGATTCTGGCCTTTTTAAGGCTTAAAGCGAACTCCTTTGCGCTTCCATCCATAACCGGCATTTCATAATCGTCTATTTCCACCAGTGCATTATCAATCCCCAAACCTGCAAAGGCTGCCATGAGGTGTTCAATGGTTGAGACTATTACCCCATTGGTCCCGATAACTGTTGCAAGGGATGTGTCCACTACGAGTTTAAAGAGAGCCTGGATATCATAGGTGCCTGGGAGATCAACTCTTCTGAAGACAATCCCGTTATTAACCCTGGCAGGTTTAATTGTGGCTGTGATCTCTCTTCCTGAATGTACTCCAATTCCACAAAACACTACCTGCTGCCCAAGGGTTTTTTGTAGATGATATTGAGTTTTCTCTATTTCACCTCTGATTATTTTAGCTCCCATTGTATTTATTGTATCAATCATATATATATCGACTTTATACCTGATTTTCATGATGAAATCAAAGTAAAAAAGATTTCTTTGAAAGGAGCTTACCTTGCTTGCAAAAATTAACAGCAGCGCACTTACAGGAATAAATGCATATATAATTGAAGTGGAAGTAGATATCTCTTTTGGACTTCCTCTTTTTAATATTGTCGGACTTGCAGAAACATCTGTAAAGGAGAGTAAGGAGAGGGTCAAGACAGCAATAAAAAATTCAGGCTACTCTTTCCCCAATGACAGGGTGATAGTCAATCTTGCTCCGGCTGACATTAAAAAGGAGAGTACAGGACTTGATCTTCCTGTTGCCATGGGTATTCTTGCAGCTTCCAAAGTGGTTTCAAATAAAGTTCTGAAAAATTATATAGTAACAGGAGAACTGTCTCTGGATGGACGTGTAAAGCCTGTCAAAGGGATACTTCCCCTGGCAATTGCAGCAAAAGAGAACAAATTCAAAGGAGTGATTGTTCCTTTTAATAACAGACATGAAGGTTCCATGGTAGAAGGTATTGATATTATTGGTGTTAACCATTTAAGCGAGGTTGTTGAATTTTTCTCAGGGTTTAAAAATATTAAACCCTCAAAAAACAGCTATTTATCTCAGTTCAATCACACTGAAAATCAAAATACCATGGACTATTCAGATGTACATGGTCAGCAGCATGCAAAGCGTGCTCTGGAAATAGCAGCAGCCGGCAGTCATAATATTTTAATGACAGGTCCGCCAGGGTCAGGCAAGAGCATGCTTGCAAACAGACTTATAACTATCTTACCTTCCCTCACTTTTGATGAAGCCTTGGAAACAACTCAAGTCTATTCGATTTCCAGCATGATTGATGACAATAATCCCATTATTACGCAAAAACCCTTCAGGTCGCCCCACCACACCATCTCCGATGCAGGGCTTGTGGGGGGCGGATCAAAACCCGAACCTGGAGAGGCAAGCCTTGCCCATAATGGTGTATTGTTTTTAGATGAACTTCCTGAATTTAAAAAAAATGTATTAAATGTTTTACGGCAACCTTTGGAAAATGGTTTTGTCACCATATCAAGGGCTGGCAGACGGACAACTTTCCCATCAAACTTCATGCTTGTTGCTGCTATGAATCCGTGTCCCTGCGGGTATTCAGCAGATCCCAACGGGAAATGCATATGTTCACCTGTACAGATTCAGAGGTATCAATCTAAAATTTCAGGTCCTCTGCTGGACAGGATTGATATCCAGATTGAAGTTCCCCAGGTGCCATATAAAGACCTGGCAGGCAAATCAAAACCTTCAGAATCATCTGTTCATATAAAAAAGAGAGTTGAAGCTGCAAGAAAAATACAGGAAAAACGCTTAAAAAAAGAAAAACTTGCCTGCAATGCTGCAATGGATGTAAAGCAGATAAAAAAATATTGTGTGTTAAATAGTGATTCAGAAGCTCTTCTTGAAAAAGCAGTTGAGAGTTTTGGGCTTTCAGCCCGCGCCTATTCACGAATAAAAAAACTTGCCAGAACCATTGCCGACCTCGACCATCAAACCAATATTCAACAATTACATATAGCAGAAGCTATACAATACAGAAGCTTTGACAGGCAGTGTGTTCCAAAATAACAAAAATCACCTTCGAATAATAGAGAGAACAAAGAGTAAAATAAATGCCCCTGCAACGGCAGCTATCAGATCATCATAGGAGAGCACTATTTTACCAAATCCCAGCCGAATATTAAAAAAATCAAAAACAAAGCCACCAATCACTCCACCTGCCAATCCTATAATCAGATTAGAGAAAAACCCAAAACCCTTTTTCCTGCGTTTTAATATCAAACCTACTATAAAGCCTGCTATACTACCAATGATCAACCATACAATCATCTGCTCCATTGTAACGTTAATATTCATTTCCTTCTCCTGTTGATAAATTTAATGCCTTAATTTAAATTTTAATATACCTTTGAAACTTGCAACCCCCTAGTATCTTTTACTCACGAATTTGACAATCTTTGAATTTCCAATAGCCTGGAGCCTTATTGAGAGGTCATGCCCCTGCTTGACCTTTAGTATATAAAGTCCACTCTCCGTTGGACCATTAATAATTACTGCCTCTGTGTTATTCAATAATTGCCTTATATCTCTTTGCACAGCATTTTCCTTAAAAACAATATTTATCTCAACACTGATGCCAGGGGCTGTATCAATGCTTAATGTCTGGAACGTGGTCCTGTCTGATACCAATGGCGATAAAAAGAGGAAAAGAATAACTGCAAATTGTACACCTGCAACAGCCCACCCAAGTTTTGGCACAGCCAGCCAATCTCTCATGGATTGAAAAAATCTTATACTTATTGATTGATTTGCACTGTACCTCTCTTTTCTCTCTTCTTTTCTCTCTTCAGCCTTGATAGTGTCCATCACCCTTGAAAATGCATTGGTTGGTGGCAGAGGTAGTTTATCAGAAAGGTCTTTATAACTTTGTTTTATCTCAGCTTCAAATGCACTGGCAAGATTATCCATCTCCTGATTTTCTTCTGTTTTATCTATAGAGTTATCCATATTTTTCTCCCCCTCTTTACCAAAACTGACCATTTACTAATTAATCCACATAACCTGCCATTTTAACAAGTTCCTCTTTTAAAGCTGCTTTTGCATAGTAAACTCTTGTCTTAACGGTGTTTTCAGGGATAGCAAGCAGCTGTGCTATCTCGGCGTAACTTGCATCATGGAAAAAAGCAAGATCAAGTATCTCTCTATGTTTAGCTGATACTTTCAATAAAGCCTCCTGAATATACTGTTGTCTGTCAAACTTATTATAAGCTTTATAAGAGTTTTCATCTTTAACAGGCTGGTATATACTCTGGTTCTCATTATATTTTTTCCTCAATTCGTTCAATGCAAGATTTCTTGCTATTCCAAACATCCATGTTGTAACCTTTGATTTTCCTTTAAATTTAGCTGCATTTTTCCAGACTGCTGCATAAACCTCCACATGGATATCTTCAGCAGTCTCCTTGTTCTGAATCAACCTGTATAAATAGAAGAATATTTTTTTTGAGGTTAATTCAAAAAGCTCTTCAAAAGCCTTTGCATCTTTTTGTGCAACCTTTTTTAAAAGCTTATCTTCATTTGCTTTATCAGGCTTTCTATTCATTTAAGTAACATTGACCATGTATATAGTTCATTTTTTTTCAGTCACTATTGCCCTGGACGTCAAATCCTCATTAATCCATTTATTAATATCACCATCAAACAGCTCAACTCTTTTTGAAATCATATCTCTATTTTTCTCATATGTAAGTGCCAGAAGACCAGAAACAACGGCGCTGGATAAAGATGTTCCGCTTAAAAAATTATGTTGATTGCCTGGGGTCGTTGAAAACAGGTTCTCACATGGAAGGTAAAAGTCAGCTTTTTCTGCAACAGCTGAATTGGGAAAAAATTCCTTATTCTCTTTTATTCCTGCAACAGAAATAACTTTAGGATGGGATGCAGGGAAAAACAGCTCTTCTGCTGCACTGCTGTTTCCAGCAGGAGCAACAAATATTATACCCTGGCTTGAGCCTTTATCAATCAGCTTTGATATCAGCTTATCTTCAACATTTGTCCCAAGACTCATATTAATTATCTGAACCTTATGCTCAATGGCGATGTCAAGAGCTTCTGCAATGGACAACGAATAGCATTCTCCCTGGGGCTGTGTTGTTGAAATTTGCTTACAAGCTCTTAGGGCAAAAATTTTTGATTCAGGAGCAAATCCATCAATCCCAAAATTATTCTTTCTTGCTCCAATTAACCCTGCTACAGCAGTACCATGAATTTCAGGTTTGTATTTGCTGCCAGGCAGACAATTTGCCTTAAAAAAAACTGCTTCAGCCAGATCTCTATGCTGGAAGTCCACTCCAGTGTCAACTACTGCAAGAGCAATGCCTTTTCCTTTAAATGGGATATCAGGATCGATCTTTATTATTTTTCTTATGCTCTGCAGTTCATTCATGGGTTCATCATCTAAAGGCTCTGCCATTGTTTTAAATATATAATTAGGCTGGGCCGCCACAACACCTTTCTTAAGGGTTAACTCGTTTATAATACCTGATATATCTTTATCAGTATAAAATTTTGTAACTGTCAGCTCAAGAGATTTTATGGAATAGGTCTGAAGGATTTGGAAACCATACTTATCTTTTACTTCCCGCACCAGTTTCTCACCCTGTTCAGTTTGTCTGGTTATAAAAAGAATCTCACCCGGCAAAAACACAACTGCCTGATTAAAAGTAAAACCAGATGGACTACTTTCTGCTGTAATCTTGTTTTTATCATTAAACCCCACTACATTCCATATATATTTTTCACCTGATTCCATGCGGGTCTTTAATGAGTTTGATTTGAGTTTATATGCACTCTCTTTTGTATATGCTGCATAGACCCGCTCCTTCTTTGTTTTTGAAAAAATACTTAAAAGATAGAGAGATGCTTGAGTTACAGGCTTCCATTTAAAAATCAATGATTTGTAAGCAACTTTTTCCTCAACAGGCTGAATCAGTTTTATTGTTGCAAATTTATTTTTTTCATCGGATGTAACAAAATAAATTGCATGGGGGAAATTAATATCTAACCCGGGCTTAGTAATTATAAACCGTACAGTATGAATTCCATAATTAAAAGTGGGCATGGGTGGAATGTCAGGGTATTTAAAAATAACCAATGGACCTTTTGAGAGAAATTTAAAAACATAACCACGCCTTTTTCCGTCGATTTCCCAATACCCTTTAAAATAACCTGAACCTGAAAAATTAATCTTTACAAAAAGTCCCGGGGGGTTCTGATTTCTATTTAATGTAATTTCAGGTCTGTTGTTTTCAAAATAGAGTTGGATTTGACTAATTTCCAATCCGCTAACCTTCTGGGTTATGTAAGCGGGGTTCGGAGGTTGTGGTATGGCTGGCACCTGCCCTCCTGAAGTACTCCTGATTCTGACGTGATATGTCCCTTTTTTTGAATAAACATGGGTGGATGTAAATGTTATTGTAGGAATTCGTCCTAGGACTACAGCAGTGCCCAATGTCTCTTCAGGTGTTCCATCACCATAATCTATATAAACATTAACACTTACTTTTGCTCCTGCTCCTGTCAAAAAAGTAAATGTGCTTGTAAAAATCACTGGTTGATTTATATTTGCCAAACCAGTATCAGAAATAATAGTATGTGAGTGTGCTCTATTACTAACTATCAACAGCAAAGTGCATATACTGAAAAATAGAAATAGCTTCTTATATAAGTGTTTTGATAAATGCATAACATACCTCCTTTAAAAGGATATCTCAAAATCCCCTGACAGTGTTACATAAATAATGGTTTCTTTAGTCTCAGAGTCCATTATTTCATCTTTTGATCTTTCATAACTTGCGCCCAGGCTTGCTTTGGGCGAAAGAATGCCAAATATTCTGTTTTGGTGTTTATAGGTCAGCTGAAAAGTGTTGCAATAAATGGTCTGATCCATTGAATCATCATTTTCTGTTATATGTGAAAAGCTGCCGTTATTATTAACAGTAAAATTCTCTGCTATTGTTGCAGTAAAACTCAGTTCATATGTTTGAGTGTCAGTATTCACATCAGTTACACAATCTTTAGATCTGTTAAAGCTTATTGAAGGCTGGATTGAAAATTTTTCTTTAAAATAGGATGCAGAGAGGTACAGAGTAAGGTTACTTGTATCAAGATCATACATGGTTTTATCATTGGTTTTTGAATATGAAGGAGTAAAAGAAATATTATATGGATCTTTTATGTAAGAGATGCTTGAAGAGTAAGTGTCAGTATAAGAATCCAAATCAGCAAGCTGTTTTTCTTCAATACTTCGGGACCATGAGAATGTTATTGGAGCTATTGCAAAAACATTTAATCCATAATTCAATATATATTCAGTGGTATAGGTCCTTCCAGATTGAGAATCATTTTCAACATCATCATTGTATTTTGAAAAAGCTGCTTCAAACTGATGTTTCTCAAACAGAAGACTACTGCTTAAGGTATAGCCTTCCCAGTCATTTCTCATATATGTATTGCCCGGAACCTGATAATTCAGCCCGGTATATTCATACTCAGCTGAATAGCTGAATCTGCTGATAGTTCCACCAGCTTTCAGCAGATAAGCTTTATCAGATATGAAATTGGCAGCATCTGCAGTGTTTGAGTCGTAGTTTGATCTGTCAAATTCAAAACTCGTAGCAAACTTGTTCTCAAAGAAATCTGTTGTAAGGACAACTCCTTTAACATCCCCTTTTGTTCCTCCAACTTTATCCCATACCCCAAAAGAGGTGTCATCAGCTTGGGTGCCACCGCTTATGTATATAGCTTTAATATTTGTTCTTTTTTCAAACAAATCAAGATCCCCGGAAATACCAAGGATATGGTCATCACTATCAAGTTCAAGCCCATAATCACCATCTGATCCATATATTTGATCTGATCTTACAACAAAACCTGAAAGCCCGGCAGGTCCGTATTCAGCAACAAATTTGCCACCCCTTCTTGAAAGGTTATTTACTGTATTGCGGGATTCATTGGCAAGAATATTTCCCACAGAGGCTGAAACCATAAGTTGCTTTTTTTCGTATTTACCTGTTAATAAAAAATTAACCAATTCAAGGGTATCTTCCAGAGGAGTTTCCGGGGGAGTTTCCTGATCATAATACCGTCCATTGGCTTCAAAAGTAAAAGCCCATGGACCTTGTGCTAAATAATTTTCAGTTCTAAGGTCGGCTTTAGCAGTCCACCCTGACATCTCTCTATCCTTGGCATCGTGATATTTTTTTAGGATATTTGTGTATCCAACTGATGCAGTATTTCTTGAATAAGCTGTCTCAAATAATTTTGAATGGCGTGAAAAAAAATTAAATTGCTTCACTATTTCAATACCATTAAGAGTAGTAAAAGTGATGGAAAGCTGGTGACTACCTGCCTGCATAACCTGAACCGGTTTAAATCTTAATCTGCCATTTTCCATCTTAACAAGTGCGCTTATATCAGTGTAATCCAGCTCAACATATAAAGAGTTTTCATCAAAGGGAATATTGATAACGCATTCAATTACAGGTTTTTTATTATATACCATTCCATTGTCAGCAGGCGTTACCATTTGTACATCCTTTATGATATCTTTGGAAGACATTTGCTGTGATGCTGGTTGAGCATAACAATTACAAGTAAAATATAAAAGTATGCCCAGCTGAACATAGACACAAAATTTAGTGATCTGTATCATCTTTTTTTTTATAGTTGCCATAAATCATAAATCCTCAAATTAGCTGATTTTAATATGAAAACCCAAAAAATAGTTAATAAACCCAATTAAATTTCTTATCGTCACCCCACAAAAAAGTCAAATGGTTTTGACCAATATATAAATCATTATTATTAATAAAGCTCAATTTCATCAACCCGTACAATAGCCTTTTTTTTAATTATTTTTTGCTTTGCTATCTTAATCAAAATCAAAACCAACTCCTTGAATAAAATATAGGTTTAATCCTGTTATTTATTTTAAAGCTGCTGTTACAAGGTAAGTAATGCAAAATTCAAAAAGGTTCAAAAAAATTTATTTTTTCTCTATTATTAATAAATCTTGCTTACAGCTCAAGCTTACAATTTCTGGCTTGCCTTGATCATCAGATAATTATTTACAAGGGCTGCAGGGAGTTGATCTGCAAGCAGATCAAGGGTGACAATCCCCTGGTGGCGTAAAACTTTATGATTCTGTTTTCTATCTTCAAGATATGCACTGACAGATTGAAATTTTAACGCTGTTTCATAATTTCTGACACTTGCTTGTAATGTTTTATCTAAAAATTCTTCCCGCAGATCAGCAATTATTACAAAATGACGTTTTTTCAACATCTTCACTGCTTTTGAAAGATCTTCATTGTCTTCCATGCGTGTATTGGTGATAAGGATTATCAAAGCTCTCCGTTTTTGAAGGGCAAGCATCTTTTTGGCAGCTGTAAGATAATCAGCAGCACTGGCAGATGATTGAATATCATAGATTTGATTCAATATATGCCTGACAGCTGCTCTGCCTTTTTTGGGAGGATACCATTTATTACTCCCTCCAAATGTCATAAAACCCACTGCATCATCCTGACCAGATGCAACATGTGACAATAAAAGCATTGCGTTCAAAGCCTGATCAAGGTGGGAGCGGTTGTCTTTTGTGTGGCGCATACGCCTTCCACTATCGAGCATAAAAACAATTTGCTGATCCCTTTCATCCTGATACTCTTTGGAGATAAGCTTCAAGTATTTTGATGTTGCATTCCAGTCAATCTTACGAAAGTTGTCTCCAGAACGATATTCGCGCAATTGATGAAAATCATTGCCTTCGCCCCTGCGCTGTTTTTGTTTAACACCTGCCCTGCTCAGCCTGTTATCCGATGCAAGCAGTGCATATTTTTTTATCTCTCTAAAATTTGGAAAAACCTTGATTCTATCTTCTGCTTTAATAAAAGATTTTTTCCACCACAATCCAAATCTGGACAGAACAATCAAATCAACACCCTTAAAAATCATATCACCCCGTTTTTGTGGTAAAAAATCATATCTGGCTGCAAATGCGCTCTTTTTGGGCAGCACTGCTTTTATGGGGAGAAGATTTGCCACGGAGTTGTCAGGATGATGATCATGGATAATAACTAAAAAGTCAAATTTATGTTTATTTTCCAATCTTAAGACTACTTTTGATAAAACTCCAACGGATATGTTCTGTTTTACTTCCCGCTTAAATTGAATGTCAATATCTTCCTGCATTAGAAAAAAATCAAATACTAGCAAGGCAAAAACAAGAGATGCCCCTGTTTTCCACATCAAAAGCAATCCGTTGAAAAAAGGCAGTGCCAAAGCTGTAAGTGTCAGAATTAAAAGAAGAATCAATGAGTTACCAGATGGTTTCATGTTCTTGGGGCACCCACATTTTTTAAAATGTCATTTAAAATATCATCGGGCTTATATCCTTCAATTTCAAGATCAGTGGTCAGCTGTATTCTGTGCCTGAGAACTGCTGGTGCAACTTCTTTCACATCATCCGGAGTCACAAATAAGTTTTTCTTTAACAAAGCATTTGCCCTTGCTGCTCTTAAGAGAGAGATGCTGCCCCTTGGTCCTGCACCGATTTCTATTCCGCTTGATTCCCGTGTGGCACAGACAATTTTTACAGCATAGCTTATTATCTTATCATCGGTTCTAAGAGTGGTTGCAAACTGCTGGAGCTCAATAATCTGATCAGAAGTTAATACAGGTTTTACAGATGAGACATCAAGCTTGTCACCAATGGAGTTTAATGTGACATTTTTAACAATCTTTTTCTCCTCCTGGGGATCAGGATAGTTTATGAAAATATTAAGAAGAAACCTGTCAAGCTGAGCTTTTGGCAAAGGATATGTACCTTCGTGTTCAATGGGGTTTTGAGTGGCAAGCACAAAAAACGGAGCTTTTAGACCAAAAGATTTCCCTTCAATGGAAACCTGCTGCTCCTGCATTACCTCCAGCAGGGCAGATTGTGTTTTTGCCGGTGCGCGGTTGATTTCATCTGCCAAGAGAAAATTACAGAAAACCGGACCTTTTCGCACTTTAAAACTATTTGTTTTCAACTCAAACATCATATGCCCGCTTATGTCGCTGGGCATGAGATCAGGAGTAAACTGTATTCTGTTAAATACTCCATTGATTGCTGCTGCAATACTTCTTACTAAAAGTGTTTTACCTAACCCTGGAACTCCTTCAACAAGGGCATGCCCGCCTGCAAGAAGACATATAATAATCTCTTTAACCACACGATCTTGCCCTGTTACAGCCTTTTTAACTTCATTTTCTAAAAGTAGTAATTTGTTAAACTGCTCCTGTTTATTCATGGGTATAACTTTTCCTTTTAATACTATTGGTTAAATGGTGTAGAACCACACTCTTATTTATAAAATCATGTTCATTGCCAACATTACCAAACAGTGCATCATGCACTGAATTTGCCGGGATATCAGTCCATTTTCCTAGTCTAGCACACATTTGGGAACGCGATGTCTCTTTTGTAAAAAGATACCTCTCCTTTAAAAACCGCTCTGTTGATTTCTGCACTTTTTTTACCATGCTTGAGCCTTTATCACGCTTAAACAGATAGTTGCCCGATGCCTCAAGATGTTCCATTAAATTCCTACTGCTGGTACTCTCCTCTAAAATCAATGGACCTGATTTTAAATTCAGCCGGAACAGGCAAAACAGCAATAAGAACAGAAAACAGATTACAAACCAGTGGGCGCTGTTCCAGATTAATGATAAAAGAGATGGCATATTACTGCTATACAGCAGCCATATTTTTGATCTGTCTTTAATGAGATTCATTAAAAAATATGCATGGTCATTTTTATCAATATTACTGTTTTTTAAAAATTCATTATCACTTAAAACAATCAGACAGCCCTGCCCGATCTTGATTTGAATTATGTGCTTTTGCATATCATTGGAATATGCTTTTTCACCAATTTCATCAGGGTCTTCAAGAATTCTATCGCTGAAAAAAGAGATATTTGCATACTTTTTACTGTTAAGTCTAATTTTGAAAACAGGTTTTTCAGGATTGACTTCACACTGCTTTTGATCCTTTTTTGCCTCCTCTTTTACAGGTTTTATTAATGGTCGTATATTATATCTGTCTAAAAGGTTATTGCCTGTCTTTAAAAGATCCTCATCCCAAAATCTGTTTGCTGCAAGAATTATTTTACCTCCGTGTTTTATCCAGGAGATAAGCTTATCTTCACTCTTTTCTGGAAGATTTCCATCAAATCTGTTAATTATTATAAGATCATTAACATCCGGCAGTTTCAACAACAAACTTCTATCACTCACACTCTCAGCATCCACACCAATTTGAACAAGGAAACGGGTTGCTGCCAGAAAAGGGTTCTGGATTGCTTTTGCTGAAGGCAAGGATCTGATCTCTTTTTCATATTTAACAAAAAAAGTCTTAAAAAAAATAATTAAGAGCACAACAATAATTGTAACTGACAAAAATGAAATAATTAATATTTTATTGTCTTTAATCATTATTTACCATAAATAATTTGCCAGTTTTGACACACTTCTTCCAGAAGTTTTTTGTCAGGGGTAATATGTCCATATGCCATGGCAAGCCATATTTGTGTCAAAGTTTTAAAAAAAGTCGCCTCTTTTTTCTCCCTTTGCAACTTAACAAGCCTGATGCATTCATTTTCCGTGGCACTGACAGAAATTTGAAGATTAAAATCATTGATCAATCTCACAAGGGCACCTCGGTACAAAAGGCTTAATGCTTTGCGTATTTCATTGTTTTTCAATAAATACTTTACTTTACGTATGATATCGTCCGGCAAAGATTTTTCAGAGAGATCCAGCCCAAAAAGCTTTAAAGGGGCTTTGATTCTTCTTTGTGGTGCTTTCTTGAAATATTGAAACCATTGCCTGTTTTGTCCGATTTTATATGCAATAAAGATAATCAATAAACTGCATAATCCCCATGCAATAGTTTCAAAAACAACGCTTGAAAATTTTGGAATATTTCGCATCCATTTAAGCTTTTCCCCAAGCAGAATAAAAAAATCTTTGAGCCATTGGGGAAGATCAAAGTCAACCTTATCAAATTCTTTTAGTTTCCAGGCAGTTGTTGTTTTTTTCTTGCCAAAATCATCATGCTCAAGAATTTTTTTAACAATTTTTGCCGTCTCTTGTTTTTCGATATTTTCATGGGCATTTGTATACATTGGGTTTGAAAACAAAAAAATGGCTGTCAATAAAAGAATCAAACCAGTGACTGAACTTGCTGTCTTACGAGCATTCTGGGCTTTTACCCTTCCAGCCACCAACCGCTTAAAATTTATTTCAATATCCCACGCTTCAAGTTCTGTACGACGGTTAATATAGAGGCAAAACCCTGCTGCCACATAAAAAGGTGCAATGATCGACATTGCTGCAATGGAGATCAGGTGACCAAGTGCTGCCTCAAAAGTTCCTGTACCAAAAATAAAATCATATAAATTTGTCCAGCGCAGCTCTTCAGGTAAAACAAAAAAAATTGTTAGCATTATTGAGAAGAAAAGAATCATGGTAAAAACCACGCAGATAAAGGTCAGTCCTATGCCTTCACTCTGATTATACCCCAAAACTTTCCCACGGTTTGAATAGGCTTTTCCTTTGAGGTTTTCAAGTATTGCAACGGGCATGAAAAATGAACGGTTTGGACTGAATCGTAAATATGTAAGATCAGGTATAAGCCTTGGTTGTATAATCTTAAAATATTGTTTAAATATCTCTTTTAAACTGATTTTCTCATCAAAAAATGCCCGACCAAGCCAGAAGACAAGCGGTCTTTCATAGACTGGTTTAAGCCACCAGATCACAATAAAAAAAATATAAAGATGGGTATCAGAAAACAAGATTGCCATCAAAGCAGGAGGCAATACAACAACAATATAAATGAGCCACAAAGGGACAAACCAGTGCCGTGCCATGGCAAATCCAAGATCTATTGCTTCAAAAGCAGAACGCGGTCTGATTTCTACTCTGATATTATCAAGGTTCATCTTTTTTTCCGGCAAATATAAAATAAAATAGTACCAATGACCAGAGAATGGCTGCAACTATATACTTAATATGAATTGCAACACTGCATGGTGACCAGAACGCCTCTATAAATGCTGCAATGAGAAACATTATTGCAGCACCAATAATCAGTTTTAATGCATCCGGTGCAATGGATTTCAATGCCTGAACTCTTTTTCTATTACCTGGAGCAAGCACTCTATGCCCCAGCATAAGCCCTGAAGCACCGCTGATAACAATTGCAGTCAGCTCAAAGGCTCCATGTCCACTGACAAAGGGCCAAAAAGTTTCAATAAAGCCAAGGTGTGTTACATATCCTGAAATACCGCCCAGCAATATTCCATTGTATATTAAAAAAAAAATCGTACCGATCCCTGCCATTATGCCACCTGCAAAAGTTCTAAAGCCGATACCAATATTATTCTTTATATAAAACCCAAACATCACTACATTGGTATCTGAATTTCTCAACTCTGATCTTCCCATTTTACGGTTGGAGGGGTTATACATGAACTCTATCTGTGCAACCCTGCTATCATCCAGAATACTGTAGATCAATTCATGTTTTTGATAACAAAAATATCCTGTGATTATTCCGGGTAAGGCAAACAGAGATAATGCAACAAAAAAATAGATAAAATTAAGTCTTAAAACCTTAGGAAACCCAATGGATAAAAATTCAACTGTTTTGGAGAGCCAAGGAGTGTGATATCTGTATATATGTTCATGCCCTTTTAGGGCCATTGAATGAAGATAATCCACAAGAGCCGGGCTGTATTCTCTGCTCAATGCAAGGGCATAATGATTGCAGATTTGTCTATACAAAAATGGAAGTTCTAAACCCTGCCTGGAGTCAAACTTATTCACAATATCATTAAACTCATCCCAAAGTTTTCTATTTTGTTGTTCAAAATTCTCCTGGCGCATCTTATTTCCCTTTTTGAAGCCAATTTGCATAGGAGTAAATTTCATCTACTGCTTTAATCCCGCGTTTACCAGTTAGTTTATATAAAATCTGGGCAAGTTCAATGCATCTCTCCTGTGAAAGAATATTATGCCGTTCAGCAAAGTCGAGAATTGTCTGTTGTTCGCTGAGCTTAAGATTAAAAGGTGGTTGTTTTGCTTTACGCTTTATTATTTTTTTAAGTTGAAAAGAGCCCTCCCTATAAACCACAAGAGTCCCTGCTGCCATATCTCCAAGTCGTTTGGACTTAGAGTTCAACGCCATTGATATCAAACCTGTACAATAAAAAAGAGGAAAAAAATCAGCCACCCGTAAAAGGTTTCTGACAAGGGATGAAGCAAAATAAACAGGGGTTCCGTTGTCATGAACTACACAAAGTTCCATAATTTTTTTTCCAGGTGTTGCACCTGAATATACTTCAAAAACAACAGGATAAAACCATTCCATCAAAAAGCTTAAAATAGATATTATGCCTACCCCGATTTTTCCCAAATATCCAAGCAGTGAAAAGATAACCATCATAATCCCCACACGGATAAAAAAATCAATAAGCCAGGCATATGCCCTGACCAGAGGTCCTGCTGTCCTCAGCTTAAGAACAATTCCTTCAGGAGTTTCATGGGGCAAAGCAGTATCAAGCTTATCCATAAAGATATATTTTATTCGACGTAAAATATATCTTTATAAGCAACATATATTGAAGCCCATGTTATTGGAGCAAGTGAACAAATCATAATAAGAACACCTAGAGATCCAACAATAAACGCTGTCTTCTCAAAAAACATACCCACTAAAAAAGAGATTCCCCCCAGAACAATACCAATAACAATAAAAATAGTCATATATGCAAGACTGTACAATAAAAAGGGTAAAGTATTGCGCAGACACCCTAAAAAGCTCATTTTTACTGCAGGAAAAACAGATGCATGGTTAATTGAAATCAGTGCTGGGCTGAAAATATAAGCCATCATGATAGGTATTGTAATAAGCAAAGCAATAAGAGTGATCACTATAGCCAACATAGGGGAGATATTTGAAAGTACAGCAGGGTCGAAAGCACTCATCATGCCTGCACCGCCTACCATAAAAATTGATACAACCGCTACTCCAGCAATGCCTATCAGTGCTAACCATGCAACAAGATAGATAAGACCAAATAAAACCAATTGACCAAAATTATCGGAAAATCCCGCAAAAAGGTGACTAATTCTAAACTTACCACCTTCAGTTTGTTCTTTTGTCCCCAGCATAAATCCTGCAATAAAAACAGGACTAAAAAGATTTGATACAATGTTCCCAAGAATTGGGATTAAACTTACGGGAATTATAATGAGAAAAAATAAAAACATTGAGGCTATCCATGCAATGGGGCTTTGTTTAAAAATAGCAAAGCCAGCAGTAAACCAGGTAAGCCCATTTTTCATAGGAAGCTTTTGGGGAGATACAAAGTTACTCTTATTGCTTAAAGCATTTTGCTCAAGCCTTGCACCCGGGGCAGCATATGGATTGTGTTCATCAGTAGTGTCTCCCACCTCCAACGTACTTGAGATATATTCAGGGTCAGCAGATTGAGCTTTAGTGCCATCAAATTCATACTCAGAGTCAGTGTCAAGCTCATTTTCAAACTCATCCCATAAATCTTCCTCTGGTTGATCATCTGATCCATCCTCCACAATCTCAAACTCAGGTTCTGATTCCTCAATTGAGTCAGACACAACTTCAAGCTCATCCTCAGCAGCCTTAGAAGCTTTAGCAGCCTCAGCTGCCTTGGCATCCTGAGCTGCTTTAGCATCTTGAGCAGCTTTAGCATCTTGAGCAGCCTTGGCAGCCTCGGCATATTCAGGCAGTGGTTCATACCCAAGAGATGGTTCGTTTTCATACTCTCTGGGTGTACTCACGATTTTCCCTGATTCACTGGACTCATTTACCATTGTTAACGGCTGTTGTAAGTCTTCTTCTGGATTATCAGGTTCACCACTTTCAACTTCTGGTGCTAAACTCTCTTCAACTGCAGGTTCAGGTGATTCGTCAAATGATTCAATGGGTTCTTCCTCCTCATACCCGGGCTCCTCTTCAGATTCATAACCTGATTCTTCCTCCGGCACATACTCAGACGAATACCCCAAGTCTTCTTCAGCTTCATACCCAGGCTGATACTCTGTCTCCTCACCAGTCCCATAGCCGTCTTCTTCCCCGGCCTCGTACTCCGGTGGATATTCTGACTCCTCTTCAGTTGCATACTCAGACTGGTACTCTGGTTCATACTCTGGTGGGTATCCTTCCTCTTCCTCAGCCACATAGCCAGGTGGAGGAACAGATTCCATAACCTCAGGCTCATATCCTTCTGGCAGAACTTCTTCTATATCTACATAGGCACCAGCACTTATGAATCCCTCTTCCAGCTTTTGACAAAGCTCATAGGAAGCATGCTTTTTAACTATTGTCCTTTTTTTCGAGAACATAATTTTTATTTTTTCTACGTCCACTTGAAATATGGAAGCTAATCTTTCCTGAACAAGGCTTAGGGTTGCCTGTTCATGTATTTCACCCTTAAATACAACATTATATTTTATTTCATCCATATAAACCTCAATATAATCTTAAGTGTTTGTCCTTCCTGCCTGTAAATGGTAACAATCCTTTCCACAACTTACTACTTGAGTATCTATTTACCATAGAAAAGTCAATGTTAAATCAAAAAATTTCATAGATACTGCTTTTAGAGCGATACATACGATTTTTTACATAATAATAACAGGTTCTATTCAGATACAGAATAACACCTGAACTTTCCATAAAATGTTGGAGACACATGGACTCTAATTTTTAAATGCCATGGAGGCCTTTACAGCCTTGTGCCAGCCTTTATAGAGTGACTGTCTTTTCTGAATATCCATTTTTGGCTCAAATATTTTCTGGCTTTTCCAGTTTGATAATGCATCCTCGATATTTTTAAAAAACCCGGTTGCAATACCAGCCAGAAATGCAACTCCCATGGCTGTGGTTTCAATGCATTCAGGTCTTTCAACCTCTGTTCCTAAAATATCACTCTGGAACTCCAGCAAAAAATCATTGGAGGCAGCACCGCCATCAACCCTTAGCTTTTTTATATCAATACCTGAATCACTCTCCATGGCAGCAAGCACATCTTTAGTCTGATAAGCCAGAGATTCAAGGGTTGCCCTTATAAAATGTTCTTTTTTAGTCCCCCTGGTTAAACCAAACACACAGCCTCTTACATCAGGGTCCCAGTAAGGAGTTCCCAGCCCTACAAATGCCGGCACAACATAAACCCCATCTGTATCATCAACTCTGGCGGCATATCCCTGACAGTCTCCAGCACTGGTAAACATTCTCAACCCATCCCTAAGCCATTGTATGGCAGAACCTGCCACAAATACAGAACCTTCCAGAGCATATTCGATGCGATTGTCTATACCCAATGCTATTGTTGTTAAAAGCCCGTTTTCAGATTTTATAGGCTTATCTCCTGTATTCATCATCATAAAACATCCTGTACCATAGGTATTTTTAACCATGCCTTTTTCATTACACGCCTGACCGAACAGAGCAGCCTGCTGATCACCTGCTATACCTGCAATGGGAACCTCAAACCCTGCAAATGCCTTTGGTGAAGTATATCCATAGACCTTTGAACTTGATTCAACCTTGGGAAGCATGGACTCTGGGATTTCAAGATATTCAAGCAATTGATGATCCCACTTGAGATCGTGGATATTATAAATAAGTGTTCGTGAGGCATTAGTATAATCTGTCACATGTACTCTTCCCATGGTCAGCTTCCACACAAGCCAGGTATCTATAGTCCCAAAAAGAAGTTTGCCTTTTTTAACCTTCTCTCTCACGCCCTGAACATTATCAAGAATCCATTTAATTTTTGTACCTGAAAAATAGGCATCTATCAAAAGCCCGGTTTTCTGCCTGAAAATATCTTCTAATCCTTTATCCTTAAGCTTTTTACATATTTCAGTTGTTTGGCGGGACTGCCATACCAGAGCATTATACACCGGGATCCCGGTATCTTTATCCCAAACTACTGTGGTCTCCCGCTGGTTAGTTATCCCCAGGGCATGGATCTCATTGCCTGGGATATCTCCATGGGCAAGAATCTCAGCTATAACAGCCTGAACCGAAGACCAGATTTCCATTGCATCATGCTCCACCCATCCCGGTCTTGGAAAATATTGTTTAAACTCTTTTTGTGTTGTCTGTACGATCTGCCCTCCATGGTTGAAAACAATTGCCCTTGAACTTGTGGTTCCTTGATCAATTGCAAGAATGTATTTCTTTTTATCCATATAATCCACCTCCTGTATAATATTCTAATCTTCATATGCAAAAATAACTGCCTGCAAGTATGCATAGTCAGCACCTTTTTCAGGGGCACTTAAATTTTTTTAATAAAATTTTTCTTCTTTTACAATTAAAAAATTACCCATTTAAGGATTTTGATCATTTGCCTTCCAATAAAAAACCTGGTGCCTCGTCTGCCCCTATATCATTTTTTCTGCAAAGGCATAATACCACTAAAAGCATATAGATTCAGCAAGATCTAAAAAAAATTTACTGTACGAATATGATAAAATCAATCAACGAATTCAAACTGAAATTAAAATCCAACAAATAATTGGCAAGATTGTGTAAAACTCTCGGGTTGAGAATTGCTGTTTACAATTCACTATTTTTGTGTTATTTTTTTCTTATCAATCCGTTATATTTATAAAAAATAGTAATTTACAGGAGATCTCCAAGATGTTCCAAAAATTTTATCCTGCCAAGGAAAAATCCAAATTTATGCTTATTGTACTTATCTCTTTTAGTTTCATTATAATGGGCGGACTATACTTGATCTCGCAACAAATGTATAAAAATCTTATTGATTCGCAAAAGTCCATAGAGAAAGCAAATTTTCATATTGTCATGGGCATGTTTGACTCGAAAATACAGCAAGCCATGGCACTTGCTTCTGCCATGGCTATTGATCAGGATAATGCAGCAGCTGTTGCTAATCACGATACTGCTGCATTAAAAAAACGTAATCTTAAAAAATTTTTATATCTGAAAAAAGCTTATAACCTTTCCCAGTTCCAATTCCACCTGCCTCCGGCAATTTCGCTCTTTAGAGCGCATAAACCTGAAAAATTCGGCGATGACTTAAGCTCCATAAGACAAGGAGTACTTGATTGTAATAAAAACAAAAAAAGTATTCAGGGCCTTGAAAAAGGACGATATGGTTTTGGTTTAAGGGCAATTTCGCCTGTTTTTTATAACGATGTTCATGTAGGGAGTGTGGAGTTTGGTATAAGTATAAATAACAGGCTCTTAAACTTTATTAAACAGGAGAATGGATTTGATATTTCCTTTGTAATACCTGATGGGGATGGGTTCAAATATCTTGCCAAAACGCACTCTCTTGATATTCCCCAAAAAAACTATCCCTGGCTTAAAAAAATGATGGATGAAAATCGTATACAATTTAAACATGTTAAAAAAAATAATAAGTATTTATTTATTCTTTTTGCGCCAGTAAAGGATTATAAAGGGGAGACCATTGGTATTCTGTCTTTGCCCAAAGACATGACAGATGCAATGCTGATGTATAAAAAAGAATTACTTTGGCTTATGTCGGCAGGAGCTGCTTTGTTAATAATATTGTTTTTAGTTTTTTATTTTATTTATGATGTCCTTATAAACAAACCAATGAAAACAATAATTGCAGGTATTAATCCCATTGTAACAGGAGATTTTACTGCGTTAATCACCAAACATATGCCCGAGCCAGAGTTTTCGCCTGTACCAGAAGGTGACAACAGGCGATGTTGGGAAACCATTGGCGATTTTTCCGTTATCAGTGTTAAATGCCCGAAAATTCAAAAAGGGAAATATAAGGGATGCCTGGAATGTGAAGATGTCTTTAAAAAAGTAAGAATGGGAGATTTTCAACTACTTGGGAGTTATTTTAATGCTTTGGTTTATACACTACAAAATTTGGTAACTGATATTAAGAACAATACAGATATTGTCCTTAATGCGGCAGTTGAACTATCCCATGGTGCAAAAGAGACACAGGATGGAATAAAACAGTCAGCAGGCAATGCAGATGCCGTTGCAAAGGAGACAGAAGCGATGAGTGCAGACATGAATTCTGTAGCTGCTGCCAGTGAAGAGACATCAACAAATATAGATTCCGTTGCAAAATCAGCCCATGGAATGGGAGAAAAAATAATTTTAATCGCCGGGAAAACCGCCCAGGCAAAACAAATATCAGAACAAGCTGTTGAAAGAACACAGCAGGCATCGGACAGAGTTGCACCTTTGAGTGCTGCTGCTTTTGAGATAAACAAAGTTACTGAAGTTATTAGTGATATTTCAGGGCAGACAAATCTGCTTGCATTAAATGCTACAATTGAAGCTGCCCGGGCAGGAGAGGCAGGAAAAGGATTTGCAGTTGTTGCAGCAGAAATAAAAGAACTTGCCAACCAGACTTTTGGAGCAACCCATGAAATCAAGGAAAAAATTGAAGCCATACAAAATTCAACAAATGATACAACAACAGGGATTAATGAAATAACAGGAGTTATTGATCAGGTCAACAATATTGTTGCTTCAATTACACAGGACATGGAAGAACAGGCTTTGGTGACCGAACAAATTATTACAAGCATGAATGAAGCAGCTCAGGGTCTGGGAGAAGTAAATAAAACTATTTCCAAATCTTCTTTATCTGCAACAGAAATAGCAAAAGATGTTGATGGTATAAGTGAAGTATCCAGGGAGATGAATCAAAGTGCAGAAAGTATAAGTGATAAAGCAAATGGTTTGATTACCATGGCAGAAAATACAAATAAGCTTATATCAAAATTTAAAATATAAACAACAAAAGCTCAACACTGGTTCTATGGTTCAAATTTATAAAAAAAGGTTTTGATTTGGTTTTTCAGCAACCCCAGGAGGGGTTTCAAATATTTCATCAATGCAGGTTTTCATGTCATCCAGGCAGTTGTTGGAAAGAAGCTTTTTATTTATTTCATGGCAGAACTTAAAATTTGCAGAGAAGTATGGTGCCCACTTTTTGAAAAATTTTACTCCCGTAAACTCTCCAAAATGTTTTAAAAATAATTCAATCATTCGCAGGGCAGTATAGTGATAAATATTTTCATAACTTTTATGGTTATTTGTCCATTCAGCAAAAATCCATGGTTTTGCAATCGCCAGCCTGCCAACGGAAACACCATCACATAGTGTTATTTCTGCCATTTTTTCCATATCAGAGTAGTTAAGGATATTTCCATTGCCAAAAACAGGGATATTAACAGCTTTTTTTACTTTTGCAATATATTCCCATTTGGGGGGGCGTGTTCTTCTGTCAGGAGAGATGCGGGGGTGAAA
>Ga0256845_1000974_pt1 | contig 24487 bp, 26 predicted proteins | sample RiftiametaG_FD_189101 | JGI IMG/M metagenome (GOLD analysis project Ga0256845, IMG submission 189101) | Tube worm associated microbial communities from hydrothermal vent at the East Pacific Rise, Pacific Ocean - Riftia | ecosystem: Host-associated > Annelida > Integument > Unclassified ... | reverse complement strand
CGAGTATAAATATACACAGAGTTGGGGCATCGACTCTTAAGTGAGACATCGTAAGACCTGTTTTTTCAGGCTAGTGTTGTTTGAGCTTAGAATCCCCTGCCTTTAGGCATGGGGAGTATGTCAAAATAGCTTATATAGGAAATGTAGCTCTAGGGCATAATTTGGAAGTTTTTCTCAATGTATCAAAAAAATATTCTGATATTACTTTTCTGATTATTGGAGATGGTTCTGGCTTATTATTTTTAAAAGAGTATGCAGAAAAATATCAATTAAATAATGTTGTTTTTAAAGATAAGATTGAATGGAATAGATTAATATCTTATTATACTAATAGCTCGATATTATATGCCCAATTAGATGGAAAAGAGTATCAAATGGCTATGCCTTCAAAACTTTATGAGTATGCTTCTGTTGGATTACCTATAATATACGGAGGAGTAGGTTATGCTAACTCTTTTGTAAAAAATCTTGAAAATTCAAAGGCTATTAAACCAAATAGTATAAAAGATTTGGTATTAGCTATAGAGTCTATATTAAAATATGAAATTTTGATTTCTAAAAAAAATAGAATATTTATACAAAAACATTATATTAGAGAAAAAATTTCTAAAAAATTAAGTGTAATGATAGACAAAATAGTATATTAAAAGTATAGTGTGTTCTTTTGTTAAGACTACTTAACTCAAATAATTTACTCTTTCAAGAGTTAAATTATATTTTTTAGTTATAATAAAATATAAAATTAAAAAAAGGAGACTTTATGTCACTACCTAATCTAACAATTCCATTTGAGTTGCCAATTGATATTCCTCTGTTGGTTCATCCCGCAGTAGTTCATTTTGTAATTGCTATCCCTATAGTTATTCTTATGATAGAGATAATCAATCTAGGATTTAAAAAACGAGCATTATCTTTTCTCTCTCTCTTTCTAATGGTTGTTGTGGCTGTTGCAATGAGTGCAGCGTATTTTACAGGCTCTGTAGATGGCAAGGAGGCGTACTCATTACTTGTCTCAGAGGGACAAGCAGAACTCAAAGAGCATAAGCTTCTAGGTATCTATTTGGTTTATGGTTCTTTGGTTATGATTTTTCTAAAACTTTTATTTATGGCTTTCTCTAAAATTGTAGCAAGACTATTTTTTCTTTTGATACTTATTGGATTTATAGCTGTAACATTAAAACAGGGTAAAGATGGTGGAGAGTTAGTATATGAGTATGGTGCTAACAATAAAGCAGTATCTACTGTAAATGATAAGTTAGATGACCTCCAAGAGGAGTATGATGAGCTAGAGGAGGAGAGCAAAAATAGTGAAGCTGAAACTAAACTAAAAGAGCTTCAAGATAAGTATGATGCTCTAGTAAAGAGTAGCAAGGAGTCCACAGAGAAAAAAGAGGAAGTTATAGTAGATACTTCTAAAACAGAACCCAAAGAGGCTGTCGTTGAGAAAATAGAAGATAACAAAACAGAGGTTTCTGACTCAAATGACTCTAATGGTAGCTAATGAGTAACTTTTGAGTAGTATGGAGTAAAATCCATGCTACCATTCTATTATATTATTAAGTATCTTCTTATTTATCTTGTACTATATTTCGTTTAAAATAAGGATACATAATGAATAGAATCTTTTCACTCTACAAAAAAATTTTTGGTAATCAAAAATCAAATATTCCTGCCCTCTTCTTCTTTGGATTAGGGATATTTGGAATACTCACTCTTCTTAGTAGCTTTTTTACAGATTTTCTACTATTTCCCTTTGCTCTATTGGCAACTATAGCTAGTTTTTCTGCTGTTTGGTATCTCAATATTTTGGGTTCTTTGACAGAACAGGTTGGTAAACTTGAGACGACTATCGAATCACTCAAAGATAGTAATGATACTCTCCATAGTGAGCTTTTGGCTCTAACATCTCTCAGAAAAAATTTAGAGTTGTATGCAAAGGATAATCAAAAAGATTTCTCAAAAGTTCTAAAAGATATTAATGGTAGTTTTAGTAGATTGGAGAGTATTACAAAAGAGAATGAGAGAGTACTTGTAGCTAGAGTTGCCCAAGATTTGGAGTTTTTGGATACAAAAGAGGGGATGAGACGAGATGAGTATGAACGATTTATCAACAGAATTCCTAATAATCTAAAAGATAAATTCAATGAGTTGGGTTATGCCTCTTTTGATAAAGTAGCAGGGGATAATAAAATTGTGGATTACAAAGAGATAAAAAACATTGTACAATCGGTGGTCGCATAGTGTCAAAAAAGGATAGAGAGAAATGGAACAAAAGATACCAAAACAACCCTATCCCAGATAGACCAATAGAGTTAATAACTAACTATACCAATCAAGCCAAAATTGGAAGAGCTTTGGATATAGCTTGTGGGATGGGGCGACATAGTAAATATCTAGCCTCTGTTGGATTTGAGGTGGATGCGTTGGATATTAGTTCTGTAGCCATAGAGGAGATTAGTAATATTCCAAATATCTATCCAAAAGAGGTAGATTTTGACTCTTATGAGCTTCCAAAAGATAGATATGAGCTGATTATTTGTACTTTTTTTCTAAAGAGAGAGCTATTTCTACCTATAGTTGATGCTCTAAAGGAGGATGGGGTATTTATCTATGAGACTTTTGTCTATCACCCCAATAATCAGCAGAGACCATCAGAGCGTTCTTATCTTTTGGAGTCAGGTGAGCTAGAAGAGGTCTTTAGAGACAAGCTAGATTTTATCTACCTTGATGAGTACTGGTCAGAGACCATGAAGGGGCATAAGATGAAAAAAGTCTCTCTTGTTGGTCGAAAGATTGGCTCTTAATTCTCTAGTTTTAACTCAAATATATTATTACCATCTTGATAGTAGTAGTATAGTCTATATCCTAGTCGTTTTGTGACATTGTTTACAATATATAGTCCTAGACCAAATCCTGAGTTTCTTTTCTCTTCTTGTGTGAATGGTTCGAGATAGTACTCTAGTGGATGCTCTAGGCTTTTTCCTTTTGATGATACTTTTATAGATTTGCTATGGGTTGTTATAGTTGCATGAGAGTCTTCGCTATATTTTATAGCATTATCTATTAGATTTTTTACAGCTAGAGAGAGAAGTCTTCTATCTGTTGTCAATATTTCATCACTAGTTTTTATTGTTAGATTCTCTATATTACATAGAAGTAGACCTATACTTTCATCAATAATATCATTGATGGAGATTTTTTTTAGTTTTGGTTGGAAACTTTGTGTGGTGAGTCTCTCTATTTCTGCTAGTTCATCTATTAATTCATTCATTCTAGTAAAAGCACGAATTAGTGTTTTTTTGCTATTGCCATCTTCTACCATTTCTATTGCGATACGACCTTTTGTCATAGGTGTTTTGAGTTCGTGCATCATATTACGCATAAAGAGGTTTTTGGATTCTAGCAGAGTTTTGATATAGTGTATAGCATTATCAAAGCTTTGTGCTATCTGTCCTATTTCATCAGAGCTTTTATTTGTGATTTTGATATTCATATTGCCTTGTGCAAACTCTGAAATCTGTTGATTTAGTTTTTTTAGAGGTGATAATTTTCTTGTAATACCAATATATAGAAATACAAACAAAATAGCAATAAGTATAGCAATTAAAACTGTAATCTTGATACGGATATTTTTTGATTTTATATCTTTTAACATTAGATTAAATCCATATCTCTGTAGATATATATATCTAGCATCACCCACTGCAAAAATTTGCATCCGTCCATATACGGATTCACCTTCAAATACTACTTTGCCTTTGCTTAAAATAAGAAGGCGATTTGCATCAATAGCTACAGGTTTTACTAATGAGTTTTTATAAAATTTGTCTAATTCATCTAGGGTAGGGTTTAATTGGGCTGTTGATAATAGAGCATTTGAGATGAGTTGATAACGGGAAATTTCATCATTTTTTTGTCTTTCTTTGTCCCAAGAGATAAACATAAACAGAGCTGTAATAAGTAGAGATAATACTAGTGCAAAAAGAATATTGATAAAGGTATTGACAGATATATTTTTCATCTAAACTTTTTCTGTCAACAGATACCCTACACCTCGAACAGGCTTGATATAGGAGTTCTCTTTGTCTATATTAGATAGTTTATGTCTTATCCTAGAAATCATTACATCAATATTTTTTATAGAGCTATTATCATCAATATGTTCACTATCATATAGTAACTGTTCTCTCGATACTGCTGAGTCTTTGTGTTTTATAAGTATGGAGAGTATATCAAACTCTGCGGCTGTTAGTTCAAGCAATTTTCCATTGAATAGTACAGACCTAGCATTATTATTGAGTTCAAAACGAGATTTTGGTGCATCTGAATCGCTATTATTTATCTGAACTCTTCGCAAAATGGTTTTGATACGAGTTACAAGCTCTCTTGGGTCATAAGGTTTTGGCATATAGTCATCAGCTCCTCTCTCTAGGGCGATAACTTTGTCTGTTATATCATCTCTAGCCGATGAGACAATAATAGGAATGGTAGAGCGTTCTCTCACTTTTGGGATAACCTCTAATCCATCAATTCCAGGAAGAGTTAAATCCAAGATAATTAAATCAAACTCATGTTGAGTCAATAGAGATAGTCCAATATAAGGCTCCTCAGCAGAGATAACACTAATGTCAAACTTATTTAAGTATTCAGTCAAAATCTGAGAAAGCTCATAGTCGTCTTCAATCATTAATATTTTTATGATGGTAAATCCTTAGTCCGATAAATTGTTGGTATAATAGCATGATAGAGGTTAAAGTTACGCAGTTAAATATCATCATCATTGCCCACGAGTGTTTATTACAAAGGAGGTCTAAAAATGTTCTATCAAGGGAGTATATATATTTTTCAGAAAGGAGTTTATTATATACTAAATCTCGTGAACAATGATGATGATACTTTCTCTTCTTATGTTGAATTATAATCTATAATTGTTAATCATCAACCAATGAAAAGTTAATCAACGGTTAATGGTGTAGAGTTTAAAAAATATAGAAGTTTAAATTAAAAAGAATTTTAGTTTAGATATAATTGAAATAAATTATTAATATATTTTTTTAAATTTAAAGAAAGGTATAATATGAAAAATATAAAATTATCAATTATCGCTTTTATCTATATCGGAACTCTATCTTATGCAGGTGGAGAGTTCTCTACTATTACACCATATGAAAATGAAGATATAATAAATGCTGTTGAGGAGTCAGTTGTTGTTGAGCCAGTCACTGTTGCACCCAAGCATATCTCTCCACCTCCATCTATACCAAAAAAGATTGAATCAAAAGATATAAACCCAAGTGGTTTCTATGCAGGATTAGGTATTACAGGTGCTAGATATGATACTTCATGTAACTGTGCAACTGGAGCAGGAACAGATAATAGCGTAGCTATACTAGGGAGAGTTGGATATGATTTTAACAGATATATAGGGATAGAGGCTAGAGGATTGAGAACTATCGCTTCGGATGATGGTGCTGAAATTTCACATGCAGGACTATTTATAAAACCTATGGTTCCTATTCAAAAATATACTAATGTATATGGGTTAATCGGTGCTGCAAAGACCTCTACAAAAGGGGAGCTTCAAAGAGTTTCAGCAGAGGGATTAGCTCTTGGTGCAGGTGTAGAGGTTGACCTCTCTACGGATAAAGCAAAAGAGGGAAAATACTCCAGAGAGTTTGATGGTGAGGGAGACCAAGAGAAGGGGGTAGGGTTATTTATTGATTATGAGAGATTAATAGTCAAAGATAACTCACCTGATATAGATACCATCTCAGCAGGTGTTACTTATGATTTTTAGATAAAATAGTCACTTTTTATTTTAATTAAATCTGTTTTTTGATATTATTTTTTAATATACTTTAAAAAGGATTTATATGAAGAAGCTATTTCTATCTCTATTTATGCTTATTTTTCTTATATCTTGTGAAACAGGATACAAAGGAGAGATAAACTCTTCAAAAGAGGATAGTGTATCATTTGATACCCACAAAGAGCCAAAAGCATCTTATGTAGAGTATGCAGAGCCACTAGAGTCTGAATCTTTTGATGCAGAGTTTTCAGGTGGTGATGTAAGTGATGATTTGGATATTGGAACTATACGAGTTAGTGAGCAAAAAGATTCGGTTCGTTTGGTATTTGATACCTATAGATGGAATCAAACAAGTGAATATTTAGGTGAAAAAGTTGATTTTGTAGGCTCTTATAATTTTGATTACTCTCCTGAAAAACTACTGATTACTGCTACTGTAGATGGTTATCGTGCATTCTCTGCAAAATTCCCAACATTTAATAAAAATAGTTTAGTAGAGGAGATGTATTTTGATGAGTATATCGATGATAGTGGGTATAGATTTTTTATTAAGCTACGATATGATGCAGAGGTCAAGGTATTTAGTCTTAAAAATCCTGGTAGAATCGTTGTGGATATAACTGCAAATTAAGCTATTTGAAGTAGGGACTGACAAAGTCCCTCTATAGAGTTAAATTTTATCTACAACCTGTATACCTAAAATATCTAAACCTTTTTCTATTACATTAGAAGTGAGTTTAGAGAGTTGGAGTCTGCTTATTTTAGTTTTCTCTTCTACACCCTCTTTTAGTATAGGATTCTGCTCATAGAACTTCATAAATAGGGTTACTAAGTCATATAGATATGAGGTGATAGTGTGTGGGGTAGCATCAATAGAAGCTTTGATTAGAGTATCTTCGAACTTTAAAATCATTAGAGCTAATCTATGCTCTAGCTCATCACCTATTACTATATCTCCTGTGACCTCTGCGTTGTATCTTCTAAAGATAGATTGGATTCGTGCATAAGCATACTGCATATATAGAGCTGTATTGCCATCAAAACTTAGCATCTTATCCCATGAAAAGAGATAGTTGGACTCTCGGCTTATACTCAAATCGGCATATTTAACAGCACCAATACCAATAGCTGTAGCTACTCTATTTAGCTCCTCTTCATCATACTCATTTCTCGTTTTTATGGTCTCTTTTGCACGAGATACGGCTTCATCTAGTAGGTCTACTAACTTGACTGTACCACCATCTCTAGTCTTAAATGGTTTTCCACTCTTGTCCATCATTGTTCCAAATGCGATATGTTCTAATAATACGGATTTATCTACCATATCTGCTTTTTTGGCTATGGCAAATACCTGTTTGAAGTGTTGAGCTTGTCTTGCATCTACTACATAGCAGATTCTCTCTGCTCCAAGCTCTTTGGCTCTGAATCTTATCGCAGAGAGGTCAGTTGTGGCATATAGATAGCCACCGTCTCCCTTTTGGACAATAACAGGTGGCTTATCCTCTCCCTCTATAAATACACACTCTGCTCCATTTGAGTTGGTAGAGATATTCTTCTCTTTTAGGATTTTGATTATCTTTGGAAGTTCACTATTATAAAAACTCTCTGCTCTAACATCCTCTCGTGTTAGATTGACTCCTAGTTTACTATATACATCTTCACAGTGACCCAAAGAGGTGTCTATAAATTTTTTCCATAGATTTAAACAGTGTTCATCACCACTTTGAATCTTGACAACATACTCTCTAGCCCTGTTCGCAAACTCCTCACTTTGGTCAAATCGTACCTTTGCATCTTTGTAGAACTGCTCTAGGTCTTTTAGGTTTTGATTGGCATCTGCTCCCTGCTCCTCTAGGTAGGCAATAAGCATCCCAAACTGTGTACCCCAATCTCCTATATGGTTTTGGCGAATAACTTCATCTCCTAAAAACTCCAAAAGAGTTGCCAAGGTATCACCAATAATAGATGAACGCAGATGCCCTACATGCATCTGTTTTGCCATATTGGGACCTGAGTAGTCTACTACTACTCTCTGTGGGTTTTCTGTAAATCCAACTCCAACTCTGCTATCTTTCAAAACAGAGTTTGCCTGTTTGGCTAACCAACTGTTATCTAACCATATATTGATAAATCCAGGCCCTGCTACCTCTACTTTTTCTATCATGGTTTTTGTATCTATATATTTTATGATTGTAGTAGCTATCTCTCTAGGGTTTTTTCTTAGAATCTTAGCTAATCTCATTACTCCATTAAACTGGTAGTCTCCAAATTCAGGTTTGGTTGCATCCGATATAACAATATCTTTTGCTTCTATATTAGCATCTTCTAATGCTTTGCTTATAATTTGATTTAATTGTGATTTGATTTTCATTTATCTCTCGTAGGTTGAGTTGTAGGGTGGTGCTTTAAGCCCACCGTTTAGAATTCATAATGCTTATTTGGTGGGCATAAATGCACCACCCTACAAAGATTTAAGCTTTTTTAGCCGACTCTTTTACAGAGGTTACAGCCTCTTTAGCCTCATCTTTTATCTCTTTGGCATCAGCAACTTTCTCATCATCATCTTTGATAGCTTTTTTGAAGTCTTTAATCCCTTTTCCCATACCTTTTGCTAAATCAGGTATTTTTTTCGCTCCAAAAAGTAGTACTACTATCGCTAAGATAATAAGTAGTTCTGGCATACTTGGCATTCCCATGTCTGTTTCCTTTGATTTGTTTATAAAGGGATTATACTAATATTTTGTTAATTTAAAGTTTATGCTTGTCAATTTTACCAATCTTGTATCAATTTTTCTAATTCTTCTGTATTATATTTTAATCTTGAAGCATTAGCAATAGTTGTAAATTGGGCAGATGCACTCTCTATCGTATCGTTGATAATAACAAAATCAAACTCTCCAATAGCCTTAATCTCCTCTTTTGCATTCTCTATACGACCTCTGATAATATCATCTCTATCAGTAGCACGGGCGTATAGTCTCTCCTCTAATATAGATAGCGTTCGAGGTGTAATAAAAGCAGAGGTGACGAAGCTTCCCATTTTCGCTCTGACTAGACGGTGTCCTTGAACATCTATATCAAAGATTACTAGTTTTCCTTCGGATAGAGCCTCATTGACAGGTTTTAGAGATGTGCCGTAGTAGTTTCCATGAACGGTCGCATACTCTAGGAAATTACCTGATTTTATCCCCTCTTCAAACTCAGTGCGAGATACAAAATAGTAATCAACTCCATCTACCTCACCCTCTCTAGGCTCTCTAGTTGTTGTGGAGATAGAGAAGTAGTATGAACCTATCTGTTTACTAGAGTGTTCTATAATGGTGCTTTTTCCTGCTCCACTAGGTCCTGAGAGGACTAATATAGCTCCACTCATTAGAACTCTTTTGGAAATTCTATAGTGATATGAATTTTTGTCCCAAGAAGAAGTCTTCTTAGGTCATCTATTGGTAAAGCACTTAGTGTATCTGTAATTATCTCGGAGCTTAGCTTTTTGTTCTCTATCTCTTTTTTTGCTTTTCTCTTCTTTCTCTTTTTATTTTTTTTCTCTACTTTGGTATAGACTTGAGGAGCTGTAGTTGTCATAACATCTTCGAGTGATATATCTTTGTCTATCTCTTTGTCACTATCGAGAAGACTCTTTATATTTGAGATTTCATCTCCATCTAGTATCTTTGTACTCTTCTGCTCTTTTGGAGGGGTATCAAAATTGACCTCATTTTTACTATCCATATCTAGGTCAAGAATCTCATCTTTGAAATTATTATCTCTACTCTCTATCTCCAATAACTCATTGGTATCACTACTCTTTTTGTTATTGTCTATCTCCAATAGTCCACTATCTTTTATGGTGCTATCCTCATCTATATCTAGTTCAAATAGTTTACTCTCATCTTTTGCCTCTTCTAGTGATAGCTCCACTATACCTAAATCAGGGCTTTTCTCTATCTTTTTGAGTTTATCTCCAGATTGGCTAAACTCTGCTAAAAGCTCCTCTTCGGTGATTTTATCATCGATGAGAGTTATAGGTTCTAGCTCATTTTTTCTCTTTTTGACTTCAATTTTTGGCTTTTGGCTCTCTACAGTCTCCTCTTTTATCAGAGTTATAGGCTCTAGCTCTATATTATCCCTTTTTTTCTCTAAGATTTCATCTTCTATTAGATTTATAGGTTCTAGCTCTAGCTCATCTCTTTTCTCTTCGACTTTTGTTTTTTTACTCTCTACGGTTTTATCTTTTTTCTCAGATATATTTATTGGAGCTAAATCATCTTTTTTCTCTGCAATTAGCTTGTTTAGGTCTGTATACTCCTCTGTTGGAGGGTTCTCTTCTATCTCAATCTTTCTTTCACGCAGAACTGCTGAGACCTCCGAAGGTAAGAAGGGTTTTAGTATGGTTATATTGAATATCTCTGGCTTCTCTTTGTCATCTTGTGTATAGAATAGGACTCTTTTTGGAATATCTGAATTACTCAATAGGTTCGATAGCTCTTGAGTATATGACTCAAAATCTACAAAAACTATATCATAATCACTCTTTTTTAGTGCAGATATATCTTTTATCTCATCTAACCTTACGCTCTCTTTTCTCGCACTTAATGCAGTTAGTCGTGATACTACTGGATTACTGTTTACTAATAATATTTTCATTTCTTCTCCAAGTTTATAGCAAATGGGAAATTTTAGTATAATTCCTGTTTAATATAGTTTAATTAAGAATATTTTAAGCAATATCTCTCCTATCTACTATGCTCAAAAGAGCAGGGAGAAGGAGTAGGTCAACAACTAGTGCGACTACTAATGCAAAGGCTGTTACTATTCCAAAATTTTGGTTTGGAACAAAGTGTGAAAATGCAAAAATAGAGAATGCCATAGAGAGAATAATCGTGGTGAAGAGTATAGCTCTACCTGCATATCTTAGCACCTCATCAAAGGACTCCTCTATAGAGAGTCCCTCTCTTCTCGCATCAAAATATTTGATTAGGAAGTGGATAGTATCATCAACGGCTACACCAATAATAATAGCACCTGATATAGCTACCCCTATATCTATAGCAATCCCTATCCAACCCATTAGACCTACTACCAAAAGAACAGGTAGAATATTTGGTAGGATATAGACCCAAAGTAGTTTAATCTCTCTAAATATCAACAGCATAACTATAGAGACAAAAATAATAGCTAGAGATAGAGAGTAGATAAGTGTATCTGTTACATCTTTTTGCATATGTGCAAACATTTTGGTTTGACCTTGGATAGATGCAGAGTAGTCTGTTTTACTCCACCAATCCTCTATATAAGCCAACATCTCTAAATCTTTGGATGTGTTTACTATATCCATCTGTGCAGTGACTCTGAGTTTCTGCTCTTTTATATCCATTTTGTCATTTATCTCCATACCTTGTGGTAGAGATAGAGAGTATAGGAGTAGATATTGGGCGATGAGGTTTCTGTCATTAGGAATTGTTTCACTACGGTTTAGTACTCTATTGAACCGTTTTACTGTATCAACTAGTGATGAGATGTGTCTAGCTTCTGGGTATTTTGCCTGAAACTCCTGCTTAAATCTATCAACTGTTTCCATAAACTTTGGTTTTTTGATTCCATCTTTTTCTCTACTATCGACAATAATCTCATAAACCATAGGACCTGTTAGATTTTTCATTATGAACTCTGTAGATTTTCTAAACTCTACAGTTTTATCAAAGTATCTTATAGTATTGCTATCTACTTCAACTCTAAAGAGACCTATAGATAGGACAATAATAGCAAGAGAACTAATAGCTATAATTCTTCTGTTATTTCTAATAATAAATGCTCCATATTTGAGTGGTATCCTCTCTACAGTAGCCTTAACTAGCTCTTTTTTTATCTCTTTTTTTAGAATCAAAAGAAGAGATGGCATCCAGACTACAGATATGATAAAAGCCAAAACAGCTCCACTAGCCGTAGCAACTCCTAGAGTAAATATAGGAATAACTTTTGAGATAGTTAAAGTACCAAACCCTATAGCTGTAGTGAGTGATGTCAAAAATATAGGTAGAAAATTCTTCTGCATACTATTGAATACTGCTTGGTAGTTATCCATCCCCTCCTTTTTGTTGCTAATCCAAACGCTATAGATATGAACAGCATCTGCAATTCCGATTGCCACAATAAATACAGGTAGATTGGCCGTGAAGTTATTGAGCTTATATCCTAAAATAACCTGTACAGAGAGTACAGTTAAAAAGGTAAATATAACCACTCCCATAGGAATCAAAGAGCCACTAACTCTCCTAAATAGAAACAGTAATAGAACCATAGAGAGAAGTATAATTAGAGGTGTAAAGGTTGTCGCATCACTCTCACCCATAGTGATAAAAGCATGATTGAGTGGAGGCCCTCCATTTAACCAATACTTATATCCTGTTCGCTCTCTCTCGGGTGCTAAAATCTTATCTACAAGCTCCATAATCTCCATACTCTTGTCACTCTCGTCATTGACTTTTGGAGTTAGTCTAGCTGAAATCATGGTAGTAGTACCATCAGCAGAGATAAGCCCACCTACTATCAATTTATCATTTAGTGCTATCTCTTTGCGATTTTGAAAGTACTCAGGAGTAGCCTCATCAAGATTCTGTATAAAATCCTCTACAACTACATCATCGGGTTCATCAGGGGAGGAGTGAATATATTGATAGTTAGTTATAGAGTCTACTCTAGCTATATATTTCATTCTCCATAGCTCTTGGGTGATATTGTCTATACTCTGTAGAGCTTTTTTATTAAAGATTCCATTCTCATCTTTTATTGTGATGACTATGGAATCGTCATTACCAAATGTACTTCTAAAATTATCATACTCCGTTAAAATTTTTGAACCCTCACCAAACCATATTCTGTAGCTTCCATCTATCTGTAGATGTTTTAGATTTGATGCGAGTAGAAATACCACTATAGGTAGACCAATAGCGATAATCCATCTAAATTTTTGTAGAAAATTTATATATTTTCTCATGTCATTTTCCTTTTCAAAGTACTTTGTAATGCAAAGTATAGTAGGAAATTTCTCTTTTGTCAAGTAAAAATTACACTCTTTTGGGTAATATATCAACCTAATTAAGACTTAAGTTTATATGATAGGATAATATATGGTCAAAGATGATAAAAAGATAGATAAAAATAGCAAAGAGAGAGTCAAAAATCAAAGTGATAAAGTACAGATATGGGTCAAAAAAGAGAAACTAGAGTATGAAAAAGAGCTTAGACGACTTCAAGTAGAGCTTCTAAAGTTTCAGAACCATGTCAAAGAGAAAGGTCTAAAGATTCTGATGATTTTTGAGGGACGAGATGCAGCTGGTAAAGGTGGAACTATCAAAAGAATCACAGAACATCTAAATCCAAGAGGTGCTAGAGTTGTTGCCCTAGAGAAACCAACAGAGAGAGAGAAGACAGAGTGGTATTTTCAACGATACGCAAAACATCTACCATCAGCAGGTGAGATAGTACTGTTTGATAGGAGCTGGTATAACCGTGCTATGGTAGAGCCTGTGATGGGATTTTGTACTGAGAGACAGCACCATAAGTTCCTAAAAGATGCCCCTGCATTTGAGAAGATGATAGTCGATGCAGATATTCAACTTTTTAAATTCTACTTCTCCGTCTCAAAAGAGGAGCAGGGCAAGAGGTTTAAATCAAGGGAGAGTGACCCACTCAAACAGTATAAACTCTCACCTGTGGACAAAGAGTCTCAGAAGCTTTGGGATGAGTACTCATTGGCTAAATATATGATGTTATCTGCTACACACACAGAGGATGCTCCGTGGACAATTATCAAGAGTGATAACAAGAAAAAGGCACGAATCAACTGTATCAAGCATATTTTGAATTTTGTTAAGTACCCTAATAAGCTTAGCAAAAAAAAGATAGTAGTAGACAAAGAGGTAGTAGTATATGGTCGAGATGAGGCGATAGCTATGGAGAAGATGTTCAAATTTCAACCAACTAAAAAAAATAGTTAGAGTTTATGAGGAGAGAGATTTTAATATTCTCTATCCTCCAAAAGGACAATCTTAATATCAGAATGAGCAATATAGACAATACTTTTTCCACTCTTGGAGCTTATCAAAATTTTATATTTTACCAACTCATTTAGATACTTTCGAGCAGAGTTTGTTGATACATCATAATCAGTTGAAATCTCTTTTGCTGTAAATATTCTACCAGGGGTCTTAAGAGCCTTTTTGACTATATCTTTTTGTACGAAATTGAGTTTTTCACCTATCTTTGAGCCACTAAGTATAATTGCTATCTCCTCAAACTCTCGGCTCTTTGCTTGGAGATAACGAAGTAGCTCATCTACGGCTCTTAGGATAATCTCTACTTGGTAGTAGATAAAATATGTTAGGTCATTGTCATCTATCTCGCTATATAGGTAGCTCATACCATACTTTTTTGGTGCATCTTTTAGAAACTTGGAGATAGAGATATACTCAAAATAGTCAAATCCATTTTTGAGCATATACCAGTAGAATATCGCTCTAGCTGTTCGTCCATTACCGTCACTAAATGGGTGTTCGTAGCCTATCATAAAGTGTAGGATAATCGCCTTGACAATAGGGTCTATAAATACTGAACCATGCTCCCCATCATGCTGTTCATTGGCAAATCTACAGATTTGGGCTAGTCGTGATGGGATTTGGGTATAGCATGGTGGTTGGTGTACCACTTCACCATCCCTTCCACTACTGATAAATATCTCATTATCCTCTCTAAATCTACCAGGGATTACACCATTTTCACTAGTATTTAGAGTGGCTATTTTGTGAAATGAGAGTATCATATCTATGGTTAACTCCTCTTTTTTGACTATCTTTATCTCTTTCATAAGTAGATAGTTGTTTAGTATCATCTGCTCATCCTCTGTGCGTGGTTTTTTGGCGTGTGATAGCATATCTTTTGCCATTCGACGAGTAACAGAAGCACCTTCGAGTTGGGAGCTACTAATAGCCTCCTCCATTATGAGTGAAGAGATTAGAAAGTTCTGTTTTAGTGAGTTGTGTGGTACTATCCCTTGACGAGAGAAGTTTACTATCTTGTATAGTTTGGCTTGGAGTGAATCAGGGATACAGAAGTTAAATGGATGCTCCTCTTTGTCATATAGCTCTATATCTTTTAGCTTAAATAGACGTATCATTTTTGTAGCCCACCACGCCATCTGTGGATTATCATCTTTCTCAACACGCCAACGGAATTCATCCCAATATAGGTATCTACCCTTTTTATCTGTATCTTGATATTTTGTAAAATAGTTCATCAGCTCTTGATATTGACTATTTTGTCCTAAGAAATCGTGAATCTTATTTATATTTTTACTTGAAAAGTTAAACTCATTTGGGGCTACTTCGATTATTTTTTTTGCCATTTTTTCTACTTTGACGCAATTTTTTTTATTTGAGTTATTATAGCTTAGAATCACTTCGGTATCACTTTTGTGTGTAGATATAACACAAATAAATTAAATTATTCAATATTAATTAGATTTTATTAAAAAAAAATATAAATAGAGCTTTTTTATTATATAATAGTTGTTGCAAAAAGTTACAACTTTTGCATAAAATTAGGATGATATATTATGATACAAAAAGTTGATACTCTTCTAAAGGATTATTTAGAAAATGAGCTTAATGACTCTAGCAATATTGTTAATGATACTCTACTTGATTTTAGTTTCAAAGTGCCAAATCGAGACTGGATAAATAGTGATGGTTTTAGTAGTAGTCAAAACTGGATTAATATCTATCTATTTGAGATTAGAGAGAATTTGGAACTTAGGAGAGAGGGGTGGCAGAGAAGTCGTAATGGAGATATAGTAAAGAGCAAAAAAAATCCATACTTTGTTGACCTCTACTATCTGATTACTTTCTACAATAAAAGCAGAAATAGCACTATTGAACACCAATATTTGGAGTCATCACTTCTTGCTCTGTTTGATTTCTCTAATCTTGCTCCAAATCATATTGGGGACAAAGAACTTCTAGAGCAGATTACCATAGAGCTTTTTCCAAAACCCTATGTAGATGAACAGTTGGGTTTTCAACTTTGGAACTCACTTGACCAAGATGCACGACCCTATATATCACTCAAAATAACCGTACCACTAGAATCAAAAGTTTCACAGAGAGATACTATTGTGAAGTCCAAAGAGATTACATATATAGAGAAAGAATAGAATAACACAAAAATAGGAGGTGTTAAATGGCATATTCCACACCAGGTGTATATATAGAAGAGATTGAGATGGGTGCAAGACCTATAGAGGGTGTATCGACAAGTACTGTTGGGTTTGTTGGAGTTGCAGAGAAAACTGTAGAGAAACCAAAACCAATCTTTATATCAAGTTGGTCTAATTTTGAGTCATCTTTTGGAGGGTATACAGCAACTGCTCAATATCTAGCACCAGCTGTTTATGCTTTTTTTGCCAATGGTGGTAAGAGATGTTATGTTGTTGGTGTTGAAAAAGAGACTGATATTATTGGGAGTGATATTAATGGTACTCGTACAGGATTACAGAGTCTAAAAGAGATAGATGATGTTAGTATTGTTGTTGTTCCAGGGATGAGTGATAAAACTACTCAAGATGCGATGATTGCACATTGTGAAGATATGGGTGACCGTTTCTGTATTCTTGACTCAAAAGAGGGAGATGGTTTAGATGAAATCATAGCACAGAAAAATGGCTTGATGTCATCAGATAAAGGGGTTGGAGCTTTATACTATCCTTGGATTAGAATGAGTGCCAGTAAGACTTTATGGGAAAAGAGATTTATCCCACCAAGTGGAGCAGTAGCAGGAGTTTATGCTAGAAGTGATAGCCAACGAGGAGTACACAAAGCACCTGCAAATGAGGTTCTAAGAGGAGTTGTAGAGTTAGAGAGAGCTATTACCAATAATGACCAAGGTCCATTAAATGATGAAAACATAAACTGTATTAGAGCTTTTAAAGGTCGAGGCATTCGTATTTGGGGAGCTAGAACTATTGCACCAAAAGGCTCCTCGTGGAAATATATTAATGTTCGTCGGCTCTTTTTATATATCGAGGAGTCTATTGATGAGTCAACACAGTGGGTGGTGTTTGAGCCAAACAATGAACAGCTATGGGCTAGAGTAACACAGACTATCAATAACTTTCTACTAGGTGTTTGGAAGAGTGGTGCATTGATGGGAACAAATCCCAAAGAGGCGTTTTTTGTAAAGTGTGATAGAACAACAATGACAGAAGGTGATATTAATAATGGACGCTTGATTGCCATAATTGGTATCGCTCCAACAAAACCTGCTGAGTTTGTAATCTTTCAAATTACACAGTGGACAGCTAATTCAGATAACTAAAAGGAGAGATAATGGCTAAGAGAAATGACCCATATAGAGGGTTTAGATTTTTGGTTGAGATAGATGGACTTATCCAAGCAGGTTTTAGTGAAGTTACGATTCCTGATAGTTCACAAGAGCCTATTGAGTATCGAGAGGGGAGTGACCTTCCCACTGTTAGAAAATTGGCAGGATTGATAAAGTATGGTAATGTTGTACTGAAATGGGGTACAACAGATTCACTAGAGCTATATGAGTGGCGTTTAAGTGTAGAGGAGGGGAGAGAGGCTGAAGCTAGAAGAAATATGGCTATTCTCGTTTTAGACGAAAAGGGCGTACCCTCTGCTCGGTGGGAGTTTAGAGAGGCTTGGCCTACCAAATATGATGCACCTGACCTCAAATCAACTGGTAATGAGGTGGCGATTGAGACATTGGAGATTTCTCATGAGGGGATGAAGAGGGTCAAGGTTTAGATTATGGCACTACAGACAGAGTTTGAGTTTACACTACCACAAGGTTTTGTGGATGCAGAGGGTAATCTACACAGAAAAGGGACTATGAGATTAGCAACAGCAAAAGATGAGATTTTGCCACAAAAAGACCCAAGGGTCTTGAGCAATCCCTCCTATCTATCTGTGATTTTGCTCTCTCGTGTATTGACTAGTTTAGGTAGCTTGGAGGATGTGACTCCTGCTGTTATAGAGAATCTCTTTATACAGGATTTGAGCTATCTCCAAGAGCTATATAGTCGGATAAATGAGGGAAATATTGTCATAGAGACAAAGTGTCCCTACTGTAACAGAGAGCATGAGGTGAGGATAGATATGCCAAAGGGGTAGATTGCTACCCTCTTGATAAGATATACAAGGAGGTAGCGTTTATATCCTATCATCTTCACTGGAGTAGTAGTGAAGTTTTGGAGATGCCACACTGGGAGAGAGTTAGATGGTGTAGTGAGGTGAGTAGTATCAACCAAGAGTTGAGCCAAAAAGAGAGAAGGGTATCATTATGATAGAGAGAGATAACTCTTTGGGTGTGACTAAAAGAGTAGATTTTTTTAACTATATCTTTGATAGAGGTCTAAAACCTATGGGTGAGTACTACTCTCCTACAGTGATGATTTTTAGGAGAGAGGAGACCCCCTTAGAGATATATAATAGCTCAAAGAGAGAGCAGAATATCTATAACAAGATAGAGCATCATAGTCTCCACAGAGAGGAGAACTTCTCTACTACTCATACTGATATACACCATAATAGATTTTATAGTGATAAAAAAATATACCAAATCTCTCATACCCAAATAGAGCAGAGTGAGCATAAAAAGGTTCTCTATAACACCGACTACATTAGAAATAGGTCAGCTCAACAGAGTATAAAGCTCTTTTTTAATAGTGATAGAGTAGAGAAGATAAAAATCCACAATAGAGATAATTCAAAGGTAGATACTCTAATTATGGGTAAGAGGGAGAGCAGGGCTGTATCAAAAGATACCCTTTTAATATATCAAAAAGAGAGTGAGATACTCCAAACAGAGAGAATAAAAGAGATTGAGAAGAGAGTCTTAGAGAGAGTAGATGAGAAGATTAACACTATAGAGAGAGAAAAAACTATAAAAAGTGTTAGTAAAGAGGAGCGTTTACAACGCAAAATAGAGGAGAGAGAGTTCTCTGATAGAATCTATACTTCCGTTATGAGACGATGGGATAGAGAGTTAAAAAGAAAAGGGTATCTATATGGATAAGAGACAACAACTACTACTGACATATCGTTACCGTGTTGAGATTGCAGGGCTGTTTGTGGCTGGATTCTCTGAGGTCTCTGGACTTGAACAGGAGATAGAGGTAGAGGAGTATAAGGAGGGTGGAGTGGATTATGTGCATAAGTTTCCAACAGGAATTAAATACCCAAATTTAGTACTCAAACGAGGTATATCTGGTAGCTCAACATTAAGAGAGTGGTATGATACTGTATTAAAAGCTATAACCTATGGAGGAGTTCCCATACCAAAAGAGCCTCTAGTCTATATCGCTCTAATGGATAGTGAGGGGAATGAGAAGATGCGTTTTATGCTTAAGTTTGCCTACCCAGTGAAATGGATTGGTCCACAACTCAATGCTACTGCTTCTGAGGTTGCTATTGAGACACTAGAGCTAGTGCATGAAGGGTTGGTGGTAGTATGAGTTTAGATATACTAAAAGGTGGAAAAGCCCATTTTGTTATTTTGGATGGAAAGTACAAAGATAGCGATGGAGATATTCCTCTACAGTTTAACCCCTCATCATATAGTGTTGAGCAGAGCAATGAGTTTAGCCAAAAGAAGTTAATGGGGTTAAAAGGGGTTATAAATCAGTTTATAAATACTAAAAAATCTGATTTGTCACTAGAGTTGATGTTTGATAGTACTTTTGAGGGGAGAGGTGGAGATGTTAGAGATTTGATTAAACCTCTCTATAAGATTGTAGATATTGATAATACTCTACACTCACCTCCTCCATGCTCTTTTGTTTGGGGTGACTTCTCCTTTCATGGGATTGTCTCTAGTTTTAAAAAAGAGTTTGTCTTCTTTTTTGCTGATGGGACTCCTGCACGAGCAAAGGTCTCTATAGTACTAAAGCCCTATACCAAAGTAGAGGAGACAGCAAGAAGACAGAATCAACAATCCTCTGATATTAGTAAAAAAAGAGTTCTAGTAGAGGGTGATACTATATTTGATATGGCGTATAGAGAGTATAGAAATGTAGCTATGTGGAGAGAGATTGCTAAAAAAAATGGGATTGATGACCCCTTCTCTATCCCTTATGGTACAGAGCTTATTTTGCCATCAAAGGTAGATTATGAGTAAGCAAAAAGAGTATCTATCTAGTAGATATAGTAACTATCTAGCACCAGAGGCTATTGTTTGGGTTAATAATACAAAACTCTCTAAAGAGTGGCTCTATTTTACAAATTTGGAGGTCAACAAGAGTCTGGATGGGGCTGATATATTCTCTTTTACTATATCAGATGCGATTGATTTGGAGTTTGAATCTAAACATCATAATCTATTTGAGCTAGGTAAAGAGGTGGAGATTCATATCGGTTATGCTGATAGTCACAAGAACAAAAGTGAACTCTCCATGCTATTTAAGGGTCGTATTACCAAAGTAAATTGGGAGTTTAGTGAAAATAACTACCTTGATATTACTATAGAGGGGAGTGATAACTCTTTTTTACTTATGAAAAAACCATATAAAGAGTCCATAAGAGATGTCTCTATCTCTGAAGCAGTGAAGAGGATAATCTCTAAAAAGTATAATAGTATTTTTAAAAAGATTTTTATAGAGCAGACAGAGGTCAAGTATAAACAGATAGAGAATCAAGAGCAAAACGACTATCTCTTTATCAAATCGTTGGCTAAAAAGTGTGGATATGAGTTTTTTGTAGATGGCGATAGTCTTTACTTTCGCTCTCCACCACAGAGACAGAAGAGTCTGTTAACTCTTCTGTATGGTCAAGAGATATTGGGGTTTAAGCCTGAACTTAATGTTGAAAAAGAGGTCTCAAAGGTAAAAGTTGTAGGGCTTGAGATGTCTTCGGACAAAAAACCTATTGTAGGAGAGGCAACATGTAGAGATACCTCTGTAGGGATGAAGGCTATTTTAAAAAAGCTTGATGAGGTTGAGCATGTAGTAAAAGAGCCTGTCAAGAGTGCTAAAGAGGCACAAGAGAGGGCAGAGGCTATACTTCAAGAGCTTACTATAAGCTCCTCTCTCAAAGGTGAAGTGAAATCTATCGGTATTCCCGATTTGAGACCAGGGATTACTATCTCACTGCAGGGGTTGGGTAAACGGTTTAGCTCTGATTACTATATCCAAAAGGCTGTTCACTCTTTTGGTGAGCAGGGGTATGAGACTACTATTGAGGTGAGGAGAGTTAAAAGATGTTGAGTGAGTCTTCGATGATAACAACAGCAGTGGTTACAAATAACAGAGACCCCGATGATTTGGGGCGTGTCAAGGTTCAATACCCTTGGAGTAGTAGCACTGATGAGTCCTATTGGGCGAGGGTATCAACTCCTATGGCAGGGGACAGACGGGGGTTATACTTTATTCCAGAGGTTGAGGATGAGGTTATTGTGGCATTTATCAATGGTGATACTCAATCTCCTATTGTTATCGGTTCATTATGGAATCAAAGCGACAAACCACCTCAAGATAATAGTAGTGGCAAAAACGATATACGAAAGATTCGCTCTCGTAGTGGACATGAGATTATCTTTGATGATGGAGAGGGAGAGTCAAAATTGGAGATTGTTAGCTCAGCAGGGCATAGAGTGATATTTGATGACTCCAAAGGTAGTGAAAAGATAACAATCAAAGATAGTTCAGGTGGCTCTATTGAGATGGACTCTATAACAAATAAGCTATCTATAAAGAGTGCTATGAAAATCTCTATAGAGGCTACTCAAATAGATATAAAAGCATCAGCAGAGTTGGTTCTACAGGGTGCATTGATAAGGATAAACTAGATGGGTATGCCAGTAGCAAGAGTGGGAGACAATACAGCTCATGGAACTCCACTTAGCCCTGGACCGGGGAGTTCAAATGTGTTAATAGGTGGCAGACCTGCATGGCGTGTAGGGATAGATACTCATATCTGCCCACTTGTCACGGGTACAGTTCCTCACGCTACGGGTTTAGTATTGGTAGGAAGTACCACCGTGCTGATTAATGGTGCTTTTGCTGTAAGAGTAAATGACCAAATTGTGGAGAGTGCGCCTCCAAACTCAATTGTATCTGGAGATGTAACCGTACTGATAGGATAAAATAATGAATAGAAAAATTTTAGGAACAGGTTGGAAGTTTCCCATCAGTTTTGATAGTGGAGAGGTTGAACTTGTAAAAGAGGATGAGGATATAAGAGAGGCTATACTGATTATACTCAATACAGCCACAGGTGAGAGGGTTATGCGTCCCAAATTTGGATGTGGCATCCACAACTATCCCTTTTCAGTTATCAATAGTAGTAATATAATGATGATAGAGAGTGAGATAAGAACAGCACTAACACTATATGAACCAAGAATTACTATTGAAGATATTCGTGTCAAGGTTGATGATAAAGAGGAGGGTAGACTTATGATAAATATTGATTATAGGGTTCAATCCTCAAACAGTCGATATAATATGGTCTATCCATTCTATTTGACAGAGAAAGGATAATCGATGTATAAGAGAGAGATTTTAGAGAAGATAAAAGAGCTACAACCTGCCTATCTACCTAATTGGAATCCTGATACAAAAGACTCTGCGTGGGCAGTAGCAGAGCTGTTTTCTGATATGATGAGTGAGCTAAGAGAGGAGTTTGATAGAGTTCCTCATAAACTATTTGTCTCATATTTGGATAGGTTAGGATATAGTCAAAATCCTCCTCTACCTGCCAAAGTTCCTGTCTCATTTCTCTTGGGTGAAAACTATAGAGGTGGAGGAGTTGTTATTCCAAAATATACAGAGGTCGCTACCAAATCAAAGGTTAGTTTTGAGACAACAGAGGCGATAGTGGCTACATCTGCGAAGTTAACTTCACTTATAGATATTGATGATGAGTATATAACAGATAACTCCAAAAAGGTGATAAGTGGTGAGGAGATGGAGATTTTTTCTCACCAGAAGAGTGAAAATTTTATCTATTTTGGAGATGATAATCTATTTGATATTCATAAGAGAGAGGGGAGTGATGCTGGACTTGAGTTTACTGTTCCTAAAGTTAAAGGTAGTTGGAAATATTTTGGCAAAAATAGAGATGGTAAATTGGGTTGGCTCTCTTTTAAGCATCTAAAAAACGATACTAAATTAAATAAATCGACTCCTTATAGAACAGTCAAAAAGATTATTAATGGTATAGAGAGTTATTGGATTCGAGTAGAGATAGAAGATAATACTCTGCCTAGCTCTTTTGAGATAAATTTTAGTAGTCGCTCCAATATTGATATACTCTTTCATAATAATTCACCTATACTTTTAGATAATACTATCTACCCTTTTGGTCATATGCCACAGATTAATGATATTTTCTATATCGCCTCTAGGGAGGCATTTTCCAAAAAGGGTTTTGAGATTGAAGTTGATTTTGGTATAGATAATAAGCTCCTCTCATGGGAGTATTGGAATGGAAAATCATGGAGAAATCTAGCAGGAGGTAATCTATTTAAATCTCCTATAGATATGACCCCTACAACAGTAAATGGTGAAGAGAACTACTGGATAAGAGTTAGGTTACTAGATAACAGTTCATATGTCACATATAGTTGTAATAGTTCCAAACTAGAGCCAAAGTTTACTCCTCCTACAATCAATAGTCTAAAGATTGATGTCAAGAGGAGAGCAGTAGCTGTAAAACCTAAATATATTTTTCACTATAAAAACCAAGAGTATATAGAGCCTCCTTTTATAAAAAAAGTTGAAGAGGATAAATCTCCTACTCTCTATTTGGGTTTTGATAGAGCTTTTGAATCGGGGCTTCTCTCTCTATATATCAAGATGAAAAATGAGAGTCAGAACTCAAGTAACACTCTAATATGGCAATACTATGAAGATAGTAGATGGTTAAATCTAAGCGTCAAAGATGGAAGTAGTGGTTTTTCAAAGAGTGGTTTTGTTCAATTTATTGCACCTATTGGGCAGAAAAGAGTAGATAGATTTGGTCTCTCTAGGTACTGGGTACGAGTAGTATTTAACACTCCTGTTCAAAAGAGGGTAGTTGAGGCTATCTATATGAATACAGTTGAGGCTAGAGAGAGTAAAACTATCAATAATCAGCTACTAGGCTATAGTGATGGTTCAGGTTCTCAAAAATTTACTATCGAAGATATACCTCTATTTGAGCTAAAACTTTGGGTTTTAGAAGCAACACTCCCTGATGGATATGAGGGGTATAGAGATAGATTTGGTGATGGGTATTGGGTGTTGTGGTCTCCTATCCAAAGCTTTGTCAACTCAACTGCATCCCAACGAGTCTATATGGTGGACTCCTCTTTGGGTGAGATTTGTTTTGGCAACAATAGAGAGGGCAAGATACCACCATTAGGTGAGGATAATATCAGAGTTAGCTACCGTATTGGTGGTGGAGCTAGAGGAAATCTACCTGCTAATGAGATTGATACGCTAGTTGATACTGTTGCTTATGTTGATAGTGTTATTAATCATGTCGAATCCTCTGGTGGAGCCGATTTGCAAAGTGTAGAGAGTCTAATGAAAATCGCTCCACAGAGGATAAAACATAGATATAGAGCTGTAAGTGAGGAGGACTACTACTATTTGGTACTAGAGGCTTCAAGTAAGGTGGCAAAGAT
>Ga0256845_1000973_pt1 | contig 24490 bp, 19 predicted proteins | sample RiftiametaG_FD_189101 | JGI IMG/M metagenome (GOLD analysis project Ga0256845, IMG submission 189101) | Tube worm associated microbial communities from hydrothermal vent at the East Pacific Rise, Pacific Ocean - Riftia | ecosystem: Host-associated > Annelida > Integument > Unclassified ... | reverse complement strand
ATGAATATTTTGATGACAATAACTGGTTAGGCTTTAGGGGAAGAGAGCTAACAACAAAAGAAGCGGTAGAACTTTGGGTTACTGATAAAAAGAATTTTATGATTATATCACAAAAAAGGAACTATGAAGGAAAGTTGTAAAATTAACCCCGCTCTTTTTAAAGTAATTGATGGCGGAAAAGTGTATGATAGAGACGCAGTATTGAATCATATTGTTAAAGTCGGGAAAACCTACCACAATCCAGACTTTAATCTCAAAGGGAAAGATATAGAAACAGTATTAAGGCTTTGCATATATTTTTTTGAGATTATTCCAGAATATAAAAAATATAACATTGAAATGGGAAAAGGAGTTTTATTAATCGGCCCAACCGGATGTGGCAAGACGACAATTATACAAATATTTTCTAGAATTCTAGGTGGGAATTCCCTGACCATTCCAATTCATCCAAGTACATCTATTTCAAATGATTATTCTAAAGATGGTCCAAAAGCAATTGAAAAGTACTCAGGAATAACTAAGAAAACATATTGCATTGATGATTTAGGTATTGAAAAGCCATCGATGTATTTTGGAAATAAAAAATGTGTCATATCGGAGATTATTCAGTGTCGGCCAAAAAATAAAGCAATAACATACGCTACATCTGATTTATCTTTGGAAGAAATAAAAGACAGGTATGAACCAAGAATAATTTCGAGAATGAGAGAGATGTTTAATGTCATTAATTATGATATTTCATCACTTGATAAAAGGAAGTAGGACAATAAAAAAAACTAATAGATACCAAAAAAAACTTTTCCCTAAAGCCGTTTTGCGAGAATGGAATGAAGCCAAAACATATACAATCAATATAGAGTGGATTAGATTTTATATCTAAATAAAAATCAACTATTTAATAAATATCTATAAGGCAAGAAGTGGCTTTGTGTATACATTTTCATTCGTCCCTCTGAAAACATGCTACTCAACCGTACTTGCTCCCCATGGTCGAATAAAAACAAAACAATATGAAAAGAAATAAAATTATACCAATTAGAGTATCAATACTAGAGAAAGAAAAAATTGAAAAAAACGCAAAAAAATGTGGACTAGATTTGTCTAAATACATTCGTAAACAATGTATCGAAAAATCACCTGTATTTATACCGAAGGAAGTTCGAGATGAAATGAAAGAACTCAAAAAAATAGGTCTAGAAATTACTCGAACACTAAATCTTTATCATAAAAAAAGAAAAAAATATTCATTCTTTCATGATCGTTTAAGAAGAATTAATGCGAAAATTAATACGTAAAAAATGATTCTAACATCTCATTCAATCTCACCCATCAACAAAACAATTGATTATTGTTTACAGCCTTGTAAAATTTCGAATGTGCTTTATACTGACGGAATTGACACTACTGGATTATCTTTAAATAATAGCGAGAACCATAACACTTCAATTGTTAAAGAAGAATTTTTGCTTTACCAAAATGAACGATTAAAAAAACCATATTTATCTTTAATTATTTCGCCTGAAATAGATTTAAACAATACTAAATTAAAGGAGGTTGTAATAGACACATTGAAAGAAATGAAACTAGACAATCATCAGGTGATCGCTATTACTCATGAAGAATTTAGAGGTAATAATGAGGATAAAACCCCAGTTAAACACGTCCATATACTTGTTAACAGAGTTGATTATAACGAAAAAACGTATAACGATAGTTATATTGGTCTAAAAGGAATCAAGGCAATCAGTAAAGTTGCAGTAAAACACAACTTAAAAGATGTTTACAATACTAGAGATTATAATTCTAAAAATGTTTCAAAGCAGAATAGTGAATTTCATTCTAAGAAAAATCTTCTAATCAATGAGTTAAAGAATATCACTAATTCAATTATATATCGTAAGTCAACACTTTCTATTGATGACATTTTTCAAGAACTTAAAATTGAACATTCAATAGATGTGCAAGTTACACAGTTTAAAAATGGTCGTTTTGGAGTTGTTTTTAATAAGGATGGCCATTCAATTAAAGCAAGTCAAGTGTCAAGATTTTTAAGTGTTATTCCTAATGAGAAAGGTTATAAAGCAAATAAAAAACTGCAGCCTATTCTCGATTCGCACTTGATTGAATCTAAGACGAATAAACCAAGAAAAACGGAGAAAGAGATTAAAGATAGTTATCTTGAACACAATGATATGGGTAGACTTGCATCTGAGTTAGTAGAATTAACAGCATTCTTAAAAAGTAATCAAAGAAAAAAAATAGACGAAGATGATCCGGAGTTTTTACGCAACAAAAAATCAAGAAAGAAGAAACAACTTGGGTTTAAAGTTCAAATATAAATTGATTACTATTTAATTAATCAATATTTATTGGTTTATCAAAAAATTAAAAAGTGTTAATTGTTGAATCTAAAAGACAAAAGGATTATCTTTTTTTCGCCATCCATTTTCTGTTTTCACATAAACAAGACTTCCTACAAATCGTACAGTCTCATTTTTAGGAAATCGTAATAATTCATAATCTAAACTTGGCACGTAATTGGGGGTTTTATCATAAGTTTTAAAGTCTTTAAAATATCGTTTTCGATTAGTGCGACTGACAAAAACCATTCTGTCTTTTAATGATTCTACTTCAGCTTCATACTCTATAATATACCCCTCCTGTCCAAACACCTTCTGTTCAAACCCATTGGTTTTTTTAAAATCAATAAGTTTTATTCCCTTGTTCGATTTATGGTAAATTTCACTTCTAAAATCTGCACTTACTGTCGATTCTTCAGGTATATTAGAGCAAGATACTAGACTCAAAAAAAGAATTATGAGCGCACCAAAACTTATTTCGTTATATACTTTCATTTTTCTACCATTTAATTGGAATGTTTCTCAATTCAAGATATTTATAAATTGCTGCCCATGAAGAAATTGTTATATCTTTTGAGCTCATTACAAGTCCTATATGACCTATTTTTTCTGTTCCTGGCACTACTCCTTGGATTGTTAAACTAATTTGTACAGGAGTATCTGTGAAAATAGTACTAGGACCTGTTCCATTTGACACTTTCAAAGCTTTTCCTAAACCATCAACTACTAACGTATTGTTGAAATTATATTTAATTCTTTGGTTTAAACTTGATTGGGTTGCAATAATGATTAGCTCTGCACTTTGTCCTCCTCTATTTCCTTTACAACTTAATACTTTGAAAGTGTAAAAACTCCACGGAGACTTTATTTTTACATCTGAATCATCACTCAATGCTTCGCAAAATTGCTGTTTTTTTAACGCATATTTTGTTGAGTCTTGCACTCTATTTTCTTCGTCAGACAAATTTTGACTCGTTTGAGAGAATGCTAAATTAAGGGTTAATAAGAATAGTAATGATATTAATATTTTCATAATTAATTGTTTTTTATTGAACAAATATATAACTAATCAACCGTATGCGGTTGTAATTTACGATTTTTTTATTCGGAATTTCGTTTTAATGGAAAAGTCAACATTCAACAAAGAACTTGGACAATTTATTCGATCAAAAAGAAATCAATTAAACTGGTCTCAATCTCAATTGGCTTCGGAATTGGGTAATAATTCGCAAAACATATCAAGAATTGAACGAGGAGAACTAAGCCCTACTCTTTATTGGATAACAAAATTGGCAAGAGCTTTTGATATGACTTTAGCTGGGTTTATTTCTGAATTTGATCAGTCTATTCATAAAAATTAAAAGTATCAATTGTTTATCTCCATTTTTGTCATTTAAGTAACAAGACTCTAAAAACTCGATCAGCTTTCTTTTAAACATTGCATCTTAAACTTTATCACAATTTTCACATGCTCCCCCCTTTTATTCTGGCATTGTAAATTCAAAATTCATACTTAATACATTATCAAAATTAAAAAACTTAAAAGGTTTCACTTTTACATCAGTTAATTTTGATAAAAGGGCAGTCTGTACAATAACCTGCCATGCTTCAAAATACTCAATAATTTCATCTACTTCTATCTCAAACCCTGCCAATCCTTGTTTCTTTTTATACAAAATAAAAGCATATAAGAAAATAGTCCATTCATCACTGTCTTCTATTTCCATATCCATGTCTTTTTCTTCTTGGTCAAATTTCCAAAAATTTAGGAATTTCAACGGAATATCAGCTGATGTTGCTTTTTGATTTTTTGAAATATATTCGATGCTCTTTTTGACTTTGTAATTCATTTTTTTCAATTTATTTATTTTATCAAAACAAATATAATAATAAACGGACATATATGCCTATGTAAAGAGAGAAATATTTACCAAATTGTGGCGTGACTAAAAAAGAAGAAAAATATTTATTCGATTTAGGTAAAAAAATAGAAACTTTATACCTGAAAAGCTTCACAAGCCAAAATGAGTTTGCTAAACGTGTAGAGTGTGATGCACGAACAATTCGAAGAATAATCAGAGGGAAACAGAATGTATCAATACTTCTTTTACTTAAAATTTCTGAAGTTTTAGAAGTTGACTTGAAGGAGTTGTTGTGAAAAATTCTTCAAATCTAACTCATTTTCAATTTCCAATAATGAAAATCAAAATAAAGTAACACACAAGCCTCTAACATTCTTTGTGATTTACTAAAACAAATTGTCTTTCTTGCTAATCGTTTAATATGTGTACGTAATGTCAAATTACCTCTTTCTATGTGATTATTTGAATAACGCGTTGTATCATGCGTAATTGGCTGGATTAAATCCAAGTAGGTTCTAAGTTTATCTGTTATAATTTTCTTTGGGTTGAGTAATTTTACTGAATCAATTACTTGTTTCAAATTTTCTTTACCTCTTGACCCAAAAGCAACATTTACAATACAATTTGTTCTACGATTCATTGCATACGTAATCCAACAATAATTTGAAGGATGATTTCGACCAATGTACGTCCACATTTCATCCACCTCATACACTTCATTACTTTCCATATAAAATGGCCTTGTAATATTTGATGCTAAACTAAGTATTCTCCGAATTATTGTTCCTTGAGAATAACCTAAAATTCTTGACATTGAATTAATTCCAACCCCCTCTGCATTCAATACTTTTATATTTCTATCATCTGTATTGTCATAAAGTTTATACGAATAAATATCTTGCTGATACTTATTACATGTTTTACATTGGTAACGTTGTTTAAACCCTACCTTTCCCTTTCGTATTAAGGCTTTACTTGAACATTTTTTACATTTCATTTTATCTCAGGTGCAAATTGAAACACAAACTTAAAAAAATTCTTTTTAAGAACTTCTAAGACACTTTCTCTATTGTAGACTTACAAGACTATCAAAAAAACAAACGGCCACATACTTATACCTTACTGAAAAACAAATGTTTAACCCTATGAAATAACCAAAAGTGCAAATTGGAGCATTACCCATCTAAGGTTTCGTTTTTGACTTTCTTTTTTCTTGCTCTTATTGTTTTCCACCAGTATGAAAATATTAAGTACCAAATCAACGTCCAAAAAATTCCATTTAGAACTAATGAAGCTATTGCATATGGACCATAATAGTAACCAAAATCAAAAGGGAAATAATGAATTATATCAGACCAAAAACCTATTCGCCCTCCAAAACCTATAAGATATGGAATTAAGAATCCTTCAAAATAAAAGTATATCAATAAAAATAGAATGACTGCAAAAACTCGTTTCATGAACGGTACCTTATTAAATCAATGAGAACTTCTTCTCTATACGTTTAGCATTAATATAATCTCTAAAAGCTTTTTGTCTTGGTCTTAACTGATCAGGTTCAGCATCAATATTTTCTAGGAAACAATAAACTAAACCATTTTTGGTAATAGAACAACCTGGAAATTTCAAAAGCTTAGTCTTAGGGGCAACCATTTCAAAAAATTTATTGGAAAACCACATTTCATTGGCGGCAAGCAGCCAAAAATCTTTCAGCAAGGTTTGTCTACCATGATTGTTCAGAACATCTATTATTTCTCTGTCCCATTTGTCTCTGGTTTTAGGAAGATTTTCAACTCCACTTTTTCCAAATACTCCATAATCTGAAATACTTTTATTACTCTGCCAAAATACATCCCAGTAGTTATATACATATGCGCATACAAACCCATTCATAACGCTGAAATCTTCTATTAATGTCCGATCAAAATTTCGATCGCAAACTTTCCATGTAAACGTCAGAGGCGTATTTTCACCTGCGGGGTAGGAAACTGTAAGTTGCTCATTATTTTCTCCTCTAAAAATAATTCCTTCATTCCGCTCTATTTGCTTCAAGTCTTCGAGAAATTCCTGTTCATCGAAATTATTTCGATCACTGCTCTCAACTGTTAATGGAATAAATCCGAACAACTTATTTCGAACTATATCTCTTAATATATTAGACCAACTTGTCTTACTTTCAAAGCAAATTTTTATAGCAATTTCATTTTTCATATTTCTTTTTATAAGATAGATTATTCCACTACAAAAAAATTAACATCTACACCTTGTTCCTTTGCGTATTCAGTTATTTTATCAAAAAGCTTAAGTTGTTCCTTGCTTTTAACACCAATATCCAATTGGACAGCTTCAATTTTTCGCCCATCGATAGTCGTACCAATTGATTTCTTTAACTTATCAATTGCCTTCTTGTACATTGTAAAACCAGGCTTTACCCCATTAAATGTTTTTAACTGTACTCCGAGTCCCTTTTTAAAGTAATCTATTGTTGGAAAATAACCATTTCTAAGTTTACCTACCCATTCATATCCTTTGTATTTAGTAGAAGCTAATATTCTTTCTAAAGTATTCCCTCTATTCTTGTTCCCCATTTTCCAAGCTTCTTTTATTGATTTTGAAGCGCTGTTGGTGAATTTCGTATTTGCTAATTTATGTATTCCTGATACCGTTTGACCGATAGCAACAGCCATTGCTGCTCTATTTGATATCCTATTTAAAGCATCTTGGACCATTTGTATTTCTCCCCAATATTCAGTCCAAGTCATTCTTCCAACCAAATCATCTGGAGATAAATCTTTTAATTCGCTTTTCTTTAAATCCGTGATATCATACAATTCTCCATCATGCGACACCCACCTTTTTTCTGATAAATATGGGTAAAACTTCTCTCCCGGATCATCTGCATCACTCCATGCATACATAAAGTTCCAATTCATCCCTGTCGAATGATCTAACCATATTGCAGCCCAACCATCTCCACCAGATGTAGCTGTTAGCGTATAATAGTTCCAATAAACATTTCCATAAAAACTCGTCGCAGTACTTAAGCTTTTAGGGCTGATTGGTTCTAATCCTTCTAGTTCAATTTTTGAAATCACTTCATTTCCTGAAAACTGATAAGGGCTGTAGAAAGAATATTTTGATGTTAAGGGATCCACTGCAAAGAACCTACCTATCCTAGGGTCATGCATTCTGTACTTGTAGTTTATTGAGTTTCCTTTCCCTTTCACCTCGTCGTCCATTTCTTGACCTTGGAACCCGTAACGGTATTCACCTTCATCAACTGTATTCAACGGATTAGTTCGTCCATCCATTAACATACCGAACGGGTAGTAATCAGAATAACTCACCACATCTGCAGAATATACAGTTGTACCATTATCATCAAAGGACACTTTACGGTCAGTAATTACCTCCAATACATTTCCTAAATGATTTGATAATTCATAGCGTTTATTTCCTACATTTCTATTGGATTTATCATAAGAAACCTCTTGAATATTTTGCCACGTTAAACCTGTCTCTATTTCAAGATTTGGTCGATAATCAATCGATTGACTAATAATCGCCGTTGTAATTATATCATTTCTATTTTTTGTACCAAGTCTAGATGAACCATAAATCATAAATTCACTGATTTCATACTCATCCGTATATTCTACAAAATTAGAATTTGGTTGATTGTCTGCTATTTTTTGGTCACGTTTATAAGTCGCTAAGACGTTTCCTTGCGCATCATAACTATAATATGTTGTCGTGATATCGGTGTGATCACTATTGTGGTATACAATTTTTGCCACACGCATATCCATCGGGTCATAGATGAATTTTAAATTATCCTTCCCAGAAGCAGCTGTAAAAGTAATTTTCTTTACTTTTCCTGTCACCGTCCATTCAATTTTCTCTATATCCTCCTGCAAATCTTTTGTTAATTGTCCCGAAGCATCGTACTGATAGTTATTTGAGGCTTGACCAGGTGCAATATCGTCAGCATAACTTACTGGAACTGAAACATCATCAGATACATTTGCTAAACGATTAGACTCTGTAGGAAGAGTACTTGTAGAACTAGAAGTCGAGCTTGTATAATAACTATAGGTGAAATCATCCATAAGTGAACCATCTGCACCTCTTCTTGATAATGTTAATAGGTTACCATTTTTATCAAAACTATACCTTGTTTGGTATCCTCCATTATTAAATGAAGTTGTTGTTGAAGTAAACTCATTACTTGCAACTAGATTCTGATCTTCATATACATCCATTGCTTTTATGCGTTGCAATTGATCGTACTTATAATTATTTCCTAGAATATCTAATGCAGACTCATAATCATCACGTAGAGCAGTAATCATATGCGTGATATTTCCATTGTACAAACTCCCCATTGTACCAGCTCCATTTATTGAGGCTAAATCAGTGGTGTTTGCAAAAGATAAGTCTAAAGCTGTGTTGTTATCAATTGGTGAATAATCTCCATTGTAATAACCGAGATTATACCCAAAAGCATCAATACCAAAAAAACCATTGTTACCTGAAGAACCATCTTTTCCAAGATCTCGTGATGAAACCAGTGTAGAAGAATTCACCCCTTTAAGCCATCCTTGTAAATTATAAGCATAATCCATCCCTTGCACCTTATCCTCACCGATTTCAACTCGAGCAAGAGGTCCGTGAAGGTAATAGAAATACTTAGCATCCATATCCCACGTTATTCCACTATCATTACTTGTAAAAGCGCGAACAATTCTGTTGTTATCATCATAATGGTACTTATGTCTGAATTCATCTTCTTTTCCTTTTTGATAAATCAATTCATTTACATTTCCAGAAATTAAATCATAATCATACTCAACAACTTTATTCTGTTGGTTTAGATTTTCAAGTAAATAATTGGTAGTAACAGCTTGAGTTACATTTTTGTGAGCATCATAACTATATGAAATTACTGTTTGAACTTCACTTCCACTGATTATACTACCAGATGAATTATAATCTGCTTGACGATGTAGGATCGCTCCAATTGTATTTCTTAAATTCTTTTGCTCATTGCCTTCAAATGAATTCGCAATTGTTGGATCTACCAAATAACCTTCTTCATAAAATGTAAGGGTATAATCTAACCTTTGACTTATCGGGAAATCATTATCCTCTACATTTGCCTTTAAATATTCGTAGGATTCTCCAATAGGATCATTATTTGCATATTGGGAAGGGAGCAACATTTCCCCTGCCTCAACAACACGCCCTAATTTATCGTATTTTGTATAAGATGCTTTATTCTCTTCCAATTGTCTTGCATTTTGAGAATAACGAACCCTATAAAGTTTATCTAAAATAAATTCACTATGACCTCCATCTGGAGTGAATTGAGCAATTAAAGTATTCAAACCATTGTATTTATAACGGGTTTCCATTTTATGAACAGGATTACCTCCATTCCAAATACCATTGGCATCGTAAGAAGCCGGAAGTATATCAACTCCCTGAGGTGGTACTGTTTGTATTAAATTACCCGCTAAATCATAATAATAAAGTGTGTATTGGTATTCTTTTAATAAATAGGACATACTAAAGTCTTCATCAATAGAGCCTATACACGTTGATACAGATTCATTGAATTGATTTTGTAAAACATTCATCATATTTGAATAAATCATAAAAGCATCAATGGAAGACTGTCCATATGTAGCGTCAATACAATTTTCAACGTAATTAGGCAGTGTATACGAAAGTCCTTCAAAACCATTTATGGTATTCTCCTCAAATGAACCAATTTTAAGACACGGCGCTTGAGCCGAAATAACGTAAGCTGTCCCTGTATTTCCATTTGAATATAGAACATCAAAAAGAATAACATTTTGGTAAGAATCGTCAGAATTTGTTACATATGAATTTAGCTTAACAGGATTAGAGATGGATACTACGTGAGAATATTGATTTGGGTCAACGTAGTTTTGATTATTTGGATCATTCGGATCAACAAGAACATAATCTACATACAATTTAAAGTTACACCCTCCAAGTTCACTATCAACTCCAAAAAAGTTGTAAAACGTTCCATCTGAATTAATCGCAAGCTCAAAAGTATAGCCTCCCGTTAAATTACATGGATTAGAACCCAGAATAGGATAACTAACCGCATTTACATCAACCATATACTGATGACATTCTAATGTATTAGGAAAGACACAAGAAGTTGTTGAAATCGTATAATTATTATTTAAACCATCCAACCCATCGTTTATCATATCGATAAATGAAATGAAACAATCAGAGAAAAATTGATTTGTACCTCCAACTGTATATGAAATAGGAGTAGTTGTTTGAATATAATCTAAAGCAGCGACTCCACAATCAGTGGCTGATGAAAGTAATGAAATAATCGCATCGTACTCATTTTCTCCATCAACTGTAGGGTCAGAACCAGTATCATCAGGATCAGGGTCATAAAACCAACCCCAAGTATTTTCAGGATAAGTAGCAATGGTATAATCATAAAATAATTGTTCAATGTTTGTTGGATTAATTTGATTCACAAGGTCTGTTTCTGAATAATTAGGGTTGTAGTCCCCGTTATTTTCAAGCTCAACTAAACATTCTGGTGGAAAAAGATAAATCCAGTTATTTACATTACTAAATGCCACTTGAGAAGGGCTTGAATTAGAAAATAAATCACTGACTAGACCATTTACTGTTTGAGTCATTTCTCCTTCGCCTTCAGCACCTACAAAAATTGCTTCTTGATCATCAAAATAAACACAGCTATTATTGGTGTTGTATGCAGTAAAAATATCTGTTTTTATTTGATCATACGTCCCCTTATACGCCAATTTCTTCATTTCATCATACGTAGTTGTAGGTGTGAGTGAATTGGCTATATTGTACTCTTCTATACAATTAACATATGCTTCTACATAATCATATAGGTTACCTGTATTCGATGAAATAGAGTTCTCAGGACAAACAAAAGGATTGTTGGTTAGGTAATTGTCTACTGCAGATTGTAAAAGAGTTGGTACATTCCAAAGGTCTTGAACAAAGGGATCCTCTGTATAAGGAGTGCCTGCAGAAATGATTTGACTGTATGGCTCATAAAACACTCCTGAATTTGGAGTGGTATTAGGCCAAGCTGTCGAGGAGTTCGTAATAACTGAAGTCAACCCATTACTATAAGCTATCGATTCATTCCAAGAATCACATTTTAGTAAATGACAGTATTCTCGATGCATAGGTAGCATCAAATCAGCCATTTCTGGAATGAAAATCGCTGAATTTTGAAAATCAGCGTAAGTGTAGTTTACATTATTAATAGCAATTGTATTTGCTTGATTGTTCGAAAATAAAGAAGAAAGAACAGCACTCCAAAAACTATTACTTGTATTATCGTAAAAATGCCCTCCAGGTGATATTTGTTCAATCATCTGATCGTGGTAAGAATCACAAGCATCGTACCCAAACATCGGTTGATCTGAATCAGCGAAATCTTCATACTGCTCATCGGGATTACATTCACTTAGGATACAACTCGCTATTAAATTACTCTGATCAATTTCTGATAAACCATCCCAATATATTTGCCATGTGTCAATACCATTCAGTTCTTCATATTCCATCTTCTTTATAGAAATACAATATGAATCACAATTATCATAACAACCACTGACATCTAAGTTAGAAGCATAAACATCTATAAATGATTGTGAATCGTCTAATTGAGAGTTTTCTAATTCAAGATCAAAATCCGCTTGCATACCCTCAATATCCACACGCAATGTTTTGATGATTCTATATTCTCCAACTTCTGTTAAAGTATAAGCTAAATTTAAATTTGAAACACTAACACCTATACCTCCACTAGAGCAGGGTAGTGAGGGGGCTATGTCTTGAGTATATGGGGCTAAACTATTACCATTTGAAACAAGTTGGTTCCCATCTTGGTCCATTACTTCAATGATTAATTCATATCGGCAAGTAGAACAAATTTGACCAACAGTTAAACTTTGTCCATTAGAATTTATTGTTTGTGAATTAAGCGTATTAATCACTCCATCAAGATCATAATTTAATGTCAATACATTATTTTCAATACCGTTTAGAAAAGTATGCTCAGAAACCTGTGTATAAGGATCTGTTTGAGCATTGTTATCATTTAATGAACTTGAAATTAAAACCGCATTTGGACTCTCTAAAGCAATTAAATTTGTTGGTGATTCTCCCGACAAACCTGTAGCAATAACATTACCTCTTTTGTCGTAATAAGTTACGCTATATTGCCCATTAGCATCTCGAACCATTTCCTTACGGTAACCATTCAGCTCATCTGGGACATTATCTCCAAATAATCTCTTCAATTCTGAAACTGTCGGTGAACCATAATATGTTCTTATAGCATGATCTGATCCAACTTGAAATTCCTCTCCAATACCTCCAACTCGTTCTACACGACCGCTACCATCATTCCTGTAAACGGTCTGACTATAAACATAACCATTTGCATTAGGAATTGCAGCTCTAAAAAGATCATTATCAAACTTGTTTTCTGAACTGAAATACTGTGCTGCTCCAAGTTCTTCTTGTGTATTGACTGGATTTAGATTCGCTAATGGGGTTGGGGTAACTCCTATGTAATTCTGGAAATCATAATCATTTTCATCAAATATACTCCCATCAATAGCTAGGTTGAAACCGGACCTATATCCCATTTTACGCCCCCTTATAGGTGCAGGAATAACACTTATTGTTTGACGACCTTCATTATCAAATTTAGTTTCTCCAATTAATGTAACTTCATCACTCGCATTGTAGGTTAAACTTTGTCGCCCTCTATTACTTCCATCATAAAAAGAGATAGAACTAACACTCTTTCCATTTTCAGCATAAGCAACACCATAAAGCCAGTTCTTTTTATTCTCAAAACTCGAAACACTATTAACAACGTGTTTTACAACATGATTTGAAGAAAAACTTCCTGTCAAGGGATCATAATTGGTAGGAGTTTTAAAATAAGTCCATTCTCCTGTTTTAACTTGATCAATTACTCCTAAATTATTGCCTTGAGTAAACTTACTCACTGCACGAACTCGAAAATACAAAGTCCCCTCCCCGTAAGTATTATCAATGATATGATTTGTTTTCCAAGTTCTAATTCCTGAAGGCTCTTTTAATTCAAAAGGCTTCTCATATGCATAAGAAGAATTACCTATGGAAAGTAATTCCTGATGCTCAGCACTATATAAATCTATCCACACCCATTCAAAATCATACTTCTCCGCACCTTCTATAAAGCTCCATTTAGTCTGGAAACTCAAAGGATCAAAACGCATATCAACCAATTCACTTGACGCAACACTGATGTCTAAATCATACCAATTAACACTTCTTAATTCAAACCTAAAGTCAATGTCAAGGGGGAAATGAGAATCATACTGAGGGTTGGGAACACTCACCCAACTATTATTACCATCAAAATACTCCCCCGAAATGTTGGTAACTCTTAAATTATATCCACTCGTATTAGAGAGCTGATTAATAATAAAATAATCCAAATATTGAGCATGCTGATTTTCATAAGAAAGAGATAAAACTTCACTTTGAATAACACCACCTTCAACATAATCAACGGTAACATTGATTCTCCAATTATTAGTCTGAGATAAATCACTGTGATTCTTTCGGGTGTAATCCAAATAAACAACACCTTGGTAAGAAGAAAAACTCTTCGTGTCTTCTCCTATCCATGAAGGCTGGTTAATACCATATTCATAATCAATGATAACACTCGATAAAGAAAGCCTTTTACTCCACTCTCCTTCCCCAGCAAAAACCGTAGAAAGGGAAATGATTAAAATCCAAATTAAACTAAATATCTTCATTCTTCTGTATATAAATTATAACCCTGTAATGCTGTACTTAATACATATTTATTATTCTCAATCCTAAAATAGGATGATAAATCAAATTTTTGTGATAGGTTAACATCATAAATGAATTTATGATACTCTAACTCAATATAACGACTATTTGACTCTCTCGAATCATACTCATAACATACTTTTTTAATCGTCTTGTTATTCATATCCAAAGTAATTAACATTTCCTTCATGCCTCTAACTCCAGAAATAGAATATGTTTTAATCCCTGATGAGTTTGAAAGAAGAGAAATAGTATAAATAACCTTATTCTGATTTGTAATTAAAAAATCTCTTAACCGTTTAACATCATATTCTGAGATTTTTTCTTCATCCTTAGGTGTCTCAATGTTTTTTTTGTTGATAATTAACACAGCTTTCTCTTCATGATCAATTTTAAGACTATAATCATTCGTTGAAATGAAAACCATTTCACTTAAAACATTAATGTAATCCTCGCCCATCTTGTCAACAGAAGCATGTGAAGTGTATATTAAAGATCCTCCTTTAGATCCATACATTTTAACGTTCACTTGAATTGAAACAGATTTAGATGTTTCCATCTTACTAATGATTTCTTCAAAATCTTTAGTAAGATCTTGTCCAATGAGTGTAAACGAGAATAAAATAAATAAAGTAATAAAACTAATCTTCTGAAACATGGCCTCTTGATTCTGTTATTGTAAATATTCCTTCTTCTGTTTCTTGCTTTTTTAAAGTCAAATTTCCTTCTTCATCATAAAAGAAAAGTGTTGCATAATTGTCAACATTTAATGATGCAATTAACCAGAAATTATCAATATCATAAACATAGGTTGTAATACCTCCTGTTTTAGGTGAAAACCTAATATCATCGATATAGATAGGGTCTATTCCTGGAATAAAATTAATTGCAAGAATTTCATTTTCAACATTTGCTTGAAACTCAATTTCAATTTTTTGCCATCCTTCTATAACTTTTCCTATTGAAGTATTATTCACTGTAATTGAACCTCCAGTTGCTTCAGTAAATAATGCTCCAGTTCTAGTTCCTATTTTTATTAGATTTTCTGGAGAAAAGCTAGCTACTTTGACGTCATCTTTTGAAACCCACAACGAAAGAACATATTCTTTATCTTTTATCAATTTTAATTTTGGTTGTTCAAAGTTAAAAGTATTTGAAACCTTCATGGACTTCACTCCTGTATGAGATTTAGAATTCACAAAACTCACGGATGAATTTGCATCTTCAACTTCTAAATTACGTTCAACAAGAATTCTCATTTTACCCGTATAGTAACTTGAATTTGGCAGAATTTGTTGAGGTTGTACATCAATATAAGGAACAACATTAAACTGTGCATATGAAATCCCATCAACTGGGTCTACATAAGATGAAACAGATGTCAAGTCAATCGTTCCGTTTAGGAAAAAGTTTTTATTTCCTTCATTATTCAATGTTCTACTACTATTTAAAGTTAACGTTACTGAAGGGTCATAATTTACAGCATTTGCAATGAAATCAGAATATAAAGTGTTTGATTTAATTTGTAAAACAGAACCATTAAAGAAAGATGTTTTAATAGAAAGAACATCAGATAGGTAGAGAGTTTGTATTGAGCTTAAAGAGTTATGGAAATTCATATTTGTTTGAATCATTGATTTTCCATGTTCCCATATAGTTTTTGAAGTTTCAAAATCTACTGCTCCAATTTCAAAATATGATGCATTTCCTCCAACTGCGATTGATAAAGAATTATCATAACCATATAAAGCTGATGAATATATACCTAGACGATTGACGTTTTCAGTTTCGTAAGAATCATCTGAATATCTAGTCACCTCATTCACCCATTCCCAGTTTGCTACAAAATCTTCAAAATTACCTATCTCCCAACTGAACATAGGTACAGATTCCATAAAAACTCCATCATTCTTCAAATCTACATTATTGTTCAATATTGATGAATTTGATTTTCTAGCTCCAACATATGAATATGACTTATAAGGTCTCCATATTCCACTATTTCCAGTTAAATAAGGATTGTCTATTAAACTAGAATTTAGTATAACTTCTTTTTCTCTACCTCTTAAACCTATAAGACCATTGTTGTTCCAATTATCCTTGAACAAGCTTGCTGATGCTGATAAAACAGTCTCCGGATTTATTTCAGGTGTTTGAATAGTATAGTTACCATCGACATTAGTTATTTGGCTTACATTTGGTGCAATAATTGGACCTTTTGTCAAATAGTTTGCAGCCATTAAATCAAAGTGATTTCTTCTTCCTGAACGAATTACTCTCATTTCAATAAAAGCATCTGTTATATTGGAATAATTAAAAGGCATATCACTTAAATCAACCCCATCATTTGGAAAATGAACAACTCCAACAGTTTCACCATTAGCATCATACTCAAATCCTAAGAAATAACCTTTCTTATGTGATAGGTTAGAAAGTTCCTCCCCTGTATTATCATTACTATTCTCAAAAGCTTTTACAATCAATAATTCATCTCCTCTAACTAAGTGATTAATTGCATCTAAATTTGAAAAATGAAGAAAATTTCCTCCATTATCTCCATCGATATTGGGGACGTCAAGGGTAATGTCAGCAATAAAATTGAAATTTATATTTTGATATGCATGTCCTAACTCTTCATAATGATAATAAGCTGGAATGTTATAACTATAGAATTCATCCCCAAATTCATTCTTCACTTTACTAAGTAGGGGAGTTCCTGATTTTTCATCGTAAGCTAAAACTTCTGATTCATTCGTCGCTTGTAAATCCCTTGAAATTGTTTTTTTAAGAATTCCTGTTCGATGGACAACTTTATTTGTAACATATGTTCTGAACATCGTTTTAGTATTTGTAAAAGAAGGCCAAGCCGAGACAAAAGGAATTAAAGGAAATGTTATATCTACGTTGAAATTCAAACCAGCTTGTTGACTGAAATTTTTAGATTCCCTTTGATCTGTAAATAAATCAACTTCAACTCCAAGTAATCTCTTAATTAAACTAATGTCATGAGCTCCATTGTTTGGAATAACATCAACAGAACTATTAACTTTATAAACATTTTCACCTTGATAAGTGATAGGATCCATTTGATACTCATAAACTGATTCAGTAATAGGACTTGAATTTATGGAGTAGTTATTCAATTCAAAAGTCTTAATTGATCTAGGTTTACCATGCATATCATTGGTTTCAATTTTATAAGCTTGAGTTCCATGAAAATAATTACGCTTAATTGCTCCGATAAAGGGAATTGGAATCGGCATATTAAAAACATCTTTCGTACTATTCTGTTCACTTAATATTGTATACTCAACCATTGTAGGAAAATCCTTAGAGGTGTAAAATTCCTTCACTGTCATTCCACCTGTTCTACCTGTCGGAGTCGTGCTTTTTAATTGATTGTATGTATTTAGACTTGAAATAGTAACCTTACTATAACCTACTGATGCGCCAGGAAAAAGGGCTTCATTGGCAGGAGCTTCTTGGAAAAGATTATTCCTTGTAAACGTTGAGGCTTTATTATATGAGTAAATAGGATATTTTAAGGCATTTTCATCCCCTCCTGCTTGGGGTTCATATTGAGCAACTCCACTAGAGATTATCCTTCCATCTTCTTCAATGGTATAGTCATAATGTTGACCATACGTTCTTGAGTTTTCTTGTCCATCTGTATCAATATCCCAATTATCAGTTATTGAAATTTGCTGAACTCTATGACCTCCTCCATATTTTATTTTATCTGGACTTGCCAATCGAATACATGATTTATCTAAATCAATGTTCTGAGCCATTTTTTTAGACTTACAATAAGGTCGAATGGAGCCTAATGAATTCATCAACATTGGAACAACATTAATAACATCAGCAACAATGCCAAGGACTCCTGCTGCACCTCCGGGTTCACTCCCAAAACTATTGGGATTATTTAACAGTTCTTGTGCATCTGTTTGTAAATATGTCCATGCCGCTAAAGCAATAGGGTGATACTTATTGTAATAAGTATCCGCTTTCTTTTTAGTTGGCTTTATTGTAACAAATCCATGTGTATAACAAGATTCACCATCCACATCCTCAATATCTCCTGCATCACCCGTTTTTACGCCATAACAATAATCTCTAAAAGGTTCTAGAGGTAAATATCCAGAAACATAATCCCAAACTTGAGGGCTTTTTATCAAGCGAATTCTTGTTTTAAAGTACAAATTTCTATTACCTCCCTCATCCACAATCATTGGCTCAACATAATTGTCATAAATTTCATGAGCATTGTCTGTAGCAGAATTTCCAATAGGAATTGGCTTTTCTAATTTAAAATAAATTCTTCTTCGAGCTTCATCATTATTAGATCCAGTGTCATAATAATCCTCATTTCCATTATTATAGACTTCATCTGGTTCAGTATAATCACCAAGTTTTGTTATTTTAAACATTTGATTTGCCGTTTTGTGCTGAACATAAGCGTAGTCATCTGTTTCGTATTTGATACTAATTACCCCTCCTGAAGGGAGTTGAATACGATTTAAACTCCATGCAGAAGCATTTTCATCTTGTTTTTGTTTTGTTAATGATTTCGTTTGTAAACTCTCTACCCCATATTGAGCACCATACCAATTACATCCTGTATGCCATTCTTGATTGAATTGATTCACGTATGGAAAATGACTTTTAAAATCCTTTTCTTTATTAAAAGTTGGGTCAGATGCATCATTATCAATATGAAAAGGTTGATAAACACCCCAAGAATCATACGCTTGGTTCGTGTATGACGGATTTATTCCTGAAGAATTCCCTGTCCCTAATAAATCAAGACCAGAGTAGTCAAATTTATACTTATTCAATTCTCCTCTAGTTGACCCCATTGAATTAAAGCTAAGGCTCTTTAAAGTTAGTTTTCCAGAATTGTAACTGCTATTTGGTGTATTAGCACATAGATCATAACTATGTTCTAAAACTATTGTTTGTAAAGGTATCGCATTTGGTCCAAATGATTTTTTTTCATATACCTTGATCTCTTTAAGTCTCCTACCATGATCATTATCTGAAGAGTTTCCATTATCAATTTCTGAAACAGCTTCAAGATTATCGTTTCTAGTTTCTGTAATGAAAACCGCAATATGAGATTTTGTTTCAATTTTAGCTACATACCAAATTTCTTTCTCACCATATTGATATGATGCTTTATCATCTTTTGGTGTATATGCAGCATTTCTACTATAAGCAGCTGTTTGATAATTGTAAGGAGATCTCCATTGATATTTATCTGTAGCTTTTAAGTAGCTAAATTTAACCCAATAACCTAAGTCGTCATCAGATGGTCCATTATTAGTAATATCAACATAGTCAGCCCCTTGGACGCTTGTTAAAAGAAAAGAGTGCGCATACGGGGATTTAGTTGTTTTATTAATATACTTATGAGAGTTTGGTCTTTTATAATCGACTTCATCAGACGAAATAGGAATTACAACCTCTGAAGTATTATTGGGATCACCTGGTTTATCAACTGTAAATAAATTTTCTACTTCTTTTTTATTGTATGCAGGTAAACCATACACGTAATAATTCCCTTCACTATTTAAGACTTTGAATCCAGCTTTATGACTATCTATGGAAACATCATTCGTACCATCAGACCTTATGGTTCTGTTTAAATTTTGATCAGGAGCATCATATAAACTCGAATTTGCTGAAAAATATTTAATATCAAATTCTCCAAGATTGTAAACCTCTGAATTTTTCAATGTATGGACAAGTGTATTTCTGACAACTCTATCTGACATGTCATGTCCATCATTATCAAAATTGACATTACTATTTATCTTTCTTTTCCCACCACTTAAGTTATCTGCATCTTTAGTCATTAATTTTATCTCAGCAAGATCAAGACCACCCATGTAGTTAAAATCAGAATCTAATTGAAGTGTTGGTTCACCATGAGATTTATAATAAAGGTTTTCATTAATCCCTTTTGGGTTTGGATTTAAAAAATCATCATCAATACCGTTAAGTGTTTTCCAAGCACTTTGAACCTCCCATCCAAAATTAACACCAACTTGAAGTCCGACTTTTCCTGTTGCTCCAGCACCTAAATCAAAACCAACACTTAGACCTAAACTTAGATTGTAAACATAAGGGTCAAATGATTTCCCTATATCATTTCTTTGGGGTCTAAAATATCCTGATAAACCTTGAGCAGTTGAGTGATAGGTGTCATATGTGTAAAAACTACTTGGCAGAAATACACTTCCTTTTGTCAGCATACCATCATTCTGTCGAGTAAAATCTTGAGTACGTATGTTAATTGGATTTGCATCATCATTAACATCTCCTTGCCTATCATAACCAACAACAGGTATTTTTCTCCCATTTTTATCTATATTAGAGTAATCTTGCGTATTAAAGAATATCCCCACCGAGGCAGGTGAAAAAAGTGTTGCAGGCCCCTCTACTCCAAATTTAACTTGTCCTGAAATTGAATAATAATTAATCTTACTTGAAACTGAAGGCGAGAAAGAATTCCGAGCGAAACTAAATGAAGTACCATAGCTATTTGATATTGTTCTCCTATCGAGTTTTTGAACTTCTGAACTATAAATCTTTGATCTAGATAGAGAATAATTAAGAGAAAGATCTCCATTAAAATCAATAGAAATTTTATGATCATTATATGATTTTTTTCCCTTCTCTTTATGACTTAAAGTAACGTTTACACCTAACCCATTTTCAGAATCTAAGCTCAAACCGGCACTAAAATTCTGATCTGCTGAAATACTACCAACAGATTCAGAAGCCCCAATTCCGATCCCAACTCCTTTATAACTGTTGTAATAAACTGAAGCGTTTACATTTAAATCTAAATTACCACCGAAAACTTCAACATTGAGCCATCCAATACTTGCCCCTAAAGTCCAAGATTTTTTCATGTCACTTTTAACTTCTAAATAATCAAACCCCCCATTTGCTAGAGAGGAATTACTTCCATCTTCATGACTTAAAAACTCATCCGGTATTCCTCTCATATTTCTTACAAGAGCGCCAACATTGAGGTTCCAACCAAGGCCAACCCATGAAGCTTCATCATCCATAGTAACCCCTGCATGATAAGCTAAATTTACAGGGTAACCACCATTTGGACCAGGTAAGTTAAATAGTGGTATATTATAATTAAAATCACCTGAAAATGCATCCACCATTTGAGTGGTTCCAATTGGTTCGAAAGATTGCACTTCAGGTTGAGATGGTCCTTCTGTTAATGCTAAGGAAACTGATGGTTGAATAAGTTGAGCAATAATATTCATTGCTAAACATAATGCCAAACCTCGAAACGTTTTACTTTCTTGAACTTTAATAATATAACCTTTATTCTTCAACATAACATTTATTAAATAATTCTTTATTAAAATCTATTTTTATTAGTCCTTGATTAAATAATTTATCTTCAAAATATAAACTAACATCTTCTGTAGCTTCAATAGATTTGAATCTAAAAAACATATCAATAGATGGTTTCAAACCATAATTTCTTTCATAATGGTTGAATAATAATGGTGATTTATAACTTTTAGACTCAAGATACACATCATTTTCAACACCAAATGATAAGTATCCTTCACGCATTAAAATTTCATTTTGGTTCACATTGCCAAATTCCAAAACACTACCACCATCTTTTCTTTTTATTCTAAATTGAATGGTGATTTGTGGAAAAGAATCATTTACAATAGGAGGAGATAATTTTGAAATAAAAATAAAGTCCTTTGATTCCACTGAAGATATAAAACCATTTTCAGTATTATTAATGTATTCATTAAAATCTTGTGTGTCCTTAAACTTTGTTCTCTTAGAGTTACAAGAAATTACTGTAAGTAATATTAATATGATCAATGAATATTTCAAATTATTTATTCTTATTTATATATTCTAAAAATTCATTAGTAACATCTTCTGACTCTTTCGCATGCATTAAAGAGCCATCACCAGTAGCGGAAAAAAAGTAATTATAATCCATTTCTTTAGAAAACAATTTAGATTGTTCGTTAATGTCCGACCTAATTTGCATGAAATATTGTTCTTTTATTCTTAAGTTTTCATTTTCATATTTATCTTGGAAAGATAAATAGCGATGTTTTAATTCTTCAAAGATGCTTAATTCTTCTTTTGAACTATTCCCAGATTTAATCTTATTTGATAGAAATGATAATTCCATCTGCATACTGTCTAAATCACTTTTTCTAGAACTAACTACTCTCTCTAGGTCAACTTCTAATTCTTTTTTCAAATTACATTCATTATAAACTTTATTGTAATCAAAAAAAGCTATTTTCTTTTGTTGAGATAATAAGTATATACTGATTGATAATGATAAAAGTGAAATTACCACAAGACTTAATTGAACTATTTTATTTTTCATTGAGAGGGATTATTATTTATTGTGTTATCCTGGCATCCTGAAACTACAAAATCATTTAAAAATCGCAGGTACATTTTTTCTTTTTTATTACTAATTACTTCTAGATAATAGAAATCTTTATCAATGCAATTAGAAACACCTGAAACATCGATTGTTATATAATTATCTCCATTTGTAGTTGGAATTATTGGGAAATCTGAATCAGTTTTAATAAGATTTGAATTTACATCATAGATGTTGAATTTTAAAATTGAAGCATCATACTCTTGATTAAATAAAAAATTGATTTTCCCTTCCTTCATTACATGATAATAACCATCTAATTCATATTTCAAATGTGCATATAATGGTACTGTAATCGGTTTAACACATCCAAATGAACTAATAACATCAACACACCCATCATTTATACTTCTTGTGAAAATACCAATATTCATAGGTCCGCTATAGGGGGTGGGAAATGTAAAAATAGTAGTATTGTCATTATTCTTTTGTATAGTTACTGTTGTTCCTGTTCTTACTAAACGAATTTTATCATTGATGTTTGTTGAAATAACAGTAGTTGTATATACTCCTTGATTTAAATAACGTACTGAAATTCCTGTTCCATTAAAAGCAGAAGAAAATTGGACATATTGTTGAGTCCCATTTGGGTCAAAACTATTTAGATTTGACGTTTCGCCAATTATCCAATAAAGAAAACTATAGCTTGAACTTCCATAAACAGCCTTCATTTCTATCCAACCGTCACTGGATGAAATAGCATTTGATGAAATAGCTCCTCCATATGTTTGATTTGTTACATTTCTTTTTGCGGAGTATGAATTCGGATTTTCAATCATATCATTCATCTCAGACCAAACTGTTTCAATACCAATCCAAATTGAAACACTAAATGGTATAGATATAAAAAAACCAGAAGAGCTTGTTGTTGTAACAGAACCTGAAAAAGTGTAATTTCCTATAGACAAATTACCCACACTTCCTGTTGCACTCGGATTATTTGAATTATAAACGATATCACCATCGCTGTTGGTTAAATTAATAAAATTTACTTTAGTATATTTATTCCATCCTGATGAAACTGTAATCAAATAATCGACACTGCCAATTTCGTTAAAACAAGTGGCATGGGTTATGGTCGGTGTCAAAGTAACAGTTCCTTTTTTACCAATAATACCCCCTCCTTTACCTCTTTGTCCATAAATCCCATTACTTAAACCACTCACTAGAAGTAGAAAAATAATAAAAATTCGCATTACTTTATTTAGCTTCATATTAGTATGTATCTATTGATAATTCTTCTTTTATCTCACCATTTATTTCAACCCAAAGTCGAATTCGGAAAACATGATGCATAAAAAGCCCTAAATCAAACGAGAAATCTTCTTCAATGGTATCGTATTGGAAATTAATTAAACTCGAGGCTCCAGATGTAGAAAAATCTTTACTTGCGGAATAAATAACTGTAAAATTAGTATCCTCAAGGCTCACATAAAAAACCATTGAGTCATTAAAAGTGGCATAACCATTTATATGTATTTCAAAACTACCTATAGACAAGGAGTCATAGACGTTTGGTGAAATTTCGAAATTTTGAGATTGACCAAAAAAAGATATAAAAAATAATAGAAAACTAAAAATCCTCATAATTTAAATAATATATAATTAATACTTATTTCAAATTGAAATAAGGTTAAGCACTTTCACAAAGTGCTTAAATATTTTTCGGTACAGGTAGTGTTGCTATAAAACAACTTTAATTTAGCACACCAAAAGTAATTAATTTTTCGAGAAATACAATTTTTTTTGAAAAAAATGCCTTGCTTAATCGGTTTAGATTGTAGTTTATTGTATTTCAGGTAGTATCCTGTTTAATGATCTCAATCTATTATCTTGAAATATTTCCGTTTATTTTTATAACCTATCAAAATAGAATCTTTGTAGAT
>Ga0256845_1000972_pt1 | contig 24494 bp, 13 predicted proteins | sample RiftiametaG_FD_189101 | JGI IMG/M metagenome (GOLD analysis project Ga0256845, IMG submission 189101) | Tube worm associated microbial communities from hydrothermal vent at the East Pacific Rise, Pacific Ocean - Riftia | ecosystem: Host-associated > Annelida > Integument > Unclassified ... | reverse complement strand
GAAAAATAACGAGATTGCCTACCATCTAAAAGACAGCGAAGCCAAAGCTTATTTCTGTTTTCAGGGCACACCTGAACTGCCCATGGCCCAGGAAGGCTGGGCCGGTTTCCAGCAGATAGAGAGTTGTGAACACTTCTGGTTGATCACAGCAGACCCCGCCGCAGCCTCCCCCATTGAAGGAACAACTACATTTGGCCAACTGATCGGCAAGCAACCTACCACCTTTGATACCGTGCAGACAAATTTTGAAGATACCGCGGTTATTCTCTATACATCAGGCACAACCGGATTCCCCAAAGGCGCGGAACTCTCCCATGCCAATATGACCATGAATGCCATTGCCTCACAAAATGTCATGCGCATGGCGCCTGACGATATCCACGCCCTGGTGTTACCTCTTTTTCATTCTTTTGGTCAAACCTGTCAGATGAATGCCGGTTTTTCCCTTGGTAATACTCTTGTCCTTATTCCCCGCTTTACCCCCGAAGCAGTACTAAGCGCCATACAGAAAGAAAAAATCACCATTTTCATCGGTGTGCCAACCATGTACTGGGCACTCCTCACCTATGAAGACAAGGAAAACCAATTCGATTTTCAAGCTATTGCTGACAGTCTGCGGATTGGTGTATCGGGGGCCTCTTCCCTTGCGCTTGAAATAATAAAAGGTATAGAAGAAAAATATAATATACCCATTGTCGAAGGATATGGATTGTCGGAAACCTGCCCTGTCGCAACATTTAATCACACCCATAAAGAACGTAAACCCGGCTCAGTCGGCACCCCCATCTGGGGCGTGGAAGTAAAAGTATTTGACAAAAAAGATAAAGAAGTTGCTGTGGGTGAAGTCGGTGAGATCGGTATCCGAGGCCACAATGTGATGAAGGGTTATTATAACAAACCAGAGGCCACTGCGGATACCTTTAATGCTGCAGGTTGGTTTCTTACCGGAGACCTAGGTCGCATGGACGAAGAAGGCTATCTGTATATCGTTGACCGGGTTAAAGATATGATCATCCGGGGTGGCTTCAATGTCTACCCCAGAGAGATTGAAGAAGTGTTAATGAGCCATCCGGCAATCTCCATGGCATCGGTAATCGGAGTCAAACATGATCAACACGGCGAAGAGATCAAAGCATTCGTTGTCTTAAAAGAAGGTACAACCGCCACACCCGATGAGATCATAGGCTGGGCCAAAGAACAGATAGCTGTCTACAAATACCCCCGTATTGTCGAAATAAAAGAGAGCCTCCCCATGACAGCGACCGGAAAAATTCTGAAAAAAGTGCTTAAAGCTGAGTCTGCAGCCGGTTGATCTGCCCTACCCTGTACAATAACTACTATTTTTGATATAACCAGCCGGTGCAACATACCGGCTGGCAGTAACTTTTATTGAGGAAAACAATACATCGACCGACGAGGAAGCAATGTCTGATATCGTAATAAGTGGAACAGGGGTTTTCACCCCTCCTCATAGTATTACCAACGAGGAATTAGTCGAAGCCTACAATTCATATGTGGATGTATTTAACAGGGAAAACAGTACATCTATTGACTCTGGAAAGACTGAACCTCTTCAACATTCAAGCAGCGCATTCATTGAAAAAGCATCGGGAATCAAACAACGCTACGTAATGATAAAAAACGGTATTCTCGACGTAAACCGCATGATGCCACTGGTTCCCCGCCGGGCCGATGAAGAGTTGTCAATTACCGCTGAAATGGCCATCGCTGCAGCACACGATGCATTGAAACAGGCTGGTAAACAGCCCGAAGATATCGACCTGGTCATCTATGGTGCCTCAACGTCCCAGAGGCCATGGCCCGCTGTCGCTGTTGAAATCCAACAGGCTCTTGGCTGCAATGGCTATGCTTTTGACATGACAGTTGCCTGTTCCACCGGTACCTTTGGCCTATCAACTGCTTACGATGCTGTTTTCTCAGGCACTGCCACCTGCGCCCTGGTGGTCAACCCGGAATATGCCTCACCGCAGGTGAATTTCAAAGATCGTGACAGCCATTTTATATTTGGCGATGTCGCCACCGCCTGCATTGTAGAAAAAGAACAAAGTGCATCAGGTAAACATATCTTCCGCATAATAGATCGAAAACTGGAAACGCACTTTTCTAGTAACATCCGCACCAATTCCAGCTACCTGACTCGTGTGGAACCAGATGTTACGTTTGAGCGTTTTTTTGAACAGGATCAATTTTTTATTCAACAGGGTAGAAAGGTTTTCAAAGAACTCCTGCCGCTTATTACCAGCCTGGTAAAAAACCAACTCAACGATTGCAACATGGACATTAACCAAGTTCGCCGCATGTGGCTCCATCAAGCAAATATCAATATGAATATGTTTGTCGCCCGCGGGCTACTTGGCCGCGCACCTGAATTCCACGAAGCACCTGTGGTTCTCGACGAATACGCCAACACCGCATCGGCCGGTTCCATTATCGCCTTTAATAAGTACCACGACGATTTTACTACAGGTGAAAAGGGTATTCTCTGTTCATTTGGCGCAGGCTATTCCATAGGAAGCCTTATTCTTGAAAAACTATAGAAAGTCGGCTCATGATGACAATGACCGTGCCACCATTGTCGAAAAGCCATTCTCCAAGGAGAAAAGAATCTCAGTTTATGTTTTCCTGTAAAAGATCTTTTGTAGGGTACCTTGTTGATCAGTAACTCCCGGACAGCCTCAAAAGGCCATCTAAAAGTTGGTATTCCAGGTGCCTTACCATTACCAGAGATAAAAGATGGCTAAATTGAAATCAACGCGTATAAATAGGATGATACGGCAATCCCTGCGGGTGTTATCTACTGCGGCAGCGATACTATTCATCAGTGGTACGGTGATCTACTTTGCCAGTCCAGCCTTGCTCTCTCGCGGCTTGTCTGAATGGGCGAAAAATCAAGGCTACGACCGGATAGAACACGGAGAGCTGCATATCTCCTTTTCTGAGGGCATCTCGCTTAGTGACCTGCGCCTTGTACGTGGTAATGAAACCGCCCTTAAGGTTGAACAGGTTGATATCAGCATTTCGATGACGGCACTGCTAAGAGGTCAACTTCATATCGATCTCGTGCGTCTGAGTGGTGCGAAATTGCAGGTTCAGCGTGATGAAGAAGGAACGGTTGTTGTCTCTGGTTTAACAATTGGCAATGGAAACAACAGCGGAAATAAGTACGTAATCGACCTTCTTCAGGTAGTGAATGGTGAGGTGTTACTGCAATTGCCACACCTTGAGGGGCTTGTGACCGTGAATAATCTTCGCATTGATGGCGGCGGGCATATTGCAATCGAAAGGATGCAGCTTAAGGATTTGCAAGCTGACATAACACGTACCGCGACTGAATCCTGGCGGGTTTCCTGGGCTGACAGAGCTTCAAAAGGGATGTTTGAAACGAATGTCCGGGATAATGGTGGTCGTAATTCAAGTCCTCTCTCCTCGGATTTCTCGTTGCAGATCGGCACCATCGAGGTCATCGGTGACAGTAAAATCCGTTACCAGGATACCCTTTTGGATGTTGCCGTTGAAGGCACTATGCTTATTGATGAGGCATGGATTTCAGGGTTGGACACACGCACTCCCGAACAGGCACTTACTTTTCTTTTGCGGGAATATAATCCCACCGGTGTGAATTCTATCTGGCAGGGCACTGCCTATCCTTTCGGGAAACAGCCCAAGCTCTCTTTAAAGGCCCAAATCGAATCAGTATCACTCCCATTGATCTCAAAGATTGCAGCAAAAAAATTTGGTTTGCAGATTAATCGAGGAAAAGCGCTGGTAAATCTTAAAGTTGACCTTACAGATAACAAAGTCGACGGAACCTTAGGCCTGCAACTGACTGAGTTTCAGGTTCAAGAAGATGGGGAAGATGTGGTCGGTGGACGAAAATTGGAAATTCGCATGACACTGGCCGAGCTTCTCCATGGGCGACTCAGGATCAAGGAGGCTGATCTTGACGGTGTCCGGCTAAAAGTGGAACATCTCGAAAACGGAACGAACAGGATCGTTGGTCAGATATTTGACGGCGGACAGTCGACACGGTCGACAAACAGATTAGAAGCACTGCACATCACCGACGGACAGCTCGAATTCACAGGGCCTGCCATGCAATTTACTGCTCATGTCAATAAGTTGCAGCTAAATGGCACACATATTGATACTGATATAATCAGCTTTCAAGACCTTAAAATTGGCATTATTCGTACGTCTCACAACGACTGGCAATTCACCGCCAAAAGCGATGAGACCAGTGTGACATACGGTTTCGGATCGAAAGGATATGATCATAAAGCAGGGGAAAATCCACTGCAGGGAATAATACTGAAGGCAAATCGGATTGAATTTACCGGAGACAGTACCTTTCGCTTTGAGGATAGAAGCAGCGCCCTTCCGCTCGTCAGAACAATGCGTTTTAATCGTGCCTGGATGACAAATATCAACAGCGGAACCCCCGAATCTTTTAGCTCTTTGGTGCTATCAATGCAATCCGACCAATATGGACGATTCGACCTTGAGGGGACTGTGAAGTTATTCACATCCCCACCGGAACTGCTTCTAAATGGTCATGCTGAAGCCATCAGGCTTACCCCGCTCTCACCAATTACAGACCAGCGTTTTGGATTTGATATTGAAACAGGCCAGTTCGACGCTGACATTGAAATCGCCATCAGTGAGCACAAAATTGACGGTCGGGTTGATCTGCAAATAAATCTGCTTACTGTTTCTCCAACGGATAAGGATAAAATTGAAGCCTTTGAGGATTCACTCTACGAAGGACTGAAACTGCAGCAGATAATCAACCTCCTAACAGATAAACATGGACGCATGGTGATTGGCCTGCCAGTCAAAGGAGACCCACGCGCACCAACCTTCGATCTTGACATCAACATGGAATCTGCCATCAACAGGGCCATTACAGAAGTAACAAAAATTGTAATAGCACCGATCCTGACAGCCATCTTCAGAAAAACAAAAACCAACAGCAGACATATTGCGGCCTTACCTTTTGCGATCGGAGAGCACACTCTCAATAAAAAAGCCTACCGTAAACTTGAGCGAGCCGTTGAGAAGCTGACCACACATCCGGAACGCCTCGTCGCTATTTGCGGCAGTGCCTCTAAAAATGAAATTACGAATTCGACGGCTACTGATGAAAAAAAGCTTAATGCAGCCTTACTTGCTCTTGCTGATCGACGGACCAATCTGGTAAGGAAACTACTCATTGAAGAATATGGTATTGCAGCGAGGCGACTTATCGATTGCAGGGCAGAGATCAAATCATCACTCAAACACCTCCACGTGGATATCCGTTAATGATAAAACTCACACATATCAGTATTGCATAGTTCAATTTATGCATCATATGCATGTGTTATTTTGCCATGTGTTATGGGTCAGAGTCATTTTAAGTTGCGGAGGTCTGACGCTCTTGTACTTTTGGGAGTATGCCAGTTCCTCATTTAATTTTCCGTTGAAGTGGCGGGAAAGAAAAATAAGCATAGCTGTTTCCTTCTACGAAGGAATTACAAGTTTAAAATGACTCCGCCCCCATTTAAAGCCATCATCGCTTTTAATAAGTACCACGACGATTTTACTGCAGGCGAAAAAGATATTCTCTGCTCATTTGGCGCAGGCTACCCCATAGGAAGCCTGATTCTTGAAAAATTGTAAGTGTTCCCCTTAAATACAAAAAAAAGAGTACATGATGACTAAACACACCCGCCTGATACTTGCCCTCCTGGTAAGCACTTTTTTTCTCAGTGGTTGCGGTACAAAACATGTAGGCATCAAAGAAGACAGACCACTTAATCTGAGTACGAAAAGTTCTGATTCTTTGTATGAGTACTGCGCTGATGATGTTGTATCCAAGGCTCCTGAAACAGGATTCTATCCGCTGGAATCACCCCTTGACTCGCTGACAGCAAGAATACTGTTAGCCCAGTCAGCCAAACATCGCATAACAGTGCAGTACTTCACCTTTCATGGAGACAGGTCGGGATTCATCCTGGCCAAAGCCCTGATCGATGCCGCCAACCGCGGGGTGCAGGTAGATGTCTTGATAGATGACATCGCTCTGGCCTATGATGATGTCTCGGTTGCTATTTTTAACGCTCACGACAATATCAACGTAAGGGTTTTCAACCCGACAAACTCCCGACGTGCCTTACACTACGTTGAAATGGGGATCTATTCTGATACAGTGGGAAGGCGTATGCACAATAAAACGTTCACTGCAGATAATTCCATGTCAATCTTTGGTGGAAGAAATATTGGAGATGTCTATTTCGGGATTGATAGGAAAAACTATTTCATTGACAATGATATTTTAGCAGTCGGCCCGTTGGTTAATCAAATATCCAATCAGTTTGAGTACTATTTCAGTAACGCCTACAGTGTCGATTTTGATATCGTCGCCACAACAAATAAGTCTGATGAAGAAGAATTGAAAGCTTTTGAAAAACTTACTCAATCAAAGGCGTTTTTACTGCTAAAAGATGCAGTGAAACAAAGCAAATTGTATAAACAATTTCATGCCAGACAGCTTCCCCTGTATTTTGGACATGCCGAACTCTTTTACGATATGCCCAATAAGGTATCAACAGACATAACTGATACCAGTAGCCACTTGAAAAGCAAACTCCCACAGGAAATCACCGCAACAAAACGTTTTTATATGGCCTCTCCTTATTTTATTCCCAGCGAAAAAATGATGCACCGCTTTCAGGCAATGCGAGATAAAGGGGTTAATATTGCCATCCTGACCAACTCACTGGAGAGTTCGGACCAGACCACCGTTTATGCATATTACTCGCAGATGCAGAAACGATTACTGAAAATGGGCGTACGACTTTTTGAAATTCACCCATCGGCCTTTGAGGAAGAACTGCTAAATCAGAGCTACAACCTTCTCAAAAATATGCCCAAGCCTGCATTGCACGCAAAAACTATTGTGATCGATGATGATCTCTTTGCCATTGGTTCTGCAAATATGGACCCAAGGTCGCGTAACCTCAATACTGAAATGGTGGGTATCATACAAAACAAGGCTCTGAATGCGTATGAAGCCGAAGTTTTTCAAGAAATGACTACCCCGGAAAATGCCTACGAACTCTCTTTGGTATATGATGACAATGAGAGGGCCACTATTGTCTGGAAGGCCACTCTTCAAGGAGAAAAGAAACAATTCTATAACGACGGAGATGCAAGCTGGTGGCTGCGGGTAAAAAAGAATCTCAGCCTATGGTTTCCGGTAAGAGATCTTTTATAAATCAATGTTTTCTTCTTGACAAAAGAAAACAAACAACGAGATAATGGTTAGATGCGATGAGTACTCTGACGCAGACAAGCTGCAAGTAAGTACCTTGGTGGTATCTATTTATTTTTGTAGCTAAATATCTATCCTTTTTCATTTTCTTATTTTTTTGACAGCAATTATGGAGTAAGGCACTAAAATTTTATCTCTTTATATTCCATGAAACCTTTATTTAGTCCGACAACACAAATGCGGGTGAATTGCACTGATCCTGATGAATTTCAGGAAAAAGCCACCGGCTGGGACATTGATCATCTCCAGTTGGCCCCTGGGAAATACTGTGCCAGTATGGAGTTTATCCAGACACAAAATGTCCAGATCAGTGATGTGACACATCATATAGGTGTTCACGAGCAAGGCGGTCTCTCGGGCGAAACCTGTGTCATTTCTCTTCCCACACCTCTTGACAATAATCCTCTCTATTACTGTGGTGCAATTCTGGAAAAGGACGAATGTCCGGCACTGCTCCCTGGTCAGGATTTCGACACGCTTTCCTACGGAGGTATGAATTACATCACCATTGTCACAGATATGGCTTTACTTGACAGAGAGGCAGTCCTGCGCACCGGTCAGCCTTTTTCCTCCATGGTGAAACAGCGACGTGTGTGCATCTCGCAACAGGATCAACAACTGCTTATCCAGTCGATAACGACTTTGATGCGTTCTCACCACAAGCCATCCTATAACCTGGGAATTGAGCAACAACCCCTGGAGAAACAAATTATAGAGATCATTTTGCAGTCCATTCGTTTGCCCCAGAAGAGATACACGCACGCACCTAATCGGCGAACAATAGCCCGTCGAGCTGAACAAACCATTCGAAAATATCCACGTCAACAACTCACTATTGATCAGATATGTAGCCTCGTGGGGTGTTCTGCCCGATCGCTTCACCTTGGGTTCAAAGAATACTACGGCACTTCACCCGGACGCTATGCCAGAACCCTGGCCTTAAATGCTGCACACCAGCAACTCTGTAATATCCCTGAAAACGAGACTATCAGTAACATTGCCATGAGCTGGGGATTCTATCACCTGGGACGATTCTCCCACCAGTATAAAAAATTCTTCAGTGAACTTCCAAGCGCAACAGTTGAGCGACAAAAAGGAATTTCCACGGACATTATACATTGCTCTTAAAAGCAACTATTGCTTTGCTCACATCTTTTTATATTTGCCAATACAATCAGCAAAAATAATTCACAAAATACCTGCTGATTACTAATAGTTGCACACAAAACCCATTCAAATTTTAATTCTGGCAGTTTTCGGATAGTACAAATGCCAACACCATGGCATACTGATAAGAGTTCTCATTATTAGTACCTATATACCTATTTTCGATTTTCAAAGTACAGTTACAAAGTAATATCAATAAAAACCCGAAAAGACCCGAGCTGGAAACAACCAAATAAAATGAACCTCAATTCACAGCAGCAACGCTGACAAAAAAGGTTTTTGTTGTAAAAAAACCATTACAATTATTTATGAAGAGGAAAACAATGATCAAAACACTTCTTAAATCAACGATAGTACTCACTGTGTTTTTACCTGCCCTGGCAGCGCAAGCAGCAGTAACTCCTGGATACAATGTGAAAGTACCAGAGGAAATTATGACTCCCGATAAAGTAGCAACGCGAATCGGGACTATGGAATTTTATGACGGTGTTCCAACAGAAAAAACGGTAAAAAAGGTATATGATAACCTCGATTATTTGCGTGGTATTGATGTGTTTTTAAACTTCATACCTGCCTGTAATATTGAGGGTATGCGTGTCGGAACAAAGTCATTGGGTGTTTCTGAGTATAACGAAGTGCTTTTGATGGACAAACTGATGGACTCCACTTCACTTTTCCTGACAGGAAATACTGATACTGTGTATGCATCTTCCTTTTTTGACTTGGGGAAATCAGGACCGATGGTTGTTGAAATGCCACAAGGAGCAGGACCTGGGACAGTAAATGATGCTTTCTTCAGATTTGTAGTCGATATGGGGGCACCGGGACCAGACAGAAAAAAAGGAGGCACGTATATTATTCTTCCACCAGATTATAAAGGTGAATTGAAAGTCACACCAAACACTTTCAAAGATAACAGCTCAACCAAAGCCATGATCAATGGCCAGGAAAGAGATGTCTGGATCGCAAAGTCAGAATCTTACAGTAACTGGATGATTCTGAGAGGGTTCCTTGTAGATGGTAAACCAGATACTGCGGCAAAAATGTGGAGAGATGGTCTTAAGATCTACCCATTAAAAGATGCAGCAAACCCCAAGCCAATGAAATTTGTTTCAGGTTCTGGTAAATATTTCAATACGATCCACTCTAATAAATACTCTTATTTTGAAGAGCTTGATGTTGTGATCCAGCATGAACCTATCAGCTTCATCGGTCCTGAACTACGCGGACAGGCAGCTGCCATTGGCATCGTAAAAGGCAAAGAGTTTAAGCCCGACGACAGAATGAAAAAAATCCTGACAGATGCTGTGGCAGTAGGAAATGCAACGGCACGTACTATCATGTTTAACCCTCGCGACACAAGAACCTATCTCTATCCAAACAGTTCCTGGAAAACATTCTTTATCGGAGGCGACTACAGATGGCTTGACATGACCGAAGAAGCAGGCAGAAACCTTGATGCACGAATTCATTTCTTCTATCAGGCAACCGTCAACACACCTGCCATGGCATTGGAACTTCCAGGGATCGGTTCAAACTATGCAGGAAATGTAAGGGACAATAACGGTGACATCCTCTACGGAGATAAAAACTATAAAGTAACCTTACCAAAAGATGTACCGGCCAAAGATTTCTGGTCACTCGTAGCCTATGACACACAAACACGTTCAGAGCTGCAGACAAAAGATCAACCGTTCCCCAGTATTAACAGCAAGATCGCTAAACTTGCTTACAACAAAGATGGTTCAGTAGATATCTATTTTGGTTCAAAAGCACCAAAAGGACATGAAAATAATTGGATTCAAACAACACCTGGGAAAGCATGGTTTCTGGTGATTCGTTATTATGGGCCACTTAAACCTTTTTATGACAAAACATGGAAGCCCGGTGAGATTGAACTGCTGAAATAATCTCTGCGGCCTATATTGAGAATATTACCCAAGTTTTTAACCATAAAAACAAAAGGAGAGTTTGATGAAAAAATTAGTAGTTTGTTTCTATGTTACAATAATTATGAATATGATATTTTCCTCTGTTGTCTCGGCACAGGAAAATCTACCATTCCCTATGGCTCCTTCCGCGAGTAAAGCTGGTATTACGCTCAAGGACTCCAAGCACCAATGGCGCGCAGAACCAAAGCGTCTGCCCAAAGATGCACCCAACATCGTAATTATCATGACCGATGACACTGGCTTTGGAAACCCGGCTACATTTGGTGGCCCCATCGCCACACCTACCCTGTCTCGCTTGGCGGAGGAGGGGATTAAGTATAACGATTTTCATACCACTGCAATGTGTTCACCCACTCGGGCATCTCTCCTGACGGGAAGAAACCATCATCATGTTGGATACGGACAGATCTCCGAGTTCGCCAGCGATTGGGACGGCTATATTGGTAGCATTCCCAGGGCAACAGCTACTTTACCCCAAATTCTCGGGGCGTATGGGTATGTCTCTGGTGCGTTCGGGAAATGGCATAACACGCCAACCACGGATACAACTCCCACGGGTCCCTTTGACCAGTGGCCCACGGGGCTTGGGTTTGATTATTTTTATGGGTTTCTTGCCGGAGAAACTTCACAGTACGAGCCAGTTTTGTTTGAAAATACCCTGGCAGTGGAACCTCAAAGAAGTAAAGACTATCATCTCACAGAAGATCTTGCCGATCACGCTATCAAGTTCATGCGTGATCAACGCATGAGCCACCCTGACAAACCTTTTATGGTCTATTTTACCCCTGGGGCAGTACATGGCCCACTTCAAGTCAATTCAAAATGGGCGGATAAATATAAAGGTAAATTTGATCAGGGGTGGGAAGTGCTGCGTAAACAGACGTTCGAGCGTCAGAAAAAAATGGGCATCATCCCCGAAAATGCAAAGCTGACTCCGATTGATCCCAGCATGCAAAAATGGGAGGATATCCCAGAAAATCAACGCGCTTTTCAAACTCGTCTCATGGAGGTTTATGCTGGATTTCTTGAGCATACAGACCGACAATATGGTCGTATTATTGACGAACTCGATAACCTTGGTATCAGAGACAACACCCTTGTTATCTACATCAATGGTGACAATGGAGCGTCAGCCGAAGGAATCAACGGATCGATCTCCGAACTGTTAGCACAAAACAACATGCCCAGTACTGTTGATCAGCACATTAAGGTGCTCAACGAAGAATATGGTGGATTGAAAGCACTGGGTGGACCACTCCTGGAAGATCACTACCACCACGGGTGGGCGTGGGCTGGTTCCACACCATTCAAAAGTACCAAACTCGTTGCCGCTCATTTTGGTGGTACGCGAAACCCGATGGTAATTTCCTGGCCCGCAAAAATCAAACCTTCTTCTAAAGTGAGATCACAATTTACACACGTTAATGATGTAGCTGCGACTATTTATGACATCTTGGAAATTACACCACCAGATTTTTACAATGGTGTGGCTCAAGATAAACTCGATGGGGTTTCGTTTGCTGCTACTTTTGATAAGTATGACGCCCCATTTGCCAAGACAACCCAGTATTTTGAAATCATGGGGAGTCGCGGCATATATAAAAATGGCTGGTTTGCTGGAACATTCGGGCCTCGGATTCCATGGAACCCCACAGCCTCAAAACTTGCAGGGTGGGATCCGAATAAAGATACCTGGGAACTCTACGATCTTAGTAAGGATTTTTCACAGGCTAACAACGTGGCAAAGGAAAACCCTGAGAAGCTTCTGGAAATGAAAGATGCCTTCCTTGTGGAAGCAGCCAATAACAAGGTGTTTCCGATTGGTGGTTCACTCTACATCGTCGCCTACCACCCTGAAGAGATGAAAGCGACAACTCTTAAAGAATGGAATATGTATGAAGGCATGACTCGGATTGCTGAGTCCCAGGCACCGAAGTTCATGAGTGGATTTTCAACTCACTCGGTTATCGATGCCAAGCTTCCTGAAAATGCCGAAGGAGTGCTCTTCGCCGTCGGTGGTATCTCCGCAGGATTCACGGTCTATATGGATCAAGGAGTTCTCAAGGCAGAGTATAACGCCATGACTATGAATCGCTATAAAGTGAGCTCAATTAAAAAAATCCCCGCTGGTAAGGTAAAGATCGAAGTCATTGTTAAAGCGCAGGAGAAAAAGGCTTTGGCTCCTTCATTGATTACACTGAAGGTCAATGGTGAAAAAGTAGGTGAAGTCCTCGCAAAAACGACAGTCCCTGCAATCTTTACAGCTTCAGAAACGTTTGATGTTGGTATCGACCTCGCCTCTCCCGTTGCCATGGATTACCATGATCGCGCACCGTTTAAATTCAATGGTGAGATTGAGAAAATAAACATCAAGTATATAGATTGAAAGTGAGCAGTATTAACCAGCAATACAATAGAATAAAAAGAAAAACGAAGATGAAAAATATGTTCAATACCCTACTATTAGCAGCCGTTATGACCCTGTTCATACATGCTACTGCTTTTGCTGAAACGACAAAAGTAACGGATGAGAATTACGGCCTGGCGGAAACACAGGTGATCATCGCAAGCTACGTTAAAAAAATTGCAGCCGCCACCGGGACCAATGGCATGGGCGTCTGGATGAATAACAAAAAGGGAGCCAATCCCAAAGACCGTGATGTGATGCGAAAAAACTACGACACCATATACTCTTGGGGTGTTTTTGATCTTACCGAACCCGCCACCATCGTATTACCTGAAAACAACGGTCGCTACCAGACGGCTTGGGTGATTTCCGAAGAACACTACAACCCATTTGCTTTTGTGAAACCTGGTGAATACACACTCACCAAAGAAACCGTAGGCACTCCTTACGCCATCGTTGTCGTGCGCACCCAGGCGAACGTGGAAGACCCTAAAGACATGGCTGCTGCCAATGCACTTCAGGAAAAACTCTCAATCAAACAAAAGAACAAAGGCAGCGCCTACAAAGCATCCCATCAGTGGAATATGGATGAGATTATGAAAATGCGCACCAAGTATCAACAGATTGCCAAAAATGAGAAAGTCAGCCCTGACCTCTACTTCGGTAAAAAAGGGGAGCGCACCCTTAAGCAGCACAACTGCGGAACTGCTATGGGTTGGGGGGGATTCTCCGCTGACCAGGCAGCCTATGTCGATTATTACCCCACCACTGACAAACCTCAAACCTTAACACTAAAGGATATGCCAGCTAAAGCTTTCTGGTCGATTACCGTATATGACAAAGGTGGTTTTCCACAAACAGATACCTACAACATCAACTCGCAGTTTGCTAAAAAAAATACTGACGGTTCTGTAATCGTCCATTTCGGTGGTGATAAAACACAAGAAAATTACATGGAAATTTTCAAGAACTGGACATTTATTCTTCGTCTTTATCAGCCTACAGAAATCTATCTCGATGGCAGCTGGAAAAAACCTGAACTTGTAGTAGTGAAATAAGCAATAAACGAGGTTACAAAATGCTGCACCAAACTGCCAAAATATTCATCCTAAGCGCCCTGATACTGTGTTCTTCCGTAAGTCTTCCTGTCACGAGTGCAGCACAACCCGAAAAGCCCAAACTCGTCCTGCAAATCACTGTGGATCAGTTGCGTGGCGATCTGCCGGGCAGGTTTAAAAAAAACATGGGTGAAGGTGGGTTCCGCTATTTGATGGAAAAAGGTATCTGGTATGCCAACGCTCATTACAACCATTCCAACACCGAAACAGTGGTAGGACATACCACTCTTGCTACCGGTGCCATACCAGCTGTGCACGGTATGGTTTCCAATGTCTGGTTTGATCGTGATACCGGAAAACTCGCCTACAACATTGAAGACGACCGCTATCATGTCCTCTCGGCAGGAGCGGATGTTGATAAGTCCACAGAGGTTGATTCTTCCCAGGCTCTTGCATCCACAGACGGCAGATCGCCTGCTAATATCATCAGCTCCACCTTTAGCGATGAGCTTACGCTGTTGACCAACGGCGGGGCAAAGATCTTTGCTGTTTCAGTCAAAGATCGGGGTGCCGTCACCCTGGCCGGGCATACGGGTAAAGCGTTCTGGTTCTCCAAGGCAACAAAGGATTTTATCACCAGCTCCTACTATTACGACCAATACCCGCAGTGGGTGACCGATTGGAATAATGAGAAAAATTTTGAACGTTACTCAAATACTTCCTGGGAGCTGCTGAGAGATAAATCAACCTACCTGCTAGCAGCAAATGATGATGCTCCCTGGGAGATGGATATCGCCGGTTTCGGTCGCAGTTTTCCACATGAATATGGTGCGGCGACGGACAAAAATTTTGGCAATTTTATCACCTTCAGTCCTGCCGGGGATGAACTGACTCTTGATTTTGCCCTGGCCCTGCTCGACGCGGAAGAACTGGGCCAGGACGATATCACAGATTTTCTAGCCATCAGTTTTTCCACCACCGATTATGTCGGTCACCTCTTTGGACCATCTAGCCTTGAGGCGGAAGACAATATCCTGAGACTAGATCGTACCCTGGCAAAACTCTTTGCCGCAATAGACAAAAAAATTGGCCTGGAACATACTCTTATTGTCCTATCCGCCGACCATGGCGGCCCTGAAACACCAGGATATTATAAAGCGTTTGGCATTGAGTCAGGCTACGTCTCCCCAGATGAATGGGATAAGAAACCAGCCATTACCCGATTAAAAAAACAGTTTGGCATCGGTCAAAAACTGATTCGTAAATTCTACCCGCCCTATCTCTACCTTGACCGCACGTTGATTAAAGAAAAAGGATTGGATCAAGGGGAAGTCGAAAAAGCTGTTGCCAAAGAGCTTATGGGAATTAAGGGCGTGGCCCTTGCCGTTTCCAGCACTGCCATGGCAAACAATGCATTACCTGACACAGAGCTCAACCGTTCAGCCCTGCGCAATTTCTGCGCCAAACGATCCGGAGATATACTTGTTCTCTTCCAACCACATTATTTTATAAATCATTTTAACGGAGAGGTGGTGGCTGCCAACCATGGCGGTCCCTGGCGTTACGATTCCTTCGTCCCCATCGTTTTTGCCGGAAATGATATTGAACAGGCAACTATCTATCGTGAAGTAGACCCTGTCAATATTGCCACAACTCTTGCGGCACTTACGGGAACAAAGCCCCCTTCCGGTTCCCATGGGGCACCTTTGCAGGAAGTTATGGACGATATGTAAGTTTTCTTTCAGATTTTACAGAGTGAGGCACTATTGAAATTACTTGATGTAATAAAAAACCCAAAATATTCAGCACGGTTGCGTGAAGTCGTCGAAACGCTCAGACGCTATAGTCTGGATGATTGGTTTAATGATATCCCACTACAGTCCTTTCGCGACCTGCTCAAAAGTCAGGAAGTCAAGGCAATGCGGGACACACCCCTGCCAGAACGATTGCGGCTGGCCCTCACCTCCCTGGGAACGACATATATAAAACTTGGCCAGGTTCTCAGTACCAGGGCAGATATTGTTGGGCCTGAAGTCGCGGAGGAATTACGTAAGCTCCAGTCCGACACACCGGCGGATTCACCTGAAACGGTGCTGCAATTGATTACAGATGAGCTGGGTCAGCCAGTTGAAAAACTTTTTAAAACATTTGATCCGGTAGCTTTTTCTTCTGCATCAATCGGGCAGGTACACCGGGCTCAGTTGGAAGACGGCAGGGATGTTGTTGTTAAAGTGCAGCACGACAATATCCAGGAGAAAGTTAATATTGACCTGGATCTATTACTGGTACTTGCACAACTTCTCCGCGACTACGTTGCCGATACCCGCCCATACCAACCTGTTTCAACTGCCCATGAATTTCGACGAACCCTGTTGCATGAGCTTGATTTCACGTCAGAACGGCATAATATGGACAAGTTCAGTCGCAATTTTGCTAAAGATGATACCGTTAGTATTCCAGAGGTTTATCGTCACCTGTGTAGCAAAAAAGTTTTAACCATGGATCTTCTGGTCGGAATTTCAGGGTCAAAACCTGCGGAAATTCAGGCCTCGGGTGAAGATCTTGGTATCTTTGCCCGCAAAACAGCCACCGTTTTTTTGAACATGATTTTCCGTGATGGTTTCTACCATGCAGACCCGCATCCCGGCAATTACATGCTCCTCGATGGCGGGCGTCTCGGCCTCCTCGATTGTGGCATGATAGGACGGCTGGATGAATCCATTCGAGAACTATTTTCCGAACTACTTATGATGCTGATTGAAGGCGACTCTGAAAGCCTAGCCGACCTCCTGCTCCGTGCCGGTTCAGCGCCTGAAGATGTTGACCGGGTCGCTTTCAGAACCGATGTAAACGATCTTATCGTAGAACATGGCACCCGTTCATTGGATGAATTCGACCTCGGCGGGGCACTCAATCAACTAACCGGGATTGTCCGGCAACACCAAGTTCTTATGCCCTCGGCAGCGTCACTGCTCATAAAAACTCTTGTTATGCTGGAAGGAACATCCCGCGAACTTAATCCATCGTTTAACCTCGCCGAAGTACTCGAACCCTTTAAAAAACAACTTCTTCGGGAGCGTCTGGATCCAAAACGATGGTTGCAACGAATCAGCCGCTCGGTGCGGGATATTGACCGACTGGCCCGGCAGGGACCGCGCAACATTGCCGAAATCCTAGAGCGTCTGCAGTCAGGTAAATTGAAGATCAGACATGAAGTGGAGGATCTCAAAATTGTCACCAACAGACTGGTTTCAGGAATGCTGATTGCTTCTCTTTTTATGGGATCCAGTCTTCTTCTCAGCCAGCAATTACCACCTCTTGTGGGTGGCTTTTCGCTGTTTGGCATAGCAGGTTGTCTTACAGCGGTAGTTTTAGGGGCAAGACTTCTCTGGAGAACCAGATAACTGAGTATCTGTTTTTCCCATAAAGCGTTAAATCTAGCAGTTATCGGATAGTAATAATGAGAATAATAAACGATATTAATTTAGATGTGTATTTTCACGTGACACGATTGTGTATCGTATTTTATTGAAGTTATCTTGAATTAATTGGTGGAGGATTTAATGTTCAGGCTACTGTTTTCTATTACATTATCATTTTATCTGTGTTTTCAGTTCTCAACTCAGGCAAGTGCCGAAGAAGGCGGTGCCGGCCATTATGTACCAGGCAGTGCTGCGACATTGATTGATGTAGCACCTTCCCAAGAAGGTTGGGTCATTCAACCCTTATTTCTTTATTATGATGCCGAGTTTGACGGGAGCAGAACCATCCCATCCGGCGGATTGATATCTACAGGATTGGATGTTTCCGCGACTTCGTTAACCATTGGCGGAGTTTACTCATTTAAAAACAAGGTGATGGGCGCTACCTACAGTGCCGGACTCTATGTTCCGTTACTGTGGCTGGATGTTACCGGTACTGTGGAGAATTACTCCAAATCCGACAGTGTAGGCGGCTTATCTGATATTGCTCTTGTTCCTGCTGTATTGGTCTGGAAATCCGGTTCCTGGCAGTACGATGTTGCCTTTCCAATATATGCTCCAACCGGTGACTACGAGGTCGGCCAGCTCGCCAACCTTGGACTCAACTACTGGACCTTCGATCCCACCTTCGGAATCGTCTACAATAATGCAAAGACAGGATTTAACGCAGCTCTTCACAGCGGCGTAACCATTAACACGGAAAACAGCGACACGAATTACGACAGTGGTTCAGTATTACATGCCGAGGTGAGTGCCCAGCAGCTTTTACCGACAAAAATCGGCGTTTTCGGCGTCGGAGTAAACGCATTTATGTATGAGCAAATTACCGACGACAGTGGAACCGGCGCAACCAGTGGTGGCTTTCAGGGACGCAGTCTTGGTATTGGCCCCGTTCTTGATTACATTATCCCCACCGAAAACAATGGAACCTTTGTTTTTGAACTCAAATGGCTTCCCGAACTGGATACAAAAAATAGAGTTGAGGGAGATTATATCTGGTTTAAAGCTGCCTGGCAATTCTAACAAACGTTCAAAAAAAGGACAACATGACAAATCTACCCTTCAGTAAAGGAATAATTATCGGAAGTATATTGGCACTTACGGTCTGCTCAGTTCAGGCAGAAGGACCAAGCAAAGCAGAATTGGCCAAAGCGGCACAGAATCCTATTGCCAATATGATCAGTCTTCCTCTACAGAATAATATCAATACAGGTATCGGCCCCGATGATGAAACACAAAATATATTGAATATTCAGCCGGTGTTTCCATTCTCTGCCGGTGAGGACTGGAATGTGATTACCCGTACTATCCTCCCGGTTATCTCGCAACCTGATTTTTTGACTGGCGATGACAGGGTGAATGGCCTTGGAGATTTAAACTTCACTGCCTTCTTTTCACCATCCAAGGCCTCCAGCCTGACCTGGGGTGTCGGACCCACATTAATCATGCCCACCGCAACCGACGATACACTTGGTGCCGACAAGTGGAGTGGAGGTCTTGCAGTAATTGCCCTTGCCATGCCAGGTAACTGGGTCGTAGGTGGCCTGGTGAGTAATGCCTGGTCTTTTGCCGGAAGTGGTGACAACGATGTAAATTTCTTTACCTTTCAATACTTCATTAACTACAACCTGCCCAATGGCTGGTACCTGACATCAGCTCCAATCATTACCGCAAACTGGGAAGCTGAGAGTGGTCAACAATGGACCGTGCCTTTTGGTGGTGGCTTTGGAAAAATAATGAAATGGGGTAAGCAACCTGTGAATGCGCAGCTAAGCGCCTACAATAACGTTGAATCCCCTGACAATGGCGCTGACTGGCAGTTCAGAATTCAATTGCAGTTTCTTTTTCCTAAATAACTAACACCCCACAAGGTGAAGTACCTTAACCATACACTTTCAATATACATTATGAAAAACCTGTACCTTCCCCTATTGTTTTTAATTCTGATTACAACCGGTTGTGCAAAAAAACCACCCGAACCAATCGCGGTTCAGATTCCCACCCGGCCTGTCAATTATCTCCATGAAGTCAAACCCATTCTTGATAAACGTTGTGCCGTGTGCCACTCCTGCTACAACTCCCCCTGTCAGTTAAAACTCAATTCCTTTGAGGGTGTTGATCGGGGAGGCAGTAAAGAAACGGTTTATAATGCTACCCGCCTGAGTACCATGGATCCAACCCGCCTCTTTATTGATGCAAAAACCACAAAAGAGTGGCGTGGAAAGAATTTTCACACGGTCACTGAAAGTACAGCTGCTGACGGGCTCAATAACTCGCTTATGCTTCAAATTCTGAATCATAAAATGGCGAATCCTGAATCCAAGGGCGAGTATAAATCAGAAGCCGACGATCTAACCTGCTCCGAAACCTCCATCGAACTCGATGGCTATCTCGCGAAGCACCCCAACCGCGGCATGCCCTTTGGTTTCCCTCCTCTAAAAAAAGATGAATTCGAACTCATTGCCGGCTGGCTGGCTCAAGGTGCAAAAGGGCCAACGGCTGCGGAACAGCTGGAGCTGACAAATCCCAAAGCCGTGGATACGTCCCAGATCATTAAATGGGAAACCTTCCTGAACAACAAGAATCCCAAATATGGCATGACCGCCCGCTATCTCTACGAACACCTCTTTCTGGCACATATTAAGTTTGGTACAGATACTAAAGAATATTATGAACTTTTGCGTTCCAGAACAGCTCCGGGGACTCCCATTGACCTGATCAATACGGTTCGTCCCTATGACGAGCCTGGAACAGAAACATTCTATTATCGTTTTCGTAAAATCCACTCCACCATCGTCCATAAAACCCATATGGTTTTCAATTTCAATGATGCCAAACTGGCCCGTTTTAAAGAACTTTTTATCGAGCCACAGTGGTTGGAGAAGCCTCATCTGATGGGGTATAATGCCACGAATAGCGCCAATCCTTTTGGAATATTTCAACAGATCCCTCCCCGTTCCCGCTATCAGTTTCTCTTGGATAATTCTCATTATATCATCATGACATTTATCCGGGGACCGGTGTGCCGTGGCCAGATCGCCCTGAATGTTGTTCCCGATCACTTATGGGTTATGTTTCAAGACCCGGATCACGATCTCAGTGTCCAGTATCCTGCTTTTCTGAAGCTGCAGAAAGATAATCTGATCATGCCCATTGAAATGGGAAGCACATTTCCAGTGTTGGATCTGATAGGCAATAGATACCACAAGGCAATCAAAAGATATTACTACGCTCGTCAGGAATTATACATGACCCATAACTTTAACGGGCAAGGTTATGATGCCATTTGGAAAGGAGAATCAGCCTCGGACAGCCCCATGCTGACCGTGTACAGACATTTTGACAGTGCCTCGGTGCACAAGGGTGCCATTGGTGACCTGCCCCGTACCATGTGGGTAATGGATTACCCGCAATTGGAGCGTATATATTACGCCCTGGTGGCCGGTTTCGATGTTTACGGAACCCTTGGACATCAGTTGGCAGTCCGTCTCTATATGGATGGTCTGCGTATTGAGGGGGAAAGCTATTTTCTGGGTTTTATGCCTCAGAAATTACGCAGATCCATAATGGAATCCTGGTACATAGGAGTAGAACCGGAAGATGTTGTTTATTACGATGCTGGAATTCCAGGAAAAATAGATTTTAAAACAAATAACCCTAAACAGGAATTTATTGAGGAGATTGTCAATAATCGGCTCCTGCCCGAGACAGGAATAGTTTTTGACAAGGTCAACTATCTGCCGCCAGGTTCCAAATACCCGCCCTTGCCCGACAAGTACGAAACTCTGGCAGATTACCTCCAAGCCTTTCAGTCAGTATCAAAACCCGGCACTGAGTTTTTCTCGCTGGTTAATGATTTTAACGCCAACGTCGTTTATATCCGGATCCGTAAAAATGATGGTACGGATGTGGTGGTCTCAATGATTATCAACCGCTGGCACGATAACGTCCAATTTATGTTTGATGAGGAGAAGGCCCTGGATCCTTCCCGTGATAACGCCGATTTTATTGTAGGATTTCTGGGTTCTTATCCGAATTATTTCATAGATATCCAGCAAGACGACTTACCGGAATTTTTTGATCTCCTGGCCAATCTGAGTAAAATGGATATGAAAGATGCGAAAAAACGTTTCAATAAGTACGGGATCAACCGGGCTGACAAAGACTTCTGGGAAGAATACGATTGGTTCCAGGCACGCTTCAATGCCGAGCAACCAGTGCAGTCGGGACTTTTTGATCTCAACCGCTACTATTACAAGGCTAATGCCAAAAATAAGGCGTTTGATTTGTAAAATTGAAGGGAGCAGCTACTTTTGTCGATTGCAAACCAGGGAGTCCCTCTACTATGAAGCATCTTTATAAAATAGTGTTAGTACTTTTCCTATGCTTGCCAGTAATTAGCGCTGCTGCAGCTGACAATCTTGAAATTAATTTCCTGATTGATTCTATTCGAAACAGTCAATGCAGTTTTACCCGGAACGGAACTGTACATAGCCCCGAAAAAGCTGCAGATCATTTGCAAATGAAATACAACAAAACAAAAAAGTATATAAAAACTGCTGAAGATTTTATAGAAAAGTTAGCAACAAAGAGTAGTTGGTCCGGGAAGCCCTATACAATGACCTGTAACGGTGTGAAACAGCCGTCTGTAACGTGGTTAAGGGCAACCCTTGCAAGTTACAGAAAATCTAACTTATGAGTATGTATATGAATTATCATAAATTAAACGATCTTTTTTCACCAGCGAGAAACAGCTGTATGGACAAACTATTTTTTCCGGTGTTACTATTCTTGATGCTACTGTTAAGTTCTTGTGCCAGAATTTCTCCACCACAGTGTCCTGACGGCACGTTAAATCTACCCGACTGTCCTCCATTACATGCGGTTGACGATGAGAAGATCAATACTATTTATGAGATGCGAACATGGGTTCCAGCATCTGAACTGACAATTGATCCCATCAAATTAGGTGCTGAGGCAGAAATACCCGTCAACAGTGCCAGGACAAAAATTGTCGGCCCCACTTTTGATAACGCATTAGACTCCCTTGCGGCAAAAATATGGTTGATAGAGAACGCCGAACATACAATTGATGCAAGCTATTATATATTTACACCTGATCTCGTTGGCCATTCGGTGCTTGGTGCCATGTGTAATGCCGTACAACGTGGAGTAGATGTACGTATTATGGTGGATGCCATCGGTTCTTTCGATATCGGACACTCTGAACTCAGGGCTCTTGAAACCTGTGCGGAAGACGCCGACTTTATGCGTAATGATGCCGGGAAAATCACGACTAAAAAAGCCCGTGTCCAAGTCGTGATTTTCAACGCCCTGACCAAATTTCAGTTTAACAGGCGATCACATGATAAACTGCTGGTTGTTGATGGGAACTTTGCTGACAAGGCAACTGTAATGACCGGCGGGCGCAACATTTCCCTGGATTATTATGGCATAAATGAAGACGGTTCTTTGGATCCCACCGCTTTTCGTGACCTGGAAGTACTTTTAAAATCAGGCAGGCAGAGCACTGATGAACAACATACAATAGGTAATGTTACCGAAGGGTATTACACCTTATTATTTCTGCATGAAGGCAATCGCAGGATATGGCCAATTGAGGGAGAAGATACTTTCAGTGGAGGAAAATACCTTGATAGTTATATTGTTGAACGAAAAATGGGCCAAAAGAAGTTGTCATTCTTAAAATCCCTCCCGGAGATCAAAGAACGGATGCAAAACATGTCAGTTTTTATGAGTACTGGCTTTCATGATTCAGATGTACGACTTTCCCATCAGTTAAGTAACCTCACCAGCGAACGTGTAACATCAGATGTTAAAGAGAACATGGATCGTAACCCCAACTCTATCATGTATCTGCTCGACAAAATTAGCAGAGAAACAGATGCCCGTGGTGTTAAACAAGGTACATTGAGGATCATTTCTCCCTATCTGTTCAGCGGCAAATATGAAAACGACGAAGGTGAACTCATTTTTGATGGTGCCAAAGATACGCTGAACTGGTTAGCGAAACACCCTGATTATAAACTTGAAGTGATTACCAATTCGGTGATGACAGGAGACAATCCATTTACCCAGGCCATAATCGACATGGATATGGCTCCCAGGTTTCTGCTCACACCCGAATTGCAGGAAGCATGGCTCGCTGATCTTGAACATGGTGAATTTAATCCCAACATTACTGCAAGCGATGAGTGGAAGCGACTGGTGAATCATCCACAGGTGTTTATCTATCAGACAGGCATGCTTGATTCTGTGATGCTGGGAGGGAACGCACATTATGGAAAGTTGCATGCAAAATTTATTGTCGGAGAATCTCTGTGCTTTATAGGAACCAGTAATTTTGATTACCGCTCTAATCTCTATAACAATGAGATGGGGTTCTTCATTAAAAGCGATGAGTTGAATAAAGAGCTCAATGAGGTATTTGAATCACTGAAAAAGACATCATATCGATGGGGCTCACCCGAATGGCTTGAAATGCGTAGAAAACTAATGGAAAGCGATAGCGATAAAGCAGGGGCTGCAACACGCCAGCGAGGTGTCTTTAAGACGATCCGGGCTCTTGGCTTAGAGTATTTAATGTAACAGGCTGCTAGAAATGTTTCAAAGATCATTTTTAATTCTACCGGCTCTCATTGTTCTTTTTGTTGTTTCCTGTGCAACAGATGAGAAACAGGTGCAGACCAAATATACTTCAGCAGTTGAAGCAGGTACCAGTATCCGGATACAAAATGGATATCCCGATCAAGTATTACGTATTGCAACACTCAATCTCGCCCACGGTAGAAAAGACAGCTTTAATCAGTTTTTTCTTCGTGAAAGCACTATCAAAAGAAATCTTGATGATATTGTCGTTACTTTAATCCAGCATAAGCCTCATATTGTTGCTCTACAAGAAGCTGACGCCTCCTCCTTCTGGAGCGGTTCCTTTGATCATGTTGCATATCTTGCAAACCAGGCACAATATCCATGGCGAACACATGCAATTAATGCGGAAACATGGTTGTTTTCATACGGCACTGCTGTTCTGTCACTACTACCGTTTTCCGAAACCATTAAACATACCTTTAC
>Ga0256845_1000971_pt1 | contig 24517 bp, 22 predicted proteins | sample RiftiametaG_FD_189101 | JGI IMG/M metagenome (GOLD analysis project Ga0256845, IMG submission 189101) | Tube worm associated microbial communities from hydrothermal vent at the East Pacific Rise, Pacific Ocean - Riftia | ecosystem: Host-associated > Annelida > Integument > Unclassified ... | reverse complement strand
TATGACTTTTGCTTTATTGTTCGTATAGTTAATAGAAGTTTCAATGATACCTTCCATTTTATGGAGTACTTTTTCATTGAGCCATATGCAGGCAGAACAGTGTATACCTTCGATGATGAGGTTGATTACATAGAGTCCATCTTCATCTTCTGTGATATATTTGTTTTTAAATCCCTCAAGGTCAAACTTTTCTAAGTCTGTATTGCCTTGTGTGGCTGGTTGCAGTTTGGTATCTCCTAGCTTGTCATAGAAGGTATCGAGTCCTTCGGCATTGAGTAAATGGTAGACACCTTGACAGCCTTTACAGCAGAAGTAATGTTCATTTTCTACTATCATAATGTCTTCTGAAAAAGTAAGATTACAGTGTGTACATGCAACGTCTGCCAATAGCGTTTCCTTAATCTAAGTAATTTATCGTGCTTATTTTATCTAAAAAGAGTAAAATTCACCTATGGAAAATGCACTCACTTTTACACTCATGCTTGTTGTTGCCGAACTTTTCGAAGCCTATATGCAACGTGCTTCTACACTTTTTGGTGTTTTAGAAAAGCTTTATACGTATTATCAAAAAAGTATCTTTCTGTTTTTTCTTATACAACCAGGATTTTATTTTATGCTCTTTATCGTTTTAATGACGGGAGTTTTAAATGTCAGCATGATCTTTCTGCTAGCTATAAAAGTTTTTGATATGTTTTACAAAATAGAACTGATAAAAAAAGTTTTTATACAAAGAGAAGTATCTTCTGAGATAGTACAAATGTTAGAGTGGAAAATGCCTTCATACTTTTTCTTGATGGGTGTGGGAATGTATCCTCCTCTACTTTTTTATGCATTAGGTTAATAGCTTTTTTGACAAATTATTGACTTTTTTTTGCTACAATATATTATTATTCATATGTATGAAGAAAAGCTAAACTTGCTGTGAAGTAAGGACAGAAAGCTACGGGTCTGAGTCAGATAGCCGAGTTGCCTAACATAAGTATTATTACTTATTCTCTTTTTTGACATGCATTCAAAAAGGTTAATATACTATGAGAACTATTTTATTGCGTATGCTTCCCCTTCTTTTAGTCATGACTATAACATCTATACAAGCCAGTGTTGGACTAGACTATCTTAATGACTTACGTACTAAAACAGGATTGCCAATATTTATAGAACAAGTTAATTTAACTGCTTCTGCTCAAAATCATAGTGACTATATGCAGACTAATGATATTTCTGGACACTATGAAGACAGTAGTAATGTGGGATATACAGGGGAAGCACCTGTAGATAGGGCACTGTATGCAGACTATTTTTTAAGAATTATTGGTGAAAATGTATCTGCGGGACAAGAGACAGTACAAGCATCGATAGATGGACTTTTTTCTGCAATATACCATCGTTATGGTTTTTTGAGTTTAGAAAAGGATGAAATAGGCATAGGAGTGAGTGATAATAATTATTTTTATACCTATGATATAGGTAATATGGGTGTTAATAATTTGTGCCAGGGAGCATCAGCTTCTTCAGGATATACAGGTATTTGTAAAGACCTTAATAAGGTTATAAATAGTACAGATTATAGTAATGCAATGAATACAAATAAAAGTAGTGCTCCAGAGCTTATTTTATGGCCAGCAATGAGTAGTGATGATATTCCACCAGTATTTTATGAAGAGTCTCCAGACCCCTTACCTAATGATAGTGTTACTGGATACCCTGTTAGCGTAGAGTTTAACGATGGTAAATTTTCTACTGCTCCTACGGTTTCTAATTTTGTACTCACAAATGCTACAGATGGGGTTGTGCTAGAAAATATTGTATTGATGAATAAAGATACAGACCCTAATGGACATTTTACAGCATATCAAGTAACACTTTTCCCTAAAAAAAGATTGGAGTGGGGAACAGCATATAATGTGGAACTTATCTATAGTTATGATGGGGTACAAAGTACAAAAGAATGGTGTTTTGAAACGCGCACATTAGAGAATAATGCTGAAAAGTTTTACCTTATAGAGAATAATGCTGATATCTCTTTAGCTGTTGTTTCTGGCGTTAAATATGCAATTTATGTTGTACCCAACAATACAAATGATACTTTAGGTGGAGCAGGTTGGCGTTATAATAGTGATGCACCAACTTTTAACAGAATAGACAGCAATACTTTTTCTACAAAGGTTACTGGTAACACAGGTGAATATGTCAGTTTTACCTTTGATAATGGACAAAAAATAAAACTGACTATATCAGCTACAGATACGGCTAAAAATCCTTTAAATATTACTTGTGCACAAGTAAATGACTATGATGGTGATGGTCTTTTAGATAGTGACGATTTAGATGATGATAATGATGGGTATAGTGATACTGATGAAAATAGGGCTGGAAGTAATTCTTTAGATGCAAAAGATAAACCATTAGATACAGATAGAGATATGATACCAAATTATAGAGACAATGATGATGATAATGATGGTATATCTGACAGTGATGAACTAGCTAATGGGCTTAACCCTCTGAATGCTTTAGATGCTCAAGCTGATTTTGATGGTGATGGGTTTAGTAATGCAATAGAAATATCTGTAGGTTCAGATATACGAAATAGTACAAGTAAACCATCGTGGACACCTGTAATGATGGATGATATTATTATATTTATCCCAAGCTTTTCCTAGTATAATAGCGTTGAAAAATGAAAGAAAGAATTATGTATAAAATATTGATAGTAGGACTTCTTTGGTCTTTTGTAAATGGAGTAGCAGTTGCAGAAAACTTTCTAATAGAATCAAAAATTATTAATGGGATGGCAGTATCTACAAATAATGATGAATGGAGATTTATAGTCTCATTAAAATATAAAGGCAATACCTATTGTGGCGGAAGTTTAGTTGCTCCAAATTGGGTTTTAACTGCAGCACACTGTTTATATGGATATACTCCAGATCTCTATGTTAGTGTAAGTGTAGGGAGTTATAATCTTAATACTATGACTGAATATAGTGTAAAACAGTTTATAATACACCCTTCCTATAATCCAACTACTATGGATAATGATATTGGATTAATCGAGTTAGATAAAAGTGCACTTACTGTGGCAACAATACCGTATGATATTTCTTCTTCTTTGGCAGTAGATATACAAACAAAAGTAGCAGGATGGGGAACAATGACTGAAGGGAGTTATGATATCCCTGATGATTTAATGGAGGCACTAACTCCTATAGTTGATTTTGATAAATGTAACAGTGCATATGGTGGTGCAGTGTCAAATAATATGATTTGTGCAGGATACTGGGTTAGTACTAGAGATAGTTGCCAAGGAGACAGTGGTGGTCCATTAATAGTAGATAATACATTGGTAGGTATTGTTAGTTGGGGAAATGGTTGTGCTGAAGATGGATATCCAGGGATTTATACAAGAGTTCAAAATTATGCACAATGGCTAAAAAATTATGTACCATATGTTCCTAAAAAAACCTGGGCACCTATCATGATGGATGAGATTATAACGTTTATACCTAGTCAGCCATAAATAGCTATACTTACTATACCATGTTGGTGTAATCTACACTATACTGTAGTAGTACTTTGACATTTCAGTCAAAAAGGAATATAATGTCACTACTACATAGAAGTATATGAGATACTTCACGTAAAACCTTCACAATTCATACCCAAAAACAAGAGGACATATGAGCGATAACAAAAAATCTTCTGGCAATAATGCCAATAGAAAAAACAGAACCCATGTACCAGTAAATGGACATAAAATTGAAGACCTTCAAAAACTCCCCCTTACAGACCTTGTCGAAATGGCCAAAGAAGTTAAAGTTGAAAACCCTAATGAGTTTCAACGTAAAGACCTTATTTTTGAAATTCTGAAATCACAAGTATCTGCTGGAGGATTTATACTCTATACGGGTATTCTGGAGATAATGAATGATGGGTACGGTTTCTTACGTTCTATAGACGGAAACTTTGCAAACTCATCTAATGATACTTATGTTTCTGGTACGCAAGTAAAACGTTTTGCTCTTAGAAATGGTGATATCGTTACAGGTCAAGTACGTGCGCCAAAAGATCAAGAAAAATACTATGCACTTCTCAAAATTGAAGCCATTAACTATGTGGCACCAGAGAAGTCAAAACAACGTCCTCTTTTTGAGAACCTTACACCACTTTATGCGATGGAACAACTCAAAATGGAGTACAACCCGATGAAAATGACGGGACGTGTACTTGATCTATTTACACCTATTGGTAAAGGACAAAGAGCACTTGTTGTTGCTCCTCCACGTACAGGTAAAACAGAGTTACTAAAAGAGCTTGCGCATGGGGTAACACATAATAATCCAGATGCATCACTCATGGTACTTCTTGTAGATGAGAGACCAGAAGAGGTTACAGATATGCAACGTTCGGTAAAAGGTGAAGTGTATGCTTCTACGTTTGACCTTCCTGCACAAAACCATGTAAGAACAGCCGAAATGGTAATAGAAAAAGCCAAAAGACGTGTTGAGATGGGAAAAGACGTAGTTATTTTATTGGACTCGATTACTAGACTTGCTCGTGCGTATAACACAGTCACGCCAAGTTCTGGTAAAGTACTCTCTGGTGGTGTGGATGCCAATGCACTACATAAACCAAAACGTTTCTTTGGGGCTGCAAGAAACATAGAAGAGGGCGGTTCTTTGACTATTATTGCTACTGCATTGATTGATACGGGTTCTCGTATGGATGAAGTTATTTTTGAAGAATTTAAAGGTACAGGTAACTCAGAAGTAATTCTAAGCCGTCATGTATCTGAACGTCGTATCTATCCTGCTATTGATGTAACAAAGTCAGGAACACGTAAAGAAGAACTTATGGTAGATGCACTTACTTTACAAAAAGTTTGGGCACTTAGAAATGCGATGCAAAACATGGAAGAGGTTGAAGGTCTTAAATTCCTTTTCTCTAAAATGATGAAAACCAAATCAAATGAAGAGTTTCTCTCTATTATGAACGAAGGTGCATAAGTACGTATGCTTAAAATAGGTGTTTTTGATTCTGGCTTAGGAGGTTTGACAGTTGTTAAATCTTTAAGTCAAGTTATTAAAAATGCTGAGTTATTTTATATTGCAGATACAAAAAATGCACCTTACGGTGAAAAAACACCCAAACAAATTCTTCAATACTCTTTAGACATTACAAAATACTTTACTGTAAAACATGATATAGATGTACTTATCCTTGCTTGTAATACAGCAACTGCTTTTGCGATTAAACAATTACGTGAACTTTATCCTCATCTTATTATTATAGGTACTGAACCAGGTGTAAAACCTGCAATTGAACAAACTCAAACAGGAAAAATAGGTATACTCGCAACGCCTGCAACGCTCAAAGGTGAAAAGTATCAAGAATTGGTGAATATACTCGCACAGGAAAAAGATGTTCAGTTGTTTGAACAGTCTTGTTCAGGCTTGGTTGAGCAAATAGAAAAAGGTGAGATTTCTACAGAAAAAACTAGAAAATTATTGGAAAACTGGGTATTACCTATGAAAGAAAATAGTGTTGATACAATTGTACTTGGATGTACCCATTATCCGTTAGTAGCAGATATCATCTCTGAAATAATGACATCTGATGTTTTACTGATAGATACAGGTATGGCGATAGCTAATAGACTTCTTGACTTGAGTTTAAAACAAGGACATATTAATAAAGGTACTTTATCTATGACACTTTCAACAACAGGTGATATACAAAACTTACTTGTTGAACAGATTCTCCAACTTCCTATAAATATAAATTCTATAAATATTTCTAATATATAGAATTATATTTTTCTTAATTAAATTAAGAACTATTATTTAATATTTATGATTACCATAAAGTAAAGATATGATAAAATGCTTCTATACGGTTATGCTGTATTGAAAGGCTAATTTCATCGCGAGGTGAATGCAGAAAGTTATGGGTCTCTAGTAGATTGCCAGACTACCAATGGTGTATAAATGTTACTACTATAAATAACTTTCAAGCCTTCATTAAATATATAGAACCAGTAGTGTAAAAGGAGTAATAAATGAGATTATCTTATTTGACAGTTATTGCAATTAGTACGCTTATCGCGAATGCTAATATGGTTGAAATAGTTGAAGGTATGCCTTATGTAGAAGTAGAGGCAAATGGAAAAACATACAAAATAGAAAGAGTGCAAAAACCTGATACGTATTTAACGAATACCTTTGCGTTAACCTCTCGACCCTCACCCCCATTTTTTATAGAACCATTTTTAGTAACAGAAGGTATTGAAACCTTTGGAGAGTTAGAAGTTTTAGATTTTATCTCTAAGAAAAAAGGTATTTTTATTGATGCAAGGTTAGCAAATTGGTTTGCCAAGTCAGCAATACCTACAGCCATTAATATGCCTTTTAAGGTTTTTCTATCAGATACACCTGAACGTGAAGAGGCATTAAAAGTACTGGGTGGAGAGTATACTAAAAATGGAAAGTGGAACTTTACATCGGCTAAAACAATACTTTTATATTGTAATGGTGCATGGTGTGGACAATCTCCAACGGCTATTAATGCATTGATTGAATTAGGATATCCAAAATCTAAAATGAAATATTATCGTGGTGGGATGCAGTCTTGGCAGCTCTTAGGATTGACAACAATTATTCCGGAGGTGAAAAAATGAAATTGATAATATTTGCATTGGTATTGACTATTTTTGCTAGTGCTGGAAAATATGATAAAGTGAAAATTACACCGGAAATATCATATATTTATGTCTATCATAAAGGTAAAGCGGTAAAAGTACATAGAATTCAAGATACAAAACATAAACTTACAGGAGAGTATGCAAGCATATATAGACCAGGAAAATATATACAAGCTATTAAAATGCATCCTTCTATTCAAACTGTGGCTGAAGTTGAAGTGCTTAAATTTATGAAAGATAAAGTCAATAAAAAAGAAGGGCTTCTTGTCGATCTTCGACCTAAAGCAGACTATGTAAAAGAGTCTATCCCCTCTGCCGTCAATATTCCTGCACGGGTTAAAGATGATAAAGCTAAAGTAGAAAAGATTCTTAAAGTTTTAGGTGCTACAAGAAATGCGGATGGTACATTAAACACTAATAATGCATTAGAAGTTACATTTTATTGTAATGGATTATGGTGTGATAAATCAGCTGATTTTATTAAGGCATTTATAAACGAGGGCTATCCTGCAGATAAGATGTACTATTATCGTGGTGGTTTCCAAATGTGGAAAATCTTAGGATTCACAACAGTAACAAACCAATAAGAGGGTAGGAAATGAAAAATTTATCAGAAACTTTTGCAATATTATTTGTAGGATTTTTATCTATGGCAGTTGTATTTTTTATCGTACAGTATAATTTAATTGATGACGATGTTGATATGGATGAAATTATTCTTTCAACACCGCAAAAGAAAGTAGCAAAAACAAGTAGTTATCTCGATAGTCTTGAAGGGTATGGTGATGATACAGATGTTAAAGTAGATGCAAGAAAAGAAGATACTACCAATACCGTTATTGTAAAGTCTGAGTCAAATAAAGATACACTTGGTGATGTAATTGATGACAAATCAAAAAGTTCATATATGGAAAATCTTGAGAAATATGCTGATACCGAGGAAAAAGAAAAGCTAGACACAGCTAAACCAGTTGCTGATAATTCAGGGGAACCTGAAAAATTGCCAGAGGTAGCTGATGAAATAGGTATGGCTATTGATGCTGCATTGGATGGTTTATAGAAGTTACTTCTATAGACCAATAGCCTCTCTTACTTTAGACATTTTTGCATTTGCAATGGTACTTGCTTTTTTAGCTCCCATGGCTAAGATGTCATTGACTTCATCCATATGTGAGAGGTAATATTCACGCTTTTCACGTGCTTCCCCCAACTCTTCCCATATTAACTCTTTTAGGTACTTTTTAAAGTGACCATACCCTTCTTTACCACTCTGATAACGTACTTGTAGTTCTAGCTTCTCTCTATTATCTAAAAAGAGTGATGCTAATGCAAAGATATTGTCATCTTCCCACTCTAAAGGTTCCCCCAAAGGAGTAGAAGAGGAGATAATTTTATTACATCTCTTTTGTAAAGGTTTTTCATCCATAAACATGTCAATAGCATTGTCATAAGATTTAGACATTTTTTGTCCATCAATACCTGGGATAGTAGCGACATCATCTGCTACTTTATGTTCAGGAAGTACAAATATCTCACCATACTCATTGTTAAACTTTGTGGCAATGTCACGCGTCATCTCTACGTGTTGTATTTGGTCTTTTCCTACAGGGACTATCTCAGTATCTAACATGAGTATATCTGCTGCCATAAGTACAGGGTAAGAGAAAAGTGCATGGTTTGCTGATATTCCTTTAGCTACCTTATCTTTATATGAGTGTGCACGCTCTAAAAGTCCCATAGGTGTAAATTTAGAGAGTATCCAATAGAGTTCAAGTACTTCTGGTACATGACTTTGTACCCAAAATGTTGTTTTATTTGGGTCTATACCTATAGAGAGATAGTCTACTGCAGCATCAATAGTAAATTGTTTTAGTGTGGTTGCATCTTTTGATGTAGTAAGAGAGTGGTAGTTTGCTATAAAGGTAAAGAGTTCATTTTCCTCTTGAAGTTCTACCATTGGTTTCATTGCCCCAAAGTAGTTTCCTATATGAAGTTTTCCTGAAGCCTGAATTCCTGTAAGTACACGCATAATCTCTCCTATGGGCATCTCTAAAAAACCTGCATGTCCATAACATTACAAGCTTCTGTTCAGGCAAGGCACTCACTTGCAGGCATAGCCGTAGCTACGTCAAAATTGAGTAACGCCGCATGGGCGGAAGCTTGTATTGCCCGTAGGGTGGTATTTGCAAGCGTAATCTTGCACAAGATACTTCCATCATCGTAGCTTTGGCTATGATTTGAAAGCCTCTTACACAATCTCACATTTGCAAAACCCATTATGGGTATGCAGGGTTTTTAGAGAAGCCCTATATAATTTGCACAAATTATAGCAGGAGAATTAGAAATTAGAAATTAGAAATGAAAATTTTAAATAAATTCATCGCCTTCATCCATTCTTTGACCTCTTTTTCTGGCTACCATATCGAGTGGTACACCTTCAAAGTCAAATCTCTCTCTAAAGAAGTTAGAGAGGTAACGAATGTATGAGAAGTGTAAGTACTCAGGACGGTTGGTAATAAGAGCAATCTTAGGTGGTTTTGTCTCATACTGTGTAGCAAACTTGATGTTAACCACTGCACCATTATGAGATGGTACATGGTGACGGCGAATGGCAGCACGTAAAGTATCGTTAAGGTCAGAGGTAGGTATGCGGTACGTATAACGTTTATAGATAGCGACTATCTGGTCAAGTATCTTGTTTACACGAAGCCCAGTTTTCGCAGAGATAGTGATAAACGGTGCATAGTGTAAGAATCTTAGCTCGTCACGTACATCATCTACAACCTCTTCATAGCTTCTCTCATCTTTAATATCCCACTTGTTAAGGACGATAAGACAAGCAAGTTTATGCTCTTCTATGAGTCCTGCTACTCTTTCATCTAGTTCAGATATCTGAGTAGTAGAGTCAAGCATCAAGATAACAAGGTTTGCTTTTTTGAGTAGCTCAGTTGTACGAGTCAGTGCATACTTCTCTATGCCCACTATCTTAGAGCGTTTACGGATACCTGCTGTATCTATAAACGTTACTTCATGCCCGTCATGTTCTATCATCTCATCTATGGGGTCTATGGTTGTCCCTGCAACATCAGAGACTACAGAACGCTCTTCACCAAGGAGTGCATTAAGTAAAGAAGATTTACCCGTATTTACACGCCCGATGATGGCTACACGGATTTCATTATCTATAGTTTCCTCTTCATAGCTTGCATGTACTTGCTCAACTATCTCTGCAAAAGGATCTATCTCAGTATCAACTTCAAGTACAAGTTCTTCTTCTACTTCTGGCGCAGGGATATGTTCTTCCATCCATGCATAAAAGTCGTTAAAGTAACGGTTATGACTCACAGACATAGGGAAGGTTGCATCTGCACCAAACTCTAAAAACTGCCAGTAACGCTCTTCTTCTTTGTCGTTATCTATCTTGTTAACGACAAGGGCTAGAGGTTTGTTCATCTCTTGGAGTTTATAGAAGAGCTCTTTATCCTCTTCATCAGGGATACTTTTCCCATTGACCATGTATATGATAATGTCGGCTTCCTCTGCTGCACGTAAAGAAAATCTAGCTACTGTACTAAAGAGTTCCGTAGAGTAGTCTATCCCCCCTGTGTCAAGTACTTCAAAGTCACGGTTTTCTGAAATGGTTACGATACGCTTTTTAATGTCACGGGTTGTTCCAGACATATCTGAAGTAATGGCATCACGCTGACGTGCGAGACGGTTAAAGAGTGAAGACTTCCCTACATTAGGACGTCCTACGATGGCTACTTTTTTAAGACTCGGCATTTAGTGCCTCCCTGTACTGCGTTTTAACGCTTGTTAAATGTTGTTGTTCTTGCATTTAGTTTCTTTCTATAGTTATTCTCTGAATGAACGAGAATAGAGGGTATTTAATTGTTGGAATTATAGCATAATGTAGGTGTGACTGTGTTATGGTGATAATACTAAAATATATTATTCATGAGTAGTACTATCAGGTATAGGTAAAACAATGACATCATTTACATTTGGCTTTTGTAAATGTTTTCTTATATCACTGGTTCTGTAGATGTATCCTACACCATTTTGTGTCTCTATCTCATAGGTGCCTTGTGGGGTAGAGAAGGTGATGTAACTACTTTGTGTAGACTTGGTAATAGTGGTTGTGTACGAGATACCCTCATCTTTAAACTGCCCTGTGAGAGAGTGAGAATCATCACTGTTTTTTACCACAGAAGAGATGACGATAGTATAGTCAACACCCTCGATGTTGGGTAATGTAAGTGTGTCATTGACTTTTAGTTCTTCTGTGTGGCTAGTTGAAAGGCTTATGGCTTCTATGGGGGTAATATTTTTTCGAGGCTTGGTTGTAAGTTTTGCTTCCTCTAAAGAGAGTATTTCATAAAGTACACGTTCCTCATCTGTAGATACTTTTGGTGCTACTACTATACTCTCTGTACTTTTAGGTATCTGCTTCGTAGGTTTTTTTTCTTTTGTAGGCATTTGTGAATGAGACTCTTTTTTAGTTATATTTATTTCTTCTTTAATAGAAGAATTTTTTGCTTGGGGTAGAGAAGAGGGTTTCTTAAAAAACAGTATTGCAGCCACTATAGCTACAATAAGAAAAATACCTATCAGAATTTTTTGCATAGACTTAATAGAGATTAGCAATCATAGGTGCAGTGACTTCAAGTACTTTAGTTGCATGTGCTTCACCATTTTGTCCTATAGGTATACCACAAGGTTCACCAGGTACACACTCATACTCAGGTGAAGAAAATTTTGCAATCAAATTATTTGTATGATAAAGATGTGCATATGCCATAATCGTAGAAAATTTACCCTCTACACCATGACCTAAACCATAAGGGTAGGGTTCAGGATTATTTCCATCTTGAAGGTGAGAGTGTAAAAGACCCATATTATGACCTATCTCATGGGCTGTGGAGTCTGTAGGACAGTTTATTTCTACCTGTGCATACATAGCATGTTTAAAATGACTTGCCTGTGCATAAGAAGATGAACCATAAGCTACACCACACTGACCCACTTCTCCATCTGGGTTTACTTGATAGATGAGAACTGTGTCTGCTTTGTATTGCTCTCTAAGTGATTGAATGGTTGAAGATGCGGCAATTTCATCAAGTGCATCCTCTGAATGGTTTTGTGTATCATAAAAAAGTATTGCTTTTGCATGAATACTAATGCTTAATCTACTGTCTCTATATATATTATTACTTACAGCAAAAAGGTGATTGACACGTGCATTTACGTTGCTATAGGCAGATTGAACCTCTTTGTCGTAAAGTACCAATACATCTATGGAAGCTGATGATCCTGGTGCTGGTGTAGGTGCAGGCTGTGTGGGTGTTTTTGATGTTGCTTGTGTATCAACAGTGGGTGCTTGTGCAGGTTGAGTATCCTCTTGTGAGTTTGACGAACCACAGGCAACAAGGAGAAAAGAGAGAGTTGAAAATAAAATAAATTTAGATATGTTTTTCATAGGTAACCTTTAACTGTTTTGCTTTAATAATTCAGATTATAACAGAAGAAGGTTAGTAAAATATTAACCAAAAATCACTTTTTTGTCATTTTCCTTCCCTGTTTCTTCTATATAAATGGAGTGAGAAGGGAAGGCAAAACTTGAATGGTTATCTTCAACAATTTGCATAATTTTCAAGTGCACATCTTCACGGATATCCAAATATCTTGACCAATTTGCTGTTGAGGTAAAAGTATAGATAAAAATGTTCAATGCAGAATCACCAAAGGATTCAAAATTAACAAGCAAGGTCTCTTTTTGAGAAATATGTTCATGGTTGTGAAGCATATATTTTATCTCTTCAACGATTTTAATCATCTGTTCACTAGACGTTGAGTAGGTAAGACCAATACGCATCTTAATACGTCTCACTCCACGACGTGAAAAGTTTTCTATGGGGTTGTTTGCCACAATTTGGTTGGGTACGGTGATGAGTGACTTCCCAAAAGAGCGTATTTTGGTAGTACGCATACCTATATCTTCAACTGTACCCTCTACGCCATTGACTTTTATCCATTCACCTATACGTATAGATTTATCAGCCAAAAGTGAAAAAGAACCAAAGAGATTTGAAGCCGCATCTTTAGCAGCCAATGCAAAAGCAAGACCACCGATACCTAGAGAGGCTACAAGTGCAGTGACATTGATGCCCCATACTTGAAGCATAGCACCAAGCCCTACACCTGAGATAAGTATTTTTAAGATGGTGAGTATGAAATTACCCACTTCTTGAGACAAGTCTGAACTATAGCGACCAGCAAATTGATGGGCTACACCTCTTAATGCTTCGGCAATAGCGAGTATCGCCCAAAAAATATCATAAACAATAAGTGTATTTAAAATATTTTTAATTACTTCTGTCTCTTTAAAAATAATTAAAAAGAAAAGGTGAATCGCTACTAAAATAAAAGCAAAACGTATAGGGGCTTTGAGTGCAGAGATAATACGGTCATCATAGTAGTTCTCAGTGTATTTTGCAAGTTGTTGTAGTGTACCCATAACGACTGAAGTAAAAAACTTACGTAGTCCTAAAAAAAACATAAAGACAATAGTAGCAGCCATCCATTGTGCTAAAGGAATGTCAAAAATAATAGTAGAAAAAAAGCTACCATACTCAGAATTATAGAGAGGTGTAAGTAAGTCTTGAGCAATGTCATTCATATTCATATCTAACCCATCAATAACATTTAATGATCTGCTAGCATTCACTTCACTCGTAATTGGCATTTTCTATCCTCACAATTTATTCACGTAATTATAGTAGAATTTGGTTTAACCCAAATTATGTAATAAAGGATGGGATAATGTTAAAAAAGTTTTCTATATTTATTATATATGGGATATTGATGATGTGTATGAGTTATGCAGAGACGATACAGGCAAATTATAATGTCAGTTATGGGATATTTGGTAAGATTGGTACAGCTAAAGCATTACTAAAAAAAGAGGCTAAAACATATACTATAGATATTAAGTTAGAAGCCACAGGGCTTGCGAAACTCCTAAGTAGAGGAAGAATGGAACACCATATTTCTAAGGGGCATATACGTAATGGAGTCATGGTAAGTGATATGTATCAGCTTATTAAGTCTCATGGAGATGTTGTCATCAATAAAGAATATAAGATAGACCATAAAAGAAAAAGCATTACCAAAAAATATACCAAACATAAAGAGGGAAAGTTAATTACTACTAAAACAAGTTTTTTAAACTTTTATGCAGAAGATGATTTATTGACACTTTATTTTAATCTTGACTCCATCATAAAAAAGAAACAAAAATCTCATACCTATATTTTTAAAGTGGTGGGAGCAGAACGACAGAAGGGGAAAGTAACAGTGATTATCCCAAAGAAAGATAATATAAAACGCTATACAGATGCGCTAGGTGATGACTCTGCATGGTATGCCACTGCCATCATACATCAAAAAATATTTTCCAGTAAAGAGGGTAGGTTGATGCTGGGTATAGCCAAAGATGGCATTACCAACAAAGCTGTTTTAAAAGATGTAATATTTTTTGGAGATATAAGAGCCGTGCGTACTAAGTAGGTTTTTTAATCATATAACCCATATTACGAATATTAACAATAAGGTCTTCTTTTAGTAGTTTTTTAAGTCGATTAATTTCTGTACGAATTGTAGGTACCTCTACTTCTTTGGTATCCCATGCATATTCTTGAAAGAGTCTATAGTCAACGACCCTATTTCTGTTATTTGCTAAAAGTATTATAATTTTAAGATGACGTTCTGAGAGAGTCTGTGTTTCACCATGAAAGGTAAGTAACTCATTTTCTAAGTCTAAACTATAGTTAGGAGAGAGTCTTAAATGCGTTTGTGGTATATAGCTGGATTGTAACAGTTTATCGATACGAAGTTCAAGCTCTTTAAGATGAAATGGTTTCTTTAGATAATCATGACATCCTAAATCAAAAGCACGGCTTATATCATCTATATCTATCACTGCAGAGATGAAAATTGTATGCACTTGTATTTTCTTTTTTAAAATATCTTCAAAGAGTGTAAGACCATCTACATAGGGTACATTAATGTCTAGTATAAGAAGGTCATAAGGCATCTCCTCTATAGATATTTTTGCTGACTTACCTTCTCTAAAACTATTGACTTTATGTCCTTTGAGTGTTAAAAATTTACCAATAGCATTGTTTAGAAGTTGGTCATCTTCTAAGAGGAGTATTTTCATTGTTTTCCCTTTGGAAAGTAGTAAGCGAATGATGTATTTTCTTCTGATGAATGAAGTACAATATTAACATTCTCTATCTTACATATATTTTGTACAAGGTTTAACCCTAACCCTAAGCCATCTTCTATACTATCTTCTCGATAGTATGCATCAAAAATATGTGTAGGATCTTCTATCATATTAGAGTTACTTGAAATTTCAAAACATATTTCTTTAGCACAATGAGAAAGGATAATATGGATTGGATTATTATCATGTGTGTATTTGATGGCATTGGTAATATTGTTGTCTATAATGCGTTGTAATTTTGTTTCATTGAAATGAAGTAAGGCTCTTTCACTTTTATCTACTAAATTAAAATGTAATCCTGATTGCTTTGCAACAATATCAAAAAATGATATACGACTTTCTATAAAATCACTTAGAACAATGTGTTGTTTTGGGTATTCAATTTTATCTTGTTTGGTGAGATAACTTAAATCATCATATATCCCAAAAATATTTTTAGTGGCAGCTTCTATATTTTGTAAAGCTGAATGTTTGCCTTTCTCCATTTCATAAAGTTCTATATTTGCCATAATAACAGCTAGAGGTGTGTTTGTCTCATGTACAGCATAACGTAAAAAACGTTTTTGAGATTTTAATAAAGCCTGTGAATACTCTTTCTCTTTTTTAAGTTGTGCTTCATAATCTTCACGTGAAAGTCGAATAGCCTTAAGATAAAAGAGGTTTAGAAAGAAAACCAATATACCATAAGGGATGTAGAGTGCTAAGTTTGCATGTTCTGTATCTATATGTTGAAAGAGTGCTAAAATAGCAAGTCCAAAAGTAGATACAAATGCTATAAACCCAAAAATATGCATAGAATATTGTTTATAATCTCTAATAAATATGGGTGGATTTAGATACCTAGACACATCTTACCTTTTGTACTATTTATAAATTATTATAATAAAAATATCCTCTATTTTGGATAATTTGTCATCATTGCTATTTTCAGGCTATTTTTATAAAGTATACTAACATCACATAAAACAAACATAGGAGGATTTTATGACAAAAACAATAATGAGTACTGCATTAATTGCAGCATTGAGCGTGCCCGCATTTGCGACACAGTTTATTACCATTGGTACAGGTGGTGTAACAGGGACATACTACCCAACAGGTGGAGCCATCTGTCGTATGATGAATAAAGAGCGTAAAACGACAGGTATAAGATGTTCTGTAGAGTCAACAGGTGGATCAGTATACAATGTAAATGTTATCAATGCCAATGAGCTCGATTTTGGTATTGCTCAAAGTGATACAGCGTACCAAGGGTACAACGGAGAAGGTAAATTTGAAGGTAAAGCAGTAAAAGGTTTACGTTCAGTACTTGCGATTTACCCAGAGTTACTTGCTTTTGTAGTTAAAAAATCGTCTGGTATTAAAACGTTGGCAGATGTTAAAGGTAAAAAACTAAATGTAGATATTCCTGGGTCTGGAACTAGAATGACAACAGATATCGTATTGGCAGCTTCTGGTATCAAACATTCTGATTTGGCACTTGCAAATGAGCTAAAGTCATCTGAAGGTCCAACCATGCTTAAAGATAATAAAATTGATGGTTACTTCGGTGTGTTTGGTCATCCTACTGCAAACATCAAAGATGCTTCAAATTCTGTAGATATTGACATTGTACCTCTTGAAGGTCCAGCAATTGATGCACTGGTAGAAAAATATTCTTACTATGCAAAAGGTGTGATTTCAGGTTCATTTTACAAAGGTGTAGAAAATGATGTTCCAAGTATAGGTGTTAAAGCTGTACTCGTGACTAAAGATAGTATTGATGAGAAGATTGTATACACAGTGGCTAAAACTATTTTAGATAACTTTGATGAATTCAAAGGACTTCACCCTGCATATAAAACCATTACAAAAGAGTCACTACTAGAGGGAATGGCTGTGCCTCAGCACCCAGGTGCTATAAGAGCATTTAAAGAAGCGGGTCTTTTAAAATAAAACGTTTTAATATAGTAAAAGGAGGGGTTCTTGAGTAGTCAAACTAAAGATGAACAAGCACTAAAAGATGATTTGGAGCTTGTAGAAGAACTTGAAGGTCAACGTAACTTAAAAGAAGGAACATGGCAATACTGGCTGATAGCAGTCATCGCATTTTCTTGGTCACTGTACCAGATATATGTGGTGGTAGTACCTACTAACTCAGTATTTGTACGTTCTTTCCACTTGGCATTTGCCTTGGCATTGGCTTTTGCAATGTATCCAATGTTTAGAACACCCAAAACGATGAGCTCTATACCATGGTATAATTTTCCCATAGCTATAGCAGCAGTGATTGGTGCACTCTATATATTTATAAACTATGATGCACTCAATGCCCGTTCAGGTGCATGGTCACCTCTTGATGTAGCCATGGGAGTGGGAAGTATTTTCTTACTGCTTAAAGCAGCTAGACGTTCTCTTGGTATGGCGTTGCCTGTTATCGCTCTGATCTTTATAGCCTATGATTATTTTGGACAGTATATGCCAGATCTCATAGCCCACAAGGGTGCGAGTATTAACAAAATAGTAGGGCAAATGTATCTTACCACAGAGGGAATCTTCGGAGTACCTCTAGGGGTAAGTGCATCGTATGTATTCCTTTTTGTACTTTTTGGTGCATTGTTGGAGCGTGCAGGAGCAGGTAAGTACTTTATTGACCTTGCTTATGCACTTTTGGGTAAGTATGATGGTGGACCGGCAAAGGCTTCTGTAGCAGCATCAGGAATGATGGGGATTATCTCTGGATCTTCTATCGCTAATACAGTAACCACTGGTACATTTACCATACCTCTTATGAAAAGACTAGGTTTTCCTGGACATAAAGCAGCTGCTGTTGAGGTGGCTGCTTCAACCAATGGTCAGCTTATGCCTCCTATTATGGGAGCTGCTGCGTTTATTATTGCAGAATTTCTAGGTTTGGCGTATACCGATGTCATTATGGCAGCGGCTATTCCAGCATTTGTTAGTTATTTTGCACTATTTTACATTGTACATTTAGAGGCGAAGAAGTTAGGGATTAAAGGTGAAGATGCATCTAAATTACAGCGTGCATTTGATGTCTTTAAAAGTGGTATTCACTACATAGTGCCTATTTTCTTTTTAATGTACACACTCATCATTCTTAGACAGTCACCACAGATGGCTGCTTTTAATGCGATCTTTTTCATGATGCTTATTATGGTACTTCAGCGACCAGCCTATGCATTTTTAGAAAAACGTGAGTTGACATCAGAAGTATGGCTCAGTGGTTTTGTAGACATTGGGCATGGTATGATCAATGGTGCTAAAAATATGGTACCTATTGCTATTGCAACGGCTGTGGCAGGTATAGTAGTAGGTTCAGTTACTTTAACGGGTATTGGGCTTATCTTGGCAGAGGTTATTGAAGAGTTGTCTGGTGGATACATTGTTGCCATTCTTTTCTTTACAGCCATTGTTTCACTCATACTTGGTATGGGGTTACCAACCACTGCAAACTATATCGTTATGGCAGCATTAACAGCCCCTGTAATTATGTCATTATCTGGTGATTTGGGCTATGTGATTCCTGCCATTGCAGCACACTTGTTTGTGTTCTATTTTGGGATACTTGCAGATGATACACCACCTGTTGGGATGGCGGCTTATGCCGCCGCAGGAATCGCCAAAAGTGACCCTATTAAGACTGGATTACAAGGGTTTGCCTATGACATTAGAACAGCTATACTACCATTTGCGTTCTTTTTTAATAATAAACTACTTCTTATTGAAGGAGTAGATGCAGCAGATCCAAACAATCCAGCTTTATGGCAATGGATTACAAACCCAGGTGAGATAGGGCTTATCTTTATCACTGCAGCTGCAGGAATGTTTGCATTCTCTTCAGCTACACAAGGTTGGGTATTGACTAAAACAACAGGCGTTGAAAGACTACTGCTACTTTCAGTCGTACCATTTATGCTTATTCCAAACATGACAAGTATATGGTTGGATATAGGTTCGGAGTACTTATCGTACGCAATAGGTTTTGCAATATATGGAGTCGTCTATTTTATGCAAAAAAATAAAATTAAAAATTAAACAAGGGAGTTAAAATGAAAAAGAGTTTATTATTGTCCGTAGTGGCATCGACTATGATTATGGCAGGAGGAACTATTACACCTGTCGAACCAGTAGTAGTGGTTGAAGATGTACCAGCAGTAGCAGGAACATTCGGAGAAGCACTCAAGAACGGTAAGTTTACAGCCAATCTGCGAACATTCTATTTCGATAGAAGTTTTGATGAAGACAAAACAGGAATAAGAAATTCAACAGCACTCACATTTGGTGGTATTTTAAAGTACGAAAGTGCTGCATATCATGGAGTTAAATTTGGTTTAGCTTATTATGGAAGTCAAAGAATTGGTGGATTCTTCTCTAGAGAAGAGGGTAGAGGTACAAGTATTCTAGGAAGAGAAGGTGAAGATTTAGGTTTTCTTGGTGAGGCATATTTACAGTATGATATAGGTAATACTATGTTTAAAGTAGGTCGTCAACAATTGGCTACACCACTTATCCAAAATCACGACCTCAGAATACTTCCTTCAGTGTATGAAGCAGCAGTGATTAGAAATACAGATATTCCAGATACGATGATTGAATTAGGTTATGTTACGGCATATACTGGGTTTACATCTAAAGACAATAAATTTTTAGATTATAATAAAAAATGGGGTGAAGATGGTTTAGCCTATATTTATGCAACAAATAAAAGTATAGAAAACTTAACGCTAAGAGGACAGTATGTAAAAGCATTAACGGATACTAATGCAAATGGAAACCCTATTTTCGTTGATGACTATAAATATATTGATGCAAAATATGCCATCCCAATGGGAACGAATACATATATTAAAGCTCAGTATGGTGGAAATGCTTATAATATAGGTGAAGATTCAACACTGTTGGGTGTAAAAGCAGGAACTACATTTGGTATGTTTAATGTAGCTGTACTTTATGATAAAATATCTGATAATAGCTTCAAAGCAGTAGAATCTGGACCGATGTATTCAGATTGGCAACAAGGATACGGACCCTATGAGCCAAGTACAGCATTTGGTGGACAACTTGTTGTTACTCCATTATCTGGACTTAGTATAAAACTGGGTTATGTAGATGTCCAATCAGATACTCAACGCTTGGTTGATGACTTTACAGAGTTTAATCTAGATGCTAAATATGCTATTAATGACTGGTCTCAAATTAGAGTACGTTACTCTATCAAAGACCAATCAGATGAATCTGAAGCATTAAGATATGATGGTATAGACGGCAATGGTGGTAGAGCAGATAGAGATGACTTTAGAATCATTTACTATATGAACTTTTAGAACGTAAGAAGAAGTAAGATTTTCTTACTTCTTCGTTGCCATACTCCTTCATTTTATCGTGTTAAGCCAAGATTGCTTGGTTTAATAGGGTAAAGAATATTTTTAATTCAAATGAGACCATAGCGTACTATTTGAATTGATTATTTAAACAAAAAGGAGTAGAAAATGGCAACAGAAAAAAAGATGTCCTTAACGACGAAAGTCCTTATAGGTATGGCACTAGGTATTATTGTTGGATTAATAATAAATCTACTGGGATTAAATGGGGAAGGTTCATTTGTTAGTGAATATGTGGTAGGGTTTTTCCATATAGTAGGAAAAATGTTTGTAACCGCACTGAAAATGCTCGTGGTACCTTTGGTATTCTTCTCGCTAATCACAGGTGTTATTGGTATTGGAGATATCAATGCTTTAGGTAAAGTAGGTGGTAAATCATTTGCACTGTATATGCTTACAACAGCGATAGCTATTGCTGTAGGTATTGGACTTGCTGCGACTATTGGTATAGGTAGTGGTGTACACATGACTACAGAAGCGGCTTTTACAGCTAAAGAAGCACCCGCTTTAAGTGCGGTACTGATAGATATTATTCCAAGTAATGCCCTCAATGCTATGGCATTAGGAAAAATGTTACAAATCATTTTCTTCTCTATTTTGGTAGGTATATCTATTTTGATGGTAGGTAAAAAAGCAGAACCTATAGTTGAACTTATCGAAATTGGTAATGAGATTATGATGAAGATGGTAAATATTATCATGGCCATTGCACCTTACGCAGTATTTGCATTACTTGCAAAAGCTATTGCCAACTTAGGTTTGGGACTCTTAGTAGATTTAGCAGGATATGTACTAGTACTCATTGCTGCACTGATGATACACCTTTTTGTTACTCTAATGAGTATCTTAAAAATATTCTCAGGTATGAGTCCTAAGATTTTCTTAAAGAAAATGAGAGAGACACAAATCTTTGCATTCTCAACTTCAAGTTCAAATGCAACGATTCCTGTAACACTTAGAGCCGTAACCGATAGACTAGGAGTCAATAACTCAGTGGCATCCTTCACTGTACCTTTTGGTGCTACGATTAACATGGATGGTACTGCCATCATGCAAGGGGTTGCTACCGTATTTATTGCCAATGCCTATGGGGTTGATTTAGGTATTTCTGGGTACTTAACTGTAATCATGATGTCTGTACTTGCTTCCATTGGTACAGCAGGTGTTCCTGGTGTTGGGCTTATCATGCTCTCTATGGTATTTACACAAGTTGGGCTTCCAGTAGAGGGTATTGGTCTTATTTTAGGTGTGGATAGATTATTAGATATGATTCGTACAGCTGTCAATGTCTCAGGGGATGCTGCAGTATCTGTCATCGTAGCTAAGAGTAAAGGTAAACTAGATGTTTCTATCTTTAATAATCCAGATGCTGGAGTATTAACAGATGATGATTTAGATATTCCAGATGAGGTTGAAAGAGAGATGGCTGAAATGGTCAAAGAGACACACGATAAAGCGTAATTATTATTTAAAGCAAGAATTTTTCTTGCTTTAGATAGAAGCTTTTAAATACAATTAAAATAGAAATTTAATAAAAATAAAAATAAAAATGAAAAAATGAAATATATTATTCACTTCATCAATCAATACATACCTGATTCTTTCATGCATCTTTTTTCAGAGATTCATACAACACCAGGGCATATTATCCTGTTTGTTTTATTACTCTTTTTTATTATTTTTATTAAGTATCTATTTAAAAATTTTGTTCGAAAATTTATCTTATTGCGTTTATATAAAAAACGTAAAAATATGCTCTATAGACTTATGTATCATCGTTATGAAAAGCTTGTTAGACCTCTTCGATATCTAATAGGTCTTTTTTTATTTCAAGTTGCAATACATCTATTTGTAATGGGAGAAAAGAGTGACTTCCTTTTTTATGTCTTATATTTGTTTCTTTTTGCATGGTGGTTTTATGAAGTAATTAAATTTATCATTTATGTCTCTTTATCTATTAAAATTGAAAAAGATAAAGAGATTCATCAAGAACTGTTTGTATTATTTTTAAATATTATAAAAGTACTCATAGCACTTGTTGTGATATTTGTGATACTTGCTCGCTTAGGTGTAGACTTGACTGGACTTGCTACTTCATTGGGTATTGGAGGTATTGTAATTGGTTTAAGTGCTAAAGATACACTAACAAACTTTTTTGATTCTATCAGGTTGATTGGAGAAAACGCTTTTCACATTGGTGATTGGATTGAGACGGAACATGTAGAAGGAATAGTCACTGAGATTGGTCTTGCAGCAACATGTATACGAACATTTGATAATGCCTTGGTTACTATACCTAATTCTAAATTAGCAGGTAATTACATCAAAAATTGGTCTAAACGTAAAGTGGGAAGACGAATAAAATTTAATCTTCGATTACAATATACCTATGATATGGAAGAAATTGAAAAAGTAATAGCAGAGATTCGTACGATGCTTACTACGCATGATGATATCATAAATGATAAAAAAATAAAATATCTTATTAAAATGAAAAAGACATATAAAGATGGTATCTTTAATCTTAGCAACAAGCGTAGTTCAGGAGTAGGGAGTAAGTTGTTGGTTTATCTAGATGAAATAGATGAGTATTCAATGAATATTCTCATTTATACTTTTAGTATTTCAGTAAATTGGGAAGAGTGGTTAAGCGTTAAACAAGAGATACTTAAAGAGATGATCTTAATTATTGATAAATCTAAATTGGAACTAGCTATCCCAAAAGAAGAGATACTATTAGAACAGGTATAGATAAAGGCAATTGAGTGCAAACCATACAATATTTATATACAAAAGATAAAAAAGTATTTGGTGAATTTAAATATACTTCTAAAGTATTTACAGACTATACGAAACATTTTCATACCCATTTTGGACTTGCCTTAATTGAAGAAGGATCTTTAGAAATCACCTATGATATACAAAAACGAGTAACCTTAGATAATCACTCCATTGCAATCTTTAATCCCCATCAGATACATCGTAGTCATGCTATAGGTGCGACAGGGTATTATGTACTGTTTTTAAATAAAAAATGGTGTCAAGCGTTACAAAAAGATTTTTATTTTTATGAAAATATTTTAAATAATCAAAAACTCTATGACTCATTAAAAGAGATATTTTATAAAATTTTACAAACAGATATAGATGCTATAGAGATTGACCTTCATATATATATGCAAGAGTTGTTTTTACTTTATGCACGTGCCAATGTAAAGAAAGAAAAAGATTTGGTTGTACAAATAAAAAAGCTTATTACTACTAAATGTAATGTGTCATTCAGTGTAGAAGATATCGCAAAACATGTAGGATATGATAAGTCTTATCTTATAAGGGTTTTTAAAAAAGAAGTAGGCTTGACTCCTCAACAATATATTTTAAATGAGAAAGTGAATTGTGCGAAAGATTTATTAACGTATACAACATCAACTACGTTATCTAACATTTCTGTCAATGCAGGTTTTTTTGATCAAAGTCATTTTAATCGTAACTTTAAAGGACTCTTTGGGACAACACCAAAAAAATATAAAAAAGTCAATATTGTACAAGACAGTTAGTATCTATTTAGCTATGATTAGCCTATGAAATTTAATATACAACAAAGTATCCAAAGTGCAATTCAATCTGCATGGTTGGTACTCAAACTTATTATTCCTCTTTTTATACTTGCAGAAATACTGCTTTATTTAGAGGTATTACCCTACATAGCTTTTATTTTTGAGCCTATTACTAATGTACTTGACCTACCTAAAGAAGCATCTATAGGTATAGCTGCAGCTATGTTTTTCAATATCTATGCAGGGTTGGCATTTTTGGCTCCATTGCATTTGAGTCCGTATGAGTGGACAATTTTAGGTACATTTTTAGGTGTAGCTCACTCATTAGTAGTCGAAAATGCTATTATGAAAAAGATAGGTATCTCCTACTGGTACTCATGGGGACTCCGTATAGCAATGGCATTTTTAGCTATTCTTCCTTTAAAGTTACTCCCTCAATATTTTTTTGAAAATACCCTCTCTTCTACGGAGACTATTAGACGTAAAATATATGAGAACTTTTTAGATATGCTTTGGCATGCTCTACAAGACTCTATGGTATTATCACTCAAAGTCATAGTAATAGTTACAGCTATTATTTTTGTAATGG
>Ga0256845_1000970_pt1 | contig 24524 bp, 23 predicted proteins | sample RiftiametaG_FD_189101 | JGI IMG/M metagenome (GOLD analysis project Ga0256845, IMG submission 189101) | Tube worm associated microbial communities from hydrothermal vent at the East Pacific Rise, Pacific Ocean - Riftia | ecosystem: Host-associated > Annelida > Integument > Unclassified ... | reverse complement strand
GAATTTTAAATATATTTTAAAATTATAAATATTTGATATTATTTTGTAGAGACGCAATGCATTGCGTCTCTACGTCGCGTCTCTACGTCACCTCTATAGATTCATTGATAGATTTCATCATTATAATTAGAATTATTTATATTTAATGTCATTGATTATTTGATCTCTAATTTTTTTGGGAGAATATAGAATAATATCTAATGAGACGACAACATGATAATAGTGTGCTTCTTCTAAATATAGATTTAAAATCTCATTAAGATCATATTCATTTGTAATAATGTAATTAAGAATAGAATTTCTAATATTAATATTATTACTTGCTAGTTTTGAAACAATTAATTCAACTGATAATTTTTCAGGATATTGATTGAACCTAGTCTGAACATCTCTTATTATAGATTTATTTCCTGTGCTGATGAGGAATATTAGGTTTTCAAGAGATGGATTAATTCTTAATATTGCTTCTACACACAGTTTATTTTGAGTCGCACTTCTGTTATCAGAAATACATGATTTTAATAATGCTAGATCTGCTTCCTCACCAATTTTCTTGAATATACTTAAACACATTTCATCTGCGAGATTGTAGATAGTATTAGAATAATATTTTCTTGCATATAATAGGTCAGACTTCTCAAGCCTTCTATATATAACACTTAAAGATGATCTAATATACCTTGCGACAATAAATTGAATTAATTCGTCCTCAAACAAGTCTTCAGATTCTATTTTATAAACTCTTCTATAGTTTTCCTCATCCTTGAGAATGAAATCATGGAAATTATCACTTAGATTTTTTCTAATACTGCCAATTTTATCCTTAATATTTAATATACTTGATATTTCATACTGTTTATGATCTGTTAAAATATTAGGTTCAGAAGATTTGAGTTCATAATCTATTTTTAGTTTTTTATGGATTTTTATAATTATATCAATACTTATTTGATCATTTTTTAAGCATTCATCTAATTTATCACTTAAGAAATTTGTATAATTTTGTTTTAAAGCTTCAATTAAAATCAATTCTTGAATGGATAAGTTTTTAGTTTCAAATATTATATTAAATTCTTCTTCATTTAGCTTATTTAATTTAAACAGTAATCTTATTAAGAAGACCTTATAATTGTCTAATACATCTTTATAAATTGTCAGCAATACATTATTATCAATTTTTTTTATTAGAGAATCTGAAACTTGATAAAGAAGTTCATGATTAAATGATATATTTGAAATAAAGAAATCAATTGCATCTTTTTCAGATGAACGAAGCAATATTTCGAATTCCAATTTTTGGATTTCTTTCTTTAAACTATTATTTTTTGTTTCTCTGAATTTCTCTATAACAGTTGGCAAATACTTTGTATTTCTAATTAGGGGTAGTAAGTCAATGACTGAATCATCATTAAGAAGTCTTTCAAAATCATCTTTGATATTAATTGATATATTATATTTGACTATAGCTTTAATCGCTATTTTACGGATCTGTAATTGGTCTGAACTTGTTAGTTTTCTAATTATTGAGTAGATCTTCTTTGCTGAAAATTTTTCTAACCAATACCATCCCGGATAATACTTATTATCATTCAATAAAACAGTAATTAATCCAACAGATTCTACTTCAGATAATTCAAATTTATTTCTATTAGCATATACTCTATTAATCATATGATTATCAATTGTAATTGAACCATATAAATTGGTAATTAGAAGAGATGTGAATAGGTTTATTCTATTTAAATTTAAACCAGTCAATAAATTATCTTTGTCTTCTTTATAGTCTAAAATATTGGCTACATCTATTGAATATACATGATCATTTTCTATTCTTTTATTCTTTATTTCACTTTTACTCTTTTCAGATTCATTTATTTCAATATTCGAGTTTGCATCGCTTAGTTTTAAAATATATTTCAATAAAAAATCATAAAGTTTCGTATTGAAATCATTCGTATCAAAAAAAGCCTTATAAAGAATTTGCTTTTCATTCTCTATTTTTCTTTTAAACTCCAGTACTTTTGATAGTTGTGGACCTGGATCAGATTTCTCAGATTCAGCTAGACTTTTAAAAAACAACCAAATTTCTGGCAAACTTTTTTCTTCTCTCAAATTTTTAGCCAGTGTAAACTCTTCAAAAAAGCCTGAATCAAATTCTCCAGTAGGTTGACCCCATCTTTTCCAGAGAAGACCTAAAAAAAGATCACATTCTCTAATATCTTCATTAATAATTACTTGGGGTCTATTTGCACCAGGAATAGTATCTTCCCAACCTAATAATTCAACTTCCCAATTAATTGTGCGACCAAGTACATTGTTAACTCGTGAGCAGACTTCACGAGCTATTTCTCTTTCTTTATTTAAGTCACTTGGAGATGCAATAAAAACTGTCAGAATATTTCTTTGCACAAAAACCTCTATTATTTAACATTATTACATCATTTTAATTTTAAAACAACTCTTTGAATTTCTTCCCTCTTTCTATATAACGACCAAGCTTACCTGCCGCTATGAAGCACCAGCGGAATAGCGGTCAGGTGGAATGATTTGTTTGGCTAACTTATATCCTTTTTTTCTCAACTAATCGTCGATAATGTTCACCAAGTACAGTAAGCTTACAGGATTTGCTTTCCATAGCCGCATGCCACATATGAGGAGCATCAACAGGGACAACTAAATTCACTCGGTTAAATTTCTGAAGTATTGCAAATTTTCTTGTATTTTCAGGATCTGGGTTCGGCATTCCTGTGCTTCGACCTTTCATTTCAGGCTCGAAAGTTGGATCAAGCAGAAATTCATACCCAGGTTCCGGGAAAAACTCAATAATTCTTTGGAGCTCATCTAATTGAATGGCAGGTTGCACCTTGCGTAAAGACACAAAACTCTTGACATTTGTCTTAAAAACCGGCCGTTGTTCCCAAGCACCTAATGACTGATCAATATAAGCATAAATACTACCATGTGTAATTTCTCCCAATATGTTTGCCGCCACACCGTTCAATGCATCAACTAAAAGAGTAGTAAATACGCCACGACCATTTTCTTCTGTTGCATATTGATCTTTTGTTGATGCAGTTAAAATGGTAAGTCCTTCCGAAAGAATAGCATTCTCCGAGGCAACAGGAGGGGTACCTGCAATTCCAGAGTGGCAACTATCTAAAATGATGATTTTGTTTTTTGCCTTTGATTTGTTAGCAAATAACAAAATTTCTGTTAGGGAAACACCTTCATCTCCTCTGCTTGAGTCGCTTGCCAACAAATACCCGCCTGCGGACTCAATATGCCCGTGACCTGAAAAATAGAAGAGGGCTATTTCACTATCATCGGAAAATAGTTTTTCAATATAATCTTTTATTTGTGAGCGTGTGACTGTATCGGAGGGGCCTGTTCCAGTAAATAATTGAACATCAAAATTAATAGTTCCATCCCCGTGGCGTTCAAGTACAGCCTTTACAGCATGGGCATCGTCAACACAACCAAACAAAGGATTACCATGCTCGTAATAATTAATACCTACTATAAGTGCTTTTCTCATTTCAATCTAACTCCCTTATTGCCGAAATGATAGATTCAGTATTCCACTTAACAATCTTATCCGCAGCATCCTTTACAACCTTTGATGTTTTTTCAGATGCCCATGGCTCAATTGCTAAAATTGGTTTTCTATAATCCTGAGCTATCTTTATTTCCTTATTTATCCACTTGCTATATGTTGCATATACACCCGCAAGAATAATTATTACCCCACAGGGTTTCATTTTGTTTTCAATTGCTTCTTTTAATTCTTTGTCAGTCCCAGATGTGTGAATAGGATCATTTTTTGGGACTGAATAATCAGAAAATTTGAAATATGATCTTTCTCTTAATTTTTCAATCAACTTATTATAATTTTCTCCATAAGCCCATGAATGACTAATAAACAAATGGTGTTGCTTAGACATAATCAATCCTCCTTTTTGAAAGCATAACTCTTTATTATATAGACATAAAAAAATATTATTCAATCAAGATAAAAATATCAAATTTATAACGGATTATTCCGGACACTTTTATTAAATTATTATTAATATTTTTACCCATATTATCCTCAATTTAGAATTAAAAATTCAGAATTTAAAATTAATAAAACAGGCTGCCGCCGTTAAGCCCTGCATCAATGATAAAAATTTTTTCATCCCCTTTAAATTTAAAACCGGAATGTATCTTAATTTAATCCGATACTTCCTTTCCATATCCGGTTTTATCTGAAATTATTTTATATAATGTTTTAAACTTTTTTTCAATAAATTTTTATATTTTTTTTCCGAATTATAGATATTTTGGTAGAGACGCGATGCATCGCGTCTCTACATTGTTTATCCTATTGTTTATCATATTCGTTATCACCGATAACAATAATTCCATGGATATGATTAAGTATTATCACATATTTAAACATTTTAAATTAATATCAGGACGATTATCAAATGTTCTTATCCATTCCTTTTCGGCAATTTTTATATTCCTAAAATCTCCAATATTTTATAAATTTCCGCTTTCGCACTATTAATTTTTCCAAAATCAAAAGCACCGAGATCTTTTGCATTTTGCATTGCCTCAGACTGTTTCGGTTTTAATCTTTCGTAAATATCATTATCTCTTTTTTTATAAAATTTTTCGGATTTTTTATAATCAGTCATGTACTGATTCTTAAGCTTTTTTATTGGTTCGTTGCATTTTTGATAAAACGTATCGGTTTTAATAAAATGTAATAAATACCAATACTCAAGACAAGGGGAATTTACGAGAACTTTAACTCTGTTTAGGTATTTACGTTCAAGCGCTGATCTATATTTTTCGAATTTTTTAATTATAGAAATTGTTCCTCTCTTCCTCTCATTATGTTCTTTTAAAAGTGTATCAAAATCAATAAGCCATATTACCATATCGTAATTCTCTGCATATTCACAAACCAATTCGAACTGTTCCTTCAGCTTCTTTTTTCTCGGGATCTCAGGACGAATATCTATTCTATGCAAATTTTCATGCTTTTTCATCATCTGGAAATACCAAATCTCTGTTTCTCCATCTACTATTATTGAATAAGTAAATTTTCCGGTTCTTTTATTTCTTTTTTTCCTTCTCATCTTCCAAATCGATATAATAATCACTTAAATCAGGAGTTGCCCCTAATTTCCCCGTTTTATACGCATTGTATATTGAACTTGTATTTCTGATAACCGAAGAATGAAAGTCATCTAAAGAAAAAAGATCGGTTGATCCGTCGCTCTTTCTTTCCGTAAACCATATAGAATCCGTACGAATTATATCTTTTTCCATAAAAAACTCTCTATGGTGTGTTGTGGCAATTAATTGGGATTTTTTTGAATTTACTAAAAAAGATAATAAAAAATGTTTAAATAAATCAGGATGAAGAGATGATTCCAACTCGTCAACCGGAAAAATCACATCGCTAGACAGCATTAAATTCAGCAATCCACTTAATTGATAATAGCGTTTTGTCCCTGCGGATTCATATCCATATTCCAAGACATATTTCTCATTACCTATTAAATGTTGGAATAATATCTCTCTGATAGTTATTTTCCCTTTCTCTCCAATTTTTTTTATTTCATCTGTCGGTAACATTGATTTTTCAGATAAAAATTTAATAAATTCTTTATCCACTTTTTCTTCTTTAATATCAATATTAACATCCGAAATCCCCAAATCAGCTTTTTTTAACAATTCAATTAAATTCCTTTTAAAAATTTTCCCCGATTCTAACTTATCTGAGATATAACCCATAAGGTCGGTTTTAGGTGAAATCAATCTTTTTAATTTTTGCTTAAACCAGTTAGTTACTTCCTGTAATTCAACAGACTCAAAATTTGTTTTTAAATATCCGGCAAGGACTGTATTGTTCCACAACGTATTTCCCGTTAATGCAGCTTTACTCTCTTTGCCGATTTTTATTTTAGATCCGAATTCAATTTTTGCCAATTGTTTTGATACATTTGTATCTCTTTTATAAACCAAAGCTTTATTCGGTTTGAAAAAATACAACTCCTCTTTGATAATGGCATTTTTATTTAATTCAACATTGTAGGAATATTTTGTCTCATTCTGAACAAATTCAATTGATAATAAGGTATTTTTATTTTTAGTCGAATTATCAAAAAGAAAAGGCTTGAAATCAAAAATATCGGTTTTTTTCTCAAGAGATATCAAAACAATATATCTCAAAAAATCAAGTGCTTCCAAAATCGTTGTTTTTCCCGAAGCATTTGCCCCGTAGATTAATCCTAACTTTAATAACCTTAATTTACCCGTAGGATTAATAATATAATAATTTTCAAGATCTTTTGAATTTGAAGCTTCAAAAGATAAAACTATCTTATCTTTTATAGATTTAAAATTTTTGACAGAAAAATTAATTATCACTATATTTACCTCAATATTTGTAATTCATTTACAAATATATGATAAAAATAATAAAAAATCAAGTCTTTTTCAATATTTTTATATTTCACCGTTATGCATTTCACCAAAATAATATTCCCTCTCTTTTGTACAAATAGTAATAAAATAAGCACCATTCCAAGCGTAATTCCAATTTTTCAACCGTGCAGATTCTACTCGATATTTGTTTTTATACTTTGACACTGTTATTCAATAGCTTTGATCATTGATCCTATAAAAATTGTATCTTTTTTGGTCAGACTATTCTTATTATTTCCAATTTCCATTTTACAAGGAATTTTATTTTTTTTCAGGATTATAAATATTTGGTAGAGACGCGATGCATCGCGTCTCTACGTTCATCAATAAATCATAACCCTTCAATTTAACCACTTACCGCCCAATGCCTTATATATGGTGTTAGCAGCTGGGGTTATATTTATTTCCATTACATTTGCATTTCTCTTTATTTGCTTTCCATTCATTATTCAGATACTCTAAAATTATCTCTTCTTTTTCATTCATTGTATTACAGATTGTGCAATATTTCTTTTCTAATTTAATATATTCACAGCAAGGTCTCTTATTATTTTTATTGTCACTTCTTACATATATTAAATCTTTTCCACTAACTAAATTATATGTTCCAACATTAAGTCTCTCTTTTGAGCCGTGATGAGAAGCCGTAACAATTGAGTTGTTAGTTAGGTTTATTTTTTCATTTTCACCTAAAAATTCAAAACCAGAATCTGCTGAAAATAAAATATTAGGTAATGAATCTTTTTCTTGATATTTAAAAACAAGACTCTCTCTATTTATTCTCGTAAGGTAAAATATGGTTTCTAAATCATCATAATATGCTTTTATATTCTCTTTCTCTTTACAATTAACACCGATAATATTTATTTTTTTATTTATTTCTTCATTTTCAAGTTCATCAGTATATTTTAACCACTTAATTTTTATTCCCTTTTTCTTGCATTCCTCAACAATATCTTTAATTTTATTAACATGACTTTTGTTTATATAAGTTATTAAAACACTTGGTATTTGTTGAATTATACCAATAGTTTGGTCTTTTGAATTTTCTATGATTTTCTCATATACTTCATTCAGATAATGAGTTTCTGCAATAATCTTACCAGATTCTGTGCTTTTATCCGATAATATCTTAATAAATATGTGTTTGTGATTTTGTAAGAAAAAATCATAAACCAATAATCTTACAACAGTATTAGCTTGCTCAAAATCACTATTAATAATTTGTTTTAACAAATTATCCTTTTCTTCCTTTAACGTTTCATTTATTCTTCCAAAGGTTTCCGGTAGCCAAATTTCTTTTATTGAAATGTCGGATTTTATTATTTCTACTAGACCATTTACGTGATCTGAGTCATAATGAGTTATAATAATTAAATCTAACTCTTTAATTCCCTTTTTAGAAATTAATTTCTCACATTCATATTGTTCATTCCCTGTATCAACAAGTATTTTCTTAGAATTGGCTTCTAATAAAAATGAATCTCCAATACCTACTTTTAATACTGTAAATTTCATATTCACTCTCTTGCACCACAACAATTGCATAAACCGCTTTTGCATCAATGATAAAAAATTTTTCATCCCCTTTTATATTAAAACCGGATTGTGCCCTTATTTGATCCGACACTTCCTTTCCGAATCCGATTTTATATTAAATTATTTTATATAACGTTTAAAACCTTTTTTCAATGAATTTTATAATTTTATTTTTTTCCGAATCATAGATGTTTTGGTAGAGACGCAATGCATTGCGTCTCTACGTCGCGTCTCTACATTGCACATTCACATCATCTATATCGCATTTTTGTATCATATTTCTATTGGCATTAAAATAAATAAAATATATTATTTCAATGATCCGCATCAATATCTTTCGGTAGCAGATCGTCTTTATCAATTGGCGTGATTTTCTTACTTAAAATAAACAGCCTCAATGCTGAAGTGGCACCTGCTATTGTTGCTCCATAAATAATTTGTGATTCGGAAAGGATTGACAGAAATAATAATAATATTGTTATTGACAAATATCTAGTCGATTGAATACGCAGCCCTGTTCGTTGATGCAGAAATAATTTTCCATGCAGACCTTTCCGACTAACCCAATATCCCATTAAATTATTAAGATGTTGTGCGATAACAATAAAGAATAATCCCCAGATATATCCAAGAAATATTTCACGAAAGATTTCAGAGATATTTAATAGAACAAGAGGAATCCCGACACCTATAACAATGGTTGCTATAAAATGCTTGGGATTAAATATTTTTATTTTTGATACTGCTTCAATAAATGCCGGATTTCCTTCAATTGTATTTACCGGATAGCTTTGATAGTGTTTTGAATAATGCTCTTTCCTTTCTTTTTCCTGTAAAAGGGTTAACATATAATCACTCCACATTAAGAGCATTGTAATCAAACCAATGACTAACGGATTTTTTATTAATAATTTAAACACCATTTACCCTCCCTTTTCAACCAATTTAGTTAAACAGATAACTATTTCCCATATATACATGAAAAATATTATTCAATAATAAAAAAAATATCAAATTTGTAATGAATTATTCCGGACACCTATATCAATATTATCCTCAATTTAGAATTAAAAATTCAGAATTTAAAATTAATAAAACAGGCTGCCGCCGTTGGGTTTTGCATCAATGATAAAAATTGTTTCATCCCCTTTTCTATTAAAACCGGATTGTGTCTTTTTTTGATCCGACACATCCTTTCCGAATCCGGTTTTATGTGAAATTATTTTATATAACGTTTAAAACCTTTTTTCAATGAATTTTTATAATTTTATTTTTTTCCAAATCATAGATATTTAGGTAGAGACGCAATGCATTGCCGTCTCTACATTGTTTATCCCTTATTCCTAAAGATCAATTCTATATTTCACAATTTTTATCTCTTCATCATCTTCTAACTCTTTTTTTTCAATTACATATGCATAATTTCCTAAAATTTTATACGGAACTTTCGGAAAATATATTTTCTTGATAAACACTCCTTTAAAATTATATATCTCAACAGGGAATCTGTTTTTTACACAAATATCTTCAGGGACCGAAAAAACAAAAAAATATTTTTCAGATAAAAGTAACTTGTGTATATAGTTTTTCACTTTATAATTGTTTAATAATTTTTCAAATTTAGGTCTCTCTTTTTTCCCGGGGAAATATTCCATCAAATCATCAATTAGCATTTCTCTCTCTTTTTGTGCCAGTATTTTTTTCGGATAATCTTTTTTGACTGATGATATGATTTTCCCGTTCTTATCAACGAGACGGACATTGAATTTTTCACCTTCTCCGAAAAGGCAATACTTTCCGTTGGTTTCAACAAATGAATGACCGCCTACGAATGGAATCGTCGGAGCTAAATATCCCCTGCCTGTTGACACAGCATAATTAGGAGATGTTTGGATTTTATATTCCTTCAATATCTTTTTATTATCAATATTAAATATTTGTAATAAATAACCCGATTTATAGAGTAACTTCATCCCGGCAAAAATCGGATAAGTGATAACTTTTCCGGAACTTGCAGTAACAAATCCGGAAATCTTTTTTTCCATTATAAACCTACCCTTCCCTGAGAATTTTATAATCTTTAAAAAATCTTCCACAACATATATATTTCCGGATTTATCAAGCGATATTTTGAATGCTCTGTTAAATTCACCCGGTCCAGATCCCTTTTTACCGAATGATTTGATATACTTTAACTCCGGAGAAAATTTGAGTATCCTACGACTATTACTGTCAAGAATAAAAACGGACTCTTTGTGATCAACACATAGATCAGTCACATATATCACCTTATAATTAAATAACGGATTGCTTTCACATATTTTTGTGAATTTTTGGACACCTTTATCAATACTATTCCCAAAAACAGTAAAACCAAATGCAACTATCATCAAAACAATTAAAAATTTCTTCATTTTTCCCCCTGTCTGTTATTTATAATAAACCTAAATAATCGGTTTAAAAAATCATACATTGTATTTTATTGTTATATAATTTTCCCCATATTACAAGTATTATGCAATTCTTAATTTTTAAACATAAAATAAACTGCTAAAATCAAGAATATAAAAGCAATAATATTATTCCATTTTATTGATTGATTTTTAAAGAAAAACAGTGTGAACAAGCTGAATACTATTAATGTAATAACTTCCTGAATGACTTTTAACTGAACAAGTGAAAAAGGTCCGCCATTTCCTTCAAAACCTATCCTATTTGCCGGAACCTGGAAAAGATATTCAAACAATGCTATTGACCAACTAATCAAAATAATTGAAATTAGTCCGAATTTATTAAACCATTTAAATTCGGAAAATTTTAAATGGCCATACCAGGCAATAGTCATAAAAGTATTAGATAAGATCAATAATCCGATTGTTAAAATAGTTTTCATAATCTCTCTTTTTATTATTCTTGCCGATTTTTCTCTAAAGAGTTCGGGATATTTTTAAAATTCAGAATTAAATCAATCAAAGATTGAACAATTAAAAGAAGCATTAGCCTTGTCATTACAAGAATAACGGCAAATTCTCTTAATTTAGCCGGACAAACTTCCAATGTTGACTCTCTCATCGATAATAGAAAGATAAAAACATCTCCTTTTCTAAATCCAAACCGGAAATTTTCTTTCAATTCCGAAATTATGTAAACTATTTTATATAATGTTTTTTCCCTTTTTTCAATTAATTTTTATGATTTTATTTTTTTTCAATTGTTAATATATTTTTTTTTACACCTTTAAACAAGAGCCATAGAGTTATTGAAATTTCTCCTATTGCTACTAATAAAAGTGTAGGTTGGGTCACAATTGTACCGTAACTCGGAAAAAGTAAAGAAATCAAACTGCTATTCATATAAGCTATACCCGCAATTATGAGTAATATCCCAAAGATTCGGGGAATAAACTTTGACTTATAAACCAATAGACCGAAAGGCAAAAGCCAAAGCCCCCAAAACATTTCCAATGACAATGCACCGTAGTCGTTAATCTTAAGAAATAACATTGCCAAATCCTGTCTCTGATTAAGTGCAAATGTTTGTAATATTTCACCTTTTAAAATCATAAGTGAAGTAATATTTAAGGCCTCCATAATAAAAACAACAGGAATTTGTACAACTACCAATGCAACCATTAATTTTGCCTGATTCTCGTTTACATGTTTGAACATCTTGTATAGAACCAATACCAAAAATATAAAAATAGTATTGCTGATTAAATCATTAATTAAACCTATCCGGAATAAAGATTCTTTGGCAAGGATATTTTTAGCTGTGGCAATGGCATCACCCTGTACAATAATTTGCGATGATACATAGATAATACTAAAAACACCTGTTATTACCAGAATAAGATACAATAAACCTGCAAGTCTTGCAGTTTTGCGTTGTGAATAATTTATAGTTTTACTTGTCATCTCACATCCTTCTCTTTTTTTAATTCACATCTTTTTACTATATGTTACGCATATAGATTTGAAAATGTTTATTTATCCATTCTTTGTTCCGATGATTAGGGAGACGCGAAGCATCGCGTCTCTACATCATATTAACGCCAAGCCGTAATACACTGATGAAGATTTTCGATTATTTTTTATAGATCTACAACCATAATTAATTACATCACTAAAATAAAATGTTGAATAAATGATAAAACCGTACTGTGTTAACTGTAGTTTGTTTTAACCCTAATCAAAAACCATATCCCAGACCAATCCCCAGATACGGAATAACGGAATAATTTTCTATATAGTATTCTCCTGAAATATGAAATAATGCATTTGCATATATCCGAAAGATTAAATTATTATTAAAATGCTTCCTCCATCCGATAATGGGTGTTAGTTGGTAAGAATTAAATGCTTCGGTATAACCTGATGAATTTGTTTTTCCACTCCAATAAGTGCCCCCGATCCCAAGTTCAAGAAAGCTATTCTTTCTTCCTAAGTTAAAAGTTACCTGATGAGGAAATGTAGTTCCGCCGACAAACGGGACAGATCCTATTCCAACTGAAACATTTATGAAATAATTTGATTTAACAAGAACTATTCTGCTGTAATTAAAAGATGCAAACAACCCGGTTCCGCCTGTTGAAAAATCGATATTATTCTTTCTTTCAACTACTTTTCTGAAGCTACCATTATTCATCCGTCCATATGCCACCACAGATAATAATAAACATAGTCCTACAATAATAATAATTCTGAGTTTTTTCATTTCACCTCCTCCTCTTTATTATTAATACGATTATCTTAATAAAATACGGATTTCCAGCACCTGCATTCGTTCATCATATCCAAATTCATATCCACACAAATATCAAGTGCATTTCTGTTTCAACAACTTTTTCCCGGGGTTTTTCTTTTTTCTCATTTACATCTCTTTCGTATCTTTTACATATCAGTCTTTATATTAAATTATTATATACAATTTTTAAACTTTTTTTCAATTAATTTTTGAATTATATTTTTTTTTTAACTTTTCCTTTTTAGGCGTAATCTTCAACCAGTCAAAGACCATCTTTCCAAAATCAGGAACAAATCGTGGAATACCGGACTTGTAATCTAAATATTCCCGGCCAAATCTTTTTTCCAACTCCAACTCTTCTCTCTTAACCTGAAAATAGCAGATTAAAAGCCAAAATAGTCCTGCTAATGATACTCCGAAATTCATTAATAATAAGCCTAATCCAAATAGAGTAAAACTAAGACCGGCATACATGGGATTTCTTACATAACGATAAACTCCATCCTTAACTACTTCTGTTGAACACCCTACTGCACCCCTTGGTTTTAATTTAACAATTCCCAGAAAAAAGACAGGGATGAAGGTAGCTACATTAGCTATACCTATCCAATACAAGACAAATGGCGGCATCTTCTTAATTCTATATGGAAGATCATTAATTCCCAGCTTTCCAGATAGTTGGGTAAATAAAAAGATAAAAAGGGTAACTCCAAACACAACCCCTGCAATTGCCAGAGGAATAAACCTTCGATAATTTTTTTCATTCATTTTTTTCTCCTTATTCCAGAAACCTTTTTGGTTTTCCGTTTCCATGATTATAAAAAAATTTACATCAATATCTTTAACACTGAATCAATAACATCTACAACTACCTCTTGATCGGGATTTTTTGAAATGATATCCATCCCCTCAGAAATAATACCCTCAATAAATCTAACCTTTATTTCTGGAGAAGATTGTTTAAATTCCCCATTCTCCATACCTGATTTTACAATTCTTGCAAGTAGTTCTTCAAACGCATCCTTAAAAGCAAGACTGCCTATTTCATATTTATATCTGAATTCAAAGGCATCATTGTTTTTTAACCAGATTTTGCTTTCGGAAAAAATTTTTATGATCAGTTGGCGTAACCTATCAATCTCCGTATTGTACTTTTGTAGATCCTTATCTATTCCTGTTTTAATTCCTCCGGCAACCCGGCTAACAATATAGTAAAATATCTTTTCCTTGCTTGTAAAAAATTGGTAAATAGTTTTCTTGCTCACCTTCAACTCTTTAGCCACTTCATCCACGGAGGTTTTTTTAAAACCAAAATAATTAAAGTGTTTTTTAAAGACATCGGCAATTTTTTCCTTAGTATCTGTTTTTTCTACTGCTATCTTATCCATTCCCTACTCCTCGCGGACACCAAAAACGTTTTTAGTTTACAATGTTAAAATCGCTTTGTCAAGTATTTTTTTTGGGGAATCAAATTATAACAAAATTTTCATTATGAAAATTATAATTCTGTCTTAATTTTTCAATTATCATTTTTGCTTCCGCTTCTTCAATATTCGAGGCAAACTTAACTGTTTTCATCCCGTAATCAAACTTAATTTGTCCCCTTTGTGCCCCTAAAATATTTCTTCTGTTATTTTCCTCTTCAATTCTAAAACCGGACATTGGGACAATATCCATATTTTTTATAAATTCTATTTTATATTTTTTTTTACGACCAATCCCCATTATGGATCTCTCTACCGTTAAAATTCCTTCCTCAATTCTAACGATCTCTTTCCCGATCAATTGCCAAAGAATGATAAGCAGAGCAAAAACTCCTCCGATAGTCCAACCGATCAACCAAAAGAGAATGAAGAAATTTACAGATTGGGTAACATTTGAGCTGAAAATTGTTTTTATTGCAAATGTTTCACCCATTGCCCAACCACCCATCCAGAGAATCATAAAAATTATTACTAACCAATTTTTTTTTGAAGGGATCTCAATTATTAATGAGTTATACAAATTAATTATTTTAGCCCTTCCGTTTGTTGGATTTTCTATCATTTCATCCTTTGTGCCAAAAATCAATAGAGACGCGATGCATCGCGTCTCTACAACTATTTAATTTCCGATGCGTGAAGTTCCCACATCTCATCCTCATCATTTTCAACAATTTGATATAAGACACCGTTATGTATAGCAATCGGATACGGAGTCAGACTATCTTGAAATTTAATGGGGATAGATACATTCTTAACAAATTTTCCGTCAATCCCGAAAATGCTGCATCCGTATTCGTTGGGATTTTTTGTCCATGTTAAAACATAGATAACATTATTATCAACAAAAAATGCAGCAATAATAGGAAAATAGTCAGGAAACCTTATCGGTTTAAAGATCGAAAAATAGCTTTTTGTCGCTTCTCCATTCTTTAAGAGATCTATAACTTTATCTTTAAAATCCTGCTTCATCGAAATTTTTTTTCCATCCAATTTAATTGAACGCAGCTTTTTCATATCTCCGTTAAAAATATCAATCGTTGCATCATCTTTACCAATCAATAGGATTTTATTTTTATAAACACTATGCAAAAACGGTTTTCCCAAAACCTCAAGTCCTTTACCTATACCCTGAAAAGCACTTCGGTTTCTGGCCAACTCTTTTATCTTATTTAAAGTTGAATCATAAAGATTGATCGTATCGTATACTACTGATTTATCCTGTTTCCGGGATCTGCCTATAAACTTATCACCATAAACCATCAAGCTAAATACTTGAGATGATGTTTTTATCTCCTTTATGAACTCTCCTTGTTTTGTAAAATAGGAGACTTTGCCTAAACTGAAAATAACAAGATTTTTTCCCTGTGCATCAATTGATAATGGAAGTTGAGGGACAACTCTGAACTCTTTAGGACCTTCTCCTGATTTTCCGAACTTCTTTATCAATTTATAATTCTTTTTTGAATATATGTTGATAACGGCACCTTCTGGGATATATATTTGAGTATCATCTACAAAAAACACACGTGATGGTTTCATTAATTCCGGTAAATCCGCTAATTTTTTCCCAAAACCGATAAAAGTAAAAAACAGAATAAATGTCGTGACCAATATTGTTTTTTTCATATCTCCTCCATAAACTACACTATTTAAAACAAATTAAATTCGTTGATAAAAAAATTATTTTACATTAATTTATTTTTAAACACAATTTTTTATTATAAAGATATTCAGGATATTTTTAGCATCCTTAATATTAAATTTGTTACGGCAATCTTTTAAATTTTACAAATATAATGGGACTAAAGACATTATACACACAAGAAAAATATTTTAGTTTGAATTTTTCTTGTGGTAAACATTTATAACTTCCGCATTTTTTATATTAAGATTTCTTAATATTGCAGTTGAATTCCCAATAATTACAATAACCCCTTTGTGAATTCTTTTAAAAAATACACCTTTTCCCGAATTTACTTCAATATATTTATTAAAAGAGACATAACTTAAATCATCTCTTTTCCTTTTTTTCAGTCTTTGTAAAGGAAATTGATTCGATCGAAGTAAATCTCTTTTAATAAAATCTTTCGCAATATAATCAAAAGAATCAGATGCAATCATTTTTGCAAGATATATGTTGTTATAAGATGAGAGATACTCTTTTTTACTTATCCTTCCCGGTAATAGTTTTCTGAATGAATTATTGGCAATAAAAAAGAATTTTCTAAGATCACTATAACGATTAAGACTTATTCTGTTACATATAAATGAAATGTTCTGAAAATCACAAAATGACCTTGAGGAGCGTATATTTCTAATTCCGTATTTTGAAGCAACTCTAAAAACAGTTCCGAAAGGATATCCGAAAAGAATATTATTTGATATTTCCATAATATTATATTCTTCTGTCCCCTTGGGAGGAACCGGAATGAACCAAAATATCTCAGGGCGTCTGCTTGCTTTGCCAATATTTACAATGATAATTTTCCTTTTTGTGGTTAGTTCCCTGTCCGGTTTAAATTTAGGTTTGATCGGATATCTGTTGAAATTTTTAAATGCCTTTTCGGTAAGTCCCAGGAAAATATACGGATTAATATTTCCTCTGATTGCAACAGATAGATTAGGAAGGATAAAATTTTTCTTATAAAAAGAGCGTATCTGAGACAAATTTATCTTCTTTAATGAAACCTCACTAAGAATAAATTCCTTCGTAGGAGTCGACTTACTGAATATTTCACGAAGAGCAATTTGAGAGGCAATGATCTTTCTTCGGTTTTTATCTGAAATAAATAGATCTTTAAAGTTTTTCAGACTATAACTAAAATTTTTAAGAGAAAAGTTAACACCTCCGGAAAGTTTTTTAAGAAACTGTATAAATATTGGAACTCTATCTTTTAAAAAATTTCCTCTTATGACAATATGATCAACATTATAAATCAATTCAAAATCATTCCCCATTTTAAACAACAAACTTAGTAATGATGATCTTGAAGAGACAACTTTTTCATTAAACAGATTTAAAAAAGTCAGATATGATATAGATGTATTTCGGGTTTCCTGAAATCTAACAAGGATTTCCGAATGAAAATAGAGAGCTTTTTTATCACTTATGATATGAAGCTTAATTCCTCCCGCAGTCGTAAGATCTATAGCTTTCTGAATATTAAAAAAAGATAAGAGAACAACGAAGAAAACAGTGAATTTCCCGATCGGTTTTTTATTCATCATACTCTTTCTCTATTTTGATATGACATTTAATATTACAAGATTTTTTTTTGCAAAATATTTTTTGCCTATCCTTAATAGATCATATGCATTAATCTTTCTTATCCTCCTTAAATAATTATTTCCATAATCAAGATTTCCCGAAATAAAAAAGTTTTCGGCAAGAATTTTTGCTCTCTTCTCAAGAGTTGTGATCTTCTTAAGAAAATCTATTTCCATAAGAGACTTTACCGCTTTCATCTCAGCAGGAGAAATCCGGTCATTTCTCAAAACTTGAAATATCTTATTAGTATAAAATCTTGCTTTTTCAATCTCTGATCTTTCGGGAGAAGACATTTTTATTATCAATGAATTCGGACCTATATTATCCGAATATTCGGAACTCAACTTGATATTCATTTTAAGAATTCCTAAAAAAAGCCGCCTTAATTTTGATATTCTCGGATCGGAAAGATAATATCTGAAAAATTCAAAAAATATATAATCAAGACTCATTTTCGAAGGAGCATGAAGTCCAAACAAAATAAAATGTTCAGGGATAACCTCCCTCATCCAGTTTTTATATACATAAGCAGATTTAATTTCAGGAGATCGAATTCCTTTGGCAAGAGGTCCTGTTCTATAGAGATCACCAAAATATTTCTTTATCTTTGATTTAACCTTATCCACATCTATCTTTCCGGCAATAACCATAATAATATTTCTCGGATTTACAAATGTACCGTAGATACTTTTGATACTTTCGACAGGAAAACTTTGTATTTTTTCAAGAACTCCATATAAGGGAGTTTCATAGAGTGTTCCCGCAAACAGATTTTTTCTTGCTGTATTAAATGCTCTGAAATCAATACTTCTTGCTTTAAAATTATATATTCTTTCATAAATAATCTTCTTTTGCATATTGATGCTTCTTTCCGTTAACTTTAAAAATTTAAGCCTTTCACTTTCAATCCATAAAGCATAGTTTAGATCCGACTCGGGAACAACCTGATAAAAAATGGAATTATCATAAAAAACTCTACCGCTACTTCTACCGCCGTTTTTCTTCACAAAGAGAACACGCTCATATGGAGCGAGGTTTTTCGTACCCAGGAACATAAGTGTCTGAAAAAGATATGAAGCACCTCTTATATCTACCGGATCATCTTTTACACCATTCTTGTGATAAGTTAGTATGCAGACCGAATGAACATCAGATTCGGGAGAAAGAATAACCGTCAACCCGTTTTGAAGTTTGAACATTTCAACTCTGTAAAGTGGAAAAATCGAGAAAGGTATTAGAAAAAGAAGAAAAGGAAATATTTTTCTTATCATATGAATATATTATAGTTTTATAAAATAAATAGTCAAACCAGACATTACTCGGAACTCATTAATTTCGACACCGGTTTTAAAAGCTCAATATGGCTGAAAATTATCTTAATTGCCGAGGTGAGAGGAACCGCGAGCATCATTCCTGTAATTCCCCAGACATACCCCCAGAAGATTAAAGAAATTAATATTACCATAGGAGAAATATCCAGATTCCTTCCGGCAAATTTCGGCTCTATAACATTCCCGATTATCATCTGAGTAAGCATCAACCCTACTGAAACAAGCAAAACCCTCATCGTAAATCCATACTTCAACAAACCGGCAAGTATTGGAAAAGCGGTTGCAAATATGGAGCCTATATTCGGAATAAAATTAAGAATAAATATCAAAATAACGGAAAAGAGTAAGAAATCAAATCTACCCGCATAAATAATAAGTCCACTGATAAAAGCCGTTAAGAAGCTTACAATTGTTTTTAACACCAGATAGTGTTGAACCTGATTCTCAATAGATTTAACAATAGAAATAAGACTTTCCGACCTCTCTTTACTGAAAGCACCCCTCACTCTGTTCATCAGAGAATTTCTTCCTCCAAGCATAAATATGAGAAATATAACAATAAAAAGAAGATTCCCTATAAAACTGGCAAAAGATCCGAAAGCTGACGACAGGAATTGTGTGACATGTCCGAAAATATTTGTCCAGTCATAATTGTTTATCTGATTTTGCAACTCTTTGACAGGAAGTTTGAGATTGTGTGAGATATTCTTCGCTATCTCGGAAATTCTGACATTATATTCCGGAAATTTATCTACAAACGAAGAAATACCCGAAAATATCAGCAACCCGAAGAAATATAAAAGAATAAAAATAAAAACTAATAAAAAAGTCATTACAATTGTTTTTGGGACTCTCCAATAAAGAAGTCTGTTTACAACCCCGTTAAATAGGAAATAGAGCAATAAAGCAATAAAAAAAGGTATAAATATTCCTTTTAACTCCTTAAGAATAAAAACAAATATTACCGCTGACAAGAATCCTGAAAAAAGTTTTAGATATACCCTGTCCGAATTCTCCATTTTAATCAGTTATAACTTCTTATATCCTCTTCCTTGGTAACCAACTTTTTCTTTTTAAAAAAAATCAAATTGGTTACGATCTCATATTCATAGTAATATAATATCAGATGTTTCTTGTTGTCAATCGTCACTTCAACATTTCCACTATATTCATCATTAAAAACAACTCCTTTAACATTGGATAATATTTCAATTATAATTTCCTCACCTCTGGATGCTGTAAATCCATACCCTCTCTCGCTCCCCAGTGTATCCTTAATCTTTTTAGTTACCTCTTTTTCCGTTAAATTTGCAGATATCAGTTTTATTGATACAAAAGCACCATATAATATTATGAAAATCATAATTATTCCGGTAAATGTAAGTTTTCCGCTATTTTTCATTAAAAACCTCCAGACTCCTATTCCTATTATAAAAACTTTATTTTTTTTTTCAATACTCTACTTTTAAATTTAAGATTGAACTCTATTTAATCATAATTCACCTTTGCATTGATTATTGCGTTCTTTCCACTCTTTTTTGCTTCATATAAAGCTTTATCCGCAATATCAATCAGGGAAATTCCATCTCTTGCATGAAGTATAAACTGTGCAATTCCGGCACAAAATGTTGCCTTTAATTGATATCCTCTAAAATCAACAATTAAATTGTCAATACTCTTTTTCATCCTGGACATAAGCTTCAAAGCACCGTCAATTGAAGTCTCCGGAAGAAGGATCAGAAGTTCATCTCCACCATATCTTCCTGCAATATCCTGACCTCTCAGATTATCTTTAACTTCTTTGGAAAAAACTTTTATATATTCATCTGCAGCAATATGTCCGAATTTATCATTTAATCCTTTCAGATCGTCTATATCGATCAGAACAATACTGAATACTCTATTATTTCTTCTCGATATTTTACATTGACTTTCAAGCTCTTCCAGAATAAATCTCTTGTTATACAGACCTGTAAGATGATCAAGTGTGGCATAGCTGAATATCTTTGCCTGAAATTTTTCCTCTATCTCATCATTTAAGTTAAACCTTAAAATTGTATCACCGATTTCTATTTTTGACCCTGAATTTAAAATTGAACTAAATACTCGTTCTCCGTTCAAAAAAACACCATTTGTTGAATTAAGATCGATTAATTTTACAACATAGTTACCGCCAAGGCTTTCCGGTTTTAAGAGACAATGTTTTTTACTGACCTGTTCATCGTGAATAATAATATCATTGCCGGAATCGCGTCCAATCGTAATTTCATTCGAAAATTTATAAACTTTGCCGAAATCACGACCGTTTCCGCTTATTATCGTCAAAAAAAATTTATTCTCTCTATTTTCCTTTTCCGATAAGAGATCTTCCTCTTTGATCCCGGCAACAGTCTTATCATCCATAACCAAAATCCTATCTATCCAACAATTTTTTAACAGTAGCACCAATATCCGAAGGATTTTCTACAACATGCACTCCATGCTCGGTAAGAATTTTCATTTTTTCGGCAGCTGTACCTTTTCCTCCGGAAATAATGGCTCCCGCATGACCCATTCTCCTTCCCGGAGGGGCAGTTTGACCGGATATAAATGAGACTACCGGCTTTTTAAATTCACTGCTGATATAACAAGCGGCATCTTCTTCCATTGAACCTCCGATCTCTCCAATCATTACAACCGCATCCGTCTCATCATCTTCGGCAAACAGTCTTAAAATATCGACAAAGTTAGAACCTATAATAGGATCACCACCGATACCAACCGCTGTCGATTGCCCAAGTCCCAGAAGTGTAAGTTGATTTACCGCTTCATATGTAAGTGTTCCGGAACGGGAAACGACACCGACTCTTCCTTTTTTATGAACTCTCGCAGGCATTATTCCAACCTTGGCTTCTCCCGGAGAGATCACTCCCGGACAGTTAGGTCCGATAAGTATTGATTTTGTTATATTCAGATAATTTTTTACCCTTACCATATCAACCGCAGGAATACCCTCCGTGATACATATTATAAGTGGAATTTTTGCATATGCAGCTTCAAGAATAGCATCGGCTGCAAATGGGGGCGGGACAAATATTGCAGTTACATCCGCACCCGTTTTTTCTGCCGCCTCGCTGACGGTATTAAAAACCGGTTTCCCAAGATGAGTTGTTCCTCCCTTTCCGGGTGTTACACCTCCAACAACGGAAGTACCATACTCTATCATCTGTTCGGAATGGAAAGTTCCCTCCTTTCCGGTAAACCCCTGAATAATTACTTTTGAGTTTTTATTGATTAATATTGACATTTTTATTGCTCCTTCACAAGTTCCACCGCTTTTTTTGCAGCTTCAGGCAGATCGGTTATCGCGACAAAATTAAGCCCCGATTCATCTATTATCTTTCTTCCCTCTTCCTGATTTGTACCTACAAGACGTATCACAATCGGGATTTTCAACTCAACATTTTTCAGAGCATTAACAATACCGTTAGCAACAAGGTCTGTTCTTACAATACCACCGAATATATTAACGAAAACACCTTTTACATTTTGGTCGGATAGAAGTATATTGAATGCCTCTTTTACACGTTCTTCAGATGTGCCGCCGCCTACATCAAGAAAGTTTGCAGGTTCCCCTCCATAATATTTAATAATATCCATTGTTGCCATTGCAAGACCTGCTCCATTAACCATGCAACCTATATTTCCATCAAGTTTTATATAGTTAAGATCAAATTTTGAAGCCGCCACTTCAAGCGGTTCCTCCTCTTCAATATCTCTCATTTCAACAATATCCGGATGTCTGTACAAACCGTTATCATCAAAATTAATTTTCCCGTCTAAAGCAATAACCTGATCATCACTTGTAACAATAAGAGGATTTATTTCAAGTAAAGAACAATCTTTTTCCAGAAAAAGCCTGTAAAGATTAAAAAGTAATTTTGAAAAATTTTTCTGCTGAACTTTATTCAATCCAAGTTTGAAAGAAAGTTCTCGTGCATGAAACCCCGAAATTCCCGTTACAGGATGAATATAGGTTTTGTGGATTAGTTCGGGACTCTTGTCTGCAACCTCTTCAATCTCCATACCACCTTCGGTTGATGCGATTACTACCGGCATCTCCCTCTCCCTGTCAATTATTATTGCAAGATATAATTCATTTACAATATTGAGTCCCTGTTCGATCAGGATTTTTTTTACTATTCTTCCCTGAGGTCCCGTCTGTTTACTGACCAATTTCATTCCTAGGATCTGACTTATATTCTTTTCCGCCTCCTCTTTTGTCCTTGACAATTTAACTCCACCCGCTTTTCCCCTGCCACCTGCATGGACTTGTGCTTTTATCACACAGGGGTAACCGAGTTTTTCCGCATAATTAATGGCTGTGTCTGCATCTTCGGCCTTATAGCCTTCAGGTACCGGCACCGAATAATCCCTGAAAAGAGATTTAGCTTGATATTCATGTATTTTCATTGGTTCTCCTATAGCTCTTTTTGATATATTCTAAAATTCATATTTTCATCAACAACTTTAAAAAAGACAACTCCTCCCGGATTTTTTATAGTCGATTTTTTAATTCTGTATTGTTCTGATAAGGAATCGGAAATTTTATCTACCGGAAAAAGCGGATCCCATCTTTTTCCGTCTGATGAATAAAATACTCCGGAGATGACAGAAATATTATCGGAAACATTAAAAGTAACAACATCTCCATCTGTTTTAAACAAGGAGAGAACCGGTGGAGTGGAATCCAATATGAACGTTTCCGATATGAGATTTTCTTTTTTATAATTGCCGGGTGAGTTTGAAAGAAGATCGTCAACTACTACTTTTATTTTATACACTCCGTCTTCATATAACTCCTTGTTGAACTTAAAACTCTCCTTTTTTATTTTTTCAACGAGCTTTATCCAGCGTTTACCTCTCTTTTTTTTCATATACAGAGAGTATTCAAGATTATCCTCGTTAGAATCATGAGCGATCCACGACACTTTGATTTCACTACTATTCTTAATGACTTCATCATCACTCTTCTTCATTTTCTTATCTTTATATTGTGTATCTACATTTATATTCATTACTATAGGTTTGATGTTTTTTTGAACATAATAAAACCTAAAATCTTCAACCGAAGGAGAACTGTTCAATTCAGAAGCATGAAGAGCTATTTTGATCTGGATAAACCTATAACCGTTTATCTCCATATTCATTCCACTCTTTCCGTCAATAGGAGCAGACCAGTCTGTCCAGCTATTATCGGGAGATGCGGTATTACCCGAACGTATAAAAAATGTTGTCCCTTTAAAACTATCCCTTCCGCAAGTCCAATAAAGCTTCCCGACCATTGAATATGAATTCATATCAAATACTTCCGATATATATATCCCATTATTCTTTCTTGCATAAGAACCCTTTGCCAGTCTCGGAGTGTTATTAAATATCATAAAAAATTTTCTATCCTGCTGTATTAATTTGTAGAGAACCTCGGAATCACCTTCGTAAACAAGAGAAAAATCCGTTAGGTTTTTAATGCTGAAAAGTTTTCCTTCCGAAGACCCTGCAAGTACCGCTCTGTTTTTTTCATCATAGATTATCGAATAGATTGAACCAAAATTATACCGGTTCGATATCCATATAAGATCAATGTTTCCATTAGAGCTCAAACGATATATATATGCCGATGATTTTGTATTTGCAACC
>Ga0256845_1000969_pt1 | contig 24535 bp, 19 predicted proteins | sample RiftiametaG_FD_189101 | JGI IMG/M metagenome (GOLD analysis project Ga0256845, IMG submission 189101) | Tube worm associated microbial communities from hydrothermal vent at the East Pacific Rise, Pacific Ocean - Riftia | ecosystem: Host-associated > Annelida > Integument > Unclassified ... | reverse complement strand
CTAAACTCTAGATAATATAATTAAGGGCTTTTTTAGCTAGAATATAGAATTAACAACTTAATTATGTGACTGTTACATGTAAATGAGAATGATTTTCAAAAACTTTCGGACAGATATGTTACTATTTAAAATACCCCTTCCGCCTGTCGGTATCTTCTCCTTGGGAAGGGACTTACCTAATTAATTGTAGCACTTATTTTTTTAACTCTTCACTTGTCGCTAATTACTTTTTTACTACTTATAAGTATACCAAACAGGTCTTATCTTTTTTGTTTTTCTGTTTGTTTTATAATACTTCTTGGCGTATTTCCATTGTTTACTTTTTCGGCTTTTGAACTTCATTAGTTCATCAAACAAAAAGCGTGCTTCTCCAATATCATTTCGCTCTTCAGCATATTTTGCCATATAATACAATGATGAGTGAAAATAACCTTTGTCCTCTTTCTTGAGGTGATACGAGTAAGCAATCACTTTTTTGTAATACAGCTCTGACAAATCAATCTTTGCTCTTCTTCTGTAAATGTCTGCTATAAAAAACGAAGAGATACGTCCACTTTCTCCTGTGTACCCCATTTTTTTGTTTCCTACTTTTTCCATTATTTCTAACGAAATACTTTCTGCTTTTTCAAATTTATTGAGCATATAGTTAAGCTGGGCATAATTCACAGCAAAGTAAGCGTTATTAGGGTAGGTCTCATGTAAGAATTTAGCAATAGTAATTGCCTTGGTATAATCTCTATCTTCTTTTTTCTCATAAGAACTATAAATATCTACTAAAAACTTCATCGCTTCTATTCGGGTATAAAAGGCTTCTTTAGATACTTTTTCTAGGTTCCTTATCCCTCTCTCTTTGTCTCCTTTCGGGAAAAACATAACAACTGGTTTTAATGTTTTTTTATGCTTAGGAAGCCAATCACGAAAATAATCATACAGAGCATCTCCAAACAAGAACTCTGCACCATAACTTTGGTGCTGTTCTCTTTGCTCATTAAGGTAATTGAGGCAAGCCTTTGAAGCTACTCCCGCTCTACCATAGTTATTATTATCTGCCATCCGTCTAGCCTTAAACCCATAAGATGCTGCCAAGAAGAAAGTCGCTTCTAAATTTTTCTTATCCGCTTTGTACATCACCTTGGCTTTATCTATGGCAATGTCTAAATAGTTGAAGAAATTCTTATCATAAGTCTTTACGTCCTCATCAGGGAGGATTTTCCAATATTCGCTTAAGGCTAATAAAAAATAACCTAAAGGATGGTCTGGGTATTGTTGTTTTAGCCAAGTAAATTGTTTTTCAGCTACTACAAAATTAAAATTATAGAGTGAGTCTACTGCTTCGGTGCATTCAAACTGAACACGAGGGTTAGTTAATAAATAGCCCTCGTCTTGTGCTTGAAGTAGTGAAACAGAGTAAATTAAAGTCAGTAATAATAATATTTTTTTCATTTTTTTTTCGTTTCAAGCCAAAAGATACATTTTACAGATTAAGAATACAAAAACGATACCTAAAATATTCTTTTTTTATTCTCAAAAAACAAAACAGAAAAAATGTAAGATGTATGACTTAAAAAATATTCATTAGGCAAGCATCCCACTTTATTTCTTTTTATATTCGCGACTTATATGTGGACTAAAATTGCACACTTCATATTAAAGGCTCGTTTACCGCTTCTTATTATTATCGGTTTTATTACTGTAGTGATGGGAATACTCGGCTCTAAGGTTAAAATGGCTTTTAAATTTGCCGAATTAATCCCTAAGTCTCACCAAGAGATGCAGTATTTTACAGCATTCAAAAAAACTTTTGGGTCAGATGCTAATGTAATGGTCATTGGGTTTCAGGATAGCAGTATTTATGACTTATCTAGTTTTACTGCGTATAAAGTTTTATGCGACAGTATTAACAAAATAGAAGGTGTTGAAAAATCGGGGGTAGTTGCCTTACCTACTTTACCCTATCTTAAGGGAAAGGGAAAGGCTTCTGGAAGATCATTTGATGTTACTACGGTTTATGAAAATAGTTTTTGGTTAGCTGAAATTTCAGATTCTACTCAAAACATTCATCAAGAAAAATTAATGTTAATAAAAAGATTAGGTGCTTTTAAGCACGTAATCTTTAATGATACTACTGGTGCTACAATGATGATGGTTCCACTTATTCCATCATACATGAATTCTAGTCATCGCCAAAAAATGGTACAACAGATAGAACGTCATGTTAATGTATTTTTAAATCAAACAGGAATTAAAGAAGCTCATTATGCAGGTTTGCCTTATGTCCGTACAATACTTGCAGGAAAAGTAAAGAAGGAACTTAATATGTTTTTGATTGCCTCCTTAATTGTAACGGCGATTATTCTTTTCATCTTCTTTCGTTCACTCTCTGCTGTTATCTTCCCTATTATTGTAATCGGGGTTGCCGTTATCTGGACTATGGGTACTCTTGTGTTATTTGGCTATGACATCTCATTACTTACAGGCTTAATCCCACCAATTATTGTAGTCATTGGGATTCCTAACTGTATTTACTTGCTTAACAAATACCACCAAGAGTTTGCTATACACCAAAATAAAATAAAAGCCTTAAGCAGGGTTGTGAGAAAAATTGGGATTGTTACTTTAATTACAAATTGTACTACAGCGGTAGGATTCTTAGTACTTGTTAGTGCTGATATTACTATACTTAAAGAGTTTGGAATTGTTGCAGGAATTAATGTAATCTCTACCTTTTTTATTAGCATCATTCTTATTCCAATTGTTTTTTCTTACCTCCCTGAGCCTAGAAAGAGACATTTAAAACATCTTGAGTTTCAAGGTGTTCAAAAAATACTGTCGTGGCTTAATAACATCGTTCTTAACCATCGTAAGATTATTTATCTTTCCACTATCGTTATAGTATCGGTTTCTATTTGGGGTTCTTTTAAGGTTCATGCGGTTTCTTATATGGTGGATGATATTCCTGAGACAAGCCAAATCAAAAAAGATTTACGGTTTTTTGAAAAACAATTTGCAGGAGTGATGCCTTTAGAAATTATCATCAATACAAAAGACAAAAAAGCATATAAAAATCTAAAATGGTTACGTAAGATTAATGAGTTTAGCGAGTTTATTGCTCAACAAGAATCTTGTGCTATCCCAACTTCTATTTTAGTTGGTGTAAAGGCTGCTAATCAATCGCTTTGGGGAGATGGTGAGGCGTTTTATGACTTACCGACTAATAATGGGAAAGGGAAATTAGCCCGATTTATTAAAAAGAGTAAAAAATTAAATGAGGATAAAACAAAAATGCTATCATTTGAAGATTCTAGACTAATTGATAGCACGGGGTTAATACGATTATCTGTAAAAATAGCCGATATTGGCTCTGTAAGAATGGATTCTCTTATCAATCAAGTGCTTATCCCTAAGGCTGACTCTATATTTGAAGTAGAAAAACCTTATACAGCTTATACTGATTATAACGAAGCACCTTATCGCTTTACAGGGACTACATTATTGTTTATAAAAGGGAATACATATCTTATCAAAAATTTGAGGCAAAGTTTGATTTATGCTATCATAATGATTGCTATGATTATGGGGGTTTTGTTTAGAAATGGTCGAATGGTGCTTATTTCTATTGTTCCAAATCTTATTCCTTTGGCTATTACGGGTGCGTTAATGGGGTATTTGGGTATTCCACTAAAGCCTAGTACGGCTTTGATATTTAGTATCGCTTTTGGGATTTCAATAGATGACTCCATACACTTTTTGGCAAAGTTTAGGCAAGAATTATTTTCTAATGGCTTTAGTGTACAAAAAGCTGTTTCTGCTAGTGTGTACGAAACGGGAGCAAGTATGATTTATACTTCTATTGTATTGTTTTTTGGGTTTATTATTTTTGTGGGTTCTACTTTTGAAGGGACTAAAATGCTTGGTCTTTTGACTTCTACTACTTTGCTTTTTGCAATGGTTACTAATTTAATTCTCCTTCCTTCTTTGTTACTTACTTTTGATTCTGGGAAAAGGAATATTTATAAAAAACCTTTTATTGATAAGTATATCAAGTCACAGCAAGACGACGAGGAGGAGGCATAGTTATTTGTATATCTTGTTAATCGACTTAGGGATTGACGTGAAAATCCTTTTTTATTTTTATGATTTTTGTGCTTTGATGAGTTTAAGATGACAAAATCATAAAAATAAAAAAGATTGGGAACAAAAAGACCGACCACGAGGCATTACTAAGGTTGAGTAATATATAGTAGCTTGTCGCCGAGGGGGAAGTCCTAAATAAAATATAGTTATGAAACAGTTACAACTTCAAGAGCTTAATAGGTTAAACGAGAGTGATTTTAAGGCTTTAAAGAAAAATCCTATCGTAATTGTATTGGATAGTGTACGTAGTCTCAACAACGTGGGGTCGGCTTTTCGTACTGCGGATGCGTTGGCTTTAGAGAAAATTTATTTGTGTGGCATTACAGGTACTCCTCCTCATCGTGATATTAACAAAACTGCCTTAGGGGCTCAAAATAGTGTAGATTGGGAACCTCAAAATAATATTAGTGAGGTACTTAAAAATCTAAAATCAGTGGGGTATAAAATCTTGGTTGCCGAGCAAACTAACAAAAGTGTAATGCTAAATGAGTATCAGCCTAAAATTGGTTCAAAGTTGGCTATAATTTTTGGTAATGAGGTGAATGGTGTAAGTCAAGAAGCACTTGAGTTGAGCGATACGGCTATCGAAATCCCTCAGTATGGTACTAAACACTCTTTTAATGTGTCAGTGTCACTTGGGATTATTACTTGGGATATTTTACAGAAATTATAAGAATTTAGTGGCTTCTTTGGCAAAATAAGTTAAAATAACATTAGCACCGGCACGACGCATACTTAGTAGTGTTTCCATCATTACCTGTTCTCCGTCTATCCAACCTTTTTGTGCGGCGGCTTTTACCATTGCATATTCTCCACTCACATTATACGCCGTAATAGGTACATCGTAGTTATCACTAAGTAGTTTAATAATGTCTAAATAAGCCAAAGCAGGCTTCACCATCAAAAAGTCGGCTCCTTCTTTTATGTCTAAGGTTGCTTCTATTAATGCTTCTGAGGTATTAGAAGCACTCATTTGATATGTTTTTTTATCTCCAAATTTTGGTGCGGAAGCTAAGGCATCTCTAAATGGACCATAGTAAGCACTTGCATATTTAGCAGTGTATGCCATGATAGAGGTGTCGGTGTATCCATTTTTGTCTAAGGCTGTGCGAATCGCCTCTACTCTACCGTCCATCATGTCTGATGGACCAATAATATCCGCTCCTGCTTCCGCTTGAGCTACTGCCATTTTGGCTAAAATGGGTAAAGTTTCATCATTTAAAATTTGACCGTTTTTTACTAAGCCATCATGTCCGTCTGAACTATATGGATCCATCGCTACATCGGTCATCAAAGCAATTTGAGGAAATTCTTGTTTGATTTTTTCTAAGGTTTTGATATATAAACCTTCTTTATTGGCACTTTCTGTTGCGTATTTATCTTTTTTGTCATCTGGTAAGCAAGGGAAGACAACAAATGAACTAAGCCCTAAGTTGATACATTCTTCTATTTCTTTTAATAACAAATCTTGGCTATAACGATAAATGCCAGGCATTGAAGTTACTGTTTCTTTTATATTATTACCTTCTAGTACAAATAATGGAAATAATAAGTTATTTTTAGTCAGTACGGTTTCTTCTACCATCCCTCGTATAGCTACTGATTTTCGATTTCTTCTTGGTCTTCTTATCATCATCTTAGTTATCTTAATAGCCAAACACTTGCTCCAAACTTAGTTCTGTTACTTTACCATAACGCTCTAATTCTTTCAAGTCTATCTTATCTTTAGATCCTATTACAAGCATTGTATAAGGTTTGTTTTTATACATAGTTTGATAGAATGATTGAACTTCTTGTAATGATGTTTTTTGAAGATAATTATAAATGTCTTTACGAATATCTATTTTTTGATTCATCTTTTGAGCTTTAAGATAATTAAATAATACCCCAGATTTAATTACTCTACTAGTTTCGTAAGATGCTTTGAGAGATTGTAAGGCATTATCAAATGTGGCTTGAGATAAAGGCATAGAATCTAATAATATTTGCATTCCTTCAATTGCTTCATGAATTTTATCTGACTGAGTACCAATGTATGATATAATATAATTATGCTTATATGGTCGATTGGCTGTTTTGTAGTATGACTTTACAGAATATGCTAAAGCTTTGGATTCTCTTAACTCTTGAAATACAATAGAACCCATATTGCCTCCAAAGTATTCATTAAATACTATTGCTTCTGGTAACACCTTGTTGTCATACTTCACAGATTGTGAGATTAGCATCACTTCGGCTTGTACCATGTCATACTCTACAAATAAAACTGAATTGGTATTTATTAACTGTTCCTCATATTGATTCAGCTTTGGTACAGACACAAAACGATGACTTCCATGTTGTTCTTTTAGTAAGGTGCTTAATGATGGCAAACTCAAAGGTCCATAATACAAAGCTTTATGTTTGAACGAAAATAAATCTTTTACCATCTGTACCAAATCACTTGGTGAAATATTTTTTAGCTCTCCTTCCGATAGTCTATCTATAAATGGCGAGTTTTTACCATATTTAGCGTAAGCTAACATCGCCTTGGTTAAAATTACTTTTTTAGATAATTTAGAATCAGTACGTCCTTTTATTATTTTGGACACCAAATTATCATAAGCTTCTTGGTCTTTCTTTACATTTTTAAAAATGGATTCGAATAAAGGTAAGGCTTTTTCTAAATTTTCATTTAACCCATTTAACGACACGTATATTTGATCTTCACTAGCACTTACAGAATATGAACAGCCCAATTTGTAAAACTCTTTTTGTAACTCTTCGGCGGTATATTGATCTGTACCCAAATACTTAAGGTAACTAATAGCCAAAGCTAATTTTTTATCATGCCTACTACCTATATCAAACACGTAATACAACTGAAACAAGTCATTTTCAACATTCTGTTTGTACAAAATAGGAGTATTTCCAGCATTACCTTTAATTATATCTTTATCATAATCTATAAACACTGGAGATAATGAAGGAGTTTTTGATTTAAACAATTCATTATAAAAGACAGAATGTTCATCTCTATTAACCAAAACAGGTGTTATTTTAGGTTTCTGAACTTTTAATACTTTATCCTTTCCTGTTCGTTTGTACACCACTATATAATTATCTTTATAGCATCGTTTTACAAATTTCTGTAAATCCTTTTTAGTGATTTTTTCTAGCTTTTTGGTCTCACCAATATAATCCTCCCAAGGCATTCCTAATATAAAAGACGACACAAAATGATCTGCCCGTGATTTATTCCTCTCTGACTCTATTGTTTTACTCAGCTTATAATCATTGATAATTGCCTCTAGTAACCAATCATCAATTTCCCCTTTCCTCACCTTGTCCAATTGATCCAATAGTAAGTCTCTTACTTCTTCAAGAGATTGTCCCTCTTTAGGTCTTCCGCTTAGTATATGCACCGAATAATCCTTCATTCTTAACGGATAGGAATAACCACCCTGTATCTTTTGTGCCTGATTAAGATTCAAATCAATCAAACCCGCTTGGCTATTAGACAAAACCATGCTCAAGAACTCCATCATCAGCGACTCCTTATCCGAAACTCCAGGAAACCTAAAGCCGATAGAAACCTCTTCTGCCTCTGGTCCATATACAGTTTTTTCTATCACTGATTTTATTTTAACTTCTTTAGCAGGAATATACTTGGGAATATCTGCCTTTTTCCAAGTACCAAAATACTGATTAATCCATTGTATCGTTTGCTCTACATCAATATCTCCACTCATACAAATCGCCACATTATTAGGGCAATAATAAGTATCAAAATATTTTTTAATCTCTGTAATTGAAGGACTCTTGAGATGTTCTATTGTTCCAATTGTTGTTTGCGTACCATACTGATGTTTTTGAAACAAAGCTCCCATCATTGTAGCCCAAGCTTTGCGACCATCACTGTCCAATCCACGGTTTTTCTCTTCATACACTGCTTCTAGCTCGGTATGAAAAAGCCTTGGTACAACTTCACTAAAACGCTCTGACTCTATCTCAATCCATTTTTGTATCGAATTAGATGGGATTTCATTTACATAAACTGTCTGCTCTACCCAAGTATAAGCATTAGTCCCCTGTGCACCAATATTAGATAGAAGCTTGTCATACTCATTAGCAATAGCGTACGTAGCTGCCACACCAGAGACACTGTCTATCTGATGATAAATTGCACTGCGTTCAGCCGTATCTCTAGTAGCCCCATACACATTGTACAAACGCTCAATTTCTTTTAACACCACTTCTTCAGAGCCCCAATCACGAGTTCCAATCTTACTAGTCCCCTTAAACATAATATGCTCAAGATAATGAGCCAAACCTGTATGCGTAGCTGGGTCATTTTTGCTTCCCGCTTTTACAGCAATATAAGTTTGCACACGAGGTGTAGCCTTATAATCCGACAAATACACTGTCAAACCATTTTTTAAAGTATAAATTCTTGTATTAAAAGCATCGTTCTTCACCGTTGAATAACTATAACCATTTTTATCTACAAAACTTTCCGTCTGAGTCATTGCCACACCCGACAATACCAACAACAATCCTACAACTATATTTCTCATACTATTATTTATTTTTTAATATCTTGGGGTCTCCCTTCGATTGGGTTATCCGCTATATCTTTTTTGTTATTTTTGTTCAATATTTCGACAAGCTCAATATGACACAAAAAAAGATGCCGTTACTACCATGCCCGTCTACTAACGAACCTACTTACCATGTTTAGTGAAACTACTGACAAAATCACATATATACATTAAACATCAAATAGTTCAGCGGGATTTATTTTAAACTGAAGCATTTGAGCTATTTTTCTGCCGCCATCGCCCCCTTTTCTTTGCATAGTGATCTTTCCAATTTTAATATTCCCTTGTTTAGTAACTAGTATTTCACCGTTTCCAAAATGATTAAGAACCACATTTACGGGGTTCAAAACCCATCGTGCATCTTCCTCTGTTTTTTGAGCAACTAACATCCATTCAGCAGAAAAATTTCCTCTGCCTTTAATAATGTCAGTAACTATCAAAGTTTTGTTTTTCTTTAACCAATCTAGCAGAATGGTTTGATCCTTTTTACTGAACTCGTTAACAAATGTTCTTCTTGGGTCTTTTGGTGTTTTAATAGTAGGGCTTAATTCTCCTGTGTATTTTTTTAGAAGTTTTGTAATGTCTAATGGAATAGACCACATTTCAACATATTTATCAACCCAACGTTTATCAATTTGGTTAAACCCTTTAAGGTTACTAACCAATTTTACTTGAAGATTTTCAACGTCTATTGCTTGTTTTAGTTTTATCGTAATTTGAACTTGAACATCTGTTTTATATCCAGATAATACAACTGCCTTAATATATTCAATTTCAGTTAAAATATATTCCATTATTTTCAACCACGATTGAGCATCTTTATCTTTTCCCCAATTGTTGAACTTGGCAACTATATCTTTCTCGTTCTGAAATCCATCTTTCGCTGTTTGAGACCCTTTTTTCTGTTCGTTGTTCATTTAGTTGAATAGTTTTAATTATCTCTTGAGTAATATGCTGTAAAACATTTATAGATACGCTGTTACCAAACTGTTTCTGTGCTTCAGAAATGCTTTCAGGTATTATGAATTCTTCAGGAAATCCCTGGATTCTTGCACACTCTCGAGGAGAAAGCTTTCTTATTTTCTTATTTATTTTGTAAAGTCCAGTTTTTGAGCCAACACCACCTCCATAAGCAGAAAGTGTAATAGCGTGTCCTAATGGATGGTAAATTCGTTCACCTTGCCCACCTTTATTTACTTTTCCAATTTGAATTGGTTTGTTCGGGAGGTCAATGTTACCAAAGATATTTTGTGTAGGGTTAAATTTTTTATAGAAGGAGATATCTTTTCTGTCAATGACTTTTCCATTTATAGGATTTTCTTCAAGTATGTCTTCTAGTTTAGATATTATATTTGGAGAAGGAAAATGGATTGTTTTAATAGTATAGCTATTGCTAAAAGCAATAATATAAACCCTTTCTCTATTTTGAGGTAGTCCGAAATTACTCGTATTTAACACTTTGTATTGAACAGTATAATCAAGTTCTGTAAGTGTATCTACTACTGTTTTTAAAGTTTTCCCATTATCGTGCTTAGTGAAGTTTTTTACATTTTCTAAGAATAAAATTTTTGGTTTATGAAAAGCTACAATTCTTGCAATATCAAAAAATAGAGTCCCTCTTGTGTCTTCAAATCCTTTTTGTTTGCCTGAAATTGAAAAAGCTTGACAAGGAAATCCGCCACACAGAATATCATGTGTAGGAATGTCTTTTTCATCTATTTGTATTATATCACCATTAGGGATAATGTCGTGATTTAAATAATATGTGTTTTGAGCTTTTTCATCTATTTCAGACGCAAAAACACATTCTGCTCCGAATGATTTCAAAGCATAATGAAAACCGCCAATTCCAGCAAAAAGATCTATAAACTTATAGCCTTTTAGTTTTTGTTGATTTTCAATTATTTTCATCATACTAATTTACTTTTAACCATTTGAGTGCATTAAAACTCAAAATCTAGTCCCAAGTCCTTTTTCAGCTCTTCTATCAACGGATATTTTTCTTTTAACGCTTCATATCTTTCTTTTGATGTGTACATCAATGCTTTTTCTTCCTGATGTTTCAACTTAGCGTTTAATACAATGGTCTTATTCTCTACCTTAGACCTGATGAAGTACATCAGGTCTTCTTTGATGTCGTTCAGTTGCTCTAGCTGAATCTCACTATCAAACTCAACAGTAATTACGGCTTTGTCAACTATAATTGCTCTTTTGTTAAATAGTAACTCTATACGGCTGTTTCCTTTACCATTGCGGACAAATTCATTCCATGCGTCATGAATAGCTGACGAAGTAAATATCTTCTCTTCTGTAACAACTTTTAACCCTTTTTCTTTGTCACGAAGTTCTTTTTGCTTTACAGGGTCAAACTTATCCTTATCCGTAATCCTAATTGTTGGTTGGGGTCTCAACTCTGCCAAAGGTCTGCCAGAAGCAGTTGTTTCAAGCTTCCCTTGCGAGCTAGGTTTTTGTTGTTTAAGAACTGTTTTTTTTTTCTGATTAGCCGCTAATCTTTTTTTTTTATCTCATCAGCAAGTTGAATAGCTTCATTAAGGTGAGCCATTTTCATCAGAACCAGCTCTACATGTAAGCGTTGATTTTTATTCGTTTTGTACGTCTGATCGCATTTTGATGCTAAGCTTAATGCTGATAATAAAAATGATAGAGAAGTTTTTTGAGCTTGTTCTTTATACCGTTCTTTCACATCATCCGATACTTCTAATAGCTCAATTGTGGCTATATCTCTACACACTAATAAATCTCTCAAGTGTGCAGAGAAACCAGTGATAAAGTTATGTCCGTCAAATCCTTCTTTTAGGATTTGATTAAAAATCATTAATGCTTCCGCATGATTACCCGATAAACAGGCATCTGTTACCTTAAAATAATAATCATAATCAAGAACATGTAAATTCTTAATTGTGTCTTTATACGTGACTTTGTTACCCGAAGAAAATGTCACTACTAAATCAAAAATAGACAAAGCATCACGCAATCCACCGTCTGCTTTTTGAGCAATCAAGTGTAAAGCTTCGTCTTCAACTTCTATATTTTCTTTTTCAGCAATCTTCTTTAGGTGATTTGTAATATCTGATAATTGTATTCTATTAAAATCAAATATCTGACACCTAGACAAAATTGTAGGAATAATCTTGTGCTTCTCGGTTGTCGCCAAGATGAATATAGCATAAGGTGGTGGCTCTTCCAATGTTTTCAAAAATGCATTAAATGCTGCATTTGAAAGCATGTGAACCTCATCTATGATATAGACTTTTTTCTTCCCGTGCTGAGGCGGGTAACGAACTTGGTCTACAAGGCTTCTGATATCGTCTACCGAATTATTAGACGCTGCATCAAGTTCATAAATATTTAAACTAGTATCTACATCATCACCAAAGCCATTAATCTCTTTGGCTAAAATTCTTGCACAGGTCGTTTTACCTACTCCACGAGGTCCGCAAAACAAAAAAGCTTGTGCTAAATGTTCATTTTTAATAGCATTCTCTAATGTTGTCGTAATATGGTCTTGACCTACTACTTCCTCAAATCCTTGAGGCCGATATTTCCTAGCCGATACAACAAAATTTTCCATCGCCTCGAAGATAGTAAATCAATAATGATGTAACAAGTTTGTTGTTCATGTTTTTCACACAAAGCTCATTTTTGAAGATAAGCAAACACATCCATAGAGACTGCAATACCTGCATGGATAAAAACACCTCCCCAAATATTTTTGGTTCTTAATGCCAATATCCCTAATATATAAGCTCCAAAAATAGAGCTTATCGCCTCTCCTGCTGGCTTGCCAAAATGGAGGACACAATACGTTACTGCCATAGGTAAAATAACATCATCTCCCAAAAATCGTGCTAAACCAATCACCAAGAACCCTCTAAACAATAATTCAATCATCGTAAAAGAAAGCCCATAAGCTAGTTCAAAACTTACAAATGGAATGTATTTAGAAATCTCATGGACTCTTGCATAAGCCTCTCCTAACCTAGTTTTATAAACTGGATAGTGATCCAAAAAACTTTGATTAAAAGAAGCTAGAACTACTAAAATCGACATTCCTGCCAACATCCATACATAAGGACGGAAATCAACACCTTTAAGTCTTAAACCATAAAAATGAGTGATTTTTCTTCTATCATAAAAAAGATAAAAAAATAAAAGCGGTAAAAACATCGTGAGCATTTCTCGGCTACTACCAATTAATTTTATCGTGAAATAATGTAAATCATTAAAATTGTGATGGTAATAAAAAGAACGATCAAAACTTAATACAGAAAGCCCAAACAGGCTATACAACCAAAATTTAGAATTTTTGACAAATGATTTATTATCTGTAAAAAGATAAATAAACAAACAGACCACATAATATGGGATCCCTTGAAAAAGTAGGTAATATATTTTTTGAATTTCAGAACCGTAATAAGTATCCATTACTGTGTCTTCAAACTCTACACTATAATTTGCTACCAAGCATACGACCAAAAGCAAAGTAGTAGAGGCATATAACTTCAAATTAAAATTATCTACTATATAAGACTTCACATATAAAACATACTGCTTCATATTTCTAAGTTTAAATATCTCCTTAACCGATGAGTTAAAAAATAAAATGGAAATGTATCTAATAAGGCAAAGAAAAATTTAAATACGTACATAGACACAATAAGAACCAACACTGCTTCCCCTGTACCCTGTCCTATAGCAACAGGGATTACGCTTGGGGATTGGATATAAACAACTAAGACAACTGCTACCGTATCTACCAATTGGCTTATCATTGTCGAACCGTTATTCCGTAACCAAAGTCGTTTCCCTTTTGTTTTCTTTTTTATAAAATGAAACAAACGAACATCTATAAACTGTGCCAATAGATATGCAAGCATAGAGCCTATTGTACAGGCGTAAGCTGAATTTTTAATTCCCTCAAAAACGGCGTATTCCTGCCCCGCTGGACTAGGCAGTAAATCGCCAAGCCAAATAACAAACAGTACCCAAAGGTTTAACAGCAAGCCAACCCAAACTACTTGATTGGCCTTCTTCTCACCATACAGCTCAGAAATCAAGTCTGTACACAAAAATGTAATAGGATAAGGTAATACTCCTATCGAAAACTTAAAAGGAATTTGAAGACTTCCAAATTCAAAAGAAAAATCCACAAACTTAGTAATTCCTAAAACATTAAGCATAGTCAGAGAACCTAAAAACAAACCTGCCAATAATAAAAACACCCAATCTCTACGAGCTGTATATATTTGATTACTCTCCATCTTCGTAAAGATAGAAAAAGTATTAAGAATATTTTTCTAAAAAAACTCAGGAAGAGAATCTCCTACGAAGTTAAGTTTCCTCTTCTTACACTTCTAAAGCCAACACAGTTCCTTTATAAGCATTGAGTGACTGCATGAATACAGAACTACTGTCTACATCATATTTAGGCAAAATACTTGCTATCGACTCATAGTATTGAATTCCTGCTAATAAATTATTTTTGAATTTTTTCAATTCCCGCTCTTTTCGTTTATTAAACTCTTCGTGAAACTCATTTATCTCACCTTTAAAATGATCTACATATAACCCTAATTCCTTCAAAAACATATTAGGACGGTTTAACTTAACAATGTTGAACCTACCATAAATATGCCCTACCATTTCTTTTAATGAGAATGTTCGGTTATAATATGCTAAGTTAGGTCCTGGGCAAATGGAAACTACGGGATTATTACTTTTCTCCATTTCATCCATTTTTCGTAAAAGAGAAACTGCTAAACCATCACAAATACACTCTTTAATGGTAATTGCATCAAACTTAGTTTGGTATAAATCGGCGGTCAAATTTGTTTTTTGACTGTCTAATTCTGTTATTTTTTTCTTTTGATAAGTTCTTGACGCTGTACACAATGATTCTCCTTCAAACTCAGTATTTAAAGCACAGTGTTTTTTAAAGCAAGGGCTTCCAGGTTTACCTTTTTCAATTCTATCCAATCTTAATTTATCTGCACTATTACCTTTTATATTATTATACTTTACACCTAAGGGAGATGAATCACTTACAAAAAGATCGTCTTCTCCTGCATTAACTAATAAGTCCAAAGTTTCATCATCAATAGTGGTAGCTTCCGGCACTAGTAAAAATGGCGTTCCCCATCCCGTGCTATCCAATTCATAATGATTCATTAAAAACCTTTGTTCTCCTACTGTACCAATACCTCCTTGAGCTGTAATTTTTTGTTCAGGAACTTCTTCAAGGTTAATTCCTTTTTCGGTAAGTGCTACTTGGTAAAATTCAAATAACTCATCAATAGTTTCTTGTTTATTGTTTTTAAACTCTTCTAAAATAGGACCCATCAAAAAACCATTCGTAGCAAAAGCATGACCTCCACAATTCAAACCCGACTCTATTCGGTACTCTGATACCCAAAGTCCTTTTTTTGCTAAAATTTTACCTTGTAACAAAGCAGAGCGATAATCACTCACTTTAAGAATAATTTGTTTTTCTAACTCTCCCTTTTTATTTGGGAAAAACACATCAAAATCTGCCATAAAAGAAAACAGTCTAGGATTCATTCCTGCAGAAATAATAATTGATGATTTTACTTTACTTCTTGCAAAACCTTCTAAAGCAGAGCAAGCTTCCGACAGATGAACTCCTTTAGGATCATCACGATCTAATTTCGACATGATATTTACATCAATTTGACCTGGAGTAAGCTGAGCAATTAAATCTTGGACTTCAGACAAGTCATAGCTAGGATGTTGATTGATATAATTAAAAAAACTAGCTCTTAATTCTGAGTATTCTGGCAATAAAGAAAAGCATTTCTCTAAGTCTTCCTTATTACTTTTGAGTTGATTAAACTCTTCATCTACTATATCTTGACTTAAATCAAGATATGCTGTAATTCTCTTACTTCTAAAATTAACTGCTTTTTTATCAATCTCTGAATAGGGCTTTCCAAACTGCTTAGCATAGTATTTTCTTGCTTTCTCGATGACATCGTCCTGCACTAAAGACACCGCCGCAGAAATACCATATTTAGCTATTTTAATAGGTGTATCAAGTGTATACCCAATCCCCATTGTAGGGACATGAAACTTGTGATTACTTATTACTGACATAATTCTCAATATTATTGATTAACAATATGCAAGTTAAAATAAGCACCCTCTATAAACACACTCTTATGTTAGCTCCTGTACTAAATAATATCAGAATCAACTCAAACAAAAAAACAATACCCTGATAAACAAAACGTTACAGAGTTAACTAAGCTTTTTCATCTACTTCAACAGCCGCTAAATCACCTTTATAACCACCATTCTTAAGCTTTCCGACTACCTTCCCAAACACTTCTATCGTATACTCCACATCTTCGAGCGTATGCATAGCAGTTGGTATTATCCGCAAAATAATCGTACCTCTTGGTACAACTGGAAAAGAAACAATTGAGCAAAACAAATTATAGTTCTCTCGTAAATCTTGAGTCAATAAGCTTGCTTCTTCTAAAGTACCGTTCAGTACAATAGGGGTTACTTGAGTAGACGTAGTACCGAGGTTAAACCCTTTTTCTTTTAATCCAGCCTGAAGTGCATTAACAATTACCCAAAGTTTTTCTCGTAATTGGGGTTCAGTACGAATTAACTCTAAACGCTTGAGAGCACCAATTACAATTGGCATTGGCAATGATTTAGCAAACATTTGAGAACGGATATTGTACCTGATGAATTTAGCTATTTGTGATTTGCACGCAATAAACCCTCCAATGCTTGCCATTGCTTTGGCAAAAGTACCAAAATAAATATCAATCCCATCTTGCACCTCTTGTAGCTCCCCTGTACCGGCGCCAGTGTCTCCCATTGTGCCAAACCCATGCGCATCATCTACAAAAAGCCTAAAATCATATTTCTCTTTTAAAACAACAATATCTTTTAAATTTCCTTGATTACCCGACATCCCAAAAACACCTTCTGTAATCACTAAAATTCCACCCTCTTTATCGACAACTAATTTAGAAGCTCTTTTTAATTGAATCTCTAAGCTTTCCATGTCATTATGAATATACACAAACCTTTTGCCTTGATGTAGTCGCACTCCATCAATGATACAAGCATGAGACTCTGCATCATATATGATAACGTCATTTCTATCAACTAAAATATCAATAGCAGATAGCATCCCTTGATATCCAAAATTAAGTAATACAGCATCTTCTTTAGATTCAAATTTGGCAAGCTCTTTTTCTAATTGGTCATGATACCTAGAATCCCCCGACATCATTCGAGCTCCCATAGGATAAGCCATCCCCCAATCTTTAGCAGCTTGAGCATCCACCTTTCTTACTTCTGGATGATTTCCCAAGCCTAAGTAATTATTTATACTCCACTGAAGGACTTCCTTCCCTCTAAACATCATCTTATTATTAAGTTCTCCTTCTAACTTTGGGAACAAAAAATAACCATGTACTTTATCAGCGTACTGACCTAAAGGTCCCATCCGATTGTAAATTTTTTCAAAAATATCTATAGCCATAACTTCTTAATTTATCTACAATAATAAGTAAGCCTAAAAAAATAAACTATGAGAAATATCAAACACCTACTGGACTTATGTCAAACATTTTGTTGTCTCTATTTTTATTTAGCCATTTAAACAAAATAAGCTTATGCCATTTCTCCTTAAAAGCTTCACCCCTCAAGGGCTAAAAATCATGCATAAAAAAAGGCTACACATATTATGTGTAGCCTTTGTAAGTTACAAACTCTACATTTAATTCCCTGTATTAACAGGTATGGTGAGTTGAAGGTTAGTCCCTGCGGTAATTTGAACCTGCCCCTCTCCGTAATAATCATCACTTCCTATTGTAACAAATACGTCGTAATAATAATTGCCGGGATTTAATTCTCCAAAATTCACATTTCCTTTTGAATTTGTAGTTTTTCTATCTAAATAAATTGACTCGTTTAAATTCTTTTGAGAAGTTGAAAGACCTACATCAGCTCCAGAAACACCGCCATCAGAACTCCCTAATTTTACAAAAACTTCAAGCCCACCTACAGTAGGGATCGGTGCTGGGTCTTCCTTTCTTTTTACAGCTCAAAAATACCGTAGATAAGCCAATAATTAGTAATGCGGTAATAAAATTCTTGCTTCTCATAATTAATATATTTTTTAGTTTAGACACAATACTACCAATTGGTAATTAAATATCCTAAATAAAGGTCACAATTTTATGACCAATGAGTCATAAACAACATAAAGAAGAACCACTACTATGGTTCATAGCCGAACGTATCAAAGAGTTAAGGAAAGAAAAAGACATTACTCAAGAACATTTTTTATTCGACACAGGCATACATATAGGACGAATAGAGCGAGCAGGAAGGAATTTTTCTGTATCAACACTATTGGTGATTTGTCAATACTTAGACATTAGTCTTAGTGACTTTTTTAATACCTCTAAGTTTACTGAGTTAAATTTAACAAAATAAGCTTGTATCAAAGTTACTTTAATACTCCCCAAAAAGAAGTATTAATTAAAAAATAAGCATAAAAAAAAGGCTACACATATTATGTGTAGCCTTTTGTATTATTAGTGTGATTAACAGATTATTTCTGTGAATCTTCTATTTGTTTTTTGATTGCTGCAAGAGCATCTAATTCACCCATTGTAGTTTTTTCTACCGCAGGCATCTTAGCTTTTCCTTTCTTAGGAGCTGCTTTCTTTTTCTTCTTAGGAGCTTCAGCTGCTGCTGCTTTTTCTTCCTCGTTATAAGTAAAGGTATGAGATAAAGAAATTCTTCTCTCATCTTTAGAGAAATCTATTACTTGGAATGGAAGTTTATCACCTACTTTCGCTGATGAACCATCTTCTTTCACAAGATTTTTGTTTGTACAGTATCCTTCAATTCCGTAAGGAAGTTCTAATACTGACCCTTTATCTGTTTTACTAATGATTGTACATTCGTGATCTGTTCCCGCAACAAATACTGATTCAAATGTATCCCAAGGATTTTCTTCTAATTGTTTATGACCAAGAGCCAATTTACGGTCCTGAACATCCAATTCTAATACTACTACCTCAAGCTCATCACCTACTTTCACAAATTCAGATGGGTGTTTCACTTTCTTAGTCCAAGACAAGTCAGATACGTGCACTAAACCGTCAATACCTTCTTCTAACTCAAGGAATAAACCAAAGTTAGTCAAGTTACGAACGATACCTTTGTGTTTAGAACCAATAGCATATTTAGAAATCATATCATCTTTAGTCCAAGGATCTTTAGTCAATTGCTTGATACCAAGTGACATTTTACGATCTTCTCTGTCTATAGTTAATACTACAGCATCTACTTGATCACCAACTTTAATAAAGTCTTGTGGGTTACGTAAATGTTGAGACCATGACATTTCTGATACGTGGATTAATCCTTCTATACCTGATGATAACTCTAAGAATGCACCGTAATCAGCTACATTTACAATTTTACCTTTCACTTTGGTATCTACTGTAATTTTCTCGTCTAGTGCATCCCAAGGATGAGGAGTTAATTGTTTCATACCTAATGAGATACGTTTTTTATTCTCATCAAAGTCTAACACTACAATGTTTACTTTCTCATCTAGGTTAAGTACATCTTCTGGGTGTCTAATTCTACCCCAAGAAATATCTGTAATATGTAATAATCCATCAACACCACCAAGGTCGATAAATACACCAAAGTTTGTCATATTTTTGATGACACCTTCTAGCACTTGACCTTTCTCTAGGTTGTTAAGAATTTCAATTTTTTGTTTTTCTAAGTCTTTTTCGATAAGTACTTTATGAGAAACAACTACGTTGTCATTAGTGTAGTTGATTTTCACCACTTTCACTTCCATTTCCTTATCTACAAAAGCGTCAAAATCTCTAATAGGCTTCACATCAATTTGTGATCCTGGCAAGAATGCTTCTACTCCGTATACATCAACTATAAGACCACCTTTAGTTCTACGTTTCACAAAACCGTTGATAACGATATCTTCTTCGTAAGCTTTTTTGATGTTGTCCCAAGCTTTAAATATTTTAGCTTTTCTTCTAGAAAGAATAAGTTGCCCTTGAATATCTTCTCGAGTTTCAATATAAACTTCTATCTCATCTCCTGATTTGATAGGCGTTTCTAAATCTCTGAATTCTCCGATTGACACTAAACCATCAGACTTGTATCCGATATTTACTACCACATCTTTGGCTGTAACGGCGATTACCGTACCCATTACTAGCTCACCTTCGTTGATTTGGTTAATAGTACCATCATACAATGCTACCTGCTCTTCGTGTTCTTCTTCTGAATATCCTCCAGAAAAACCTACACCTGTTGATTCATTCCAATCGAAATCCTCAATACCTGTCTCTATTACTTTTTTAGACATTTTAATTTGTTGAGTCAAAAAAAACTGACTCGGGTTTAATTTAATAAATCTCTTTAATTGTTTACAATAAAGAGTCGCCCACTCAGACGGTCTGCAAAGGTAAATAATTTTGCTATAAAAACACATCTTTACTTTTCTTTTCTGTCTTGCGTTGTGCTTTCCTATCAAAAGCAGTATCTTTGTATCATGTTTGGCACATTTGGAAGCAAAAATAAACTAGCACGCTACAAGCGATTTCAATACTCAACACGTTTTTATGATGTTGAAAAAGAGACGTTTAACACTCGGAAAACGATTATAAAAGACCAAATACAAAACAATACAACTGTACAGAGTTTAGAAAAAGAAGTGTTTGAACTAAATCACAACAGAAAAAATTATCTTCCTTTTGTTTCCATCACTATTTTTATAATTGGAGTTTTCTTTTTTTATGGATTTTATAATGCTTTAAAAAACTCTATTGGCTCAGAAGTAAAAATACTAAACGGTACTTGGGACAGTAATGAATTAGGTCAATTTTCAAGTTTATTTGCCATTTGTCTTTCTGGCTACCTATTTATCAAAACAAGCAAAAAGTTATAATGCAAGGAGTCATACGCTTATTGCCCGATATTTTGGCAAACCAAATTGCAGCAGGAGAAGTGGTACAAAGACCTGCCTCTGTAGTAAAAGAATTGCTAGAGAACTCTATAGATGCTGGTGCTACCGAAATCACACTACTTGTAAAAAATGCGGGGAAATCACTCATACAAGTAATTGACAACGGAAAAGGGATGTCAGAAGTGGATGCCAGAATGTGCTTTGAGCGTCATGCCACATCAAAATTAAAGTCACAGGAAGATCTATTTAACATCCTTACTTTTGGATTTAGAGGTGAGGCAATGGCTTCTATCGCTGCGGTGGCTCAAGTAGAACTCAAAACAAAACAAAAAGAAAATGAGCTAGGCACTTTATTGCAAATAGAGGGTTCTGAAATAAAAAAACAAGAGCAAACCTTGACTCAAAACGGCACGAATCTAAGTATCAAAAATCTATTTTTCAATATCCCTGCTAGACGAAATTTTTTAAAATCAAACGCAACAGAGCTAAGTCACATTTCGGAAGAGTTCCAAAGAGTAGCTCTCGCTTATCCAGAAGTGAGTTTTTCTTTTGTACAAAATGACTTAGAAGTATTTCGATTAAAAGGAGAAAATTTGAGTCAAAGGATTGTATCCATCTTCGGAAAAAGCCATCAATCGCAGCTAATTGCCGTAGAAGAAACTACAGAATACGTCAAAATAAAAGGATATATAGGCAATCCCCAATCAGCAAAGAGAACCCGTGGCGAGCAATATTTCTTTGCCAATCAAAGGTTTATAAAACACCCTTATCTCAATCACGCTGTCACTAATGCTTATTCAGGTATGATTGCCGAAAAAAGTTTTCCTTTTTATGTGCTAAATATTGAAATTAATCCTGCATCAATCGATATAAACGTTCATCCAACCAAAACAGAAATAAAATTTGATGATGAGCGTACTGTTTATGCAATTTTACGATCGGCTATTCGTCAGGCTTTGGGTTTACACAATGTAACTCCTTCTCTTGATTTCTCTGCTGATGTCAATTTTGGTGTAGAAACCACTGGAAAACGAGATTATGGTTCGGGAAAAGCTCCTTTTGAAATTCCTGATTTTATTAAAAATAAAAACATTACACCAAACCCAACAACCACTAAAACAAATCAAGAAAGTTGGAACAATCTTTATAATGGATTTGAAACATCCAACATTGACAATGAAGAAGCTAAGCAAACTATCTTGTTTGAAAGTGCTGCTAGTCAAGAGTCCGCAACTAATCAATCACCCAATAATGCTTTTCAATTTAACAAGGCTTATATAGTTACAAAACTAAAGTCTGGGATTTTAATCATTGATCAAGAGTTGGCACATCAACGAGTTCAATACGAAAAATTCTTGACACAATTAAATAGTAAAGGTGGGGCATCTCAGCAGTGTTTGTTTCCACAGACAGTAGAGCTAAACCCTAGTGATCACATACTTATTGAAGAAATCCGAGATGAAATTCATAAATTAGGATTTCAATTTGAAAACTTTGGACAGAATACGGTTATCATCAACGGAATTCCAGCAGATAGTAACATAAACAATGAGAAAGATCTATTTGAATCTTTCATAGAGCAGGTTAAATTTCACAAAAAAGACATCAATATAGAACTATATGACAATCTTGCTCGTTCTCTTGCTAAACGAACTAGTATAAAAAAAGGACAAACACTTGAACAAAAGGAAATTTCACATTTAACCGATCAATTATTTGCTTGTGAAACGCCTCAACTCTCTCCTAACGGAAAGAAATGTTATCAAATATTAAATCTATCATCAATCGAAAACTTATTTACATAAATGTTTGAAAGAATAACACCAATTGTCAAAAACATACTCATACTTACCGTTGGAGTATTTATAATACAAAGTATATTTAAAGACCAAAGAGGGGATGTAGTGGCTCATTATTTGTCTTTACATGATTTTAGGTCAGAAGATTTCTATGCTTGGCAGGTCCTTAGTAATATGTTCATACATGCTAATTTTGGGCATCTCTTCAACAATATGCTCTTATTGTTTTTTATCGGTCCATTATTGGAGCAACGATTGGGAGATAGGAAATTTATGTTTATTTACTTCTTCTCTGGGATATTTGCAAGTCTTTGTATGATGGGGATATACGGGTATTTGCTAGGTGCTGGTAATTGGTCTGCCTTGGGTGCTTCTGGTGCTACGGTAGGAATATTGGTTGCTACAGCAGCAATGTACCCCAATATGGAGGTTTATCTTTATTTTCTTTTTCCTATTAAATTAAAGTGGATTGCCTTGTTTACCGTTATTATGGATGCAATTGGTGCTGTGAATTTTTCTGGTCCTTCTAGCGGAGATGATCATATTGGGCACATTGCACATTTGGGAGGGGCTGTATTTAGCTTCTTGTTGATTTTATATTGGAAAAAAAAAGGAGAGGTTTACTAGAATGGCATCAATTATAGAAGAGTATAAAGCTCAATTTCGCAAGCCTAACAATGCCCTTATTCAACTGATTCTGATTAATGTATCAGTATTTGTACTTATTAATCTATTGGCATTATTTGGCACTGAAGTAGTATTGTTTGTTGATAAGAACATAATCTTACCCAAGAGCTTTACAGAGTTATTATATAAGCCTTGGGCATTATTCACTTATATGTTTCATCATTTATTATTCGCAAAGGGTGGCTTCTCTCATCTTTTTCAGAATATGCTTGCCTTATGGTTTTTTGGTGGAGAACTAGCCAAATTAATTGACGGAAAAAAAATCATTTCTATCTATTTATTAGGAGGACTGTTTGCTGGGTTCACGTTTTTAGTGGTTTATAATTTCATCCCTTATTATATGGGATTAGGAAATGTGGCTCTAGTAGGAGCTTCAGGGTCTGTCTTTGCTATTTCAGTTGCTTTACCAACACTATCTCCTAGGTATGGGTTCAATATTCCTTTTGTAGGAAAAATAGAGGTAAGGTATATTGTTTTGGTTTTTATTCTTATTTCTGTTTTTAGTCTTAAAGGAAGTAATGCTGGGGGAGAGGTTGCTCACTTGGGTGGTGCTCTGATGGGCTGGATATACGCTAGAGGTTTAAAAAAAGGGAAGAATCTAGGTAGTTTTATAGAAGGGTTTTTTCTTTTTGTCCAGAAGATGTTTAAGCCAAAGCCAAAAATGAAAGTTACTCATCATAACAAAACCGCTCCTGCTCCAGTAATTAGGACTTCTCAGGAAGATGTGGATGCAATTTTGGATAAAATAAAAGATTCTGGTTATGCGAGCTTAAGCAAGACTGAGAAACAAAAACTATTTGACGCTAGTGAAAAATAAACAGGCGAAGCCTGTGGCTTAGGGGTAGTAGTGGAAATCCTTCTCGATTTTTTATCGAGAAGATTGGGAACGAAAAACCCGACAATGAGTGAGGTGAAGCAAAGCGAAACTGATACGAATGGGAAGCCCCTAAAACCTTTCACGCGTTCTACCGTAAAAGGTTGTTTCATCAACTTTAAAACACTTAAGTTCAAGTAATTATGTGGTCAATTGGAAAATGAAAATCACTGGTTCTGGAGTTAATAACTTCACTTGGGATACTGGAACGACCTCTACAGGAAGGGAAATAGGGACTTGGGTGCTGAACCACAGCGTGAATAATCCTAAGTCTTTGTATCATATCAATTGATGAAAAAAAAACAGTAATGAACTAATACCATTTTAACTATAAGACAAGTCATTTATCCTGTTTGTTTTTACACTCTCTTCGTTAAAATAATTTACCGTAACCAGTTATGCTAAATCATTTTTCCTCGATATTGCAAAAAACAATTCA